>Ga0209487_1002076_pt1 | contig 16505 bp, 13 predicted proteins | sample Poulit2012_FD_187524 | JGI IMG/M metagenome (GOLD analysis project Ga0209487, IMG submission 187524) | Agricultural soil microbial communities from Georgia to study Nitrogen management - Poultry litter 2012 (SPAdes) (version 2) | ecosystem: Environmental > Terrestrial > Soil > Agricultural land...
CGCGGATCTGGCCGTGCGCATCGGCGGTCAGGTGCGAGGCTTCGACGCCGAATCCGTCCTGCCGCGGGCGCTCGCCCGGCGTCTCAGCCCGGTCCAGCACTGGGCCATCGCCGTCGCCGACCAGGCTCTCGTCCAGGCCGGAATCGGGACCCGCGAGCCCGGGACCCGCGATTCCGGAGCCGATGCGCTGCCGTGGGAGCGCGACCGCGTCGGCGTCATCGCCGCCACCGGGTCCGGACCGGTCGACGCCATGCAGTCAGCGACCCGATCCCTGCTCACCGACGGGCCGCGCTCGGTGCCGCTGACCCTGTCCATCCACGGTGCCCCCGATTCCGCGGCCGCCCTGCTCAGCCAGCGCTGGGACTTCCGCGGTCCCGCCCAAGGAGTGTCGGCGACCTGCGCGTCCGGGGCGATCGGCCTCGGCGAGGGTCTGCGCCGGATCCGCCACGGCTACGCCGATGCCGTGCTGGTCGTCGGGATGGAGGACTGCGTCAACGCGGTCAACCTCGCCTCGAACGCGAACATGCGCGCGCTCGCCGCCGGTTTCGAAGACGATCCGAGCGCCGCGAGCCGCCCCTTCGACCGGTCTCGCTCCGGATTCGTCATGAGCCAGGGCGCCGCGGCGCTCCTGCTCGAATCCGAGGCCGGAGCCGCCGCCCGCGGTGCCGAGCCGCTGGTCGAATTGGCGGGCTTCGGCGCCTCCAGCGACGCCCACCATCCGACGAACCCGCATCCGGACGGCCGTGGGGCGGCAGCGGCGGTGCGCGAAGCACTCGCCGATGCGGGCCTCGGACCGGCCGACATCGATCACATCAACGCCCACGCGACGGGCACCCCTGCCGGTGACGCCGCCGAGCTCGCGGCCTTCGACGCCTGCCTGGGGACAGCGGCCCGGACGATCCCGATCAGTGCGACGAAGTCGGCCACCGGGCACCTCCTCGGCGCTTCGGGCGTGGTCGAGGCGATCATCGCGAGCCTGACGATGCGGGATCAGACGCTGCCGCCGACGATCAACCTCGGCGATCCGGAGTTCGACGGCTGGGACATCGTCACCGATCACGCCCGCAGGCTCGCCGGCACTGCCCCGGCACCGGAGCGGGCCGGCACTGCCCGCGAAACCGGGCACGAGCGGCCGATCGACACCGTGCTGTCGACGTCCTTCGGCTTCGGCGGGCACAACGGCGCCCTCGTTCTGCGACGGCCGAGCCGCTGATGCGCGGCCGAGGCGCTGAGCCCACGCACCCCTGCGATCTCGACATCGCGATCTCAACCCTGCAGTGAAGGAGAGTCATGACCGACCGTGAGACCCGGCTGAACGAGCTGGCTGAGAAGTACCTTCCCACCGAGATGTGTGATCGCTTCCGGACCCGCGCCGATGTCTATGACCGTGAGAACCGATTCTTCGACGAGGACCTCGAAGAGCTCAAGGCGCTGGGGTATCTCACACTGTTCGTCCCCGAATCCCACGGCGGGCCGGGCCTGAGCCTGTTCGAGGTCTCACGACTGCAGCAGCGTCTGGCCTCCGCGGCCCCGGCCACGGCCCTGGCGATCAATATGCATCTCATGTGCACGGGTGTCGTCAAGGCCATGAATGACCGGGGCGACGACTCGCTCAACTGGGTCTTCGACGAGGTCATGGCCGGTGAGATCTTCGCCTTCGGCATCTCGGAGCCGTCCAATGACTGGGTGCTGCAGGGCTCGAACACCGAGGCCGTGCCCACCGCCGACGGGGGATTCGAACTCACCGGGGTCAAGATCTTCACCTCCCTGTCCCCGGTGTGGACCCGGCTGATCGTCCACGGTGCCGTGCAGTCCGATGACGACGGCATCGCCGGCCCGGATGCCGATGAACCGGCCGAGGGCGAACTCGTCTACGGGTTCATCGACCGCGACGCCCCGGGCATCACCGTCTCCGATGAGTGGGACGTGCTGGGCATGCGCGCTTCGCAGTCACGGGCGACCGTCCTCGACGGCGTGGTGATGCGGCCCGAGCGGGTCTCGCGCGTCATCCCCGCCGGCAAGCACCCCGATCTGCTCACCTTCGCCATCACCAGCAACTTCCAGCTGCTCATCGCCGCCGTCTACGCGGGCCTCGCCGCCCGTGCCCTCGAGCTCGGAGCCGCCGGACTGCACAAACGGAAGTCCGCGAAGTCCGGCACCAGCTTCGCCGAGGTGCCCGAGGCGAGGGCGCGGCTGGCCGACGCCCACCTCGACTTCATGCCCGTGACCGCGATGATCGATGCGTACTCGCGCAACTTCGATGAGCTCGTCGACCACGGTGCCGGGTGGCCCCTGCGGTTGGTGGGAGCGAGGATCAAGGCCGCCGAGGCGGCTCGCCGCAATGCGGAGACCGCGCTCATGTGCACCAGCGGCAGCGGTTTCGGCAACAAGCACGAGCTCTCGCGGCTCTATCGCGATGCCGCGGCCGGTCTGTTCCACCCGCCGAGCGCCGACGCCGCCCGCCCGATGTACGCGGCCGCCCTCCTCGACGGGTGAGGCGCCGCCCGGCGGGTGCAGCACGGCGTCATTCAAGCCGCCGCGCAGCTCGACGGGCGGGTCGCAGCGTCGCTCAAGGCTCCGCGCAGATGTCGAGTCGTGCACCTTTCGACAGATGCTCCACCGCTTGAACGACGGCCGCCTGTGGCTTCGACATCGCCGCCGGCACGCCCGCAGTTCGCCGGGTCGTCAGTTCGACGAGGTCTTGAACGTGCCGACCAGCCTGCTTCGGGGCGGCTCGCTCACACTTCCGGCAGCAGCGAGACGGGGTTCTCGATGCAGTCGGCGACGAAGGTGAGGAACTCGCTCGGCTCGGCGCCGTCGCAGGCGCGATGGTCGAAGACGAAGCTCAAGTACATGACCTTGCGGACGGTGAGCTCGCCGTCGACGACCCATGGGCGCTCCTTGATCCGTCCCAGGCCGAGCATCGCGACCTCGGGCAGGTTGATGATCGGCGCGGATCCGTCGACGCCGAAGACTCCGTAGTTGTTCAGCGTGAACGTGCCTCCCGCCAGCTCTGCCGGATCGAACCGGCCGGTGTCGGCCCTGCCCACGGTCTCGACCACGGAGTCGCGCAGTTGGCGCAGACTCATCCGGTCGGCTCCATGGATCACGGGAACCATGAGACCTCGCGGCGTCTGCGCGGCCAGGCCGAGGTTGATGTCACCGTGGGTGACGATCTCACCGGCGGCCGTGTCGATCGAGGAGTTGAGGATCGGGAACTTCTTCAGCCCGGCGATGACGAACCGGGCGACGAGGGACAGCAGCGAATACTTCTCGCCGGTGCGCTCCTCGAGGGCGCGCTTCGTGGCCAGCAGCTCGGTGGCGTCGACGTCGAGCCAGACGGTGGCTTCGGGGATCTCCTGCCGCGATTTCGACAGGCGCTCGGAGACGACCTTCCGCAGCCCCGTGATCGGGGTGCGCGTGTCGCGATCCGCTGACGTCCCCGCGGGGACGCGCCGGTCCACGGTCGCCTCGGATTCGATCGCGGCGAGCACATCGGCCCTGGTGACGACCCCGCCAGCTCCGCTGCCGGGCAGATGCTTGGCGCTGATCCCGTGGTCCTTCGCGAGTTTGCGCACGAGCGGTGACGACACGGGGGAGACCTGCCGGCCGGAAGTCGGGGCGGGCACGGTTGCGGTCGGTGCGGGCTCCTCGGCCGCCGAAGCCGGCGCGCCCGCTGTCCCGTTCGCCGGCTCCCCGACCGCCGCGGCGGCCGTCTTCTGACCGAACGAGCGCTCCTTCGACGACCGCGTCTTCGGCTCCGAGGCGCCGTAGCCGATGAGGTTCGCACCGCCGGATTCGGGCTCGTCGCCGGACGCCATCGCGCCCGACTGAGCGGGCCCTGCCGCAGCGCCAGCAGGCGCTTCCGCAACACCAGCGTCCGCCTGTCCTGCACCCCCAGCTCCGGCTTCGGCGACGGAGAGCAGGGCCTGACCAGCGGTGACGGTGTCACCGGCGGCGGCATGGAGGCTGACGATGCGCCCGGCGTAGGGGCAGGGCAGTTCGACGACGGACTTCGCGGACTCGACCTCGACGACCATCTGATCGACGTGGACCGTATCGCCGACGGCGACCTTCCACGAGATCAGCTCGGCCTCGGTGAGCCCTTCGCCGAGGTCGGGGAGGATGAACTCGCGCGTGCCGGCACCGCGTCCGCCGGTCCCGCGCGTGCCGGTGCCCAGATCCGCACTCATCACAGCTCCCAATCCCAGGACTCGAGCGCATCGAGCACGCGTTCGACGGTGGGCAAGTAGTACTCCTCGAGCTTCGGGGACGGATAGGGCACGTCGAACCCGGTGATCCGCAGGATCGGGGCCGACAGGTGAGTGAAGTTGCGTTCGGTCAGGCGGGCGACCACCTCGGCGCCGTAGCCGCCGAACCGGGCGGCCTCGTGGATGATCGCCGCTCGCGAGGTCTTGCGCACCGAGGCGGACACCGTCTCATCATCGAAGGGTGAGAGGGTGCGCAGGTCGATGACCTCGACGGACAGCCCGTGCTCGGCACCGGCCTCGGCCGAATCCAACGCCGTGCGCACGGTCGGACCGTACGCGAGCAGGGTGACGTCGGTGCCCTCCCGGATGACCTGCGCACGATTCATCGGCGCCGTGGCCACCGGCAGGCTTACGGTCTCCTTCATCCAGTAGCGCGACTTCGGCTCCATGAACACCACTGGGTCATCGGAGGCGATCGACTCGCGCAGCAGCGAATACGCATCGGCCGGATTCGACGGGGTGACGACCGTCAGACCCGGAGTCGAGGTCCAGTAGGCCTCGGACGAATCCGAGTGGTGCTCGACGCCGCCGATATCGCCGGCATAGGGGATCCGGATCGTGATCGGCAGGCTGACGTGGCCTTTCGTCCGGTTGCGCATCTTCGCCACATGCGACACGATCTGCTCGAACGCGGGGTAGGCGTAGGCGTCGAACTGCATCTCGACGACCGGGCGCATCCCGTTCATCGCCATGCCGATGGCGGTGCCGACGATCCCGGACTCGGCCAGCGGCGAATCCCAGACCCGATTCGACCCGAATTCGGCCCGCAGCCCTTCGGTGACGCGGAAGACCCCGCCGAGGCGGCCGACGTCCTCACCGAAGACGAGCACGTTCTCGTCGTCGGCCAAGCTGTCGCGCAGTGCCCGGTTGAGCGCCTTCGTCATCGTCACCGATTCCGCGGCCGGGCTCGTCTGCTGAGTCTCCTGAGTCGCCGAGGCGGTGTCCGACGGGGTGCTCGTGTCGGTTCCGATGCTCATGCCTGACCTGCCGCTGCCAGTTCGGCCTCGAGGACCAGCTGCTGCTCGGCCAGATCGGGACGCGGCTGGGCGTACACATGGGCGAAGAGTTCGCGCGGGTCGATCTCGGCCTCGCGGTTCATGGCCTCGCGCACGGACTCGGCCAGGGCCTCTGCGGCCGCGTTGACCTCCTCGGCGCCGGCATCGTCGAGCGCCCCGGTCGAACGCAGGTACTTCTCGACCCTGTCGATGGGATCGAACTGCTTCCAGTGCTCGACCTCCTCGGCGTCGCGGTACTTCGTCGGGTCGTCGGAGTTCGTATGCGATTCCATCCGGTAGGTCAGGCACTCGATGAGCGTCGGACCGTCCCCGTTCCGGCCGCGTTCGAGGGCGGCGGTGACGGCGGCGAACACGGCCGCGATGTCATTGCCGTCGACCCGCAGGCCCGGCATTCCGTAGCCGGCGGCCCTGTCGGCGAGCATGGTCGCATTCGTCTGCTCCCGCAGCGGGGTCGAGATCGCGTACTGGTTGTTCTGGATCACGAAGACCGTCGGCGTCTGCCACACGGAGGCGAAGTTGAACGCCTCGTGGGTGTCGCCCTCGCTGCTGGCACCGTCGCCGAGGAAGGTCAGAGTCGCCGCGTCCGCTGCCTTCAGCTTCATCGCCATGGCGAATCCCGTGGCGTGCAGCGTCTGCGTGGCAAGAGGCGTCGCTGCCGGTGAGGTGTGGTATTCGTGCGGGTCGAAGCCGCAGTGCCAATCGCCGCGGAAGGCCGCGAGGATCTCGGCCACGGGCACACCGCGGGTCAGCAGCGCCGCTGAATCACGGTAGGTGGGGAAGAGCCAATCGCTGGGCGACAGCGCGGTCGTGGCCCCCACCTCGGCGGCCTCCTGACCGGCGGCCGAGGGATAAGTCGCGAGCCGCCCCTGCCGGGTCAGGTGCGTGACCTGGGCTTCGAACCGTCGGACCAGGACCATCTGCCGGTAGAGACCGGTCAGGGTGCGGTCGCTGGGCATCCGCAGTCCTGCCGTCGGAGTGTCGGTGAGCCGGCCATCCGCGCCGATGAAGCTGATCGGCTGCAGCTGGGGCAGTGAGCGGCCTGTGGTGGGAACGTCGATGGTCATGACCCCATGGTGACGTGAGGCAGATCACGATTCCATGGGTTCGAGACAGGTGCGGACGGGTGGCCAAACGTGCCGTCAAGTGCGGACGAACGGGCCGGTTCCGGCAGGTCCGGTGGACGTTTGGCCGGGCTGTGGGGCGGTGTCCTCGACCGGTCTCAGATCTCGCCCCAACGGTATCCGCGGGAGGTGAAAGCCTCGGCGACGGCGTCCTTCCTGCCCTCGACAGCGCCCCGGTAGGCCTGATGGCCGCCCTCGGTGAGGATCGTGAGCTTGCCGTCGGCGAAGTACGCGGTGGAGAAGGAGGCGCGGGAGATGCGCAGCGGGTGGTCGTTCTCGTCTCCGATGACGATCTCGTCGTCGGAGACGAGGACCGGGGTGTTCGAACCGGCGATGACGGCGGCGGCGATGAGTCCGAGCACCGCGCCGATGATCGGTCGGATGGCGACGACCCAGGGCTGGTCGAACCGGCTGAGTTTCTCGATCGGATCGCCGAAGGGGATGGGGAACCGCGCGGCCAGCGAGCCCAGCGTGGGCAGGAGGAATCCGAGGGCGACGCCGATGCCCACGCACACGAAGCCGATGACGATGATGTCCGTGCGGCCGAGCTTGAAGACGGCGGGGCCCGAGGGGGTGACCGGGCTGCTGTTGTCCGTGCTCATTGCGATCCTCACTCTGCGAAGCTGGGATACAATCGTACCAAACTGGTACATGAGTGTTCCACTGATTGTGTTTTCGCTGATGAAGGGATGGTTCGCACGTGACCGAAGGTGCCGGAATGCGGAGGCTGGGGCGGGAGGGCCTGCTGAAGGAGTCGCTGTCGGCCCTGGCGGAGAACTCGCAGGCCTCGATGCTCGAGATCGCGAGCGCGATCGGCGTCGGGCGGACGACGCTCTATCGGCATTTCGGGGATCGGGAGGCTCTCGTCGCCGAGGTGGCCCGCCTCGGCGCGCGCATGTTCGGTCGGGCCGTCCTGGACGCCCGCCCGGAGGCGGGAACCGGCCTCGAGGCGGTCGAGCGGATGTGCGAGCGGCTGTTCGCCCTCCCCGAGGTCCTGACGCTGATGTTCGCCGACGATCCGATCGTCACCGATGACGCCTTCGCCGAGGCGGCCCCCGACGGCAGCGATGACGACGTCCTCGAGTGGGTCATCGCCCGAGGTCAGGCCGATGGTTCGATCACGGAGGAGGTTCCGGTGACCTGGGCTGCGATGTACGTCTTCCTCACCATCGGATCGGGTCACCTCTTCGGCCTCTCGGAGGACTCGGCTGAGCCCGAGAGGCGCCGACGCGCACTCGAGCTGACGATCCGCGCGGTGCGGAAGACGCTCGCCGCCGACTGAGGCCGCCGACTCCGCCGCGGACGGAGGTTGAGGCCGCGACCACCGACTGAGGCCGCGGGTGCGGATTGGGTCGAGGTGGACCGGATCGCTTGCACCCTCCCGAACCTCAGGTTAGGCTCACCTATGGGATATAGGGAACACCGATCTTGCTTAAGGCAGTTGACACACCTGCTTGAAGTTGTCGGCCTGCTTCTCTGTTTCTCGCTGTTTCATACGTCAAGAGACCCTCGGAGCTGACAATATGCCGCGGACTTCCAGGCCCCTGCAGGTGCTGCCGATCATCCTGCGAGAGGTGGAAGTCACCGGCATCGCGGACATCACCCCGAACATGCGACGCCTGGCACTGGCAGGCGATCAGTTGAACGCCGGTGAGGTCGACGGGATGCCACGGCCTGCGTTCCGCTCCGAGGGTTTCGACGATCACGTGAAACTCGTCATCCCGCCGCCCGACGGCACAGCCCTCGACATCGGTGAGCAGCAGGAGTTCCGCTTCCAATGGAACCGGGAGGCGCTCAACCGCGCCCGCGACTACACCGTCCGCAGCGTCGATGCCGAATCGCGCTCCTTCACCGTCGACGTCGTCCGCCACGAGACCGGCCTCGCCTCGGACTGGGCCTTCGGCGTCGCGATCGGCGATCGCATCAGCTTCGCCGGGCCGAAGACCTGCGCGGGTTTGGCCGAAGGCATCGACTTCCACCTCCTCGTCGCCGACGAGACCGCCCTGCCGGCCGTCGGGCGGTGGCTCGAGGAAGCGCCGGCGGGCACCCGCGGCCACATCATCGTCGAGGTCCCCACCTCCGATGACATCCAGGACATCCCCACCGAGGCCGACGTCGAGATCGACTGGCTCGTCCGCGGCTCCATCGCCCCGGGCGAGTCGGGGCTGATGTACGAGGCCGTGAAGAGCCTCAGCCTGCCGGCCGGCCGCACCTTCGCCTGGTGCGCGGGCGAGACGCTGACCATCGCGCCCATCCGCCGCTGCCTGCGCCGGGACCTCGGCCTGCCCAAGGAGGACGTCGAGGTCGTCGGCTACTGGCGGAAGATGCCGACCACTCCCGCCGAGACCCGTGCGGCCGAGGACTCCGCCGGTGCGGGTACACCGGTCGAGGCCTCCGTCGCCGCATCCCCGCCCTCGGACGCCGCCGGTCCCGCGTCCGAGGATTCTGCCGCTCCCGCCGCGGGTGCTCCCGCCGCGGGCGCGAGTGAGGACCGGCCCGAACCGGAGGGCACTCTCGACGTCCTCCACCAGGTCCATGAGATGACCGAACTGCTGCCCCCGATCATCACCCGGACCGCCGTGACGCTCGGCATCAACGACCTCGTCGCCGGTGGGGTGTCCACCGCCGAGGCGATCGCCGCCGAACTCGGCATCGCAGCCGATCGCGCCCAAGCGGTGCTGACGGCCATGTGCTCCCTCGGGCTCCTCACCCGGGAGGAGCAGGACTACCGCAACACCCCCACGGGAGCGGTGCTCACCGGCGAAGGCGCCGCCGACGGGCTCGATCTGAGCAGCCCGGCACTGCTCGACCTCTTCTCGCTCGTCGACCTCATCGACGTCCTCAAGGGCGGATTCGCCGCCCGCACCTCACGAGCCTCGACGGCGGAGGCCGACACCTGGCATGACCAGCGCGCCGCGGACGCCGAGCTCGACACCGCCCACCGCGGACGCAGCCTCGACCACCTCCAGTACGTCCTCGACCCCATCCTCGACCTCGAACCCGTGACCACGGCCGCGAGCCTCGCCCTGGCCGGCGACGTCGACGTCGAGGCGGCCGCCGCCCTGACGCGACGAGCCCCGGATTCGGGGCGGACGATCCACACCCCGGCAGCGCAGGCCCTGGCCGGCGGCGAGGACTGGCCGAGCGTCGACTGCACGCTCGTGATCGCCGGACTGACCGGACGCTCCCGAGACGCTATCGGTTCGCTGCTGGATCGCATGCTCGCCGCGAGTCGGACCCTGGTCATCGTCGAGCCCTTCACCGACGACGCCGAGGCCGATGACCATCAGGCCGAAGAGCTCATCACGACCCTGGCCACCACCGGCAACCCGACGCTGACCAGCGGTGAGCTCACCGCGACTCTGCGCGGACTCGGGGCCGCCGAGGTCGAGGTGAGAGACATCGGGTGGGGCTTCGGCCGCTTCCGCTCGGCCGTCATCGCCACCAGCTCCTGACCCCTCGAACACCCCTCGAGGCCTCAACCCGCCAGATTCGAACAAGGAAGATCCATGTCACTGACACGTCTGAGCACAGCCGTCATCGCCGGAACCGCCGGCCTCGCTCTCCTCGCCGGTTGCCAAGAAGGGACCGGGGAAGCGGCATCGAGCAGCTCTTCCGAGACCCGCACCGTCACCGATGCCACCGGTGCCGAGGTCGAGGTGCCCGAGAACCCGGAGGCCGTGGCCACCCTGCACTACGCCGCGACCGAAACGCTCATGGACCTCGATGCGCCGCCCGTCGCCCAGGGGGCGTACCAGGAACCGGCCGTGCCCGAGGAATGGCTCGACGAGCTCGGCGACATCCCCGTCGCCGCCCAGCAGGAGCCCGATCTGGAGAAGCTCGCCGAGGCGGAGCCCGACCTCATCCTGTCGCCGAACGTCTACGACTCGGAGATGATCGAGCAGCTCGAGGAGATCGCCCCCGTCTACCAATTCACTCTGCGCGGCGGTGAGCGCGGGGATTGGAAGCAGCGCGTCGGGGAGGTCGCCGATGCGGTGAACAAGGCCGATGAGCTCGACGAACTCGACGATGAGTTCGAAGCCCGACAGAAGGAACTCGCCGACCAGTACTCCGATGTCACCGAGGGCACCACGATCGGGGTCGCGTCCTCGTTCGAGGAGAACTCGGCCTATCTGTGGGGCAGCGAGAACATGCTCGGCACGATTCTGACCCCGCTCGGCTTCGACTGGTCGGCCGATGAGGACGCCATGGTGGAGAAGTACGGCAATGCCGACCAGGAGGGCAACAAGTCCGGCAAGGCCGAGCCCGAAGCTCAGATCTCCCTCGAAGTGCTCGACAAGAGCCTGTCCGATGCCGATGTCATCTTCGTCGACTCGGACCTGCGCGGTGACTACGACAAGCTCACCGAGGCGCTGCTGGACTCAGCGGTGTTCAAGGACCTCCCCGCCGTCAAGGCCGGACACGTCTACCCCATCGGCAAGGCCACGATCGCCGGTTACGCGGACGCGGAATACGGCCTCGATCTGGCCGAGCAGGCGATCAAGGAGTACCAGAAGGACTGAAGCCGGTCCGGCTCAGCCGGCCGGGGACCCGGGGTCAGCAGGCACCGGGCTCGCTCAGCCGGCACCGGGCCGGTGACCCTCCGCCTCGTCGAGGATGAGCAGGGAGCGGGAGGACACGACTCCCGGCACCTCGTGGATCCGCTGCAGGATCACCTGCGACAGGGCCGTGTTGTCCGGGGCATTCACCGTCACCAGCGCATCGATGTCGCCGCTGACGGCCTGCACCTTCTCGACGAAAGGCAGTGCGGCCAGATCCTCGCGGACCCGAGGCCAGGGCCGCTCGTCGATCTTGACCACGACGACCGCGGTTACGCTCATGCCCAGGGCCTCGCGGTCGACCTCGGCGGTGAATTTCCGGATCGCCCCGGACTCGACGAGGGCGGTGAAGCGCTTGTGCGCGGCCGAACGCGAGATGTGGACGCGTTCGGCCAGCTGGCGCACGCTCAGGCGGGAATCCTCGACGAGGGCGGCGATGATGCTGCGATCGATGTCGTCGAGATCGAATGCCACGGGCGCTCCTTCACCGTTGATATCGGCGTCCTGTCCGCCCCGGAGCGGTCGGCACCGGGCGGATCGGTCGGTCTTCCACCATTCTAGAGCCCCGCCTCGGCGCGGGGAGCATGCTCAGCATTGGACAAATTCTGTCGATCGTTCGTACAGTAGCGACGATGTCTGTGGTACATACCACGTACCATTGGTGACTGGAGACATGGCCGGATTCGGACGGACCCGGTTAACGGAGACAAATCAGCCACCTGTAGATTATGAGACGGAAGTCTCATTGCAGGTGGAACTGCTTCACGAAACTAAGGAGTCATCCTTGAAGATCGCGGTGTTGGTCAAAGAGGTCCCGGATACCTACGGCGACCGGAAGCTGAACTTGGAAACCGGGCTCGCCGATCGCGGTGCCTCGGAAGCTGTTCTCGATGAGATCGGTGAGCGTGCCCTCGAGGTCGCGCTGGCCCATAAGGATGCCGACAGCGGGGCCGAGGTGACCGTCATCTCGATGGCGCCCGACACCGCGACGGCCACGATCCGCAAGGGGCTGGCCATGGGTGCCGACGATGCCGTGCACATCGCCGATGAGTCTTTGGCCGGTGCCGATCTGGGTCTGACCGCCGAGGTGCTGGCCGCGGCTCTCCGCCGGTCTGAATTCGATCTCGTCGTGGCCGGCAACGTCTCCACCGACGGCAATGGCGGCATGATCCCGGCGATGCTCGCCGAACATCTCGACTACCCCCATGTGACGGGTCTGTCGACGGTGGAGATCGCCGACGGCAAGGTCTCGGGCACCCGTCCGATCGAGGGCGGTCAGCAGCAGGTGTCGGCCGAGCTGCCGGCGGTCATCTCGATCACCGAGGCGCTGCCCGAGGCCCGCTTCCCGAACTTCAAGGGCATCATGGCCGCGAAGAAGAAGCCCTTCGAGGTCATCACCCTGTCCGATCTCGGCATCGACGCCGAGGATCAGTCCGTGGCCCGTTCGATCATGGTCACCGTCGCCGAGAAGCCGCCGCGCGAAGCCGGCGAGAAGGTCGTCGACGAAGGCAATGGCGGAGTCGAACTCGCCGAATACCTCACCAAGAACCGTCTGGCCTAAGGAGAGTCGTCATGTCAGATTTCCCCCAGGACTCCATTCTCGTCGTCCTCACCGCCGATGCCGAAGGCCAGCTGGAGAAGCCGGCCGCCGAACTGCTCGGCGGCGCGGCTGAGGTCGGTTCGCCCGTCGCGCTCGTGCTCGCCGCTTCCGGCGGTGCCGATGCCGCGGGTCAGGCTGCCGCCGAGCTCGGTGCCACAGCGTCCCTGACCGCCGAGGTCGCCGAGGCCACTCTCGGCACCTCGGCCGTCGATGCCGTGGCCGCTGCCGCCGAACTGACCGCTCCCGATGCCGTGCTCGTGCCCAATACCCTCGACGGCCGGGACATCGCCGGTCGCTTCGCGGTCCGCAGCGGTTCGGCGGTGTCCGTCGACGCCATCGGTCTCGAGCGCGATTCCGAGGGCATTGTGGTCAATCACTCCGTTTACGGAGGCGGGTACACCGCTTCCTCGGCTCCGACCTTCGGTGCGCCTGTCGTCACGGTGCGCCTCGGGTCGATCGAGGCCCGGGCGGAGGCTCAGTCGGCGAATGTGCAGGCCCTCGAGGTCACCGATTCCGGTAAGCCTGCGGCGTCGATCGATTCGTTCGAGGCCATCGTCGAGACCTCCTCGCGGCCCGAGCTGCGTGGTGCGCAGAAGGTCGTCTCCGGTGGTCGCGGCGTCGGTTCGGAGGAGTCCTTCGAACTCGTCGGCGAGTTCGCCGATGTCCTCGGGGCCGCTCTCGGTGCTTCGCGTGCGGCAGTCGATGCCGGTTACATCGCCCAGTCGCATCAGGTCGGTCAGACCGGTGTCTCCGTGTCTCCGCAGCTGTATGTGGCACTGGGCATTTCCGGTGCGATCCAGCACAAGGCCGGCATGCAGACGTCGAAGACCATCGTCGCGGTCAACAAGGACGGCGAGGCCCCGATCTTCGATATCGCTGACTTCGGCGTCGTGGGCGACCTGTTCAAGGTCGTTCCGCAGGCGATCGAGTCCCTGAACGAGAACAAGTCCTGATATGGCCACCTATTCCGGTTCACTGCGCTCGGGTCTGCCCCGGGTCGAAGGTGGTGACCCCTGGCCGCCGGCCGGCACCATCGGCGAGGCCTTGGACGAAGGCGCATCGCCGCTTGCGGAGGAACTGGAAACCGGTTCCTCCGCCGAGGTCGTCGACGAGGAGCCGACAGAGGCCGTGGCTGATGCTGAGGCTTCCGACGTGGTCGAGGACTCGACCGACTCCGCTGAGTTCGCCGATGAGGATTCCGACGCCGAGGCTGGCGACGCCGAGGCTGACGGCGCTGAGTCCGTCGACGCCGAGGTTCCGCTGCGTCGTGGTCTGCCGCGCGTGGTCGGCGGTGAGCCCTGGCCTCCGGAGGGCTTCGCTCCTGCCGGAGTGAAGCCCACTGGCGGTTCTGCGGCGCCTGCCGCGGACTCTGCGTCCGAGGCCGCCTCGCCCGAGGCCGGAGTCGAGGCCGCGGGTGAGGACTCGTCCTCGGTCGCTCCGGTCGCCGCAGCGGCGACCGCCGGGGCGGGAGCCGCCGTCGGTGCCGCCGCTGCGAGCTCTGATGACGACGAATCGGCGGAGTCTGATGCCGCTGACGAGCCCGCTGCCGCCGAGTCCGCTGCCGCTTCTGCGGCTGCGAGCGAGGTGCCGCTGCGTCGAGGTCTGCCGCGTGTGGCCGGCGGAGACCCCTGGCCTCCGGAGGGCTACGCTCCTGCCGGGGTCAAGGCCGCGGGAGCGTCTGCGGCTCCGGTGGCCGCCGCGGCTGCTCCAGGCAGCGAGGGCTCCGAGTCCTCCTCTGCCGACCAGACTGACACTGCGTCCGATGCCTCGGCTGCTCCGGCAGTCGCCGCAGGAGCCGGCGCTGCCGGGACCGCGGCCGCTGCGAGCGGATCGGGCTCCGGTGAACTCTCCGATGTCCCGCTGCGTCGCGGACTTCCGCGCACCGCCGGGGGAGACCCCTGGCCACCGGAAGGCTTCGCACCGGCGGGTGCGGCCAAGCCGGCAGCAGGCACGGCCGAGCCTGTTGCAGAGGCGACCGCGCCCGCGGCAGCACAGGCCGAGACGACACCGTCCGAAGCCGCCTCGACTCAGGCGGCATCGACCGAAGCCGGCAAGCCCGCAGACGAAGCGAAGCCCACCGGCACCGATTCGGGCCAGAAGAAGCCACAGCGCCGACGCGCAGGAATCGGCGGTGTCGGCGCCGGAGCGGCGGCAGGTGCCGCTGCGGCCGGAACCGGAGCGGCAGCAGGTGCGGAGAAGAAGTCCGACGCGGCGGAGAGGAAACCCGCCCAACGCAAGCCCATGGGCAAACCTGCCGCGAAGACCGCGGACCAGCCCGCCCAGCGCAAACCGATGGGCAAACCCGCCGCGAAGTCGGCGGACCAGCCCGCCCAGCGCAAACCGATGGCCAAGCCGGCGGCGAAGACCGCCGACAGTCCGACGGCGAAACCCGCACCGGCGGCGAAGTCCGCCTCGTCGGGTTCGGCCGGGGCCGCCTCGGCGAAGCCGGCAGCGAAGAAGGAACCGGTCATGATCGGTTCGAAGTCGCTGGGACAGTGGTCCAAGCTCGTCGGTCTGGGACTGGGCGGACTCATCGTCGCGGCCGGGATCATCGTCCTCGCCGCACGCGGTGTGACGACCCTGCCGGGTGTGCCGGAGTTCCTCGAACGCTATCCGGGCGAATACGACATCCCCGAGTTCGTCGACCCGGGCTTCCCGGGCTGGGTGAGGTGGACGCACTTCCTCAACATCTTCTTCATGGTGCTCATCATCCGATCGGGTCTGCAGGTGCGACACCAGCAGAAGCCGCCGGCGTTCTACACCCCGAAGAAGGGCGGGAAGAAGGTCAGCATCAACCTCTGGCTGCACACCAGCCTCGATCTGCTGTGGCTGGCCAATGGTGTGATCTTCGTCGTCCTGCTCTTCATCTCCGGTCACTGGGCGCGCATCGTGCCCACCAGCTGGGAGGTGTTCCCGAACGCGCTGTCGGCGATGCTGCAGTACATGACCCTCGAGTGGCCGATGGAAGACGCCTGGGTCAACTACAACTCGCTGCAGCAGCTGATGTACTTCATCATCGTGTTCATCGCCGCCCCCGTGGCTGCGATCACGGGAGTGCGGATGAGCGAGTGGTGGCCGAAGGACGCCGCCAAGCTCAACAAGATCTACCCGGCGCCCTTGGCTCGGGCGCTGCACTTCCCGACGATGCTGTTCTTCGTGTTCTTCATCCTCGTTCACGTCTTCCTCGTGTTCGCCACGGGAATGCGACAGAACCTCGGCTATATGTTCGCCGGGACGAACGTGGTCGGCTGGGCCGGCCTGATCTGGTTCATCGTGGCCATGGTCGTGGTCGTCGCCGGCTGGTTCGCGGCCAGACCGCTGCTGATGGCACCGATCGCGAACCTGTTCGGACGCGTGTCGAGCAGGTAGGCGACACCGTCTCGATCGGATAAGTGACTCTGCGCGGTCGCGAACCTCCGAGCCGTGTCTCCCAGGGGCGGATCCACTTCGAAATCCTCAACGATATCGAAGTGGATCCGCCCCTGCGTGACGTTGAGGCCCCGCCGTGATGCCGACTGGCCCCGCCGTGATGCCGACTGGCCCTGCTGGGATGGCGATGCACGGCGATGGCAACCACCGGGTGAGTCTCGATCAGGCGATCGAGACCATGCGGCAGACTGGAGCCGATATGAAGTCGAAGTACAAGGAGACCTCGCGCGGCGGACTCGCCGTCAACGACCCACGGCGGTGACATCAAGGAACTCAAGCAGTTCGACGACCAGTACACGCAGCGCCTGTTCCTGCGCATCGACTTCCGCGTCTCCGACGAGCCCGGCAACGGCATCAAGGGCCTGCGGAAGGACTTCGAATCGCTGGCTGCGGAGTTCGACGCGAAGTGGCAGCTGTGGCCGCAGGGGCAGAAGCGGCGAGTGCTGATCATGGTCTCGAAGTTCGAGCACTGCCTCAACGATCTGCTGTTCAGGGCCCAGATCGGGGAG
>Ga0209487_1002077_pt1 | contig 16495 bp, 14 predicted proteins | sample Poulit2012_FD_187524 | JGI IMG/M metagenome (GOLD analysis project Ga0209487, IMG submission 187524) | Agricultural soil microbial communities from Georgia to study Nitrogen management - Poultry litter 2012 (SPAdes) (version 2) | ecosystem: Environmental > Terrestrial > Soil > Agricultural land...
GCCGACGTCTTCGATGCCGAGGCAGCGGCATGGGTCGACCACGGCGTTGCGGTGCTGCACGTGAACTTCCGGGGCTCCACCGGGTACGGGAACGCCTGGCGCGAAGAACTCGGCGGCCAGGTGGGATTCGCCGAACTGGCGGACGTTGCCGCGGTGCATGACCATCTGATCGCCGACGGCGTAGCGGACCCGGAAAGGTCGGTGCTGTCCGGCGTGGGCCGGGGCGGCTACCTGACGCTACTCGGGCTCGGTACGCAGCCGGAACGCTGGGCACTGGGTGTGGCCGTAGCCCCGGTGGCGGACACCGTCACCGCTTACGGCCAGGGCTCAGCCCTCTCCCAGGCCCAGGACCGGGCTCGGTTCGGGGGCACCCCGCAGCAAGTACCCGGCGCCTACCAGAAGGCCTCCCCGCTCAGTTACGTCGATCAGGTCCGGGCACCGCTCTTGGTCCTCGCCGCCCAGGGCGAGCAGATCCACGGTTACGTGGAGGCACTCCGAGCCGCGGGCGGCAGCGTGCGGACCGGCGTGGATCAAGGCAGCGTGCGGACCGGCGTGGATCAAGGCAGCCGGCGGACCGGTGTGGACGACGGCATCGGGACCGGCGTGAACGCGGGGCATGAACTCAACGTCGCCGCGGACCGGATCAGGCGAATGCGCCTGCAACTGCAGTTCGTCCACGAGCATGTGAGCAGGCTGTAGCAACCTCGTATCGGTGCTCCGAAGGGGCGCGAGGCCGCTCAGCGGCGCTCCAGCAGAACGCCAGGCCGCTCAACGACCCTCCAGCAGAACGCCAAGCCGCTCAGCGACGCTCCAGCAGGGCGCCCGGACGCTCAACGACGCACCGGCAGGACGCCAGGCGCGACTCAGTGTTGCTGCGCGAGCAACTCCGCGATCTGGATCGTGTTCAGTGCCGCGCCCTTGCGCAGGTTGTCTGCGGCCACGAATAACGCCAGCCCGCGACCATCCGGGACGCCGGGGTCGGTGCGGATCCGTCCCACGATCGACTCGTCGATTCCGGTGGCATCCATCGGAGTGGGCACCTGCTGCAGCCGCACCCCCGGCGCGGTGCTGAGCACTTCCTGCGCACGCTGGGGGCTGATGGGCCGCTCGAACTCGGCGTTGATGGACAACGAGTGACCCGTGAACACCGGCACCCGCACGCACGTTCCCGACACCAGCAACTCGGGCAAGCCGAGGATCTTGCGCGACTCGTTCCGCAACTTCTGGTCCTCGTCGGTCTCCCCCGACCCGTCGTCAACGAGGGAACCCGCCAGCGGAAGGACGTTGAACGCGATCGGTTCGGTGTAGGTCTCCGGCGCCGGTAGATCCAGCGCCCGACCGTCGTGGGTCAGTGCGCCCAGGTCCTGGTCCACCGCGGCCCGCACCTGCGACTCCAACTCCCGTACCCCGGCCAGGCCGGATCCGGAAACCGCCTGATAGGTGGACACGATGAGCCGCTGCAGACCGGCTTCCTCGTGCAGGGCCTTGAGTGCGGGCATCGCGGCCATGGTGGTGCAGTTGGGATTGGCCACGATCCCCTTGGGGATGTTCTCCAACGCCTCCGGGTTGACCTCGCTGACCACCAAGGGCACCTCGGGGTCGCTGCGGAAGGCCGAGGAGTTGTCCACCACGGTGGCGCCGGCCTCCACGAACCGGTCCGCTTGTGCCCGGGCGGTGCCCGATCCGGCGGAGAACAGCGCGATGTCCACGTCGCTGATGTCCGCCGTCGCGGTGTCCTCAACCTCGATCTCGGCATCCCCGACGGTCAGGGTAGTTCCTGCCGACCGGGCCGAGGCGAGCAGCCGCACCCGATCTGCGGGAAACTCTCGCTCATGCAGAAGGGCGCGCATTACCGCACCCACTTGTCCGGTTGCGCCGACAACGGCGATCTGGTTGACCATTAGCGTCCTGTTCCGCCGTAGACCACGGCTTCGATCTGTTCGGCGTCCAACTCGAAGGCCTCGTGCACCGCGCGCACCGCCTTGTCCAGGTCTCGCCTTCGAGTGATCACCGAAATGCGGATCTCCGAGGTGGAGATCATCTCGATGTTGATGCCCGAGTCCCGGATCGCTCCGAAGAGTTTCGCCGCGACACCGGGATGGGAGCGCATCCCCGCCCCGACCAGGGACAATTTCCCCACCCCGTTATCGAAGACGACGTCCCAGTACCCGATCTCCTCACGGTGATCGCGCAGCGCGTTCGCCGCCCGCTCGGCGTGATCGCTGTTGAGCGTGAAGGAGATGTCGGTGACGCCGCTGCCCTTGGTGGTGGGCACGTTCTGGACGATCATGTCGAGGTTGACGCCCGCGGCGGCGACGACCTCGAACACACGCGCGGCGCTGCCGGGTACGTCGGGGACGTCGATGACGGTCACCTTCGCCTGCGACCGGTCGTGGGCGACTCCGGAGATCAGTGGGTCTTCCATTTTTCCTTCTTCAGGTTCTTCGTCGGTCACAAGGGTCCCGGTGTTCTCCGAGAACGAGCTACGCACGTGCAGCGTGACTCCGTACCGGCGCGCGTATTCCACTGCGCGCAGGTGCAGGATTTTGGCGCCGTGGGCGGCCATCTCGAGGGTCTCCTCGGTAGAGATGCGTTCGATCCTACGGGCGGTGGGAACGATCCTGGGATCGGCGGTGAACATCCCGTCGACGTCGGTGTAGATCTCACAGACATCTGCATTCAGCGCCGCCGCCAGGGCCACCGCTGTGGTGTCCGACCCGCCCCGGCCCAGGGTGGTCACGTCGTTCGTCGTCTTTGTGACCCCCTGGAAACCGGCCACGATCGCGATCGAGCCGGCGTCGAGGCTCTGTTGGATGCGCTTCGGCGTGACCGCCGCGATCCGGGCGTTGCCGTGCGCGGTGTCGGTGATGACCCCGGCCTGCTGGCCGGTGAACGCCTGGGCCTGCACTCCCAATTCGGAAATCGCCATGGCCAGCAGCGCCATCGAGATGCGCTCCCCGGCGGTGAGCAGGATGTCCATCTCCCGTGCCGGCGGGTTCGGGCTGATGGCGTTGGCCAGATCCAGCAACTCGTCAGTGGTGTCGCCCATCGCGGAGACGACCACCACCACTTGATTCCCGGCCTGCTTGGTGTCCACCACCCGCTTGGCAACACGGGCGATGCTGGTGGCGTCGGCTACCGACGATCCACCGAACTTCTGAACGATGAGGCTCACAGGAACTCCGCTGAGCTTGAGGGTTCGGACAGCGCTACCGGCGCGGGCGGCTACTCGCTACTGGCGCGGCGGCTACTTGATGGGTATCGAACGATTCGAATGGCATGTAGCAGGGTACGGAATGACTCGAATCCCCCGTGCGCAGGGGGTCACCGGACCGACCCTGTGGCACGTCCGGGCTCCGAGCCACCACACGATGATAGCGCCGGGCGGGCACCGGACCCGAACGCCTGTGACCTGGGTAACTGTTTCGGGGCCGTTCGCCGGTTTGTCTCACTATACGGACTGAATTTAAATCTCTTGACCCGCCATTGGTAGACCGCGGACTTCGGTTGCGCTGACAACGATAAGTCCGAACACGGCACTACTGTTTTCGGCCAGTTTCAGCCCCGAAGTGGCCTGACTAACCCTTTAGAACGTGCTTGAACCTCGTTACGGTGATGGACCGTATGACTGCCACAACGACGACAACGGCCACTACTACCCACGTAAATATTCGAACCCCCACGGTCCAGGACGGTGCCACCATGTGGCGCCTGGCCCGGGATTCCGGATCACTGGATCTGAACACGTCTTACGCCTATCTGCTATTCGCACGAGACTTCCCCGAAACTTGCCGGATTATCGAGGTCGACGGCGAGCCCGCCGGTTTCGTCCTCGGCTATCGCCGGCAATCCGAACCGGAGACGTACTTCGTCTGGCAGGTAGCGGTGTCCGATGAGTACCGCGGACAACGCCTGGGGCTGCGGCTGCTGGAGGACTTCGCTGCCGACGCGAGGTACCTGGAAGCCACGATCACGGCTGACAACACCGCCTCCCAGCGGCTGTTCTCCAGTTTCGCCCGCCACCGCGGCGCGACGCTGAACAGACGGGACATGTTCTCCGCCGACCACTTCCCCGACGACCACGACGCCGAAGGCCTGGTGCGCATCGGCCCGATGCGCACCACGACCCAAGACGCCACCTTTAACCCTGATACCGACACCGATACAAATACCGACGCCGATGAAACGGAGATTCGTCCCATGAGCACTGTCGAACTGGAATCACAAGTTCGCAGTTACTCCCGGTCCTGGCCCATATCGTTCGATCGCGCCTCCGGGGCCACGATCCACGATGTGAACGGCAAGCCCTACCTCGACTTCTTCGCCGGCGCCGGTGCCCTGAACTACGGGCACAACCACCCGCACCTGAAGGAAACGCTGCTGGACTACTTCACCAGCGACCGGGTGGTGCACTCCCTGGACATGTTCACCCCGGCCCGGGACGACTTCCTCGCCACCTTCCACGACGAGATCCTCACCCCTCGCAACCTCGACTACAAGGTCGTCTTCCCCGGCCCTGGTGGCGCGAACGCCGTCGAGGCTGCGCTGAAGTTGGCACGTAAGGTCACCGGGCGGGAGTCGGTGGTGAACTTCACCAACGCCTTCCACGGGATGACCCTGGCGGCCCTGTCGGTCACCGGTAATGCCATGAAGCGCGGTGGCGCGGGCCTGCCGCTGGTGCACGCCACGCCGATGCCCTACGACGACTACTTCGACGGTGACGTGCCGGACTTCATCTACCTGGAGCGCCTCCTGGGCGATGAGGGCGGCGGGTTGAACGAACCGGCAGCGGTGATCGTGGAGACCGTGCAGGGCGAGGGTGGTTTGAACGCTGCCCGGATGGAGTGGCTCCGCAAGCTCTCCGATCTGTGCAAGAAGCATGACGTGCTGCTCATCGTCGACGATATCCAGATGGGTGTGGGCCGGACCGGATCCTTCTTCAGTTTCGAGGAGGCCGGAATCGTCCCGGACATCATCACCCTGTCCAAGTCGCTGTCCGGCTACGGGCTGCCGATGGCCGTGACCCTCATCCGTCCGGAACTGGACATCTGGGCCCCGGGTGAGCACAACGGCACCTTCCGCGGGATCGGCCCCGCGTTCGCCACCGCAGCGGAGTCGATCCGCACCTTCTGGCGGGATGACGCCCTGCGGGACACGACTGTCGCCCGCGGGCTGCAGGTGGAGTCCCGCTTCAACCGGCTGGTCGCCGAGCACCAGGAGCACCAGTTGGTGGCCAAGGGCCGCGGGATGGCCCGGGGGCTGCAGTTCTCCTCCGGCGACTTGGCTGACAAGGTCACCACCGCCGCCTTCGAACGTGGCCTGCTGGCGGAGACCTCCGGCCCGGAGGGCGAGGTCGTGAAGTTGTTGCCGCCGCTGACCATGACCGATGAGGAGTTCGAGCGCGGCATGACCATCCTCGAGGAGTCGGTGACCGATACCCTCCAAGCCAACCCCGCTGACAAGACCAAGGAGTTCGCCACATCATGATCGTCCGTCACCTGGATGACATCACCGACACCGACGCTGATGTCAAGACTGAGAACTGGCGCTCGCGCCGCATTGTGCTGGCCAAGGACGGCGTCGGATTCTCCCTGCACGAGACCGTGCTGGCTCCGGGAACGGAGAACGAGTTCTGGTACGCCAACCACATCGAAGCGGTGTTCATCGTGGAGGGTGAGGGCACCCTCACCGACGTTGCTACCGGTGAGGTGCACGAGCTGCGTCCCGGGTCGATGTACCTGTTGGACCAGCACGACAAGCACGTGCTGCGCCCGCGGACGCAGATCCGCACCGTATGCGTCTTCAACCCCCCGGTGACCGGCCGGGAGGTCCACGACGAGAACGGCGTCTACCCGCTGATCACCGAGGAGCCGGCCCAGCCCACGGCCTGAGGCAGCGAACGCGCAGTGGCCCGGGCCCCGTCATCCGGCGGGGTTCCGGGCCATTGTCGTCTTTCCCGGGTACCGCCCGGCGTTTAAGTGGCCTAATCAGACCGTGCCGGTCGGCTCGTCGTTGCCGCTGGTGAGCGGCGGATGCAGGGCCTCGAACTCGGCGTCGGCCACGGTATCCGTATCGACATCCAGGCGCAGGTGGGCGATGACGCTGATCAGCACTCGGCAAGCGTTGGCGGCGCGGTCCCCCCAGACGGACAGATAGGAGAACTGCCACCACCACAGAGCCTCATCGGGGCGACCGGCCCGATGGTGTTTCAGCCCGGTTGTGAGTGCAGCACCGATTTCGGTCAAATCGTCGCTGAGTCGCGCCGCTCCCGTCTTCGGGCTCAACAGCGGGTCGAGCACTTCGCTGTAGGTGTCCAGTCCGTCCAACAGGTTGGCCAGCGACAACCGCAACGGCTCCAGGTCCGGTTCCGGTCCGGCGTCGGGCTCGAATCGTTCGGCGGGGACGACGTCGGTGATCGCCCCGAGCCGAGCCCCGGCGGAGACCAGGTCGGAGACGGCCAGCAACAGCAGCGGGATTGCGACGTCCGGGTTGGCGCCCGATGCCACTTCCCGAGTGGTGGTGAGGAAGTGTTCGGCTGTGGCCGCAGTGGCGGTGCTCAGGGCGAGCAGGTCCACATCAAGGGACGATCCCATCGTTCACCTACCTCCCGCCGTTGTGCCCCCACAGTAGGCACCGGGCGCTGGTGGCGGCTACTGTTTCACGGTTCCGGGCTCATGCTTCGACGGTGCGCCGGCCCTCGAACGCCCGACCCAGCGTGATCTCATCGGCGTACTCCAGGTCACCGCCCACCGGTAAGCCGGAGGCGAGCCGGGAGACCGTTAGGCCCATCGGCCGAAGCATCCGCACCAAGTAGGTCGCGGTGGCCTCACCCTCCACGTTCGGATCGGTCGCAATGATGACCTCGCTAATCTCCCCGTCAGCGAGTCGCGTCATCAACTCTCGGATCCGCAAGTCGTCCGGCCCGACGCCGTCGATCGGGTTAATGGCCCCGCCGAGCACGTGATACCGGCCGCGGAACTCACGGGTACGTTCAATCGCGACCACGTCCTTGGCCTCTTCGACCACGCACAGCAGCGCTCCGTTCCGCCGCGGGTCGCGGCAGATGCGGCATTGGTCCTCCTCCGCGACGTTGCCGCACACCTCGCAGAACCGCACCTTGGCCTTCACCTCGGTCAACGCGTTGGCCAGGCGGTGCACGTCCTCGGGATCTGCTCCCAAGATGTGGAACGCGATGCGCTGGGCGCTTTTCGGCCCAACGCCGGGCAGACGCCCCAGTTCATCGATGAGGTCCTGGACCGCACCGTCATAGGCGACCATCAGCGCGGCTCCCCATCGTCGATCTCCTCATCGATCACCACACCGCCCAGCAGCCGCGCCACCAGTGGTGCTCCGACCACTTCGGTGTGCTCCAAATCCGGATCCTCCGGGGAGTGGTCATCGAGTTCATCGCCCAACCGAGTCACGGGCGGTGCGGCGTTCGGATCACGGGGCGGAGCGGCCAGCAGCGCGCCCCTGCCCGTGTCGGCTTGGTCCGGGGCACCGGTGGCCGGGGCAGTGCCGCCCGTCGCAATGCTCTCCGCGGCACCGGCGCCCTCACTGTCCCCCTGTGCATGCCCGGGAGATTGTGCAGACCCGGGAGTCTGGATGTGTCCTGGCACGTGGGCGCTACGTCCGAGGGACTGGGTCTCCCCGGAGGTTTGCGTGTACTGCGCGGGAGAGGAGGCCCCGCCGACAACGGGACGGGCGTCCACAGACTCGGGGGCGCTCGCCCCGGACCCAGCCGCGCCGGCGGATCCACCGCCCGGCGCCGCCCGCGCATCCGCCGGCTCGGGTGCCGGCGGGTCCTGGGGCGGGCGCCGCACCGGGATGTCTGCCCATCCATCGCCGCCACCAGCCGGCGGCGTCGGCGCGGTCCCCGGCGGGGCCTGCCCCGAGCCGAACGTCGCGGCCGAGTTCGTTGGGCCAGCCGACGGCGCCCCCGGCGCAGGCTGGGCGGAATCCCCATGCTGGGCACGGCCTTCGGACCGATCCGCCTCTCCAGTTTCCGCCGTCGGAGGCACCTGAGCGTGCTCGCGCGGCTGGTCGCGCATGCCCGAATCCGCCGGTTCCGGCTGCCCCGGCTGTGCAGGTGCCGGACGCGGCGGCTGAGGCGCCGGCGGGACAGCGGTCGGCGCTGCCGGGCTTGGTGCCCCGGGCGCTCCCGGCGCTTCGGAGCCGAGCACTGGCTGGATCTGCACCTCGAGCCCAAGGGTTTCGCGCAGCGCCTGGCCCACGAATGAGGCATGGGGGCCGGACCGGAACGCGGTGGCAAGGCCCTCAGTGGAGAAACCCAGCGAGAGCGTGGACTCGGTCAAATGCACCACCTGGGCATCCTGGGACACCAGCGCCCACGTGGTCCGTTTCAACTGCGCGAGTGTTTCCAGAACCTCAGGCCAGCGGCGGCGGACCTGGTCGGTTGTCATCGCGGCGTTGTCCTGCGCCCCGGTCGTGTCCGGAACCTCGCGAGCGGGCTCCTGCTCGGGCGGCTCGGGCTGTCCGAACTCCGGCGGAGGTGACTGCTCAGGAGCCGACTGCGGGAAGTCGGCCGCTTGAGCCGACTGCTGTGCATCTGCCGTCGGTGCCGGCTGTGAGTCCGCCGTGGGGACCGGCTGCGCGGGCTGGCCGCTGCTGCCCTGGTGGGTTGCGTCGTCGTCGGCGCGCTCGGGCTGCCCGCCGCTGGGCACCGGCCCGGCCCCCGCTGTGGTGGACGGCTCGGGCTGCGACGCGTGCGCCGCCGGACGGGTGCGGTGCGACTGGGACCCGTGGGACTGTGCACCGGTCGCATCGCCGGCGCGTGCGGTAGCGGCCGGCGCGGTTGCCGAGGCCGGGGGCGTCCCGGCACCGCCCATTTGGGCTTCGAGCCGGTCCAGGCGGGCGGCGAATCCGTCCACGCCGTCGTCCGCTGCGGGCAGGAGCAAGCGGGCGCAGAGCAACTCCAGGTGCAACCGGGGGGAGGTGGCACCGGTCATCTCGGTGAGTCCGTCGTTGACCAGGTCCGCGGCGCGAGACAGCGCCCCGGCGCCCAGATGCTGGGCCTGGGTCTGCATCCGCTGGAGTTGATCAGCCGGCACGGTTCGAAGTACCGACGCGGCTTGGTCTCCGGCGGCACGGACCACGATCAGGTCCCGCAGACGCTCCAACAAGTCCTCCACGAACCTGCGGGGGGCGTGCCCCGATTCGATCACCCGGTCCACCACCCGGAACAGGCTCAACCCGTCCCGGGCGGCCAGGGCGTCCACCGCGTCATCGAGCAGGGTGGCGTGGGTGAACCCGAGCAGGGCGACCGCGTGTTCGTAGGTGAGGGCGTTGTCGGTGGTGCCGGCGATGAGTTGGTCCAGTACCGATAGTGAGTCCCGCACCGAGCCGCCGCCGGCGCGGACCACCAGGGGCAGCACCCCGCTGCCCACCTCGATGCCTTCCGCGTCCGCCAGGGACTGCAAGTAGGCGGTGAGTTTCTCCGGGGCCACCAGCCGGAAGGGGTAGTGGTGGGTCCGGGAGCGGATGGTGCCGATCACCTTGTCCGGCTCGGTGGTGGCGAACACGAACTTGATGTGCGGCGGGGGTTCCTCGACCAATTTCAGCAGCGCGTTGAAGCCCTGGGTGGTGACCATGTGGGCCTCGTCGAGGATGAAGATCTTGTACCGGTCCCGTGCCGGGGCGAAGGCCGCACGTTCACGCAACTCGCGGGCGTCGTCGACCCCGTTGTGGCTGGCGGCGTCGATCTCCACCACGTCCAGGCTGCCGGGCCCGCCACGGGCCAGGTCCACGCAACTCTCGCACTGCCCGCACGGGGTGGCCGTGGGCCCCTGGGCGCAGTTCAGGCACCGGGCGAGGATCCGCGCCGAGGTGGTTTTGCCGCATCCGCGCGGGCCGGAGAACAGGTAGGCGTGGGTCACCCGGTCCGCGGCCAGAGCAGCCATCAGCGGCTCGGTCACATGCTCTTGCCCGATGACGTCGGCAAACGTCTCGGGACGATAGCGGCGGTACAAGGCGGTGCTCACGCCCAACACTCTATGCGCCGCCAGGGACATCGTGCGCCGTGTTGTGGACCGTGCCTGCGGCGAGTTCGCCGGTCCTGGGTCGGGGGCTCCGCCGACGCCGATCGCGGGCATGAAAGGACCCCCCGCGCACCCGCCAGAGCTCACCTGCCCTTGCTGCCTTCCGGCCCTGGGGGAGTTCAGCAAGATGACGCCACGCGAGGGGTCGGCTCCCAGTGTAACCGGGAACCGGACGGGGGTTCACCCCGATGTCGGCGAGCCGCGCCCTACTGCGCCGGCACGATATGTCAACGGGTGCGACGAAGGGCGGGGCAGACACCAGAGACCCCACGAACGAAGCAGGCCCGCGACAGGTCTGGCTCGGGTCAGCGATCTCACACGTGCAGAGTCAGCCCCGGCGCCGGAGTTCCGGTATCCTTTCTAGGCAGTTCCTGGAGGATTCGCATAGCGGCCTAGTGCGCACGCTTGGAAAGCGTGTTGGGTTAATAGCCCTCGAGGGTTCGAATCCCTCATCCTCCGCCGGATGTGACGAACGCGGGGCACCCGATGGCGCCCCGCGTTCGTCGTCTCTACCGGGAGTGTCCTCCCGCGCGTCCGCGGACGGTCCCGCGTCGGCAGCGCCCTACCGAGCGTCCGGCCTGTCCGGGGCGTCCGGCCCCTGCGGCCCGGGCACCGAGGCCGGCGAGGCCAACTTCACCGACGTGCCCCGCCACCGGGCGATCGCACGCATCACGTGGTACACGCCCAGCGCCGCGGCGGTACCCAAAGCGATGCCCTCGAAGCGCAGTTCCCCGACGACCCAGGTGTAGTTGGCGATCCCGATCACCAGCGCGATGCCGGCGGTGGTGAGGTTCACCGGATCGGAGAAGTCCACCCGGTTCTGCACCCAGATCCGCGCGCCGAGCACGCCGATCATGCCGTATAGCACGGTGGCCGCACCACCGAGCACCCCGGCGGGCACGGTGGCCACCAGTTCCCCGAACTTCGGGGACAGGCTCAGCAGCAGCGCGACCACCGCGGCCACGAAGTAGGCGGCGGTGGAGTACACCCGAGTAGCGGCCATCACGCCGATGTTCTCGGCGTAGGTGGTGGTACCCGATCCGCCGCCGGTCCCGGCGAGTGTGGTGGCCACGCCGTCGGCGAAGAGCGCCCGGCCCATGGCATCGTCCAGGTTCTCCCCGGTCATGGTGGCCACCGACTTCACGTGCCCGACGTTCTCGGCCACCAGCACCAGCACCACCGGGACGAACAAGCCCAGGACGGCGATGTCGAAGGTGGGGGCAGTGAACTGCGGCAGGCCCACCCAGGCAGCCTCGTTCACGCTGGTGAAGTCCACCTCCCCGCGGATCACCGCGACGAGGTAGCCGATCAGCACACCGAAGAGGATCGCCAACCGGCCGATGAGGCCGCGGAAGAACACGGTGATCAGCACGATGCCCGCCAGTGTGGCCACGGCCGTGATCGGTGCCTCTTGGACGTTGCCCCACGCGGCAGGTGCCAGGTTGAACCCGATCAGGGCCACGATCGTGCCGGTCACGGCCGGGGGCATCACGATGTCGATCCACTTCGCGCCGGCGAAATGCACCACGAGTCCCACCAGCGCCAGCAGCACCCCGGTGATGAGGATGCCGCCGATCGCGGTGGACATCCCGTTACTGGCGGTGACCGCGCCGATCGGTGCGATGAACGCGAAACTGGAGCCCAGGTAGCTCGGCACCCGGTTACGGGTGATGACCAGGAACAGCACCGTCCCGACCGCGGAGAAGAACAAAGTGGTGGCCGGGGGGAAGCCGGTGATCAGCGGCACCAGGAAGGTGGCGCCGAACATCGCCACCACGTGTTGGGCGCCCAGGCCGATGGTTCGCGGCCAAGTCAACCGCTGCCCAGGTCCAACGGCTTCACCGGGTTGGACGGTCTTGCCGTCCCTGTACATCGTCCAAATCGCCACAGCGCACCTCAGCGTTCTCATAGTCCGGAGCGGACCGCTCACATCGATGTGAACTCGAGCCGCATGCTATCCCCTCGAACTCTGGGTTTTCTGCGATTCGCGGCTCCGAGCTGCCAACACCACCATTGCCGCGCGGGACAACGGCGGTGCCACGCGCCGGCAACCGCACTACGGCCGCCATCGTGCGCGCCACGCGCGGGCCGCCCACCTCCTGCGGACACTCCGCTGTCCGCCTCACCCGCCGGGCCGGGGCTACCATCGAGGAGTGATCTTCAAGGCGGTGGGCGATGGCCGCCCCTACCCGGACCATGGCCTGGACTCTGTCAAGGACTGGGCCGACATCCCCCCTCGGCAGGTTCGGTTGGACGAACTGATCACCACGAAAGCCACCCTGGATCTGCGCAGCCTGTTGGCGGAGGACTCCACCTTCTACGGCGACTTGTTCGCCCACGTGGTGCAGTGGCGCGGGGAGCTCTACCTCGAGGACGGCCTGCACCGGGCGCTGCGAGCGGCCCTGCAACAACGCAACGTCCTGCACGCCCGGGTGCTGGAACTGTGAGTACGGACCGGGTGAGCGCCCGCACTACCTGCCCGTTGTCGGATACGGTTCTGCCGTGAGTTCGATCGACGCCAAACGCGCCCACGAGGCACGTGAAGCCCGCCGCCGGCACCTGCAACAGCGGCAGACCGTGATTTTCGGGTCACTGATCGCAGGCCTGCTGGTGATCGGCCTGGGCGCCGGCGCCGTGTGGGCCGGGATCCTGCCGCCCCCGATCAGCGTCCCGATCCAGTCCCCCGAGCCCGACGACGTCGCCCCGCCCGCCCCCTGCCCGCCGGAGGGTGCGCTGCCGGCGCCGATGAACGAGATCTCGGTGAACGTGCTCAACGGAACCAACCAGTCGGGCCTGGCGGCCTCCACCGCCGCGGGCCTGGCCGAACGCGGTGCGGCCATCGGCGATGAGGCCAACGCGCCGGCGGCATTCGACGGCGTGGTGCGGGTCGTGAGCGGTCCCACCGCGGTCGCCGAGGCCTACACGTTGGCCGCGCACTTTCCCGAGGCGCTCATCGAACTGGACTCCCGCACCGAGGACGTGCTGACCATCACCGTCGGGGAGAGTTTCGAGGGGCTGCTGCCCGAGGAGTCGGTGGAACTGGACGACGAGGTGCCACTGGAGCCCCTGCCCGGCTGTGAGCCCGTGCAGGTGGAGGAGGACGCCGAGGCCGACGACGAGAGCGGCGAAGGCGACGGTGATGAGTAGCCCGGAGCAGGTCGCTACCACCCCGCCCCCGGTGGGCAACGACAACCCAGCGGCACCGCAAGCGGCGGTGAGGACGGCGGGCATGGCCGGCGCAGGCCCTTCGCCGGAACAATTACCCAGGCTCCTGCCGGATTCCGCGGTGTTCGTCAACGAGTTCACCCGACCGCTTCCTGACCCGGCAGTCACTTTCTCCGGCCCGGGTTACTTCTCCCCCGCGCCGCGTACCAGCGGGTTCGCCACGGCTGCGCTGCTGGCCTCATTGGTTGGGGTGGTGGCGGGATTCGTGGCCCCGCTGGCGGTGATCTTCGGACACCTGGGAGTGCATCACACCCGCAGCAACGAGCGCACCGGGCGCGGTATGGCGATGGGCGGGATGATCCTGGGGTACGCCGTGACCTTGTTCTGGACCGTGTTGATCACCACCGTCTGGCTCACCTCGCCGTGAAGCCCTACCTGCTGATCTCCTCGCGGGCCGAGGAGGAGGCCGCCGAGAACGAATACGCGGCGTTCCTGACCTACGGTGACCTGCGACCGGAGGAATTGCACCGCGTGCGGGCCGAGGCCGCGCCGCTGCCGCCCATCGACCTCGAGGACTACTCCGGGGTCATCGTGGGCGGCAGCCCGTACAACTTCTCCGACCCCCACGATGACAAACCTGCCGTGCAACGCAGGGTGGAGCGCGAACTACAACACCTGCTGGATGACATCGTCGCCCGCGACTTCCCGTTCCTGGGCGCCTGCTACGGGATCTCCACCCTGGGCGTCCATCAGGGCGGCGTGGTGGACCGCACGTACGGCGAACCGGTTGGTGCGGTTCCGATCACGATGACCGACGACGGAAGGCAGGACCCGTTGCTGCGCGGGCTGCCGCCCACGTTCGATGCCTATGTGGGGCACAAGGAGGCGCTGCGCCAGGTGCCGCCGGGGGCGGTGTTACTCGCCCACTCCCCGGCCTGTCCGGTCCAGATGTTCCGGGTGGGCCAGAACATGTACGCCACCCAGTTCCATCCCGAACTGGATCTCCCGGGACTGCTCACCAGGTTGGCCGTCTACGACCGTCACGGGTACTACCCGCCGGAGGAGCAGGCCGACCTGTTCGGTGCGTTGGAACAGACCTCGGTGCAGCACCCGCCGACGATCCTGCGGAACTTCACCTCCCGCTACGCCCGGTCCTGACGCGGCTGGTCCCGCCCAGCCCCGCCCAGGCCGCTCAGCGGTACTCGCTCGAGGATCGCAGTCGCCACCGGTGCAATCGTCGAATCATTCAGCCGAGCGAGTCACTTCGGCGCCACCGCCGCGCTCAGGCAGTCCGCCCTCAGGCTCCCGCCAGGGCCGTGCTCGCCGCTTCGATCGACTCCGGGGAGAGCACCCGTTCGATCGCGAGCGTGGCAGCACCCAGCACCGCCGCTTGCGCGCCGGCGGCGGTGGTGATGATCCGCAGGTGCTGGGTGGCCAGCGGCAACGAGCGCTGGTAGACCACCTCACGGATCCCGGCGAGCAGGAACTCCCCCGCGTTGGCCATCAGGCCGCCGATCACCAGCACCGAGGGGTTGATGAGGTTCACCATCGTGGCCGCCACCTCGCCGATGTGCCGGCCCGCCTCCCGCACCTCCTGGATGGCCGCCTGGTCTCCGGCTCGCACCAGGTCCACCACGTCCCCCGAGGTGCGCACCTGTTTACCCCGGGCGCGTAATCGCTCCGCGAGCGCCGGGCCCGCCGCGAGCGCCTCCAGGCAGCCGGTGTTGCCACATCGGCAGGGAACCTGCTCGGCGTCGGCCACGCGCACGTGCCCCAGGTCCCCGGCGGTGCCCTGCGCCCCGCGCTGCAGCACGCCCCCGGAGATGATTCCCGCGCCGATGCCGGTGGCGACTTTGATGAACACCAGGTCGTCGACGTCGGACAGGTGCTCGCGTTGCTCTCCCAGGGCCATGATGTTCACGTCGTTATCGATCAGCACCGGCACGTCGTGGCTGCGGCGCAGGTGCCCGGGCACGTCGTATCCGTCCCAGCCGGGCATGATCGGCGGGTTGTTCGGCCGCCCGGTGGAGAACTCCACCGGGCCTGGCAGCCCCATGCCGATGGCGCCCAGATCGGTCGCCGGCCTGCCCTGGGCGGCCAGCATCGAATCGACCGCCTGACCCACCCAGTCCAACACCACCTCGGGCCCCTCGGCGATGTCGATCGCGGCGTTCACCTCCTGCAACACGGTGCCGGCCAGGTCGGTGAGGATGGCCGTCACATGCGTGGCGCCCGCGTCTACCCCCACCACGAGCCGGGCGGAGGGGTTCAACGCGAACAGCGACGGCGGACGCCCGCCGGTGGAGATCCCGTCGCCGTAGGGCGCGACCAGCCCCAGACGGATCAGCAGATCGATCCGGGCGGCGATGGTGGAACGGGCCAATCCGGTGGAGCGCGCCAGTTGCGCTCTGGTGCGGGGGCGGCCGTCGCGAAGCAACTCGAAGATGTCGCTGGTCCTCACGTCCTCAGTGAACCACGTCCCACTAAGCCCTGTCTCCATATCGGCTTTTGCATGTTGCTCGACAGAAGTATGGATTTCGTGTCACACTCCATGCGTGCGCAACGATGAGCATTCCTCCCCCGAGCGAGCCGGGCAGCCCCGGACGCCGGAAGCCGGCCACCCCGAGCCGGCCGATGAGAGTGCGCCTACACCTGCCGGCAAGACTGCGCCGGTCGCTGGGAAGCCGGTCGCAGGGAACGCGCCCGCGCCTGCCCGTGAGAACGCGCCCGCGCCTGCCCGTGGGAACACGCCCGCGCCTGCTGGTGAGGATGCGCCCGTGCTGGCCGCCCGGGGCATGACCAAACGCTTCCTGGGCAACACCGTGCTGCAGGATGTGGACCTGCGGCTCTATCCGGGACAGGTGCACGGCCTGGTCGGGGAGAACGGTGCGGGCAAGTCCACCCTGATGAAGATCCTCGCCGGAGTGCACCAGCCCGACGGCGGGCAGATGAGCATCGACGGCGAGCCGGTCGCCTTCACCCACCCGGTACAGGCGCAACGGGCCGGGGTCTCGTGTGTGTTCCAGGAGTTCAACCTGCTCCCGGACCGCACCGTGGCGGAGAACATGTACCTGGGGCGCGAACCCAGGCGCGGCCCGCTGGTGGATACCGCCCGGATGGAACGGGAGGCCCGGGCCGCCCTGACCGACCTCGGCGTGGACACCATCCGGGTGGACCGCCCGGTGCGGGCGCTGTCGGTGGCCGAGCAGCAGATCGTGGAGATCGCCAAGGCCGTCAGCCAGGAGGCGCGCATCCTGTGCATGGACGAGCCC
>Ga0209487_1002078_pt1 | contig 16490 bp, 15 predicted proteins | sample Poulit2012_FD_187524 | JGI IMG/M metagenome (GOLD analysis project Ga0209487, IMG submission 187524) | Agricultural soil microbial communities from Georgia to study Nitrogen management - Poultry litter 2012 (SPAdes) (version 2) | ecosystem: Environmental > Terrestrial > Soil > Agricultural land...
GTAAATATTGAAAAATCACTATATTTCATCACTATTTCAGCCATCATTGGACGTTTAGATCGGTCACGATCACCACCGGCACCTACAACAACAATAATTCTTCCTTTAGTAAAATCTTTAATTGTTTTTAACACATTTTCCAACGAGTCTGGTGTGTGGGCATAATCTACAATAACAGAATACGGTTGACCAACATCAATTTGTTCCATACGACCATCTATACCATGAATATTTTCCAGGGCACTTTTAATTGTAGTTATTGGAACTCCTATTAATATGCTAGCCGCCGTTGCAGCTAATATATTATAAATATTAAACTGACCAATTAGTTTACTAGTCACTGTAAAAGTTCCTTTAGGTGTTTCAATTGTTAATTTCATTTCCTTAATAGAATAGGTAACATCATAAGCCCTCACATCGGCTTCAGAATGGAGGCCATAAGTAATGACATGATGAGCAGTAACGTTTTCAAATAAATAATAATATTTATCATCTCGATTAAGTACAGCAAATTTTCTTTTCCTTTTATAATCATTACCTAATCTCGAAAATAATAAGGTCTTGGACTTAACATATTCACTCATGCTTTTATGGTAATCTAAATGATCTTGGGATATATTTGTCATTAATGCAATATCAAAGTCACACCCAAATACTCTACCTAAGTCCAATGAATGTGAGGACACTTCCATTGTGACGATATCTATTTGTTCGTCTACCATTCGTAAAAAAAACTTTTGTAATGTAAGTGCATCAGGTGTCGTATTTATTGTAGGAATTACTTTATTATTATACATTGTATGAATTGTTCCTATAATACCACTTTTTAAATGATGTTTAATGAATATTTCATTTAATAAATAAGTTGTCGTCGTTTTTCCATTCGTTCCAGTAATTCCGATTAATTTGAGTTTATTTGTAGGGTATTGATAAAATTTTGCTGCTAACATTGCTAATGCACGTTTTGTATTTGGAACGATAACCTCAATACCTTTTGACAAGTTTAATTGCTTTTCAGTTATGACGGCAACGGCACCATTATTAATAGCTTGTTCAGCAAAATCATGACCATCTACAGTGAAACCTTTAATACAAATAAACAGACTATTTTGTTGAACTTTTTCGTGGTTTATTTGTAATTGACGAATAGTAATATCGGTTATTTCCTTATTCGATTTATAAAAAGACAAACTACTAAGCAATTTAATTAATTGCATTTAAAAATTCCCTTCTGTAAAAGAATTTCTAAAAATATCTTCTTATAAATCTTATTTATTATAACAGAATTTATTCATTTTCACGATTGTTTTTAGTCGTTAAATAAAGTCTAATCGTTGAACCTTCTTTTAATTTTGTTCCCGGATTCGGTGACTGATCTCCGATGTAATTACCTGCACCATATAATTTAACTTTAAATGGGGAAAGACTTGCTAACATTTCGTCCTTTTCTGAACCAATTAAATTAGGTACAGCCATTTTGGGTTGCTCAGGCCATTGATGTTTCTTTTCATAACCTTTTTTTCTTTCCGGAACTTCTAAATTTCTTAAACTGTCCTCGATAATCGCTTTGACGATTGGAGCTGCAACGACTCCCCCAAACTGAACGACATCTTTAGGATTATCAACGGCTACATAAACAACAATTTGTGGATCATCTGCTGGTGCAAATCCGATAAAAGACAAAATATAGTTATTTTTCATATATGTGCCATCAGGACCGACTTTTTGCGCGGTACCAGTTTTTCCACCTACTCTATATCCGTCAATATATGCGGGACGTCCTGTACCTTTTGCAACAACTGATTCAAGAATATGCCGCATTTCTTTAGATGTTTCCTCTGAAATAACACGTCTTTTTATTTTTGGTTCTATTTTTTTAATCGTTTCATTTGTTTGACTATCTATCCATTCATCTACAATATGTGGTGTATATAAATACCCACCGTTAATGACTGCGGCAAGTGCCATCACTTGTTGAATAGGCGTAACAGATACACCTTGTCCAAAAGACGTAGTAGCTAATTCAACAGGACCTACTTGGTCTTCTTTAAATAAAATTCCTGTGCCCTCTCCTTGTAAATCAATACCCGTTTTTTCACCAAAACCAAACTTGCGAATATATGAAAATAACTTCTCTTTTCCAACTTTTTCTCCGATATGTACAAAACCGGGGTTACATGAGTTTTCAGCGACTTCTAGTAAAGATTGACTTCCATGTCCTCCTGCTTTCCAACACCGAAGTTTAGCGCCTGCTACTTCAATATGCCCTTTATCATAATAACTATCATTTTCAATGTCGATGATTTTTTCTTCTAATGCCGATGCTAATGTAATAATTTTAAAAGTAGATCCAGGTTCAAATGTACTCCAAATGGGAGTGTTTCTACCGAATATTTCACTATCAACCGCTTGATAATTGTTTGGCGAAAAATTTGGACGTGATGCCATTCCTAAAATTGCTCCATTAGATGGATTTAAAGCAATGGCTGAAACTTGGTCTGGTTGGTAAAGTTCCATCACATTCTCTAGTTCACGTTCAATCACTGTTTGAACAGTTAAATCAATTGTCGTTTTTAAATGATTACCATCAATTGGCGGTTCATATATGTAAGGTTTATTACCAACTGTTCTTCCCTTTGCATCAGCATAAAATGATAGTTTACCATTTTCACCGCTTAATTGCTCATCATGTTGTAATTCTAAACCCATTAATCCTTGATTATCGATTCCTGTAAATCCTAATACATGGGATAAATAATCATCATAAGGATAATAACGTTGAGAATCTTGCGCTAAGTAGACACCATCAAGATGCAATTTTCTAATATCTTCCGCTTGTTTTTCACTAATTTTCCTACCCTCAGGATGTACCTCCACACTTGAAGCACTTTTAGTAACTAAATCAAACATTCTCTTATGTGGAACTTCTAATATTTCAGACAATTTCATAGCAATACTTTCAGCATCTTTTATTTGTCTTGGAAATAAAATGACTGAAAATGTGGACTTATTTTCGGTTAATACTTGATCATTCCTGTCTAAAATCTTTCCTCTTTCACTTCTAAAAGGAATGTCTCTCAACCATAATGATTCGGCCTTATCAGTTAATTTTTCCCCTTGTATTATTTGGACATAGAATACCCTTCCAGTAATCATTAAAATGACTAAACTAAACATTATAAATGTAAAATATATTCTATTTTGAATAACATAAGTAGATACACGCTTCATTAAAAACTTCCTTTCAGTATAAAAGCTTGTAACTACTATATGAAATCAATCAATGATTATTACGATTTTTAATCTATATAAGATTGATATTTTGTTATTTTACGATTCATCCGAAAGTGTTAATTTGATTTTACTATCTGATTTTAATAAAGTGCCTTCTTCTAAGTTTTGTTCCGTAACATAACCACTTCCATTAGTTTCAAAAGGTATTTTTAGTAGTTGACTTAAAGTTCTTATATCACGGTGCGACCATCCTATCAAATTAGGCATCGTTATTTTATCAGTGACAACTATAATACGCTTGTTTTTATAAACCGATTCGTTAACTTCTATATTTGTTTTAATCACTTTATCACCTTCTCCGACAATGGATACGTGATTAAAATCTGTTAATTGCTTTTTAACATGTTCAATATTTTCACCAACAATTTTCGGAAATTGATTAAGTGTAGCATTTTCAAGGACTGTATCCTTATCAGGCTCTATATTTAAATATTGTAAAGACTTTTCCATGACATTGTTAAAAATAAAAGATACTGTTGACGAACCGGGTTCATTGGCATCCAGTTTAGGTTGTTTAACCGATACAAACATCATTAATTCTGGACTATCTTTTGGAGCCATTCCTAAAAAAGAAAAAATCGAGTCATGTTCACCATCTAAATAACCACCATTTTCAGCATCGGGAATTTGCGCTGTACCCGTTTTTCCAATGACTGAATAATCTTCTAGTCGATATCGTTTACCTGTTCCCTCTTCAGTATTAACAACACTATCTAGTAAGTTAAGCATTTGATTTGCCGTTTCCTTTTTAATCGGCTTTCCAGTTACTTTACGTTCATTACTTTCAACAATTTCACCATTATTTGAGTCTACAATTTTTTTAATCACATATGGTTGTAACATTTCACCTTCATTGACAAATGCGGTAGCTGCTTTCATTTGTTGTAACGGTGTTAGTGTACTTCCTTGCCCAAATGAAGTACGCAACTTATCAGATGGATAAGTAAATGATATTTGTCCATGTTGTTCTTTCGGTAAATCTATACCTGTATTTTGTTCGAAACCAAATTTATGTAAGTAATCCAAATAAACATCTTCATCCAACTTTTCCCACACTAATTTGGAAGCAGCCACATTCGATGACCTACGAAATCCTTCATTGTAGGAAATATTTCCCCATCCTCGACCTCGGTTATGATCATTTACTGGTTCAACTTTTTCATGAATTTTATAGGATCCTGACTTAAATGTTTCATCACCGTTATAAACACCTGAATCAATCGCAGCCGCCCAAGTGAACATTTTAGCCGTCGAACCTGGCTCAACAGGTGTAGAAATCGCATCATTATACCAATTTTCAATATTTTCAGGGTTGTTCAAATTAAAAGTTGGACGATTTCCCATCGCTAAAATTTCACCATTTTTCGGATTCATCACAACAGCAACAATTCTCTCCGGATCATACTCTTCCTCTGCCTGAGTTAAGATGTCTTCTAATAAACTTTGAATCTTTTGATCAATTGTCAAGTATATATCGTGACCATTTATCGCTTCTTTTAACACGTCTTCACTTTTTACTAACTTTTGATTATATTTATCTCTTTCAAAATTTACATACCCGTCTTCACCAGTTAAAATATCATTTTTAAACTGTTCTATCCCCGTTATACCAATTAACTCATTACTTTCTTTGTCATTCGCGAAACCTATAACATGGGATGCAAATAAGTTGTTCGGATAATAACGTGTCGTTTCACGTATAAAGTTAATACCCGATAAATCTAATGACTCAATTTCCTCTTTTGTTTCTTGTGATAAATTTCTGCCATTTAATTTAAATTCCACTTGGAATGTTTCGACATCTTTTTTTCCTTCTTCAATAATATTTTCCACTTCTGTTACTTCCATGTTAAGTAATGGTGCCAGTTTACTTGCAGTATCTCGAGCATCTACAACATGTTGTGGATCATCAATATTTTGTGTATATGTTTCATCTACAATTGCATATAATCTATAAACTGGTCTGTTTAAAGCTAATACATTACCATTAACATCAAAAATACTTCCACGTTCTGATAATAACAATGCGGAAGTACTTCTAATTTCCTCAGCTAATGCTTTTAATGAGTTATTTTGAACCTCACCAGTTACCTGGACATAGATTAAACGTCCAGATACGATACTAAACAATGTCATAAACAGTATAATTAAACAAATAGTTGTTCTTTTAGTTCGGTTGTTATTCCCCATAATTATTCACCCGATTTAATTATGTAATGTTTTAGATATTCTTTTCACTTTCGTATTTTGAATTTTCAATCCATTTTCTTCTGCTATAGTTAAAATTCTCGCTGGTTCACTTAACACTTTCACTTCATAAGTTAAATTAGCATTTGAAATAGTCTTTTCCTTTACTTGATTTTCTAATTGATATGTATTCCTTGATATAGAATCTATTGATGAGGAATATGAAACAATATATAAAGCACTAATAAACATTAAAATAGCGAAAAAACAGTATAAGACCTTTTCACCTTTCGTTAACCAACCTTTTTTCTTAACTTTAACAACAACCGTTTGCTGTCTTTTGGGTTCCGCAACATAGCTTTCCTGCCAATGTCTCGCTTCATTTTGCATGATCAATTCCACTCCTTCTTATATGTGAATTGAATATCCCATTCCTTCACTTTTTCGACAATTCTTAATTTTGATGATCTAGCTCTTCTATTTGCCTTTATTTCTTCATCTGATGGAACTACAGGTTTTTTTGTCAATAGTTTAAATGGCGCCAAATTTTCTTCTGGTATAATTGGCAATCCACGGGGTGTTGGCTTTTCTCTCGTCCATTTGTTGAAAACAGCTTTACATAGTCTATCTTCTAAAGAATGAAAAGTAATCACAACAATCCGACCACCTATGGTACACAGTTCAGCCGCTTGATGAAGTGCTTCATTGATAGCATTCAATTCATCATTAACGGCAATCCGAATCGCTTGAAATGTCCTCTTAGCGGGATGTCCACCCTTTCTCCTTGCCGGAGCTGGGATAGCATCTTTAATAATTTCTACTAATTCAAATGTCGTTTCAATTTTCTTTATTTGTCTATTTCTTTCAATATGGCGTGCAATTTGTTTAGAAAACTTCTCTTCCCCATAAGTGAAAAATATATTTACTAACTTCTCATAGGGCCATTCATTAACAATTTCATAAGCTGTTAAATGGCTGCTTTGATTCATTCGCATATCTAATTTTGCATCTTGTTGGTAACTAAATCCTCTCTCCCCCTCATCCAATTGAGGAGACGAAACACCAAAGTCAAACAAAAAACCATCGATATTTTTTATTTCATGATGATTTAATTCATTCTTTAATTGGCGAAAATTTGCATGGATTAATAGCGGTTGAAAAGATTTTAATATGGAGGAACTTTCATTAATAGCTTCGATATCCTGATCAAAACCAATCAGTCTTCCATCCCTATTCAATTGATTAGCTATCTTTAAAGCATGTCCAGCCCTCCCTAATGTACAATCGACATATATGCCGCTTGGATTAATATTTAAACCAGAAATAGCTTCATCAATTAAGACACTTTTATGTTTTTCCACTAAAACACCTACTTCGCAATAAATCGAATTAAATATCAAAATCCATCAAGTTTTCAGATATTTCTACGAATGAGTTTTCCGATTGTGAAATGTAATCTTCCCACAATTCCTTCGACCATACTTCCACTCTGTTCGAAACACCGATGACGATACATTCCTTTTCTAATTTCGAATAAGTTCTCAGTGGTTGTGGTATGTTTACTCTGCCTTGCTTATCGACTTCACATTCTGTTGCTCCAGAGAAAAAGAATCTCGTAAAACTTCTAGCATCCTTTTTAGTTAATGGTAATTTTTTTAGTTTTTCCTCTAAAATCTTCCATTCATCCATCGGGTAAACAAATAAACATTGATCAAGTCCACGAGTAAGCACAAATTGATCACCTAGATCAGCTCGAAATTTTGCTGGAACAATCATTCGTCCCTTTACATCGATTTGATGTTCGTACTCACCCATAAACATGCTTATCTACCCTCCGATAAAATAATTCTACCACATTCCCCCACTATCTACCACTTAATTTTGCATAAAATTTAATTTTTTTAAAAAATAGTTAATTTGAACTATTTTATACAAATAAAAAACTGTCCTTTCTAGTTATTTGGAATGGCAAATAACTGAATTGGACAGTAGTTTTCGGTGGTAGATACTTTATCAAAAAAATAAAATCAATAGATTTAATTAAATTTTTTGTGACAGATTAAGTTATTAAAACGAAACAACATAATGATCTTTTTCAAATGAAAACTGATAAATTGTTAATAATTGCTCAACAAATTCAATACCATTTTCATTCATAATTTGCAATGGACTCCAAACACGTTCTTGTAATTGTTGATTAGGATTTAAATTACTTTCTACTTGGTCAAAATAACGTAAATGTACGTCGTATTTCTCGTTAACTTTATTAACTAATTTATTTTTTAAAAAATTGAGTTGTTTTTCTATTTGCACAAGATTACTTTTAGCAAATTCCCCCATATCTGAACTAAGATTGGCGGCATAATCTTGTATTGGCTCATGTGATTTTGCAATATCCTTTTTCATTTGTTCAATGACTCGTTGGATAGGTGCCTCTTGTTGGGACATTAACCAATTCATTTTTTTCTCATTTAATTGGTTATTCAATACAGTCGTTACATCGATTGAAAGCTTGTCCAGAATTTTTTTTGTTTTTTCCGTTACATAAGTAAATGATAATCTAGGAATGACAGGTGGCATTTCCATTTCACATTGATGGAATGCTTTTTTTAAAGTTGCCCAATAAGAGATTTCACCGTGACCACCGATAAAGGCAAGTGTTGGTAATAAAAACTCTTGCATGATTGGTCGAGTAACGACATTATTACTTAATCTTTCTGGAGTCTCATTTGCAAGTTGCAACATTTCTTTAGTCGTTAATTGGACTTCCTCTTGTTTACCGATCCATTTATCTCCTACTTTTTTTAGTAATATTCTTTCATTATGTTCATCATGAAAAAATATATGGGCATCATCTTTTTCTACTTCTAATGATAATGTATAGCCATTTTGGCGAATTTGTTCAGCAGTTTCATAAACCTCCTCGCTAATCATTTCCTGGTTTTGAATTAATTGACGAAACATCGGTGCTTCCAACTCGCGAATTGCTGGATGAGCAGCATCTAGTAATACAATACCCGCACTCGGAAATAATTCAAAAATACATCGTGCGAAAAAGTCAACAAAAGTATTCGATGTGTTTAAACAATTTTTTAAGCTTTCAAAGAGATTTTTCGTGAAAGATGTCTCTCCTAATGTTAATAATGCTTCATTGATCCATTGCTCAACTTGTTGTTTATCCAATTTTATATCGGATAATGAACGTTTATAAATTTCATGTTGTTTTAATATGTGTTTTTTAATCCGTTCTGATTGTTCAACATAAATATGATTTACTTCATCTAAATCATGGTCTTCTCCAGCAATCCAAAAGACGGGAACAACGGGAATACTTAACTTTTCTTCTTGTTGTTTAGCAAAAATAATGATAGATATAATTTTATTAATCGTATACAATGGACCTGTCAAAAGACCTGCTTGCTGTCCTCCAACAACAACAACACTATCTTCATCTAACAATTGATCAATATTTTTAAACGTCGCTTTTGGTGGACTCCATGTTTGATTCATCGTATATAATGCATCTCTTAAAGCCTTTCGATTATATTTTCTTAACTTTAAGTCTGTCAAACGGTCTTTTAAAGGTTCGTATGGCTTATAATGAAAATACTTCATCACTTCTTCATCGTGTGCTTGATATTGTTTTATTAATTTGCTTTTATTAGGCAATGTCGTTGAGTGAATCTGCATATATTTTTGCTCCTTTAATCAACTATTCATTGTTACAGTTTTTTCATATACATATGTAGTTTACTCGAACTGCCTCTAATTTTCATGGAATCTGTTTATATTAGTTGAAAACTTTAATTAGTAACATCAATACATAATACAAACCTAGACAAACGTAGATTATAGAAAAAATTAAGAAGCTCCAACGCAACAATAATCTAATTCCATCATATAAAATAATTTCTGTTTGTGAATATCTTTGCTGTATCAAAATGACTGCCAAAAGAAATATAAGAAAAATAATAATATAACTAGTCATTTTAACTTGAAATAAGTGATTGCCAATTAAAATAACAGCAACAATATACAGAACTGCTGTTATTTGTACACTGACATGAACAGCCTTCCACCTTTTTCTACTTATCTTTAACACAATAAAATAGATTAAATAAGTGAAAAAAATTGGTGAAAAAATCAATATAGTGTCGATATTACTTTTTAACCAATCAACCATTTTTATTCCTCTCTTCTATCGCTCGTATAGCATCATAAACAAATTGGTTATAAGGTAAGGAATGGTGACTTTGCTCTATGATATAACCCGTTATTGCATCAATCTCAGTCTTTCTTTTATATTTTATATCTTGTCTCATTGACGATGTGTTTTTACCAGTATTTTTTGCAATTTCTATCACTTTGTCCCAATAAAACTTTTCATCTAGTTTTAAAGTTTTCGCGACCTCTAAATGTAACTGCTTAGCAATTATATTAATATAGTTGTTAATTACAATTTCCTCATTTTTCACATCAAATAACGCAGTTAATGGATTAATCACTGCATTAACAATTAATTTTTCTTTTAATAAAAACTCCCAGTTTTCACTCTTGTAAAATGGAAATGATACATGATGTATTTGTGATACAATATTTTCAACAGTTTGATCACTTCCAGTAACAGAAATAATCGTTATCTTCCCTTTTCCAAGATGTAAAACAGTATTATCATATTTTTTAAATGCACCATGTTCTACAATCCCAACATATGAGTGAATTCTTTTTTGTAATAACTTCAAATGACTCATTCCATTTTGTAAAAAAACAACTGGTACTTGGGTAGGGATGTCATCTATAACATCTTGTAAATGGTGTTGTTTTACTGAAACAAACCATAGATCTTGCTTTACATTTTTTTCGAGGAATGCTACATTTAAATTGGCATTCAGTAATAATTCATTACAACCAAACAAATTAATTCCATTGTTATTAATATCTTCAAATTGACTTTGCCTTTTAACATAAACAGTCACATCATGTTGTTTACTTAAATAACTACTAATTAGAAGTCCAATAGCGCCTCCACCTATTACACCAATTTTCATGTTGTCACTCCACCTATCGTTCCTTTTAACAAGACAATTTCATTATTGTTCATATTATATTATAATATAAGTGTAGCAAACAATTCTAGAAAGTGAAGTGAGGGATTTACAATGGGTATAAAAGTAGAACGTCTGTTAATCAATTATAAAACTTTAGAAGATTTCAAACAATTTCAAGCATACGGAATTTTGGAATTATCAATGCTAGAGGATTTACAAAATGAAATTGTTGAAAATGATAGTGAATCTCCTTTTTATGGAATTTACTTTGGGGATCGTTTAGTAGCACGGATGAGCTTGTACAAAAGATCTTCTAAATATGATCATTATTTTAATCCACCACAAGACTATTTAGTTTTATTTAAATTAGAGGTACTAGAGGAATATCGCGGAGATGGGTATGGGAAAATGCTAGTTGACTTCGCCAAAAGTTTTAACTTACCAATAAAAACTAATCCTGTTGTTGACTCCAGTTCCTTTTGGGAGAAAATGGGGTTTGAATCTGTTTCATACAATATGGAACGCGATTTAGGTGAAAATCCTTTTATATGGCTTCCTGAAGGAGTAAAAGAAGCATTACAGCCAAAAAATAACTAAATTTACTTCATCTGAAAAATGAACATGCATAAACACATGTTCATTTTTCTTTTGCTATCCACTCCCATAAATTCTCCATTTCCTTCCAAGCCTCGCGATAACGTTCAATTTCCTCCTGTAATATTTTGTTTTCGTCCCTTAATTGCTTTATTAAATTTTTCTCGTCTACATTATCACCTTGTAGGTTAACTTGTTTCTTTATACCTCTTAACAAAGTAATGGCAGAGTCAATAGATTTTTCCTGGTCATATGTTACTTCATCATTTTCAACTTCATTATAGTTAGATTGTTGTTTTCGGGCATTTTTAGCTAAATATATAGCATCTTCATATTGATGTCTAATGGTTGCATTCCATCGAAATCCACATGCAGCAGGGGTTCGTGCTAATTTCTCACCTGCCAATTTAAATGCATCTAATTGTGTTTTACCATTACGAATATGACTTAAAACAATTTCTGCTAGTAATATATCATCGTCTTTTGTCCAACCATCTTGCCTTAACTTTCTCATATTATTCCCCCATCCATCTTATTCTACTAACATGTATATGCGATGATTAATAGAATAGTAATGAAAAAGAAAACAATATATAGTATTTAAATATTTTAATTTTTTAGAAACTCATCTACTTGTTGTTGATGTCTTTCGGATCCCCATAACTCAGCACATCTTGCTAATTCTTTATCCATCTTTTCAATTAATGTTGGGATTTGTAACGATTCCATAAATTGGCTCTTTAAATGTCGCATTTGTAATAATGTCTTTGTTTTATAAGGCATTAAGTATTGTTTTTCATTAACCCAATTATCCTCAACGATGACATGGTGAAGCCAGCCTTTTTCTAACAAAAACTGTGCATCGTAAGTATTACCTTCTAAAATCCATTGTAGGGCAAAACTAGAGTTTACCTTCTCACTTAAAATGGCTCCCCCACCCCATCCCGGTAAAATTCCTAAATTAGCTTGTACAAAGCCAAATTTAGTCCCTTCCTTAGCAATTCTAATATCACATGCTGTCGCTAATTCACACCCACCACCAAAAGCACTTCCTTGTAATAAACAAATGGTAGGAACGGGAAACATTATTAATTGGGTTAGAACATCCCTCATTATTTGTAATTGCTCATTTATCCCCTCTTCAGATAACTTACCGTGAAAGTCGTGTAAATCACCACCAGAACAAAATGACTTTTTACCTTTTGCTTTAATGAGTAAAAAGGATATCTCTTTTTCTTTTAATTCCATTAATTGGTTGTTCATCATTTTTGCCATTTCTATTGATACAGCGTTATGTTTAGTCGGACGGTTTAAATATAACGTTCCATAAGTTTCATTTTCTTCATATAAAATTGGTTGTTCCATTGTGCGTCACCCTTCATATAAATTGATATATTAAAAAAAAGATACTATACCTTTGATTTAAAGATACAGTACCTTCTTCATTAATGTTCAACTACTTCTTTTCCATCATAATGTCCACATGACTTACAAACGTAGTGTGGCTTTGTTAGTTCCCCACAATTCGAACATTCAATTAATCCGGGAGCATTTATTTTCTTATGAGAACGGCGTTGATTTTTAACACTTTTTGATGTTTTTCTTTTTGGTACTGCCATCACGTACACCTCCTTAAATGTAAAACAATCATCATTATTTTTTATCATCTAAAAATTGTTGTAGTTTACTTAAACGGGGATCCACTTCATTATCTTTTTTCTCCTTCAGTAAATCTTCCGTATAAAATTCCCACCCCTTACCTTTATCAATCATTTCTTCATCAGAAAAAACCCGGTAAGGCGTTTCTAATATAATATTTTCCTTTATTAACGGCATTAAGTCAATATTATCTCCTACAACTTTATGAACATTTGTCTCTTCTTTAAAATCAATATCTTCCATATTTGATGTGAAAATTTCTGTAACGTCAAAAGAGAATTGATGAGAAACATCGACTAACGTTCGCGAACAAGGTAAAATCATTTCCCCTTCAATATGAAGTTGAAAAATAATTTCTTTTTCATCTACTGTACAAAACCCTTTTACATTAACTGATGAAATTTTTCTAATATCGTTTTTCAAATGAACGATATCAGATACATCAATTACTTCATCAAATGAAAAAGGTTGATGTACCACTTTTTGTTGTAATTCGGTAACTGAAAATTTCATAATTATCACCTCTAGGCAACAAGAGTTATTCTAAAAGGAATTCATCTATTTGTCAAGTAAATTCAATATTAAATTTATCGTAATTACCTTTTAACTCTTGAAAATTCTCGTCATTTATCTTACTCTACTCACCTAACTAGTTGAATGTATTAAAGCAATTTCTCCTGTTGAATTTAAATCACTTCTTTCATCAAAAAAACTTTCAAGTTTTCATTAGTTTAATTTGTATAGTGTTATACTTATTTATCATCTAAATAAGTTTAAAGTCTCAATACATTAATCAAAATTAAAATAAAAAGGAAAGAGTAAATTTTGTCTTATTATACGCCAAAATAACTGTAAAAATCAATTTAAATTGATACAATGTATAGGAATCAATTTTATAGGAGTTGTCACTGTGAAAGCTTGTGGAGTCATTGTCGAATATAACCCTTTTCATTATGGTCACAAATATCATATAGAAAAGGCAAAGAAAATATCGAATGCGGATTGTATGATAGCAGTAATGAGTGGTTCATTTTTACAAAGAGGTGAACCAGCCATTGTAGATAAATTCCATCGAGCAAAAGCAGCCCTATCTAGTGGAATTGATATTTTACTTGAATTACCTTATCATTATTCAGTTCAAAGTAGTGATTTATTTGCCAAAGGGACTGTCTCTACATTAAATGAAATTGGCGTAAAATCTATTTGTTTTGGAAGCGAGTCTGGAAGTATTAAATCATTTATCGAAGGCTATCAATTGTTAAAAAATGAACAGCATCAATTCGATCATTATGTTCAATATTTTTTAACTAAAGGAAATTCGTTTCCAGCAGCTAATCAGAAAGCGTTCGAAGCAATCGGTTTAAAACACATCGATATGGTACAACCTAACAACATACTTGGATTTAGTTATGTGAAACAAATATTAAATAACCAATATCCAATTGAGCCACAAACAATTAAAAGGATTAAAAATGATTTCCATGAAAAAGTGATTACTAATAAAATTGCGAGTGCCACAAGTATTCGAAAGGAATTAACTGAAGCCGATTGGACAAAATCGGTGACAGATGCTTTACCGACACCAAGTATCGAACAACTTAAAAATTATTATGAACATACCGAAACATGGCATCATTGGGAGGCCTATTTCTCGTTGTTACGATACCGTATTTTAAGTATGAGCTTATCACAACTAGCTTTAATACAAGGAGTTGATGAAGGACTTGAACACCGAGTAAAGAAGACAATCATCAACGCAAAAAACTTCCAAGATTGGATGAATTCCTTAAAATCAAAGCGCTATACTGAAGTTCGATTACAACGAATGGCAACACATATTTTAACAAACACAACGAAAAAAGAAAGTAATGCTTTCACTCGATTATCAACTGTTCCATACTTACGTTTATTAGGAATGACCGAAACAGGCCAAACTTATTTAAATCAAATAAAAAAACGTTTAGAAACTCCGCTTATTTCTAATTTAAGTGCTAAATATGCTTCATTAATTAATACAGATGAAAAGGCATTGCAAGTATATTACAGCATTCTTGCGCCCGAAAATCAAATACAGTTAAGAAAACAAGAATTTCAATTACCTATTCTTAATTAATAAGGTATTTTATAAAAATTACTTATGGGATAGACCTTCTAAATATTCAAGTGCATCTGTGAAATAATCAACAGGTATTATTTCCATATCAGTATTGATTTTTTCAGCAGTGATTTTAGCCTCTTCATAGTTAGAGTCAATTTTTCCCTGTTCATTAGGAGCAAAAAAGATATCAATTCCTGCTTTATCTGCTGCAACGACTTTTTTATCAATACCACCTATTCGATGGACTTCTCCATCTTCACCAATCTCACCAGTTCCCGCAATTAAATATCCTTTCGTTAAGTCCTCTTCCGTTAATTGGTCATACATTTCTAATGCAAACATTAAACCAGCACTCGGGCCACCAATTTTACCACTATCAAAAAATATCTCTGGTGACACACTAACTTCAGTATCATTAACGAGTCGAATTCCTATTCCAATTTTATCCTCATCATCAGGAAATTGAGCTACAGGAATCTCTTCAGTTATCGTACTGCCATCTCGTTCAATCTCTACCTTAATTTTTTCGCCTTCTTCTAATTGCTCTACATAACTAATTAAATCTTTACTGTTTTTAATCGCTTGATCATCGACTGTTAAAAACCGATCTCCTGTTTTAACAATATTTTCAGCCGGCATTCCTTTAATAACACCCATCACATAAATGCCATTATCGATAAAATTCACTTCCTTACCTGCCGCCTCATAAGCAACAACAACAGATGAATGTTGAGAACCCTCCATTAATTTCAATTGATAGTGCAAATAATCCTCTTGTGACATATCATCAGGGCGCACTTGTTCTAATGGTACAATCTCATGAAATGAACGAACACTTGCTATCAAATACTCTATAATTGTCGGTTGTCCACCACTTACGGTTACTAAGTGTATTTCTCCCTCACTTTTATATCCACCATCAACACTCACGACATCAGTTAACGCATTAACACCGCCTGGTTGATAAACATAGTAAGGCAATTTATAAATGGTTAACGAAAACACAATGACTATAACCAAAAATATAAATGCGATAATTCTCTTCGATATTTTCATCTTTACACCTTCTACTTATTTAAATCAAAATTTGTATAGCATATTTTATCTTTATGTATGCGTATAGTATATAAGACAAGTATTGTTTTATTTTTAAAATTTATTGAAAAATTCTAAGTCATCATGAGACCATTAGCAATCGTTGACCATTTGAAGGAGTGATGTTATTGCGATCAATTTTCCACTCTTTATCTTTATTTTTCTTTTTAATGATGATGACAACTGCACTCATTATATATCCTGAACAATCATTATTAGCAAGCATTAAAGGTCTACATGCCTGGTGGGAAGTTGTATTCCCTTCATTACTCCCATTTTTTATTATGGCGGAATTATTAATAAGTTTTGGCGTTGTCCAATTTATTGGGGTTTTATTAGAACCCCTCATGCGCCCGTTATTTAATGTTCCAGGTGTTGGTAGTTTTGCTTGGATTGTCGGAATGGCAAGTGGATTTCCTGCAGGTGCAAAAATTACTGCCCGGCTACGGGAAACAGAACAAATTTCACGATATGAAGCAGAAAGGCTCGTCGCTTTTTCTAATGCTTCAAGTCCA
>Ga0209487_1002079_pt1 | contig 16488 bp, 19 predicted proteins | sample Poulit2012_FD_187524 | JGI IMG/M metagenome (GOLD analysis project Ga0209487, IMG submission 187524) | Agricultural soil microbial communities from Georgia to study Nitrogen management - Poultry litter 2012 (SPAdes) (version 2) | ecosystem: Environmental > Terrestrial > Soil > Agricultural land...
GAGCAAAAAACACCTGTTTTTGTTAAACAATTGATTGCTTCTGGTTTTATCTTTTTAGCTGTCTTATTTATTAATCAATTCATAACACCTGCGAGCCAGTGGGTGACAAACCAACTTCGAGAAGACTTTCCTTTCGCATCCGTCAATGTATGGTATCAAGAACAATTCGGCTCACCACTTGGTTTTTTTATCGAAAATGAGCCTGTTCCTGTCTCAAATCAAGTAGCTGTTCCTGTAAGTGGTATCGTTAATTCAGCCTATGATTTAAAGGGACAAGGAGTCATGATTGAAGCATCTGATCAACCTGAAGTGTATGCGATTGACCAAGGGACGGTTTTATTTGCTGGAAATGATCGAAAGACAAACAAGACAGTTGTGATCCAACACCCTGATCGGACAAAATCGACTTATGGTTTTTTAGCTGAAATCAATGTGAGACCGTATCAATTCATTCAAGCTAACCAAGAGATTGGTGTGTCATCTAGTGAGACGCCTGTTTATTTTTCGCTACAAAAAGGCAGTGTCTATTTAGATCCTGTTGAGGTTATCTCAATTGATGAAATGGAATAGGGAGCGGTTGATTTATTTACATCCAACATTTTGGTTTCTTCTTGTTCTGTCGATTATGACGGGGATGTTTTATCATCTTTCAATCGTGTTTGCGATCGTTACATGGCACGAATTAGGCCATTTTTTTATGGCGAAATATTTCAATTGGCAAGTTAGAAAAATCACCTTATGGATGTTTGGTGGGGTCATGGAGACAGATGAACACTTAAACAAGCCTTTACTTCAACAGTTTTTTGTCACCATCACAGGGCCAATCCAACATATATTGATTTTTCTTCTTCTTCTACTTGTACAAAAATTCGAATTTTTACCCCCTGATTTGATTGAATTTGCTCATCGTTATAATCTATTCATCTTAGCTTTTAATAGCTTACCAATTTGGCCACTCGATGGCGGTAAACTTCTAAATATCATGTTAAATTGTCTCACACCATTTAAAAAGGCGTATCAACAGACACTTGTTCTGTCAATGACATGTCTACTCATATTTTTTGGACTGCTTATGTATTGGGAGAATGCAATCTTAAATCTGCTTATTTTGTTCGCTTTCCTTCTTTGGGAAAATCGACTAGAATGGAAGCAGCGACTCTATGTTTACCAGCGTTTTCTTTTGAGTAGAATGGATAAGCAGAAGATGAAAAAGAAGCTAATGCCGTTAACTTTTTCTAGTCAAACAGCGCTAAAGGACGTCTTTACTAAGTTTTTTTATAATCGATTACATCCTATATTGATCAAGGATCAACCGATGATTTTGACAGAAACAGAGTTATTGCATTTTTATTTTAAAAAAAGTCATTATCACGCTAACTTAAATCAAATCATGAAGCAAAAAATGAAACGAGGCTGACCACATTGGAGTTATTTTTAATAACAAAGACGACTGAAAAAATTGGGCTAGTAAAACGGGATGATCAGATTGTTGAACTAGTCATTGATCGCCCAGATGCACCGCAATTAGTCGGTTCCATTTACTTGGGAAAGGTGATTAAAGTAGATGAAAGCTTACAAGCTGCCTTTGTTGATATTGGGCAACAAGAACTTGGCTATTTAGAAAAAAAACAAATCCCAGCAGCTAGAAAGGATCGCGAAGCCTCGATCTCAACATTTCTCTATGAGGGCGAATCCATCCTTGTTCAAGTCACAAAGGATGCCTATCAAGAAAAAGGGGCACAATTAACGATGAATCTGACCATCGCGAATCAAGCGTTGGTTTATTTACCGTATGGTGATTATTTAGCGGTATCAAAGAAATTGCCAAAAAAAACCGCAGATGAATTGAAGGCGGAATTAACTGCTTTTCGTAAGGGTGAGGAAGGATTGATCATTCGAACGGTTGCAAAAGATTATTCAGTTGATCAACTCCATAATCATTGGCGTCAACTGCGAACAAATTGGGAAAATATTTTTGCTAAAGCGAATGAAAGTAAAGCCCCCACAGTAATCTGGTCTGACCACGCCGTAACGGACCGTTTGATTCGTCGTTTTCCAGCAGAAAAAATTACTCGAATTTATGTTGATCACCCCTCAGTTGCGACTGAAATTAAGAAGCGCTTTCTTGAGCTCGAGGAAAAGGTGACATGGGTTAACCAAATGGATGAATTGATCACCGTATCGGTTCCTAAAGTGATCGAGAGTATTCTGAACCCTGAAGTTATAGCGGATTCAGGAGTGACATTAGTCATCGATCAAACAGAGGCTTTGACGGTCATCGATGTCAACTCTTCAGGTTTTACTGGAAAGATGAATCAGCATCAGTTTGCTTATAAAGTGAACCGTCTGGCGGTCGATGAAATTGCTAGGCAGATTCGGCTAAGAAACTTATCTGGTATGATTATTATTGATTTTTTACGAATGAAAGATAAAAAAGAAAAAAATAAGATTATTAATCAATTGAGAAATCGCCTTAAAGATGACCCCACTCGAAGTGAAGTCTATGGTTTCACAGATTTGGGGTTACTTGAATTAACTAGAAAGCGAGAAGCACCAAATCATCTCTTAAGTCTGGCTGGTAACCTTCAGAAAAGGTTAGTTTTATCTAAGAAAAGTAAGGCCTACTCATTAGAGCGTGAATTGATTATGAGCGAAGCAGAGGCTGTCATCGTTGAAGTGACGAAAGGCTTTTACCAAGTATGGAAAGAATGGATCGAGCCAGATGTGCTCAAGGAATCAGTCAAGACGAGAGTTTATTTTATCGAAACGAAAGGTGTTAAAGATTATCTTATTAAACGGGTTGGATCGCAAGAATTAATCGATGAGTTTTTGTTAGAAAATAAGCAACTTAAAGTTGACAAGTTGAATTAGAACGTGGTATTATCTTAATGTTATACAAGGCAAGTAGCACCCGATGCTACAACCGCACAGACCAGGTTTTAAGCGAATCTCGCACCTGCGATGGCGAGTCTTAGTTAATTTAGGGAGGTGCATTTTAGTATGTACGCAATTATTGAAACTGGTGGTAAACAAGTTCGAGTTGAAGAAGGCCAAGAGATTTATGTTGAAAAATTGGCTGCTGAAGCTGGCGATTCTGTTACTTTTGACAAAGTTCTTCTAGTTGGTGGTGACGACGTAAAAGTTGGCGCGCCATTTGTTGACGGAGCTTCTGTTACAGGTAAAGTTGAAAAACAAGGACGTCAGAAGAAAATCACTGTTTACAAGTTCAAACGCCGTAAGAACTACAGCCGTAAACAAGGTCATCGTCAGCCTTATACAAAAGTGACAATCGAAAAAATCAACGCATAAGGTTGATTCAAATGATTAAAGTCAATATTAATCGAAAAAAGTCTGGAATAATATATGCTTTTGAGCTGAGTGGTCATGCAAATAGTGGACCTTATGGTTATGATTTGGTCTGTGCAGCTGTTTCGGCGGTTGCCTTTGGAATGACAAACGCAGTGATAGAGCTTACTGAGATTGAGCCTATAATTGATCAAGCTGGTGAAGGTGGTTATTTAAAAGTCGTTCTTCCTGAAAAGATAGCAGATGAGAAGCTTGAAAAAGCGAGTCTATTACTTGAAGGAATGTTAACAAGCTTAAAAACCATTGAACGTGATTATGGTCAATATATATCCATCTCTGAAAAATAGGGAGGTGCAATTCAATGTTACGTTTAAATTTACAATATTTCGCATCTAAAAAAGGTGCTGGTAGTACGAGAAACGGTCGTGATTCACATTCTCAGCGTTTAGGTATCAAAGAGGGTGATGGACAGTTTGTGACAGGTGGGTCAATTCTTTTCCGCCAACGAGGAACGAAAATTTTCCCAGGTGTAAATGTTGGTCTTGGAAGAGATGATACATTGTATGCAAAAACTGATGGTGTCGTACGTTATGAACGAGTTGGTCGCAATAAGAAGCGCGTAAGTGTTTATCCAATAGCACAAGAAGCATAAATAGAATGATCAGAAAGCTTATCTTTAAAGGTGAACCTTTAAGGATAAGCTTTTTTATTGGAGTGAATTTACTCTTAGTCAGATGTTTGCTATAATTTGCTTATTATCTAAGTAGGTGGTGCTGATGATGAACGAGCGTGAAGCTATTGAATTACTGAAACATTATCGACATCAATATGCGAATGACTTGCAGCTAGTGCTTGGTTACGCACAACTAGGGAAGGTCGATCTTGTTCAAGAAAAAGCAACTGAACTCATTAAAATTATGAGCGAAGACCAATCGTTTCATAATTTACCGTTGCCTAAAACCATCGTCACCATTCTACAATTAAACAATGAAAAATCTAACCTAACTTGGAAACCGATAATTGATGTGAGTGGAAACATCGTTGTGAATGATCAGGTGGTTGCTCAAGTGATCAAGACCATTCATCAAGTGATATTAGAACATACTGTGAATTCATCACTTTATCATGGTACAATAACATTTCAACAAAATGATAAAGATCCTTTCAAGTTATTGTTGACTTGTCAGGGAGATATTAATCAAATAGAGCAGTTTAAAACAGCTTTGTTAAAAATAGAGCAAATAGGTATTGAGCGTGCAAATAAAGAAGAACTTAGATTTAATTGGACTGCACAAGAATAATGAGGTGACAAAATGTTTGTAGATCAGGTAAAAGTTTTTGTTAAAGCAGGAGATGGAGGGAATGGTCTCGTCTCTTTTAGACGGGAGAAGTATGTCCCTTATGGTGGTCCATCCGGCGGTGATGGTGGCGATGGTGCTGATGTGATCTTTGAAGTAGATGAAGGATTAAATACATTGATGGATTTTCGGTATCAAAAGCATTTTAAAGCAGATCGTGGTGAAAATGGCCTTAGTAAAGGTCAACACGGTAAAAATGCTGAACCGATGATTTTAGCTGTTCCACCTGGGACAATTGTGAAAGATGAAGACACAGGTGAGTTTTTGGCGGACTTAACAGAGCACGGTCAGCAGGCGTTAATTGCTAAAGGTGGACGTGGTGGAAAAGGAAATATGCGTTTTGCAAGTTCAAAAAACCCTGCGCCGGATATCGCTGAAAATGGTGAACCTGGAATCGAAAGAAATATCGTCATTGAGTTGAAATTAATTGCTGATGTAGGTTTGGTTGGTTTTCCAAGTGTCGGTAAATCCACATTACTTTCTGTTGTCAGTGCAGCTAGGCCAAAAATTGCTGATTATCACTTTACAACGCTGGCGCCTAATTTAGGTGTCGTTGAAACAGAAGACAATCGCAGTTTTGTCATGGCTGACTTGCCTGGATTAATCGAAGGCGCTCATGAGGGTGTGGGATTAGGTCATCAGTTTTTAAGACACGTCGAGCGAACACGTGTGATTGTACATGTGATTGATATGGCGGGATTAGAAGGTCGGGATCCATATGATGACTATTTATTAATCAACAATGAACTGAGAGCTTATGATGAGAGTATCATGGAGCGTCCACAGATCATTGTGGCAAATAAAATGGACATGCCTGATGCAGATGAACAGTTGGAATTTTTCAAAGAGCAACTGGAAGATGATCATCCGATTGTCCCTATTTCAGCATTGACGAGAGATGGTTTACGAGCCCTTTTATTTACAATTGCAGATAAGTTAGATCAGATTCCGAAAAATGTCGAACCGATTGAAGAGATTTCAGAACATGTTGTTTATCGTCATCAAGAAGAGGAACCAGACTTTGAGATCACTCGAGATCCAGACGGAGCATTTGTTGTTTACGGTGAAACAATCGAAAAAATATTTAAAATGACAAATTTAAATTATGAAGAATCTATTCAACGATTTGCTCGCCAAATGCGGACGATGGGCATTGATCAAGCGTTGCGTGAACGAGGAGCAAAAGATGGCGACACAGTCCGGATTTTAGAATATGAATTTGAATTTGTTGATTAAGTCTTAACCAATTATCTATAGATTGTGAGGGACTAAGCCATTGAAAAATGAAAGAAAAACCTTTTACTTAGTTCGAGGTGATTTTTTGCCAGAAGCGATGCGGAAAACACTTGATGTCAAAGAGTATTTAGAGCGCGGAAAGGCAGAGTCCGTTTACGATGCAGTAAAAAAAGCTGACCTGTCTCGTAGTGCTTTTTATAAATATCGAGATGCTGTTTTCCCGTTACAATCCATCCAACACACGCAAATTATCACGTTATTTTTTCATTTAATTGATCAATCGGGAACTTTATCACAATTATTAGATACCGTCGCAAAAGCTGGTGGAAATATTTTAACGATACATCAAACGATTCCGATTCATGGCAAAGCAAATGTGACCTTATCTTTAGACGTTGAGCATTTGAAAATCGAATTAGATCAATTAATTATTCAATTAAAAGAACAGGAATATATCGAACGAGTGGATATCTTAAGTTCAGGGATGTAAAGAGAATGTAGGGGGAGAGTTAAATGTCATATTCGATTGGTTATCTAGGACCAAAGGGAACGTTTAGTCAAAAAGCTGTCGAAGCATTATTTCCAAATCAAGATGTGATCAGTTACCAAACGATCCCAGCGTGTATAGATGCAGTAAAACAGGGGCATGTAAAATATAGTGTCGTACCTCTTGAAAACACTTTAGAGGGAACAGTTAATTTAACGTTGGATTATTTAATTGATGAAAAAAGCTTAAAAATTTCGAGTGAATTGGTGATCCCAGTTGAACAACACTTTATGGTGCACCCAAACCAAAAAGAACGTTGGAGAGAAACCGAGAAAATCTATTCACATCCACATGCACTTGCCCAATGTCACCAGTTTTTAAATAATCAAATGAAACATGCAGAGGTTGATGCTTACCCATCAACTGGAGCTGCTGCTAAATTTGTTAGTGAGAATCCGGACGAGGCAATTGGAGCCATCGCTAATGATCAAGCAGCTAAAGAGTATAACTTGGAGATTGTTAAAGCGAATATTCATGATTTTGAGAATAACGAAACTCGGTTTATTGTCTTAAATAAAAATGGTTCTGCTTTAAGAATGAGTGATTTAAAGCGACAGGGCTTTAAAACAAAGGTGATGATTTCATTGCCCACAGACCATGCTGGAGCTTTACATCAAGTGCTATCCGCTTTTGCTTGGAGACGGATTAACTTGTCAAAAATTGAATCTCGTCCGATGAAGATCGGACTTGGTCGGTACTATTTCATCATTGATATTGATCAAAAAATGGACGATGTTTTGATTCCCAATACAATTGCTGAAATCGAAGCGATTGGTTGTCATGTTGAATTGCTCGGGAGCTATCCTTATTATTCAATTGAAAAAAACAGAGAAGAAAGAGACACTGTGTGATTTAATATTCACAGTGTCTTTAATCTTCAACTATAAAATTCTTTTCCTTAAGCACATTGTAAGCGGCATTCAATTTCTCTTTAGACTCAGATTCTAACGTATGGAGATGTACACCATCTGTTAACTCTAACAGGTATGGGGCATTTTTAGCGGTAATATTCTCAATAAATTGCTGAACATCTAATCTGTCGCTGACCATGATCGGTGCTTTCAATTCTCCATATAAGGGATGTTCCACGATCACATCTAGAACGGTTACCCCTTGATCAACAATACAATTTAATTCCTCTTCAGTCTGATCTGGCTGATGTTTAACAACAATACTTCTTTGAAACTTTTCCTTACCAGCTGTATCTTTCAAAAATAGATAGCCTTTACTCGTTGACATAATGGGTTCCTGGGTTGCTTTTAATAAAGAAATATCTTGGACGATGACTTGGCGACTAACTCCTGCTCGTTCTGCGAGTTCTCCTCCAGTCAGTGGTGTATCACTTCTTTTTAACCAATCAAGGATCGCTTCTCTTCGTTCTTTTCCAATAAGCTTATTTTTTTTACTCAAAAATTTCGCCTCCATCTAAATAACTTGTTAAGCCCCGAATCATCTTTTCAATCTCTATCTTCTCATATTAGCAGTGCGATGACTAGAAAAATTCATTACTGCTTGGCCGATTTTGAATAATTGATAAAATCACTCAACATTTCTGGGTGATTGCATATGTTGTTAGAGAATAAGCCTGTTATCTGCCTATTTTGTTTTCACATGATGAACTAATTTAATTATAGAAGGGAGTTAAATAAATGAAGATTCATATTGTACAAAAAGGAGATACACTGTGGAACTTATCCAAAAAATACAATGTTGATTTTCAAGCATTAAAAAACGCCAATTCTCAATTAGCAAATCCAGATTTAATTATGCCTGGTATGAAGATTAAGATTCCAGTTGATAAAAAGCAAGTGGTTCAATCTCCAAGCAAGGCAGCGCCAAAAGAAAAGGTGATGATGCCTTATAAGCAGATCCCACAAAAGGCTCAACCCGTAATAAAAGAAGATGATCAACTACCTAAGAAAAAAGTCGAGAAAAAAGTTCCATTGCCAAAATTACCACCGATGTCGATCAATATGCCGAAGTTACCGAATATTCACGCTCATCAATACAACATTGACGTTGATATTGATGATCATGATACAGTGTTTCAAAATAAACAAGTCACTCATCCACAGTCTCAACCTGTGCAACAACAAGCCATACCAGAGAAGAAAGCACCAATTCAAGACAAAGAACTAGAGATTGAAAAAACCGAATGGTCCAAAAAAAGTATGATGTTGATGCCAGTGATGCCATACCCAATGATGTATTATCCACCATGTTCATGCCAACAACCATATCAGTATATGCCAGCACAAAATCCATGTATCACCTATCAAGATCCGAGTAAATTAACGAGTAATTATCCATATCAACAGCAACAGGTACCCGTTCAGAAAAAACAATCCTATGCACAATGGGGCGAATTAAATGTAGATGACCAATCAGAGCAGACAGCAAATCAACAGTACGCACAAGAGCAATGGCCAGCCAACTATTATAATCAGCAAGCTTACCCATATCAGTATCCAACATACGGTACACAAGGCTATCAAAACTACGCCAACTACGCTCCACGCGACAATTCGAACCAACAATCAGATCAAAACTCTGAAGAAAACTAAACAGGTTTTAAATTGAGTAATACATGTTATCTCATGTGTATTACTCTTTTTTGTTGAAAATTTTTTTGCTAAAATTGCAAGTTGGGCTGATTTACGCAATAATATGGTTGGATGAATTTTTGAATAAAAGGAGCTGGATCCATGCAAAGAGAAGTCGATTATTTAGTGAATTGGTTACAAGAACAGGTTGAACAAGCAAATGTTAAGGGACTAGTTGTCGGATTAAGTGGTGGACTCGATTCAGCTGTCGTTGCCAACTTAATTAAACGGGCTGTTCCGAATGATTCATTAGCCGTTATTATGCCGTGTGAAAGCCCACTTGAAGATTTAGAAGATGCAGCTGCGCTTGTCGAACAAGCTAGGATAACTGATTTAACCATTGATTTAACAGCGACGTATCAACAATTATTTACGACGATTGGACGAGAACTTAAAGAAAATGATGTGCACCAACCAGAAAACGATCAGCTTGCAAGTGCGAACTTAAAAGCGCGCTTAAGAATGGTCACTTTATATACGATTGCAACAAATCATAATTATTTGGTTGTTGGAACAGATAACGCTGCTGAATGGTATACAGGTTACTTCACAAAATATGGTGATGGTGGGGTTGATATTAATCCGCTTGTCCATTTAACGAAAGGCAGGGTAAAGGAAATGGCTGAATTTCTAGGAGTTCCTCAGCAAATCATTGATAAAAAGCCAAGTGCTGGACTCTGGGCTGGTCAAACAGATGAAAACGAGATGGGCACAACTTATGATATGATTGATGATTATTTATTGGGTAAAAATATTCCTGATCACGATCGGGAATTGATTGAAACAATGTATAACCGGACAAAACATAAAAGAACAGTAGCAGCGACACCAGAGAAATTTGAGGGTTAACTTTTGTCAGAATAGATTAACAAAGCTTGAACAATCTATGCTAAAATAGTTATGTTGACTATTCTTTAAGTGAGAGGAGTATTTTTTATGGCAGGACACTCGAAATGGAAGAACATACAGAGAAGAAAAAATGCCCAGGATGCAAAACGTGGTAAGGTATTCATGAAAGCAGCTAAAGATATTTATGTAGCTGCAAAAGAAGGTGGCCCTGATCCCGAGACAAATCCGGCATTAAGACTAGCAATTGATAAAGCAAAAGCAAGCAATATGCCGAATGATAATATTGAACGAAACATAAAAAAAGCTACTGGAACGCTTGATGGTGTCAGTTATGAAGAAATTACTTATGAGGGATATGGTCCAGGGGGATCTGCGGTTATGGTTGAGTTATTAACAGATAACAAAAACCGAGCAGCTGCTGAAGTGCGTCACGCTTTTTCAAAAACAGGTGGCAATTTAGGTGAAAATGGCTGTGTTGCTTTTATGTTCAATCGCAAGGGCTACATAGCTATCGATCGATCCACAACTGATGCAGACGAAGATACAATGATGATGTCTGTTTTAGAAGCGGGTGGTGAAGAACTTGAAACCTCTGATGAGACCTTTGATATCTACACTGAAGCAAATGACTTTAAAGACGTCAGAGCTGCGCTCGCAGAGGAAGGCTATCACTTTGAAACAGCAGAATTAACCTTAGTGCCAACGACATATACTAATTTAACTGAAGAAGATGAAGGAAAGATGGAACGTTTAATTGAATTATTAGAAGATATCGACGATGTACAAGACATTTATCACAATGCAGACTAAATAAAAAAATTTAGAATTAGAGCAAAAGAAAAAATAAATTTTGCTCTAATTCTATTTTTTTGAGCATTTATGTGTAAAAATAAAATAGTTGTCTATCCTATAAAGTAAATACTCACTTTATTAGAGGTGGATAATTGTGAAATACTTAATCACGTTAAACGTGCTCTTAGTACTGGGAATTATGTTTTTCAATAACTATGTCGAAAAGACACAAGACACAGAAGAAGAACCGGTAATTGAAGCTAGCCAAACAGAAGTAAATGAGAGTGCTTATCCGGATGATTTAGCAACGATAGAGATCATTTTACAAAAACAATATCTCGATGGTCGGATGGATATCGAAAGCTATGAAGAAACCATTACTGCAATGGAAGACTTCTGGTATGCTTATGAAGGATATCAACTGATGGATCAAAAGGTAGGCCAAATGGTTTTTCGTGAATATATAGATGATATCTCACCATATCTAAAAGAGGTCGGCTACTTTGGCGTAGCTGATCAACAACTTGTTATTTATGAGGGAGAGCCTCAGTATAATCAAAGCATCCAAACGGTGTATGATTTAAATATTAATGACCTATCAGATGCAGAACAAGAGCAATTAAATGAAGGCATAAAAATTGATAGTAAGCAGGTTTATCAAGAAGTAATCGATGTGTTTCGAAATAAAATTCCAAGCGAAGAAGTACATGGAGAGTCGGAATAATTCGGCTCTTTTTTTTATTCAAAATGATAAATTAGTTGATTTCTATGCGAACATACGATTGTATGGTAAAATAGCTATCAAACAGGTATAGTAAAATGTTAGGGAGCGGATTGAATATGATTGCATATATTAAAGGCGAATTAGTAGAAATTACTGATTCATTTGTGATAGTAGATGTGGATGGGGTTGGTTATCAAATTATTTGTGCAAATCCATTTTATTTTCAAGATAAACTAAATCAAACAGTTAAAATTGATACATATCATCACGTGAGAGAAGACGCACAAATTTTATATGGCTTTAAAGACTACGATCAAAAAAAATTATTCTCACAATTGATTACGGTCTCAGGTATTGGTCCAAAAAGTGGTTTATCAATTGTAGGACATATATCAGTTGATGAATTTGTCATTGCTATTGAAGAAGAGGATGAGAAATTTTTAACCCAGTTTCCTGGTGTCGGGAAAAAGACGGCTCGACAAATGATCTTAGATCTAAAAGGAAAATTACCGTTCGACATTCGTCAAACGCAAAGTCAAAAGCAGAAAGAAACTGGTGGCGCTGTTAAGGTCGCCGAATCAACGGTTATTGATGAAGCCGTTCAAGCATTAAAGGCATTAGGATACAATGATCGAGAATTACGAGGAATTAAGCCACAATTACAGCAATCTGGATTAGCTAATACGGATGAGATTGTGAAGCATGGCTTATCGTTATTAATGAAATCGTAAGTGAGGTGAGAGATTTGGACGAGCGCATGGTGAGTGGAGAACAAGTTGAACACGAAGAAGAAATAGAACTTAGCTTGAGACCACAAAAATTAGTAGAATACATTGGCCAGACAATTGCAAAAGAAAATTTGGCTATTTTTATTAAAGCAGCAAAATTAAGGAATGAACCATTGGATCATGTCTTGCTATACGGTCCACCAGGGCTAGGTAAAACAACGATGGCCTCAATCATTGCTAATGAGATGGATGTTGAATTCAGAACCACATCAGGTCCAGCAATAGAACGCGCTGGTGATCTAGTTGCCATCCTATCCTCACTTGAAGTAGGGGATGTTTTATTCATAGATGAAATCCATCGATTGCCGAGGGCTGTAGAAGAAATTCTTTATCCTGCAATGGAGGATTTTAGTTTAGATATTGTGATCGGACAAGGATCATCCGCACGCTCTGTTCGTCTGGACTTGCCCCCATTTACTTTGATTGGTGCAACAACGCGAGCGGGGCTCTTAACGGCACCACTTAGAGACCGATTTGGTGTCTTAAGTCGTTTGGAATATTATGAAGTGGATGATCTGAGAGAAATTGTTGAGCGCACTTCTACCATTTTTGAATGCTCGCTTGATGAAGAAGCGGCGGTCGAAATAGCGCGTCGTGCTAGAGGGACACCTCGGATAGCGAATCGTTTATTCAAGCGTGTGCGAGATATTTCACAAGTGAAAGGTGAAAAAGTGATCTCACTCGAAACGACGCAACATGCTTTAAAGATGCTTCAAGTTGACAAAACAGGACTCGACCATATTGATCATAAATTATTATTATCCATCATGGATACTTTTCAAGGCGGACCTGTTGGTTTAGATACACTATCAGCTACAATAGGAGAAGAATCCCAAACGATAGAAGATGTTTATGAACCGTTTTTATTACAAAAAGGTTTTATACAGCGTACACCTCGTGGTCGGATTGCTACTGAAAAAACATATCAACACTTTAATCGTCCGATGCCAAAAGCAGAAGATAAATAAAGTTTTAGGAGAATATGATGAAGATAGATGAATTTGATTTTGATTTACCAGAACGATTAATTGCACAAACGCCGCTTGAAAATCGAACAGGCTCTAAATTGTTAGTCATGGATCGGAGCAAACGCTCGATTGAACATCGTCAATTTAGTGATATAATAGACTATTTAAATCCAGGCGATTGTTTAGTCCTAAATAATACAAAGGTTTTACCAGCGAGGCTTTATGGCGTGAAGATGGATACAGGTGCAAAGATTGAATGCTTGCTTTTACATCAGCGAGCATCTGATCAATGGGAAGTTTTGATGAAACCTGCTAAAAAGGTGAAAATAGGCACAAAAATTAGCTTTGGTGATGGCAAACTGGTGGCGACGTGTATTGAAAGACAAGAACATGGCGGGCGCGTGATTGAATTTGACTATCAAGGTATTTTTCTAGAAGTTTTAACAGAGCTAGGTGAAATGCCTTTACCGCCCTATATCAAGGAGCAATTGGACGATCAGGATCGCTATCAAACGGTTTATGCTGAAAAAGAGGGATCAGCTGCAGCTCCAACAGCTGGGTTACATTTTACGGAATCCTTTTTAGCGGAAATTAAAGAAAAAGGCATTGAAATTGCGTTTGTTACGTTACACGTTGGTCTCGGAACCTTCCGACCGGTTAATGTTAATAAGATAGAAGAGCACGAGATGCACAGTGAGTTCTATCATTTATCAGAAGTAGAAGCGACAAAGATCTCACAAACAAAGAATAATGGTGGTCGAGTGATTGCAGTTGGAACAACATCCACTCGAACTTTAGAAACCATCGCTAGTGATGCTGATGGAAAAATTGTCGCTACCAGTGGTTGGACATCGATATTTATTTATCCGCCTTATCAATTTAAAGCAATCGATGGGATGATTACCAATTTTCATTTACCAAAATCAACGTTGATTATGTTGATCAGTGCGTTTGCAGATCGAGATTTTGTCATGGAGGCTTACCAAGCTGCGATTAATCAAGAATACCGCTTTTTCAGCTTCGGTGACGCCATGTTGATTATTTAATTTTTTAAAAGAAATGAGTGAATAGAATGTCTGCAATAAAATATGAATTTATCAAAGAATGTAAACAGACGGGGGCACGCTTAGGGCGGGTCCATACACCACACGGCACATTCGATACCCCAATCTTCATGCCAGTCGGAACTTTGGCTACAGTGAAGACGATGAGTCCAGAAGATTTAAAAGAAATGAATGCACAGATTATTTTATCAAACACATATCACTTGTGGTTAAGACCTGGGGAGGATATAATTAAACAGGCTGGCGGTCTCCATCAATTTATGAATTGGGACAGGCCAATTTTAACCGATTCAGGTGGTTTTCAAGTCTTTAGCTTAAGTGATCTACGTGAGATCGAAGAAAAAGGTGTTCATTTTAGGAATCACATCAGTGGAGAGAAGTTGTTCCTGTCTCCTGAGAAAGCAACCCAGATTCAGAATATATTGGGTGCTGATATCATGATGGCTTTTGATGAATGCCCTCCTTATCCGGCTGAACATAAATACATGAAGGATTCCGTCGAACGTACAAGTCGTTGGGCTGAACGCTGTATCGAAGCACATGAACGTCCAAACGACCAAGGATTGTTTGGTATTGTTCAAGGCGGGGAGTATGAGGATCTTCGTAAGCAAAGTGCGCAAGATTTAACATCATTAGGATTTCCAGGTTATGCTATCGGTGGATTGTCTGTTGGTGAACCCAAAGATGTGATGAATCGTGTCTTGGAGTTTACAACACCTTTTTTACCGACTGATAAACCGCGCTACTTAATGGGTGTTGGCGCACCTGATTCATTAATTGACGGGGCGATTCGTGGAATTGATATGTTTGACTGTGTCTTGCCAACACGCATTGCTCGTAACGGAACCTTGATGACCTCACGAGGACGATTGGTTGTGCGCAATGCTAAATTTGCAAACGATTTTTCACCATTAGACCCAAATTGTGATTGCTACACATGCAAGAATTACTCTCGTGCTTATATTCGTCACTTAATTAAAACAGATGAAATCTTCGGATTGCGATTGACGACTTATCATAACCTCTATTTTCTGTTAAACTTAATGGAGGAAGTCCGTGAAGCAATTAAAGAAGATCGACTTGGTGATTTTAGAGAAGAATTCTTTGAAAACTACGGTTATAATGAACCAAATGCGAAAAATTTCTAATTGAAGGGAAGGTGAATGAATAATGAATAATGTTATGTATTTAGCACAAAACGGAGCAGATGCAGCTCAACCGAGCATTTTTGGTCTACTATTGCCTTTTATTTTGATGGCAGTTGTGTTTTATTTCTTATTAATCCGTCCACAACAAAAACGTCAAAAAGCAGTGAATCAAATGCAATCTGATCTAAAAAAGGGTGATAAGGTCATCACCATTGGTGGGCTGCATGGGGTGGTCGATGCAATAGATGAAGGGGCTATCGTAATCAATGTAGGTGGCGGTCGAAAACTTACATACGAGCGATCAGCAATTAAATCGGTTGTTGAAACAGAGGAAGTAGAAGAAACTCCAACTAAAGAAGATTAATGTAAAAAGAGGTTATACAATATATAGCGTTGGTGAGTGAAAAAGAATACTCACTGACGCTATTTTTGTATTTGTCTATGTTTTCGAATTGTAGAACAAATTTTTTGTTTTAAGGATTTAGGAATTGTTATATAAACATTTCGCATCAAAAATAAATAATTAAAAGCGTTCTGAGTCTAGCCGAAGTAATTGAGAGCCTACTTCGGACATTATTTCGAAAATTTCGTGTCAAATTGTCCGATGTTAGCAAACTTGAGACACAATCAAATTTTTCAAGCCGGAAACTGTCCGATGTTAGCCTCACATCGACCATTTTAACTAGGATTTTAGTTTGAAATGTCCGAAGTAGCTCTACATCGTACATTTTTTTGATTTGCCAATCAAAATTTGTCTGATATAGAGCCCGCTAAACAGTTATATTAGTTTTTAATTACGATAACCTAATTATGTAAGAGAGTTTACGCGTCATTAAAGAGAAAAAAACACTTCCTCTTAATCTTTGGCACAATCTCCGGAAGTGCCATCATGAGCTACATTTTATGTTCTAATAGATTGCTCGTTTCAGGATTATCAATCGAATCTTTACCAAAGCTACTTGACGTAGAACCTTAAAAGATAGATGGCGAAAAAGCTATCTATTTTTTTAAAACTCCTGAAGCAAACTCATGATTTGTGAACAATTTCCGAACAAATATCTCTCAGTATTTACTTAAACTGTTTAAATAGGTAAGATATAAAAGC
>Ga0209487_1002080_pt1 | contig 16476 bp, 14 predicted proteins | sample Poulit2012_FD_187524 | JGI IMG/M metagenome (GOLD analysis project Ga0209487, IMG submission 187524) | Agricultural soil microbial communities from Georgia to study Nitrogen management - Poultry litter 2012 (SPAdes) (version 2) | ecosystem: Environmental > Terrestrial > Soil > Agricultural land...
CAGACCCTGCTGCCCCTGCTGACCCACCCCGACCAGCTGCCCTCGGCCATCACCCATGTGCTGTGGCTCGAGGGAGGGCGGGTTCGGGCCCAGGGTCCCCGGGAGGAAGTGCTGGCCGCCTGGACCCGGCAAAACCGGCGCCAGGAGGCGGCTCCTGCCGCTCTGCCGGCGCCCCGCCCTCGCCCCGCCTGGCCCGCTGACGAACCCCTGATCGTCATGGCCGGCCTGTCGCTGCGCTATGGCGATCAGCCCATCCTCACCGACATCCACTGGCGCTTCGAGCCGGGCCAGCACTGCCAGATCGTCGGCCCCAACGGGGCGGGCAAATCCACCCTGCTCAGCGTCATCAGCGGCGACAATCCGAGGGCCTACGGCCAGCCTCTGTGGCTGTTCGGCAAGCGCCGGGGCAGCGGCGAGAGCATCTGGGAGATCAAGGCCCGCCTGGGCCTGGTGGGCACCGCGTGGCAGCTGCAGAGAGACCGCCGCGAGCGGGTGCTGGAGGTGGTGGCCTCGGGGCTGTTTGACAGCGATGGCCTGTTCGATGAGTGTTCCGGCAGTGACCGCGCCGCGGTGCTGGGCTGGATTCGGGCCGCAGGGCTGGAGTCGCTGGCCGAGACCCGCTACGACCGCCTGTCCTTTGGCCAGCAGCGCCTGGCCCTCATTGCCCGGGCCATGGTCAAGACGCCCCTCATCCTCATCCTGGACGAGCCCTGCATCGGCCTCGACCCCGAACATCGCGACGCCGTGCTGAATCTGGTGGATCGCATTGCCGCCGCCGGCCACACCCGCATTCTCTACGTCAGCCACCGGCCGGAAGAGACGCCCCGCTGCATCAACCAGCGCCTGGCACTGGTCCCCCATCCCCGAGGGGGTTACACCGCCGTGGTCGACGACCTCGAGGCCGCCGGCCAGCCCGGCGGGGCTAGTCGAACAACCCCCTGAACCACTGCCAGAGGCGACCGGGACCCAGCTGGCACCCCCCCACTTCGGTGGGCTCCGAGCCCACGGCGAAGGGCAGGTAGCGCGCATCGGCGCAGTGCTCGGCCGAGCGCAGCCCCTGGCCGTCCACCCACAGCCAGTTCACGCCCTCGGGCGGCGCGGGATCCAGGGGCACGCGGCCAATGCGCCCCATGAGCTCGCCCCAGACCCGCAGGGCGCCATTGCTGCCGGTGAGTCCGCTGGAACCATTGTCGTCCCGCCCCAGCCAGACCACCGCCAGGTAGTCGCCGCCGAAGCCGGCAAACCAGGAGTCCCGCAGGTCGTCCGTGGTGCCGGTCTTGCCCGCTACCCGATAGTCGCCGGGCAGATAGCGGTAGACGCCCCGGCCCGTGCCCTCTCGCACCACTTCCTGCAGGGCATAATGCAGCAGATGCACCGTGCTGGCCTCGACGGTCTGCCGCCGCGTTCGTGGATAGCGGGCCAGGGGGGTGCCGTCGGCAGCGGTGACCGCTTCGATGGCCCGGGGCGGGGAGTGCACCCCATGGCTGGCGATGGCCTGGTACAGGGTGGCCACTTCCAGCGGCGTCAGCCCCGCCGCGCCCAGGGTCAGGGAGGGCAGGGAGGGCCAGTCCCTCTCCACGCCCAGGGCCCGAGCCATGGCCAGCACCCGGTCGAGGCCCACTTCCATGCCCAGCCGGGCCGTGGCCTGGTTGTAGGATTGAGCGAGGGCCCGGTGCAGCGGCACCTCGCCGTGGCTCTCCCGATCAAAGTTCCTCGGCCGCCACTCGCTGCCATCGCGCCCCCTCACCACCACCGGTGCATCGGACAGGGGGGTCACCAGGGTGTAGCGCTCGGGCTGGGCCAGGGCCGCAAGGTAGACCACCGGTTTGACCAGGGAGCCGATGGGGCGCACCGCATCCAGGGCCCGGTTGAACCCGGCATAGCGCATCCGCCGCCCGCCCACCACGGCCACGATGTCGCCGCTGACCGCATCGGTCACCACCACCGCCGCCTCCAGTTCGCGCCTGCGCCCGGCGTCCAACTGGTCCATGACGGTCGCCAGACTCTGTTCTGCACTGCGCTGAATCCGGGGGTCAAAGGAGGTAAAGATGCGCAGCCCCTGGGTTTGCAGGTCTTCCTCGCGGTAGTCCTGGCGAAGCTGGCGCCGGACCAGATCGAGGTAGGCCGGGTACATGCTGGCCGCAGCATCCGCCTTGGCCAGCCCCAGCCCCGCGGAGCGGGCCGATCGAGCGGCCTGCTCGGGCACCAGGCCGTGCTCGGCCATCAGGGCCAGCACCGTGTCCCGGCGCTGGCGCGCTCGCTCCGGAGCCCGCCAGGGGTCATACAGCGAGGGGCCCTTGACCAGCCCCACCAGCAGTGCGATCTGACCCGGGGACAACTCCCCCAGGGGCTGGTTGAAATAGTGCCGACTGGCCAGGGCAAAGCCATGGATGGCCCGGGAGCCCTCCTGGCCCAGGTAGATCTCGTTGACATAGGCCTCGAGAATTTCCGCCTTGTCATGGTGCAGTTCGACCAGCGGGGCCAGCAGGGCCTCCAGCAGCTTGCGGTGCCAGCTGCGGTGGCGGGATAGCAGGGCATTCTTGACCAGCTGCTGGGTCAGGGTGCTGCCCCCCTGCACCGTGCGACCGGCGCGCAGGTTGACCGCAGCGGCCCGGGCAATGCCCTTCAGCGACAGGCCCCAGTGGCGCCAGAAGTCGCGGTCCTCCACCAGCAGCAGGGTATCCAGCAGCAGCGGCGGCACCTCCTCCAGCCGCACCAGCACCCTGTCCTCCCGATGGGAGGTATAGATGCTGCCCAGCGCCACGGGGTCCAGCCTGGCCAAATCCAGGGCCTGCCCCGAATCATCCCTCAGCTGCCGCAGCTGGCGGCCGGCAAACTCCAGCGTCCAGCGACGACTCCCGCGGTGCCCGTCGCTGAAGGCAAAGGGCCGGGCATGGATCTCGACCCGCTCGCCGTTGAAGACCGCCTCCCCCGGGTGCTCTGCCCGCCCCACGGCCTGGCGGTAGCCCAGCAGGGCCAGCTCCCGCCTCAATTCGTCCGCGGTCAGGGGCTGGCCCGGATAGAGCACCAGCGGTCGCGCAAAGACCCGGGCCGGGACCTGCCATTGCCGCGCTCCCAGCTCCGCGGTCAGCCAGGCGTTCAAATAGATGGCGACCCCGCCCGCCAGCACGGTTCCCGCCAGCATGATCTTGATCCACAGCGACCAGCGCAATCCTCGGCGGCGCGAGGACGAGGCAGGGGAACGGGTTCGGGGGGCTCGAGTCATCCCGAAATCATATCAGCTCTGGCCTGCAGAGACAGGGCGCGGCCCGACTGCATTGCAATCCCGGGCAGGCTGCCGATAATGGGGCGCACTCATCACAAGGCAGACACTCCATGGATCACTATCACATCTACGGCATGGGCGCCGCGCTGGTGGATACGGAAGTGCAGGTCGACGACGCCATGCTGGAGCGCCTCGGCGTCGAGAAGGGGCGGATGACCCTGGTGGACGAGGGCCGCCAACGCGAGCTGCTGGCCGCCCTGGAGGGCCAGCTGGTGCACTCGCGCCGCGCCAGCGGCGGCTCCGCTGCCAACACCATCATCGCCGCCAGCCACTTCGGGGCCCGCACCTTTTATTCCTGCAGGGTGGCCGACGACGAGGACGGTCACTTCTACCTCGCGGATCTGCGCGCCGCCGGCGTCTCGGTGCCGAGCCGCGACGCCCTGCCTCGGGGCACCACCGGCAAGTGCCTGGTCCTGATCACGCCCGACGCCGAGCGCAGCATGAACACCCACCTGGGCATCAGCGAAACCCTGTCGACGGCAGAGCTGGACAGCTCGGCCCTGGCCCGGTCGGACCTGCTCTACATCGAGGGCTATCTGGTGAGCTCCGACACCGGTCGGGAGGCCGCCATTCGCGCCCGGACCCAGGCCGAACGCGAGGGGGTCAAGACGGCCATCAGCTTTTCGGATCCGGGCATCGTCGCCGCCTTCCGGGATGGCCTGAATGAAATGGTGGGCGAGGGGGTCGACCTGGTCTTTTGCAACCGCGACGAAGCCTGCGCCTGGGCGGACAGCACCGATATGGACACCGTCGTGGCAGCCATGAAGCGCGTCGCCCGCCGCTTCGCCATCACTCTGAGCGGCGAGGGCGCCCTGATCCATGACGGCAGACAGCTCCACCGCATTCCGCCGGTGCGGGTGCAGGCCGTCGACACCAACGGCGCCGGCGACATGTTTGCCGGGGCCTTTCTCTATGGCCTCAGCCAGGGCCACAGCCCGGCCGAGTCCGGGGCCTTTGCCTGCCAGGCAGCCTCCTATCTGGTCACTCAATATGGGCCGCGGCTGACCGGCGAAGAGCATCGCCGCCTGCTGGAACAGGCGCGCAGCAACCGCCTGCTGGTCTCCTAGGCCCGCCCCGCCGGGCTCGCCGGCGAAGATGGCGTCGGGCCGAACTCGGGACTACATGGGAGACTGGCCGCTGCCCATGCGCCCCTGCTCCTCGATGACCGCACTGCTATAAGGCAGGCTGGCGCGGTGTTCGCCATAGTCCACTCCCGACCAGTTCGGGGGGACGGCATACTGCAGCCTGCCCACCCCCAGTGACTGCACCACCAGAGCGGAAATGCCCCGTTCGGCCGGCGCAATCAGCAGGTCGGTCACCTGGCCCCAGCGCGTCGCCTCGCCGGCATCCACCAGCAGACCGACGAGGTTGCTGGCCTCGTAGTCGTCGCCGGCAAAGTCGGGCTGCTCGTGCCACTCCATGGCCTCGATTTCGGCCATGGACACGTCCAGGGTCAGAGAGTCCACGGCGCTGGAGTAGCGGGTCTCTCCCCACTTCAGGGCCAAGTAGCGCCATCCACCCCGGGTCTCGGATTCCACCACCAGGCGCCGCAGCCCTCCCTCATGGTCAAAGATCAGGTCGTGCAGCTGTCCCACGGGCCGGCCGTCGCTGCTGTAGACCTGGCCATCCAGCATGCTGCTCACCTTCCAGTGGCTGCCCAGAGACAGGTAGCTCCATTGGTCCGGAAGGGGCTCGTCGGCCTGGACGACCCCCATCACCCAGACCAGGGACAGGGCTGCCAAAGTTTGAACAACACGCATGATGACTCCTGAAACGAGACGCGCAGGTGACCGGCTCAATGCTCGACCCCGGCCTCCTGGCGCAAGAATTCACGCAGCCGCGGATCATCGAGCATCCGCCGCAGCACATCGCTCAGCACCTGGTTGATCCAGCGCTGATTGGTCTCGGCACCGGGGCGGTTCACCGAGCGGTGGACAGCCTCGGCCTGGTAGCGGCCGTTGACCGCCTGGCCGTCGCGCCGGGCCTCGGCCCGCAGGGCAGCCGTCAGCCGGGTCTCCTGACCCAGCCGGGTGTCGGGGGCCTCATAGGTCAGCTCCTCCACGGTAATCCGCAGACGGGTGGCGCCTTCCCCGGCCGCATTGGTCTGAAAACCCTGGGTGGCGAGGTAGGCGTTGACCGCCCGGCCCACCGCCAGGCCCAGGTCATTGCTGACCGTCACCGTGCTGCTCTCGCCATAGATTCCGCCCCGGGAACCCAGGATCGTCTCCTCGCGGCGGTCCTCGACCTGGACCGCCACCGGCAGCGACCGCCCCCAGGTGTCGGCATCCAGCGGCAGGGAGGGCCGCACCTCCACCTGCTGGGGACTTACCGCACACCCGCCCAGAACAAGGCCGACCAGCGCCAACAGCGCTGCCGCCATTCCGTACCGGCCCTTCATTGCCATGGCTTCCATCGTCTCACCCCTGGGACAGCAGATCCCGCAAATCAATCATCGCCGCATTGGCCCGAGCCACATAGGAGGCCATGACCAGCGAGTGGTTGGCCAGCAGGCCCATGCCGCTGCCATTCAGAATGATCGGGCTGCGCAGCGGCCGCTGGGTGCCCTCCAGCTCGCGGATGATCTGCCTCATGCTGACCTGGGCATTCTTCTTGGCCAGCACCTCGGCAAACTCCACCTCGGCGGCGCGCAGAAACTGGATCAGCGCCCAGCTGGTGCCACGGGCTTCGAAGAACACGTTATCGATCTGGTGCCAGGGTGTTCTGGGCAGGGCTTCGGCGCCGTCTTCCCTCACCAGCTCGCCGGCGATCTGGCGCGGGCCCACCGCCGCCGACAGCCGCAGGGACAGGCTGCCCAGCCGGACCTGGGCCATGCCCAGCCAGGAGCGCAGATTGTCGGCGCGGGCATAGAAGCGGGCCTCGTCCTCCTCCAGCCTCTGGCCATAGCGATGCAGGTGGCGCAGGGCAGTGCGGTATTCAGTCTCGGTCGCCGGCAGTATCCAGCTGTCGCTGCTGAAGTTCAGCTTGGGCTCGGCCTCCACCAGGTCCACGTCCTCCCGGGACTGGGATTGGGAGCGGCTGAAACTCTCCCGCATGGCCCGGGCCAGATCGCGGACCTGGACCAACACTCCGTACTCCCAGGAAGGCATGTTGTCCAGCCACAGGCCGGGGGGAGCGACGTCGTTGCTCAGGTAGCCGCCCGGCTTGTCCAGCAGCGTGGCCACGGCATCCGCCAGAGCCGTCGTCATGACCTGCCCTGTCACCCGGCTCTCCACCAGCTCCAGGGGACCGGGCTCCCGGCTCCAGTACACGCCCAGCACCAGGGTGATCAGGAGGTAGGCCAGCACCACCACGGCCAGCGGCCGCTGCCAGCGGCGGCCGCGCCACACTCCGCTCGCCCGACCCCGCCATCCCCGCCCCGTCGCACTTCGGTCTTCCATTGCATCCCTCCCCTGCTCCGCTGTGCAGGCACCAGCGCCGTCGCGGCCCCGGCTCCCGATTCCGTCGACACTATACCAACCCCGTACCACAACCCAAATGGTTCCTCGCTCCGGCCCTGGGGTACAATGACCCGGTCCCATCCTCGACGGAGCCTGTCCTGCCGATGATCCGCCCTCTCCTGCAGCCTCTGTTCCAGGCCTTGGTCTGGCTGCTGATCAGCGCCGGGGCCGGAGCTGCTCTGGCCGGCGACCACCCTCTCGCCGCCGCCAGCGCCGACCGCTTTCTGCCCGTGGACCAGGCCTACCGCCTGGAGGCCGCCCTGCTGGGGGACCGCCCCCTGCTGCGCTGGCAGATCACCGAGGGGTATTATCTCTACCGCCATGCCCTGGAGTTCGTCTTTCATGGCGAGGACGGTGCTGCCGTCGACTGGGAGCCCGACGCCGACCTGCCCCCGGGCCAGGCCGAGGAGGATCCCTATTTCGGCCCGGTCGAGACCTACCGCGGCCAGCTCTCGCTGGAACTGGCCCCGCTGCCCTCCGCCGGCACCCTGGAAATCCACTATCAGGGCTGTGCGGAGGGCGGGCTGTGCTACCCCCCTGAAATCGCCTACTACAGCGTCGATCCGGCCCGGGACCACATCGAGCCCACCACCGCTCCCGCCGCCGGCGAGGCCAGCGTCGCGGGGGGCTCTCTGCTGGCCATGGCCGGCCTGGCCGCCCTGGGTGGACTGCTGCTCAACCTCATGCCCTGCGTCTTTCCCGTGCTCAGTCTCAAGGTGCTGGGCTTTGTCCAGGACCGGGGGCGCTCGCCCCTGCGCCATGGCCTGAGCTACAGCGCTGGAGTGCTGCTGAGCTTTCTGCTGGTGGCCGGTGGCCTCATCGCCCTGACCCGGGCCGGCCGCGCCGTGGGCTGGGGCTTTCAGCTGCAGTCGCCAATATTTGTCGGCGCCCTCGCCTATCTGTTTCTTGCCCTGGGCCTGGCCCTCTCGGGGCTGTGGGCCCCCGGGGCGCGCCTGATGGGCCTGGGCCAACAGCAGACCCAGCGCCGCGGCCACTCCGGCAGCCTGGCTACGGGGGTGCTGGCCGTCGTGGTGGCCAGTCCCTGCACCGCACCCTTTATGGGCACCGCCCTGGGCTATGCCAGCACCCAGCCTCCGCTGGCCTCCCTGGCGGTCTTTCTGGGGCTGGGCGCGGGCATGGCCCTGCCCGTGCTGATCCTCTGCCTGGTGCCGGGCTGGCTGCGGTATCTGCCGCGCCCGGGGCCCTGGATGCTGCGACTGCAGCAGCTGCTGGCCTGGCCCTTGTATGCCACGGCGGTGTGGCTGCTCTGGGTGCTGGGCCGTCAGGTCGGCGTCGATGCCATGGCCCTCCTGCTGGCGGGGGGGCTGCTGCTGGCCCTGGCCCTGTGGCTCTGGCGCTTCGGGCTGCTGGCCCGCTCCCTCGCGGCAGTGGCCCTGGCGGTGGCCCTGGCCGCGCTGACCAGCCCCCTGCTGAGCCCCGAAGCGGCGGTGGCCGGCCCGAACCGGGAGGGCGCCGAAACCTATAGCGCCCATCGGCTGGCCGAGCTGCGGGCCGCCGGGGAACCCGTATTCGTCAACGTCACCGCCGACTGGTGCCTGACCTGCCTGGCCAACGAGCGCGTGGCCCTGGCCAGCGAACCCGTCCGCCAGGCCCTGGCCCGCACGGGAACCCGCTACCTCAAGGCCGACTGGACCCGCCGCGATGCGGCCATCACCGCTCTGCTGGCCGAACACGGTCGCAATGGCGTGCCCCTCTATCTTTACTATGCTCCGGGGGCCGACCGGGCCCGGGTTCTTCCCCAGCTGCTCACCCCCCAGCGAGTGCTGGAGGCACTGGGCGACGGCTGACGCCTCCGGTCGTGCAGAATTGGACGGGATTTCGGTTTTCATGCACAATGCCGCCGGCCCTGTGCCATGGGTGGTCCAGGGCCCACCGGCGCAGCATGACCCCAACTACCCAGCACTGTCACCGGGATGAATCGGCAGCCATGGCATCCATACTGGTCCTCCATGGACCCAATCTAAACCGGCTCGGCCGTCGGGAGCCCGAAATCTACGGTGCTCTCCGCCTGGCAGACATCGATCGCCAGCTCGACGAGCGCGCGGCGGCCTCCGGACATCGGCTGGAAACCTTTCAATCCAATAGCGAGGCCGAGCTCATCGAGCGCATTCACACCGCTGCCGATGACGGGGTGGACCTGATCCTGTTCAACCCGGCTGCCTATACGCACACCAGCATCGCGCTCCGGGATGCCCTGCTGGCAGCCGACCTCCCCTTCATTGAAGTGCACCTCTCCAATGTGCACCAACGTGAATCCTTCCGCAGGCTCAGCTACTTTTCCGACATCGCCGTCGGCGTGGTGCTGGGCTTTGGTCCCCGGAGCTACCTGCTGGCTCTGGATGCCGGCATGGCGTGGCTGGACGAGGCCCAGTGCCGGCCTCACAGAAAATGACTGCAACCAGAGGGTGATGATGGACATCCGCAAAGTCAAAAAACTGATTGAACTACTGGAAGACTCCAATATCGACGAGATCGAGATCAAGGAAGGCGAGGAGTCGGTCCGCATCAGCCGCAACCTGGCCCGCGCCACGGCGGCGATCCCGGTCCAGCCCGCCGCAGCCCCGGTGCCCGCTCCGGCCGCTGCTCCGGCCCCAGCCCCCGAGGCGACCCCGCCGGCCCCCAGTGGCCACGTCATCAAATCCCCCATGGTGGGCACTTTTTACCGCGCCCCCTCGCCCAGCTCTCCACCCTTTGTGGAAGTCGGCCAGCACGTCAAGAAGGGCGACGTGGTCTGCATCGTCGAGGCCATGAAGATGATGAACCAGATCGAGGCCGACAAGAGTGGGGTCATCGAAGCCATTCTCGTCGACGATGCCGAGCCGGTGGAGTTCGACCAGCCGCTGTTTACCATCGTCTGAGCCGCCCCTTCGCCTCTCTGCCAGGAATCTCTTCATGCTCGACAAAGTCGTCATTGCCAACCGTGCCGAGATTGCACTGCGCATCCTGCGCGCCTGCAAGGAGCTCGGCATTCAGACCGTCGCCGTTCACTCCCAGGCCGACCGCGACCTGATGCATGTGCGCCTGGCCGATGAGTCGGTCTGCATTGGGCCTGCGCCCTCGACGAACAGCTATCTCAACTGCCCGGCCATCATCAGCGCGGCAGAGGTCACCGATGCCGTCGCCATTCACCCGGGCTACGGCTTCCTGGCCGAGAACGCCGACTTTGCCGAACAGGTGGAAAACAGCGGCTTCATCTTTGTCGGTCCCTCGCCGGAGGTCATCCGCATCATGGGCGACAAGGTCGCCGCCATCGAAACCATGAAGAGGGCGGGAGTGCCCACTGTGCCGGGTTCCGACGGCCCCCTGAGCGATGACAGCGAGGCCATCCAGGCCATCGCCCGCCGCATCGGCTACCCGGTCATCATCAAGGCCTCCGCAGGCGGGGGCGGGCGGGGCATGCGGGTCGTCCACAGCGAGGCCCATCTGCTCAACGCCGTCTATGTCACCCGCTCCGAGGCCAAGGCTGCCTTTGGGGATGACACGGTTTACATGGAAAAGTACCTGGAAAATCCACGCCATGTGGAAATCCAGATTCTGGCCGATGGCCAGGGCAACGCCATCCATCTCTATGACCGGGACTGCTCGCTGCAGCGCCGGCACCAGAAGGTGCTGGAGGAGGCCCCGGCGCCGGGCCTGCCCGAGGCCGCCCGGCAGGACGTGCTCAACGCCTGCGTCGAAGCCTGCCTCAAGATCGGCTACCGCGGCGCCGGCACCTTCGAGTTCCTGTATGAGAACGGCGAGTTCTTCTTTATCGAGATGAACACCCGCATCCAGGTCGAACACCCGATCACCGAGATGATCACCGGCATCGACATCGTCAAGGAGCAGCTCCGCATTGCCGCCGGCCACCCGCTGAGCATTCGCCAGCAGGACGTCACCGTCACCGGTCACGCCTTCGAGTGCCGCATCAATGCCGAGGACCCGGTCTCCTTCATGCCCTGCCCAGGGACCATCCAGCACTACCACGCTCCCGGCGGCCCGGGCATTCGGGTGGACTCCCACCTGTACAGCGGCTACTCCGTGCCCCCACACTACGACTCGCTGATCGCCAAGATCATCGCCCATGGCAGCGATCGCCCCAGCGCCCTGGCCCGCATGCAGCAGGCCCTCAGCGAACTGGTCATCGATGGCATTCGCACCAATCAGGACCTCCATCGCCGGCTGGTGCGGGACAATGCCTTTCGCCAGGGCGCCGTCAGCATTCATCACCTGGAGAACAAGCTCAAGGCCTGACGGCCGACGGGCCGGATCCGCGGGGGGAAACGGGGCATGAGCTGGATGCAACTCTCGGTGGACACCAGCGCCGACGCCACGGCGCAGGTGGAAGAGCTTCTGCTGGAGCTGGGCGCGCTGTCCATCACTCTGCTGGACCGTGCGGATCAACCGCTGCTGGAGCCCGCCCCCGGCGAACTGCCCCTGTGGCAGCAGGTCCGGATCCAGGCGCTGTTTGAGGCCGACACCGACCCCGCCGCCCTCGCGGCCAATCTGCAACGCCGGGCTGGCCAGGAGCTGGCCCTCCACTGGCAGACCCTGCCCGACCAGGACTGGGAGCGCGCCTGGATGGCTGATTTTCAGCCCCGGCGCCTCGGCCGTCGACTGTGGGTCTGCCCCAGCTGGTGCCCGCCGCCCGAACCCGATGCCATCAACCTGCTGCTGGACCCCGGCCTGGCCTTCGGCACCGGCACCCACGCCACCACGGCCCTCTGCCTGGAATGGCTGGACAGCCAGCCCCTGGAGGGCGTGACCGTGCTCGACTATGGCTGTGGCTCGGGCATTCTGGCCATCGCCGCCCTGCTGCTGGGCGCCGAGACCGCCGTGGCGGTGGACCACGATCCTCAGGCCCTGACGGCGACCCGGGCCAATGCCGAGCGCAACGGGATTCCCCCCGGGCAGCTGACGGTGCTCCCCCCCGATGAGCTGCCCGCCGCTGCCCGCTTCGACGTGCTGGTCGCCAACATTCTTGCCGCTCCGCTGATCGAGCTGGCGCCGCGGCTGCAGCGCCACCTGTCGGCGGGTGCACGCTTCGCCCTCTCCGGCATTTTAGCCGACCAGGCCGAGGCAGTGGCTGCCGCCTGGCCTGCAGCCGAGCTCTCTCTTCATCACCGGGACGAGTGGGTGCGCATCAGTGGCCGATGGTGCTGACCTGCAGAGTCAATCCGTGGCGCCGGGCATCGCCAGCTGCCCGCACTGCCACACGCTCTTTCGAGTGACGCCAGCCCAGCTCCACGCCGCCGCCGGCCGGGTTCGCTGCGGAGTCTGTCTGCACGCCTTCCAGGCCGGCGCCCCCCCGGCGGGCCCCGCTGCCGATGCCGCCACCGCGCCGGAACCCGAGCGACCCGACGAGGGCGGCGTCCAGGTCTGGCAGCCCCCGGTCGAGCTGCCCCCGGCCGACCCGGCGCCCCTGTTCCACGTGCTCGACGCCGAATCGGCCCCGCCAGGCCCCGTTGCCCTGGACTCGGTTCTCCCCCCCCTGGAGCTGACCAGCCCACCCCGCCCCCGACGGCGGCGAGCACTGGCCCTGCTGACCCTGGTGGCGGCCCTGGCCCTGGCGGGCCAGTACCTGCTGCACAACTTCGAGCAGCTCGCCGCGGGGCCCCAGCGACCCTGGCTGGAGCGGGCCTGCAGCCTGCTGGGCTGCACCCTGCCCCCCTACAGCGCCCCCGAACAGGTGCGCACCGAGGGGCTGGTAGTGCGCAGCCATCCGCGGCATGATCGAGCCCTGCAGGTCCAGGCCACCATCCTCAGCCAGGCGCGCCACCCCCAGCCTTGGCCACGGCTCCGCCTGACCTTCAGCGACTGGCAGGGCCAGGTCGTGGCCAGCCGCAGCTTCGCGGTCGACGACTACCTGGCCGGTGAGCCGCATCGCCCGCCCGGCATGCCTCCCCGCCGGCCGGTGCGCATCGGTCTGGAACTGGTCGACCCCGGTCCCGAAGCGGTCAATTACGAGCTCCGGGTGGAGCCCGCCAGGCGGCCATGAGCCCCGCCGACAGCGCCCCTCCTTTCAGAGCGGGCCGGGAGCGAGTATCATAGCGCCCCCTTGCCCGTTTCCCTGTTTCACGGCCCATCGGCTATGCACATCGGACCCTACCCGCTGTCAGGCCGTGTAATTCTGGCTCCCATGGCCGGAATTACCGACCGCCCCTTTCGCCAGCTGGCTCGCCGCCTTGGTGCCAGCATGGCGGTGGCCGAGATGGTGACCAGCAACGCGGATCTGTGGCATACCCGCAAGTCGCGCCTGCGCCGGCTCGACGACAGCGAGGCGGCTCCGCGCAGCATCCAGATTGCCGGCGCCGACCCCCGGCTCATGGCCGAGGCCGCCCGGCGACAGGCCGATCACGGCGCCCAGATCATCGACATCAACATGGGCTGTCCGGCCAAGAAGGTCTGCCGCCGCTCCGCGGGCTCTGCCCTGCTCCGGGACGAAGCGCTGGTGGCCCGGATCCTGGAGGCTGTAGTGGCTGCGGTAGCGGTGCCCGTGACGCTGAAGATCCGCACGGGCTGGTCGCCGGAGGAGCGCAATGCCCTGCGCATTGCCCGCATCGCGGAGGCCGCCGGCGTCCAGGCGCTGGCCATTCACGGGCGCACTCGGGCCTGCCGCTTCAAGGGGCCGGTGGAGTACGACACCATTGCCGCAGTGGCCTCGGCCATCGCCATTCCGGTCATTGCCAATGGGGAGATCGACTCCCCCGAAAAGGCCGCGGAAGTCCTGCGCCGTACCGGGGCCTCCGCCGTCATGGTGGGCCGAGCCGCCCAGGGCCGCCCCTGGCTGCCGGGCCAGATCGCGGCCTACCTCGAACGAGGCCAGCGGCGCCCCGAGCCCACCGCAACACAGCGCGCCGAGATCATTCTGGAACACGTGGCAGCCCTGCACGACTTCTACGGTGAAGTCCCGGGCACCCGCATCGCACGCAAGCACGTCGGCTGGTACCTGTCCGGCCGGGTGCCCACCGACTGGCAGCGGTCCTTCAACCGGCTGGACTGTGCCAGGCGTCAGCTCGATGCCCTGCGCCGCCTGTTCGACCACTTTCCTGACGAGGACCAAGTTGCATGAACAATCCTTCGATCCACGCCGCCACCGATCCAGTGGACAATCAGCCCGACCCGGGCCAGAGCCATCCCCCTCTGGCTCAGGCCTCGCCCCACCAGACCCAGACCCTGCGCAACTGTGTCGCCACCACGCTCAACAACTACTTCCAGCACCTGGATGGCCAGCCGGTGACCAACATCTATCAGATGGTCCTCTCCGAGGTGGAGGCCCCGCTGCTGGAGGAGGTCATGAAATACACCCGCAACAACCAGACCCGGGCCTCCCAGCTGTTGGGGCTGAACCGCGGCACCCTGCGCAAGAAGATGAAGCAGTACGGCCTGCTCTGACCTCGATGGCGCGCCCGACCCCGCGCCGCAACCGACCCAGCAATGTGAGAACCCCATGCCTGCTACCCCTGACCTCGTCCCCGTTCAGCGCGCCCTGCTGAGCGTCTCCGACAAGACCGGCATCGTCGAGCTGGCCCGCGCCCTGGCTGAGCTGGGTGTGGAGCTGCTGTCCACCGGCGGTACCCGCGCCCTGCTGAGCCAGGAGGGACTGGCCGTGACGGAGGTCGCCGACATCACCGGCTTTCCCGAGCTGATGGACGGCCGCGTCAAGACCCTGCACCCCAGAATACACGGCGGTCTCCTCGGCCGGCGCGATGTCGACGAGGCGGTCATGGCCGAACACGGCATCCCCGCCATCGATCTGGTCGTGGTCAACCTCTACCCCTTCGAGCACACCGTGGCCCGACCCAGCTGCACTCTGGCCGAAGCCATCGAGAACATCGACATCGGCGGCCCGGCCATGCTCCGGGCCGCCGCCAAGAACCACGCCTGGGTCACCACCCTGGTCCGCACCGAGGACTACCAACAGGTCCTGCAGGAACTGCGCAGCCAGGGCGGCCGGATCCGGGCTGCCACCCGGCTCGACCTGGCCGCCCGGGCCTTCGAGCACACCGCGGGCTACGATGGCGCCATCGCCAGCTACCTGGGCCGCCAGGTCGAGGCGGCGGACAGCCCCTTTGGCCGCAGTTTCAACCTGCAGCTGCACAAGCGCCAGGACCTGCGCTATGGGGAAAACCCCCACCAGCGAGCTGCCTTCTACGTCGAGTCCGAACCGGTTCCCGCCACCCTGGGCACCGCGGTGCAGCTCCAGGGCAAGGCACTGTCCTACAACAACATCGCCGACACCGACGCCGCCCTGGAGTGCGTCAAGCAGTTCCAGCAGCCCGCCTGCGTCATCGTCAAGCATGCCAACCCCTGCGGCGTTGCCCAGGCCGAGGACCTGGCCCAGGCCTATGAGCTGGCCTTTGCCACCGATGCAGAATCCGCCTTCGGGGGCATCATCGCCTTCAACCGGGAGTTGGACGGAGCCACCGCTGCCGCCATTGTCGAGCGCCAGTTCGTCGAGGTCCTCATCGCCCCCTCCGTCAGCCAGGCGGCCAGGGAGGCGGTTGCAAAAAGAGAGAACATTCGCCTGCTGGAGTGCGGTCCCCTGGCAGAACCCCAGCCCTCGCTGCACTATCACCGGGTCGGCGGCGGCCTGCTGGTGCAGGACCGCGACCTGGGTCGGGTCGAGGTGGCCGACCTCAAGGTGGTCAGCCAGCGGCAGCCCGAGGCGGCCGAGCTCGACGAGCTGCTGTTCGCCTGGCGGGTGGCCCGCTTCGTCAAGTCCAATGCCATCGTCTATGCCCGGGACCAGCGCACCATCGGCATCGGCGCCGGCCAGATGAGCCGGGTCAACTCCGCCCGCATCGCCGCCATCAAGGCCGAGCACGCCGGCCTCGAGGTTCGCGGTGCGGTCATGGCCTCGGATGCCTTCTTCCCCTTCCGCGACGGCATCGACCACGCCGCCGCAGCGGGCATCCGGGGCGTCATTCAGCCAGGGGGGTCCATCCGCGACGAGGAGGTCATCGCCGCCGCCGACGAGCACGGCATGGCCATGGTCTTCACCGGCATGCGACACTTTCGTCACTAGGTCGACTACTGCAGGAATCAACACATGAACATACTCATCGTCGGCAGCGGCGGACGCGAACACGCCCTGGCCTGGAAGGCCGCCCAGAGCCCCCTGGCCGACCAGGTCTTTGTCGCTCCGGGCAATGCCGGCATCGATCTGGAGCCGGGCCTGACCAGCGTGGCCATTGCCGTCGACGACTTCGACGCCCTGGCCGAGTTCGCCACGGCCAACCAAGTGGGCCTGACCATCATCGGGCCCGAAGTGCCCCTGGTGGGCGGTCTGGTCGACCACTTCCACCAGCGCGGCCTGCGCTGCTTCGGGCCGGGCCGCCACGCCGCCCAGCTGGAGGGCTCCAAGGCCTTTGCCAAGGAATTCCTCCTCCGCCACGACATTCCCACGGCGGCCTACGCCAGCTTCACCGAGCTCGACCCCGCCCTGGCCTATCTCCGCGAGCAGGGTGCGCCCATCGTCATCAAGGCCGACGGCCTGGCCGCTGGAAAGGGCGTCATCGTCGCCGAGACCCTGGAGCAGGCCGAGGCGGCGGTGCGGGACATGCTGTCGGGCAATGCCTTCGGCGAAGCCGGCTGCCGGGTGGTCATCGAAGAGTTTCTGGCGGGCGAAGAGGCCTCCTTCATCGTCATGGTGGACGGCCACAACATCCTTCCCATGGCCACCAGCCAGGACCACAAGCGCCATGGTGACGGCGACACCGGACCCAACAC
>Ga0209487_1002081_pt1 | contig 16459 bp, 16 predicted proteins | sample Poulit2012_FD_187524 | JGI IMG/M metagenome (GOLD analysis project Ga0209487, IMG submission 187524) | Agricultural soil microbial communities from Georgia to study Nitrogen management - Poultry litter 2012 (SPAdes) (version 2) | ecosystem: Environmental > Terrestrial > Soil > Agricultural land...
ATAATAAGAGAGAATATAGACTATGAATATGATAAGGGGAGAGATCCATTGCCGATAAATATACCTCATCAGCTACCAGCTCGTGAACTATTAAAAAAGGAAAAGATATTTGTAATGGATGAAGATCGCGCTAAAATGCAAGATATTCGTCCGCTTAATATACTCATTTTAAATTTAATGCCTGAAAAGGAAAAAACAGAATTACAATTATTACGATTACTCGGAAACACACCACTTCAAGTAAATATCACCTTTTTACATACAGCCACACATATATCAAAAAATGTGAGCAAATCGCATTTAGACACATTTTATACAACGTTTGAAGAGATTAAGGATCGCCGTTTTGATGGGATGATTATAACGGGTGCACCGATTGAACATCTAAACTTTGAGCAAGTGAATTATTGGAAAGAACTTGAAGAAGTGATGGAATGGACAAAGGAAAATGTGACATCTGTTCTGCATATTTGTTGGGGAGCACAAGCAGCGCTTTATTATCATTATGGAATTGATAAGTATGAACTACCGAAAAAATGTTCAGGCGTATTTAAACATCGTGTAAGCGATCCAACGATTAAACTTGTGCGTGGATTTGATGAAGAGTATCATGCACCACATTCCCGGTACACATCCGTTCCAATGAATGAAATTGAAGCAGATTCCCGTTTAACTTTATTGTCTACATCGCCTGAAGCGGGTGCTTTTATTATCATGTCTAAGGACGAGAAACATATTATGATTACGGGCCATTTAGAATACGATGCGACAACGCTTGGTGAAGAGTATGAACGCGATTTGAAAAAGGGCCTTCAGATAGACATGCCGGAAAATTACTATCCAGATGATGATCGGAATGAGCAACCATTAAATACGTGGAGATCCCATACTCATTTATTATTTTCTAATTGGTTAAATTATTATGTTTATCAACAAACACCTTTTGAGTGGGTGTAGGGTGAGCCACTTGATGTGAAAGCGGGTGGTTGAAGTGCATGCAAAAAGTTCAACTTTCACAAAAAATAAATCACTTTAGAAATGGAATTGGTGGAAGAGAAAAGTGGATGATCACTTGCTCTTCCGCCTTTTTATTTTGGATTAACGAATTCTCCGTCCTCTAGGTATAAAATCCGATCTGCTAATTGCTTGGCTTCTTCTCGGTTGTGGGTCACTAGAATAGTTGGAATCTGCCATTGTTTATGAATGTGTAGCAATTCCTCATGACACCTTTTTCGTGTATCTTCATCTAATGCGGAAAAGGGCTCATCCAATAATAATAAATCGGGTTCGGTTGCAATCGCTCGCGTAATCGCTACCCGCTGTTTTTCGCCGCCTGAAATTTGATGTGGGAATTGGTCTTTCAGATGTCCAATCTGTAAATCGTTCATGAATTGTTTCGCGAGACTTTCATTTCTCATGCCATAGATAATATTGTTCCAAACTGTCATATGGGGAAATAATGCATAATCTTGAAAGAGATAACCGATATTACGGTCTTGAATAGGAATATATGTCTTTCCAGATTCAAAAAAAGCCCGCTCGTTTAAGATAATGCTCCCATCTTCCGGTTTTGTTAGCCCAGCAATACAGTTTAGAATCGTTGTTTTTCCAGAGCCAGAAGGACCAAATAAGACGACAATTTCTTGGTCGACTTTAAATTGAGTATATAATGTAAAATGGGGTAGTTGCTTTTGGATATGGACGGTAAGCATGCTATCTTTCCTTTCAGTAGTTGTTTGAAGCAGTAATGATCCGCACGCAGGACGTGTGAAAACCTCATCATTATTGATGCTGTTTATATTTTTCCTGATTCCTCTTACTCCACCAGTTTAGCCATAAGATCGCACTGAAACCGAGCAGTACAATCACGATAACCCAAAACTTGGCACGATCTAGATCACCTGATTCAACGGCAAAGTAAATGGCTAACGGGATGGTGTCAGTCACATTGGGAATATAACCAGCGAGCATCAATGTAGCACCGAATTCTCCCAAAGCTCGTGCAAATGTTAGAACTAAGCCGGCTAATAAACCTGGCCATGCTAGTGGAAATGAGATGGTCCAAAAGACTCGCCATTTTGAAGCGCCCATTGTGAATGCCGCATTTTCTATGTTTTGATTATATTGTTTAAAAGCCGCTGAAGCACTCTGATACATAAGTGGGAAGGAAACAACGATAGCGGCTAAGATGACTGCATACCAAGTGAAAACAACTTGAAAGTCAAAAAGGTCTGAAAGAATCCCCCCGATAATACCGTTTTTCCCAAATAGATAGAGCAAACCAAACCCAACCACTGTCGGGGGAAGTACAAGTGGCAACATGAAAATGGCCTCGATGATACCTTTCCCTCGAAAAGAATGTCGTGCCATGAGACGAGCAAGAAAGACACCGGTTATAAATACAATGATCGTTGCGATTGTCGCTGTTTTAAAGGATAACCACATTGGAGAGAGGTTCATATTATTCATATTCCATCACCTTTTTAATCCATGTTCTGCAAAGATTTTCTGGGCCTCATCTGTTTCTAGAAATTTAATAAAGGCTTCTGCTTCTTGTTCGTTTTTTGTATCGGTTATCATCGCGGCTGGATATATAATAGGCTCGTGTGTATCCTCTTCAGCAGTTGCTAGAATTTTGATATCCTTTGAGCCCACCACATCACTTTCATAAACGATGCCAATATCCGTATTCTCTGTTTCTACGTATGTAACTACTTGGCGTACATTTTTAGCGAACACGAGCTTATCTTCTAGCTCGTCCCATAAACTGAGATGTTTGAGCACGGTTTTTGCATATTCACCAGCAGGTACACTTTCCGGATTTCCAATCGCAATCTTCTTCACATCCGCAGAGGAGATGTCGGAAAAAGATGGATAATCAAGAGTAGTGTTTATCCCTGTGATGAGGACGAGTTTATTACCGGTGATGTTTGTGCGAGTCTGTCGGTTAATTAAATCTTGATTCTCTAGTGTATTCATCCATTCTTGATTGGCAGATATGAAAACATCAACAGGCGCCCCTTGCTGAATTTGTTGGGCTAAAGTTCCAGATCCTCCAAGATTAAAGGTTAATTCAATAGCATGGTCCTGCTCATAAAGTTTTTGTATATCGTCGAGTGCTTCTGTTAAGCTGATTGCTGCTGAAACTGTTATATGAACGACATCTGTAGTTTCATCATCGTTACAACCAATAAGGAGCAAAGAAATGATACAGCATAGCAGAAAAGCAAAGATCTTCTTCATATTATCTCCACCTATTTCTATATCGTAAGCATAAGTCTTCGTGGATGATACGAATCTATCGTAATCGCATAGATTTTATACGTGATCATCCTTTAATAATAGGGTATGCCTATTCGAAACAATTTGATCAGCCTTCGTTGTTTGCCGTATCAGGTTTTGTTAAGGCGATATGGCCTTCATGATCTAGAATAATCTCTTTGCCATCATCCAATACGATTTCGAGTGGACAGGTTGCGGATTGAAGTGCTGAAAATCTCCACCTTCTAGCAGGCGGAACGAGGACGATGAATGCATCGTCTTGGCCTAAAAAATTTAAGGAATGGGGATCGATTGCAGTCCCGTGGCGGAGCGGAATCCCGAAGTCTTGTAATTGTTCTCCGACCTCTGTAACAAAAGGAGTGGTTATTCCAATCTCACTAATATTGAGAAAAGCTTCTTTTGTTAAACTACCAAAAAGATCCCGCTTCCGGCGTCCGATTAATTCGACACTATTTCCAGCCGGATCTTCGAAATAGATCGCATCTGCATCAAAGGTTGGGTAATAGATTTCATCAATCCCACCTTCTCTGTTCAATGTTAATCGATCTTTGATCCAATGTTTCATGATCGTAAATTGATTTCCTGGTATGTTGATCGCAAAGTGATAGACTGCTGTCTGTTCGGATTGAATAAAGATCAGCGTTGTTTCTCCAACAATAACCGAAAATTGCTGGTCACGGATATCAATGATATCCAATTCCATTACATTCTGATAAAAACGTTGCATCGGTTTGAGTACATTTGTGTACAGTGTGACTTGTTTAAACATGATTTCATCTCCATTCGATTTATTTAGAAATCGACTTCAATAGGTAGTGGTTCTGTGCTCTTGATCGCACTTCTCTTCATTATAGTAATTGAAATGATAACGAATAAATGGGTGCTAATGTCTGATATATTCTTTTGATTTCGTTAACAAGTTGTTCCCCATCTTGTAAAAGCGGATCCATGGTGTCAAATTGCTTCCCAATAAGAAGTTCAGCTTTTTTGACATCTTTAAAACGTTCCAATGTAGCCTGTAAATCGATACCATTCATTGGAGTCGCATCCTTTTTCATATGATCCATAGAAATAACATAGTCCGATGGAATCGTTTCATTTAAATCGTCCAAGTGGTCTAAAAAGAGTTCCGCAATTTCCTTTTTATAAGGTAATTCGTAGATAAAGGCTAGCCACACAAATAGTCGATCATCAAATAAGCCAATTTGAAAATGCGGGTGTTTTTTATAACCCCGTTTATTATGACAATAGGCTGACCATGTATCATTTGGCGCATTTACCGTACGTCTTGCATGTTGTGCAACATGTAAATGCATCTCCGTCTGCAATAATTCGGTTAAATAATGGGTCATATCTTCACCGATCATCTTGAATTTTGGCTGGATTCTTTCACGAATTGCTTCCATTCTGTTTTCGAGACCTTCTATTTTAAATGTATTAAAATCGTGTTGCGTAAATCCATTAAAGGACATGGGAAATCTCACCTTTCATTCTCTTTATTTATATGTCTGACTTGATCAACTATTTCCATCCATTTTATAAAGGGATAGATCATGACGTCTATATATGATTGTATCATCTATTGTGAAATTAAATAACAACAAAGGAGGTTCCGAATAAATTTGGTAGAATAATAGATGGGAAAGAGGGGGAGAGCATCATAAAAAAACTGTGGATTCAGCCCACAGTTTTTCGTATCAGCTTTGGCTAAGGTTTATTGAATTTTCGTTCGCAATCCCTGTTGATCAATCTGTAAAGCATCAACATCATATTCGGGAAGAAGGACTTGCATTTTTTTAGCGATCGTTTCTCCTTCTCCTTTTGGTACAAATGAAATCATTGTAGGACCTGCACCACTGATCACGGTACCATACGCACCTAGTTGTTTAGCTTGCTTTTTGATTCCTTGATAATTGGGAATGAGCTCAGCACGGTAAGGTTCATGGAACAAATCCTTTTCCATCATTTTACCAGCAAGTTCATAATGACCGGTTAGTAATGAAGCAATCATCAAGTTGCATATACTACTAGCACTAGCTGCCTGTTCATTCGTAAATTTAGTGGGCAGTACATTTCGTGCATCATCCGTTTTTAGTTCAATTGTTGGAATACTTAGGACGATATCAAGATCCAAATGCGGTGTTTTTAAATACTCAATGTGCTCAGGATCTGTCTTTGCTGTAATGACAAATCCACCAATTAACGCTGGTGTAACATTGTCTGGATGACCTTCAATCTTCGTTGCTAGTTGTACCTTCTCCTCTATTGTCAAGGCTAACTTGCAGCACTGATTAGCAAGTTCGATCCCCGCAATAACAGCTGAGGCGCTACTACCGAGCCCACGCGCAAGCGGGATATCACTATGAACAACAACTTTATAAGGGGATAATACGTGTTGATAAATGGTGGCAACTTGTAGAGCAACTTTATAAATAAAATGTTCTTCATAGTTTGTAAATGCAGGGAGAAAGGGTGAGCGATGCTCAAACTCCCAGTGTTGCTGCTCCGAAACCTCTAAAGTTAAATAACGATTCATTGCCATTCCTAATGAATCAAAACCGGGACCGATATTAGCCGAACTGGCCGGAACGATGATCGTACATTTGTTCATAGCTTGACCGCGTCTTTAATATAAGAAGTAATGATTGCTTCATTATTCGGTAATGAAACAGGCTGCACATCTTGTTGGTTGATGGCTGTTTCTGGATCCTTTAGTCCGTTACCTGTTAATACAGCGACAACTTTACTTCCGGGTTTGATAGCTCCATCTTTACACTGTTGAATAACTCCGGCAATTGAAGCACATGAACCAGGTTCTGCAAAGATTCCCTCTCGGCGTGCAATAAGCCGGAAAGCTTCTAATATTTCTGTATCTGTCACAGAGGCAATTTTACCATTCGATTCATCACGAGCTGCCGTAGCTAGACTCCAACTGGCAGGATTTCCAATCCGAATAGCCGTTGCCACTGTATCCGGATCATCAATAATCTTATCTTGAACGATTGCTGCTGAGCCTTCAGCTTCGAATCCAAATATTTTTGGCAAGCCTGTTTGTTCACTTTCATTATATTCGTTGAACCCTTTCCAATATGCGCTAATATTGCCCGCGTTACCAACCGGGATCGCTAAGATATCGGGGGCCTGTCCACCTAATTGGTCACAGATTTCAAATGCCGCTGTTTTCTGACCTTCAAGTCGGTAGGGATTGACTGAGTTTACTAAGGTGATAGGAGAGTTTTCGCTAATGTTTTTAACGGCCTGTAAAGCATCATCAAAATTTCCGTCGATTTCAACGATATCTGCACCATACATTGTCGCTTGAGCAAGCTTACCAAGAGCAACTTTTCCTTTTGGAATAACAATAATTGCTTTAAGCCCTGCTTTTGCTGCATATGCGGCGGCAGAAGCAGAAGTATTGCCAGTGGATGCACAAATAACGACCTTGCTACCTTCCTCAGCAGCTTTCGCAACGGCCATGACCATACCACGATCCTTAAATGACCCGGTTGGGTTTGCCCCTTCAATTTTCCCATATAATTTGATACCTAATTCCTGCGAAAGGTGTGGGAAGTAGATAAGTGGTGTATTTCCCTCTTGAAGAGTGAGGGAGGGTGTTTTCTCTGTGATCGGTAATAAATCTTCATAATGTTTTAACAAACCCGGCCAATTCATAACTTATGCATCTCCTTCAACGCGAAAGTGACTTTTGATTACTGCAACTACATCTAAATTACTTAATTTATTTAACGCGTCCTCAAACATTGATGATGATGTTTGATGTGTTACAAGAACGATTTCAGCAAGTTCATCTTTACTACTTGGTGTTTGTAAGATACGTTCGAAGCTAATCTCCATTTGATTAAATAACTCCGAGATAACCGCGAAAGCACCGACCTCATCTTTAACATGCAAGCGGATATAGTACTGGCTAAATCGCTGATCTGCTGGTGTGATTTGCTTTTTAAACCGGGGCTTAATAAATTTCTTCCCGTTTACACCTAATCTCATGTTTTTAATAACGGCAACAACATCTGCCATAACTGCTGTTGCAGTTGGTAGACTACCAGCACCTGGTCCATAAAACATGGTCTCACCAACAGCTTCCCCATTAATATAGACCGCATTGTATTCGTTTTTAACGCTAGCCAGTGGATGTTGATTAGACAGAAGTGTAGGTTGAACATTCACTTCAATATTATCATTGTGGCGATTGGCAAAGCCAATTAACTTCATCGCATAGCCAAGTTGTTTCCCATACTGCAAATCGGCTTGTTCAACATTGGAAATCCCACTTACATCCACATCATCTAATTCAACATCCGTTAAAAAGGCAAGACGTGCTAAAATAACCATTTTTCGAGCGGCATCAAGTCCTTCAACATCTGCTGTAGGATCAGACTCTGCAAAACCCAGATCTTTAGCTTCTTGTAAAGCATCTTCATAAGAAGCACCTTCACTATCCATCTTTGTTAAAATATAATTTGTCGTTCCATTAACAATTCCCATTACTTGTTGGATTCGATCGGAGACAAAGCCATCTGTTAAGCCACGTAATAATGGGATGCCGCCTCCAACACTTGCTTCATAAAATAGATCACAGCCATTTTCATTTGCTGCAGCTTCTAACTCTGGTCCGTGTAAAGCGATTAAATCTTTATTCGCCGTAATGATGTGCTGTTTGGAAGCAAAAGCCTTCAGAATATACTTACGTGCTTCTTCAACTCCCCCCATTACTTCGACGATGACATCAATGTCTGGATTACCGAGAACATCAGCCGGATCTGTTGTGAGAATTGAATCATCAATGTCAACTGTGCGAGCCTTCTCCAAATCGCGGACAAGCACACTCTTCACATCGACACCACATCCAAGCTGGTGAACGAGGTCCTCTTGGTAATCTTCAATTAATTTAATGACACCTGAACCCACTACACCTAATCCTAGTAAGCCAATTGATACATTATTCTCCAATTTTACACCTCATTTTATATAGACACAACTACATGTGTGTTCTTCTAATAGACATTATAAACTTGAATACTGAATGATACAATCGTTTAACATCCAATTTTCTGAATCTTAAGCGTGATCAGATTAAATACAACATATATTTTAGATGCCATTAAGTAAAATAATTTCATAATTACCATAACTAGCTATGTCACTTCATTATGTAGCTAAAAATGGGATTTATGAAATTCATTAAAGTATAGCATGATATCTGAATCTTCTCTACTTTGGATTAAAATTGGCGCCTTACATCTGTCTTTAACAAGCACTCCCTTTCTGAGTGAACAGTGGGGGATGAGTGATGATTAAGCTTTCGTCATGAATTGATCGAAACGTAATCGCTTATGGATAGCATACATGACTGGTATTCCAATAGCCATAATCACAAATTCACTAATAAAGGTAGTTAGCCAAATGAATAGAAACGATAAATCTACTTGAAGTAAATTTTTGACCATAAATGAAATGATGAACATGTTAAATGAAAAGACAAGTGTATTGATTCCCATAAGAATCCAAATGTTTTTAATAAACTTACCAAAGCCAATTGTGATTAATAAGGAGAGAGCCGAATGCGCTACTCCAAAAGAAATATCATAGACAGCCATTGGTGAAAAGAATAGGTTTGATAAGAACACACCTAAAATAATACCCCAAAAGTAATTTTTATTAAAAACAACGAGATGATTAAACATCTCTGGAACTCGGAATTGGATATGCGTAAATCCAAAAGGTTGGATTAATGCAGTCGCTACTACATACAGCGCTGCTAACACACCGTTTGTTGCGAGAGATCTATTTAACCTCATACTAAATACGCCCCTTAGTTTTTTAATCGTGGGATGGTCTCGAACCACGTTGTATAAACCCTTGGATCATGGCTTTACCAAGTATTCATTATACACAATCTATCGAAAATATGTGGAAAAAGTCAATTTCTATTTTAAGAATCTGAAGGGGACTCTTACACGTCTTCAGATGGCTACACTTTTTTTTATCTGTTACTTATAAATATTAAAAATATGAGAAGTATATAGGTTCAGTTTTTTAAAGAAATATTAAGTATAGATGAATCGTTCAGTCGGTCTATTATTTCCAATACACGTAAGCAAGTTAAATTATTACAGCAATTGATTTCATTAAGATTTGAAATATAAAATTTACTTGCAACCCTCCCACCATCCGCAATCATTTTTGTTAGTAAAGCTGATGATACGACTACATATCTAAGTGCTAACATTCCATCTTTCTTACTAGCCTTGATTATAAAAAGACGACAAAATACATAACTTCACAAGTTGGACTTGGATTCGTCATCGCATTGTCAAGGTTATATCAATATATGTGAGAAAAGTCACATTAACATTTCTGGGGTCATTATATAATTTTGATATATACGAACCATCACTTTTTTTAGGGGGGATTGCATTGAAGTGGAATAGCATTATATTTATTATCGGATTTATTATTGCCTTTGCAGGTGGTTATTTATTCTTTACAGCAGGTAATTCGGAGGACAATGCGAGTATAACAATAGTAGAAGATGAATCTGACCCAAGCGAGCAAGAGGAATTAGAAGAAAAGGAAGAAAAAAAAACAGAAGAGGAAGATCAGGTAATCATTCCAGAGGATGCTGAGGTTCTGAGTAGAAATGGTTGTTTATCTTGTCACGCTGTCGAGGCACTTGAAGTAGAAGGGGGAAACATCGGACCTGACTTAACAATTGCTTATTCCGGAGTTGAAGGAAAACACGGAAAGGACTTAGATTCATTTTTACAAATACCTACGTCAGCAGTTATGGCTACCGTAATTGATGATCACCCCTTAGATGATGAAGAAAGAGAACAAATCGTTGAATTATTGAAGAAAGCTTCGGAAGAAGTAGAGGAAGAATAATGGTAGCGATAAATATGAGGGGGTAGGTTTAATTGAAAGCAAATCGAATCACATTTTCCATTATAGGTATCTTGGCGGGTTTGTTAGTAGCGGTTATCTTTTTTGCTGACTTTGGTGAAGATGAACAATCAGCATCTGACAATAAAAGTAAAGCGGAGAAAGTATATGTGCCATATGGTGAACATGATGATTATTACATGTTAGCTTCTGGAGGACACTCAGGTCAGTTATATGTCTATGGTGTTCCATCAATGCGAAAAATACGTACTGTACCTATTTTTACACCAGATCCGGCAACAGGCTATGGATTTGAAAAGGAATCAAAGGAAATGTTGGGCGAATACACATGGGGAGACTTTCATCACCCAGCTATATCGGAGACAGAAGGAGAATATGATGGTGAATTCTTATTTGCCAATGATGTAGGGAATAACCGTGTAGCTGCTGTCGATTTAGAGACATTCACAACTACAGATATTATGGAATTGGGACCAAATATGGGAGGACCACATGCCGGTGTTTTTGTTACTGAGAATACAGAATATATCGCATTGCCAACAAGATTTGCTCGACCAATTGGTGGAGAATATGCATCATTAGATGATTATGAAGAAGAATATCGCGGAGTTGTTTCAATGACAACATTCGATCGAGAGAAACAGGAATTCGATATTGCCTATCAAATTTCGCTCCCGCCATGGTCGTATGATTTATCGGACGCGGGTAAAAAAATGTCAGGTGATTGGCTTGTTATGACAACATATAATACGGAGTTTGCAACAACAAACTTAGAAATAAACGCTTCCCAGAATGACCGTGATTATATCGTAATGATTAATTGGAAGCAACTAGAAGAGGATGTTGCAAACGGGGATTATGAGGAAGTGGATGGAATGAAAATGGTCGATCCAAGAGAGCACAAAGGATCAATTTATGCTGTTCCTGTTGCTAAGTCACCACACGGTGTAGATGTGACACCAGATGGTACACGTTTTATAGCAGCGGGGAAACTGGCCCCTATGATGACGGTGTTTTCATTTGAAAAGGCGTTTGAAGCTATTGAAAATGAAGCGTTTATCGATGAGGAGCATGGAATCCCTATCCTCCCTTACGATGAGGTTATGGAAAGGGAAGTTGATCCACCGGGTGCTCTAGGACCACTTCATACTCAATTTGATGACCGAGGCAATGCCTACAATACAATGTTTATTTCCTCAGAAGTAGTGAAGTGGAATGTTGATTCAGGTGAAGTGATTGATCGTACACCATCTTATTTTGCACCAGGACACGCTTCTGCAGCAGAGGGTGATACTGTTAGTCCACATGGAAATTGGCTCGTATCGTTAAATAAAATGGCTAAAGAAAATTTTTTATCAGTCGGTCCGTCACATCCAGAATCAATGGATTTGATTGATATTTCGGGAGAGGAAATGGAGCATATTATGGCTGTCCCGGTTGATCCAGAGCCACACTATGCCCAAATTATCCATAAAGATAAATTGGACCCCATTCGACTTTATGAAAAAGAAGAAGAACGAGAAAATGCTGTATGGGAGCAAGAGGATGCTCGGATTGAACGGGATGGGGACGAAGTTCATGTATATGGAGTAGCATTTCGGTCTCGATTCATCTTTGATGCAGATTCTAAACGACCAGATGTAGTTGAAGTCAATCAAGGTGACAAAGTTTTCTTTCATTTAACAAATATTGACCTTGATCAAGATGCTACACATGGTTTCGGTATAAATGATTATGACTTGAACTTTGAAGTACAACCGGGACAAACAGGAACTCTTGAATTCGTTGCAGAAAAAGAAGGAACATATCCGATTTATTGTACGAACTTCTGTTCCGCATTACACCAGGAGATGGGAGGTTATTTACTAGTCAAACCTAATTAGCTTCATTTTTTATAAAGTAATCTTAAGACAGATAAATAGGTGGAAATTATGAAGGGGGATCCCGTCATAATTTCCCATCTAATAGTAGGAGATGATCCATGATGACGAAAAGGAAGAAACAGATGGGGAAAAAACTTTCTGTGGTATCAATGGGCTACCTAATAGGTGCAGCGATTATCCTTGTTATCTCCACACAATTACCATGGTGGGCAATGGACTTCTTTGCCCCACAATATCCCGAAGGTTTAGATATTATTGTGTATCCCGATAAGATAGAAGGCGATATCGATATTATTAATAATCTAAATCATTATATTGGTATGAAGGAATTTAGCACAGAGGCATTTCCCGAGCTTTCCTATTTACCCTTTATCGTGTATGTATTTGTTGCATTAACGCTTATTGTCGCATTGTTAAGAAAGAAGATATACCTCTACATACTGACAGCCGCTTTTGCAGTGGCTGGTATATTGGGGCTTGTAGACATGCATTTTTGGTTGAAAAAGTATGGCACAGAACTTGACCCAAAAGCTGCGATGGAATTAGAGCCCTTTGTCCCACCGGTCATAGGGGAAAATGTAATAGCAAATTTTACAACGTACAGTAAGTTTGCTGCGGGTGGTTATTTGTTGGGTTTAGTATTTCTAATATTCATATTTGTTTTATGGAAGGACCGAGTTAAATGAGGCAAATCACAATTGTCTTATTAACAATGATTATGACATTAGGTATTGTACCTACATCCTATGCAGAAAAAAACACACTTCAGGAATTGATCGACCAAGTGCCTAAAGGTGGGGAAATTAAACTTGAAGCAGAGACCTATGAGGGGAATATCGTTATTAAAAAACCCCTTAAGATTATAGGACAGAAGGGAACAATGATTAAAGGAGACGGTACAGATAATGTTATTGAAATCGATAGTCACGATGTAACACTAGATGGGTTAGAAATTACAGGAAGTGGAATGAGCCGGGATTCTGAGCAAGAACATTCAGGTGTTCGAGTCATGGGAAACAACGTTGTACTAAAAAACCTAACGATTAACAAGAGTTTTCATGGTGTTCTCTTGAATCGGATCGATAATACGGTTATGAAGAACCTGACTATAACTGGTGAAGATTCAGGAAGTTTATCAGAACAAGGAAACGGTATTCATATTTTACGGTCAAATCATAGTACCATTGAAGATAGTTATATCCATGATTTTCGTGATGGTGTATATATAGAATACTCGGATAATAATGAGATTAATAATAATACAATGACGCAAACAAGATATGGACTTCATTACATGTACTCCGACTATAATACATTCAAGGATAATAAATTTATTCGGAATATTGGGGGAGCGGCAATTATGCATTCGGATTATATAATGCTGGAAAATAATGAGTTCTCCTTTAATCAAGGTTCACGATCTTTTGGCTTACTCATTCAAACGAGTCGTGAAATACATGTACTAAATAATGAGTTTCATCTCAATCAAAGAGGTTTATTATTAGAACATGCTACAGGTAATGAAATTGAAGGAAATGAATTTTTCCATAATCAAATCGGGATCGAACTATGGACGTCAGCAATTGGAAATGTCTTTTCCGAAAATAAATTTATTAAAAATACGAATCATGTATTAACGGTAGGTGGCGAATCTAATAATCAATGGTCGGCTATGTCTGGTAAAGGGAATTATTGGAATGAACCCATGATCGACCTAGATGAGGATGGCACCGGAGATTTTGCGTTCGAGTACACATCTTCCCTTGGTGAGCTAATAGAAAGAAGTGAATTAGCTTATTTATTTTTAGAAAGTCCAGCTATCAATATTTACGAAAAAACAAATGAAATATTAGGTAATCAGTCGGTTATGGCCCTGGATGAATATCCAATGATAGAGTCAGAAAAAAACATGTTCTATTTTAAAGTTATCGGCATTGGGATCATGATATTTGGAATTATCTATTGGTATATCAATCACAGGAAAAGGCGAAATAAAAAAGACAATACAATATAACACATTCTAGTAATGAGCTTCAGAGAGGAGCTAAAAGTTATGCCTTATATTTGGAAGGAATGGTTAGAACAAGTGCGGGGGAAGGGGTTATGGCTTGGTTTGGCAATGGTGATGGTAGCTTCATTATTTTTAATTGCCGAAGCGAGAAGTTTTCCAGCAGACGTAGGCTTTGAAGCCCTGCTTCTGTCCTTATTTGATATGAACATATATCTATTACCATTATTCACGATGTTTATAGCCTCCTTTTCAATCTTTCAAGAAAAAGAATTAAAGACGGATATGATTCTATTAACAAAAAGGGAATCAATCGTAAGTTTTTTATTTAAGAAATCAATAGCGATTCAATTCTCTATGTTAGCCACATTTATTGGTGTCTATTCTATCTTATCATTTTTTATGATTGGATTTTTATCTTTCCATCTAACTAGTTTTATTCATTTTCTAATCGTTATTATTGTATTTATCGCGATCTTTAATCAATTAGGTATCTTTCTTGGAAGTATCAGTCAAACAAAAATGCAGCTAATTGGAGTTAATATTCTAATTTGGTTTTTAGTCGTCTTTTTTATCGATATCGTATTTATCCAAATGTTATCGGTGGTGACTTTTGACAATTTACGATTCTTTTCTTGGCTTTATTTTCTAAACCCTATGCACACCTTGCGATTTTATTTGGAAGTTGAACTAGGGATGTTCTCTATGTCCCATATGTCTCGATTAATGGAGAACTTTGTGTTTATGAATCCGAGGATTTTTTTACTTATTAATGTGTTCATCTGGCCAATTATTTTTTTTGGACTTTCAGTATTGTTTAGAAAGAGAGGTGGGGGTCGTGATTGAAGTTAAAAACGTCACCCAATCATTTCAAAAGAGGATAATTCTTGAACAAGTCAATTTACACGTAGAAAAAAACGAGCGCATTGCATTAGTTGGACGAAATGGTGCAGGTAAGTCTACATTAATCCATACGGTACTTGGAATATTGCCGTTAAAAAAGGGGACAATTACGCTTGCTGGTCACTCAATTAAGGATCAAGAATGGAAAAAGAATGTAGCATATTTACCAGAAAAATTTCACTTATATCCTCATTTAACGGGTTTAGAAAACATTCTTTTCTTTGCTGCATTAGATCACAAAAGGGTCGATGAACAGGAAGTGGAATCAAAACTCAGGATGGTTTCGCTTTGGGATGACAGGAATCAACAAATATCCAGTTACTCCAAGGGAATGTTGCAAAGATTGGGACTTGCAGTAATGCTTTATTATGATTCTGATATTATCTTTCTTGATGAACCAACGAGTGGGCTTGATCCAATAGGGAGGACAGAGATTTTGCAGATCATTCATGAGTTAACGAATAAGACGATTGTTATGGCCTCACACCATCTAGAAGAAGTTAAACAAGTTTGTACACATGTAGCTTTTTTAGACGGGAGAAAACTTACCAAATATACAGTTGAAGAGTTTCTATCTGTTTTTGAAGGGGGAGAGTGGGCATGAAAAGTAAAAGAAGTGTAATCGCTATACTATTAATGAGCCTTTTATTTGTAGCTTGTAGTCCGGTTAAGGTAGATCTTTCTTTGGAAAAGGCGCCACGCTATAAGGATGGAGAATCGTACCCAATGGTTATTAAAGCGATGGAGGGTAAGGAAGGTGTCACAGGTCTTCATATAATGGCCACGCTAGAGATGGCTAAAATGGATCACGGTGTCATCGAAATTAACTTTACTGATAATGGAGATGGGACATATAGTGGCGAAGTCGAATTGCCAATGGAGGGTGAATGGATAGGTGACTTCCGTATAGATGAAAATGGAGAAATTTATGAAACAACAATTCAATTCGACGTGAAAGGTGGTTGATGTCCATGCACACAAAAAAATGGGTTGTAATTATAATTTCAATCATATTAATGGCTACGATTTCTGCTTGTAAAACAGAAAAAGAGAAAGATTCTATTGAATCGAATGAAGAGGAAGAACCTTCAGTAACTGAAGATGATGATAAATCAGAAGTTGTGACCATTGAAGATAAGATTTTTTTATATGAAGATTTGGAATTTTATAAGTTAATGAATCAAATCCAAGTTGACATTAATCTGGAGGAAGAGCGATCTACAATTGATGAAGAGAATATTGAAGAACGGGCGGAATTCTGGAATGAGCAATTGGAATACTATGAAAACGTAAATGTTAACTTACAAAGTTTAATAGAGACATATGCCATGTCATTACTCGCAGAGGAAAAAAACTTTTTTGTACCAGATGAGAAAATCGAAACAGAAGTGGATAAGCTTTTAAAACAAATTGAGAATAACGAATCCATAAGAAGGCGGATAGATGACTATGGAGAGAA
>Ga0209487_1002082_pt1 | contig 16440 bp, 17 predicted proteins | sample Poulit2012_FD_187524 | JGI IMG/M metagenome (GOLD analysis project Ga0209487, IMG submission 187524) | Agricultural soil microbial communities from Georgia to study Nitrogen management - Poultry litter 2012 (SPAdes) (version 2) | ecosystem: Environmental > Terrestrial > Soil > Agricultural land...
AATAAGAGAATTAAGTATACATGCCTCCATCTATTTCTATAAAAGAAAAAAGCGATAGCTAGTGGAAAGCCAAAATGCAGGAAATAATGAACAAAATCTTGCAACATGATGTAAAGTAAAAACCACTTAACGTATTGATTTGTTAAGTGGTTTAAATATTTCTTTTAATTTTATTTAATCTCTATTCAATACACGATATTGTTCGTAGCAATCGCTTATTGCATCTAATATTTGTAAATCGGATGCAGCCTGAATAAACTCACCTGAAAAATTACAATTTCTTAGGATTTCATCGATATCTACTCTTTCTAATTGCAGCACTACCATTAATGTTTCTCTATCGTACTTATCTTGCAGCAAATCCCTAATATGGTTATCCTCCTTCATTTGTCGGAGTTTTCGCATTTGTTTAGGTCTTTTTCCAAATACATTATAAAGAAAATCTGCCGGATTAAACACCGAGCTCAGTACCTTAGAAACAGCGGACTTTCGTGTGCTTCCCCCTTCGTATCCAAGACTTGATCCTGATATACGGTAACGATAATCATCGTAAACAGGAATAATTCTTGCATCTACTTCTAAGTATCCAGTAAGTTGAATGTTATTCAATCGAACCTCTTCAAGGGCAATGCTCAACTCTGTCATCTTCACCTTAATGTCCCCGTACTTAAACCAGTCATTGGTTACTCGCACTCGTATGGATTTAAATCCTAAATAGGAGAAAAACAACGTATCGTTTACTGCTGCTGGTATAGAAAAACTTCCGTCTGATTCTGTAACCGTTCCGTGCACTTGATTTAAGTTTATGACATGCACATTAGGCATTACTTTATCATTAGCATCGTTAAGCACCTTACCTATTATATCATAGGTAGGATGCTCTAGAGGCTTTTCTGGGATAGTGTCGTTTACTTGCCCAATTAATAGAATTGGAAACGCAAGAAACAATGTTAGAATCAGTCTTTTCATATCAACGTATTATAACAAAAATACATATTTTATGATAGGTTTAGACAAAAGTCTAAGATTTATCTTCTTCTTCGCCTACCTCTGGTATTTTTAATATCGCCACCACCGCTTCTAGCTCTGCTAGATGCTGGTTCGCTTCTTCTACCCGAAGCTCTTCTTCTGCGTCTGCCACCACCTTGGCCTCCTCTTGCGCGATTTCGGTCTCTACCGCCTCCGCCTCTTCTTCCTCTACCACCTGGTTTGCTAGTAGAAACTTCTACAGACAATTTACGTCCTTCCCATTCTATTGTTGGAAGTATCTCTAACACCTTTTCTTGGTGTTTCTTATCTGTATTAAAGAAAGAGAAGGTATTCATAACATCTACACGGAAAACCTCATCCTGTTGTACTGATAACACCTCGACTAAGAAGTCTTTTAATCGCTGCCAATTCAAATCATCTCTCTCACCAACATTTAAGAAATAGCGAACGGAATCATCGTCGGAAGCAGTACTTTGACTTGCATCTACATTGATATCTCTTTTCTTTTTATAGTAATTATGGAACTTGGTAAATTCCACCGAAAAGAATTTTTTAATCAATTCTTCTTTAGTGAAGGACTCTAACAAAGTATTTATCTCTGGAAGATACTCATCTATAGATTCGTTGATCTCTGTATTTTTAATAGAATTAGCAAGATGGTAAAGTTGTACTTCACAAATCTCTTTTCCAGTAGGAATTTCTTTTTGCGTAAATTTCTGCTGTATAATTCGCTCAATCATCTTAATCTTGCGCTGCTCGCCTCTAGTAGCGATTACAATAGAAACCCCTTCTTTTCCTGCACGACCTGTACGTCCGCTTCGGTGGGTATAGATTTCCACCTCATCGGGTAACTGATAGTTTATAACGTGCGTTATATCATCCACATCAATTCCTCGCGATGCAACATCAGTAGCTACCAGCATTTGAATCTGCTTGTTGCGGAAAGAGTTCATTACCATATCACGTTGGCTCTGGCTTAGGTCGCCATGAATTGCCGCTGCACTATAGCCATCTTCAATAAGATTTTCTGCTATTCTTTGGGTATCTCTTTTGGTTCTACAAAAAACTACCGAAAATATATCAGGATTGACATCTGCTAAACTCTTTAGAGCTGCATAACGATCTCTTGCATTTACTACATAGTATTCATGCGATACGTTTGTTGCACCCATGTTTTTGGAACCCACGGTAATCTCTAGTGGATCCTTCATGAACTTACTAGCAATCCTTGAGACTTCTTTTGGCATAGTAGCCGAAAATAGCCAAGTATATTTTGTATTTGGCGTATGCGATAAGATATCGGTAATATCCTCGTAGAACCCCATGTTCAGCATTTCATCTGCTTCGTCCAATACACAGTAGTCAATCTTAGATATGTCTACCATTCTACGGCTAATCATATCTTTCATACGTCCTGGTGTGGCTACAATAATCTGTGCTCCTCTACGAAGCTGTCTTGCTTGTTCGCTAATACTAGCACCACCATACACTGCAACTACATTTAGTCCAGGTAAGTATTTTCCGTATTGTTGAATTTCTTTGGTTAACTGTAAGCATAGCTCACGGGTAGGCGATAATACAATAGCTTGTGTATCGCGATTGGTTACATCAATTTTCTGTAACATTGGGAAGCCAAATGCAGCTGTTTTACCAGTTCCTGTTTGGGCTAAAGCTACCATGTCCATGTCTTTTTCTAATAATGGTGGAATAGCTTGTTCTTGTACTCCCGACGGGGTTTCAAAACCCAAATCGGTAATTGCTCTAAGGAAGACCTCGTCTAATCCTAAAGCTTCAAAAGTTGTTTTCATAAATGGTTTAAAGTAATTACAGTGTGTTTTTGGAAAGAAGTAATCGACAATTTAAACCCACAACTTCTAAATAAAAACACCCTAAATGAGGAAAGCATCCTAACGTGACTTATACTACATATAAAATTATTGCACGTTATGCTCCCCGGAAATTATTAATTTGCAAATATACTAATTCTATATGGATTAAACCCACTCTATTTGAAATAAACTCAATTCATGTGCAAAATAAATGCAAATCACTTATTAAAATTAGTTTTCTTGTGGATAGATATTAAAAAATGATAGTACCAAGTCCTTCATTTCTAACGACTAAAAGGCTTATTATATGCATAGGCGAAAAGTAAATGTGCTAATAAATTTATAGGCTGAAGAAAAGAGATAAGTTGCCGCAGCTTTATATTAGGGCACGTTAATAGTCTTTAAAGTACCTAGCTAAGTGTTTTATTGCCTTTCCGCGGTGACTGATTTCATTCTTTGCACCTAAGCTCATTTCGGCAAAGCTTTTCTCAAATCCTTTTGGTTGAAATATAGCATCGTAGCCAAACCCTTGTTCTCCACGTTCGGCATCTAAAATTTCACCATTACAAATACCTTCAAAATAAAGTATTTTATCCTCGGAAAGCCTTAGAGCGATAACGGTTCTAAACCGAGCTTCTTTGTTTGACATATTAGCCATATCTTCTAATAGTTTCTTTCTATTATCGGCATCGGTAGCATCCTCTCCTGCATATCTTGCGCTATACACTCCTGGTTTCCCATTTAACGAATCTACCTCCAACCCAGTATCATCGGCAAAGCATGGATAACCATATTTTTCAAACACATAATTTGCTTTTAATGCAGCATTGCCTTCTAATGTAGTTTCTGTTTCCTCAATAGGTTCCTTACAGTCTATATCTTCTAAGCTTAATAGCTCAATAGTATCGGGTAAGAACCCTTGGACTTCTTTTAGTTTATTTTTATTGTGCGTAGCAAATACAATTTTCATAAAATCACTTTTTTAATTTGTCTTGGTGGTACCTTTCTATAATGAGATCAATGCTTTTGATGGATTTTTTAGTCCATTCCTTTTTTATAGCCATTTTCTCCTCTTCCGATAACTGCCAATCTACATTCTCTTTCCGCATTTTAGTTACTAGGCTCTGCAAGATAATAGAAGCTGAAACAGAAATATTCAAGCTTTCGGTAAATCCATACATCGGAATTTTTAAATAAGAGTCGGCTTGATCTAAAACTTCTTGACTAAGCCCATACTTTTCTTGACCAAAGAAGAACGCTGATTTTTTTGTTACATCGAAGTCATGTAAATGCTGAGAGTCAATATGTGGCGTAGTGGCAACTATTTGATAACCCTCTGCACGAAGCACATTAATACAGTCTTGGGTATTGGTGTAACGGTACAAATCAACCCACTTCTGTGCTCCCATAGCAATCTCTTCATCTACTTGGCTTATATTGCGTTTTTCTATAGCATGCATATCTTGAATACCAAAAATCTCACAACTACGCATTACGGCACTCGCATTGTGTAGTTGGTATACATCTTCGGCAACTACGGTAAAATGCCTAGTACGGTCTTCGAGTATTTTATTGAAAAGTTCTTTTCGCCTTGGGGTCAGGAAGTCCTGTAAATATTCAAATAATTGTTTGTCCACTTAAATTGTTTAAATTTATACGAATACAAAAATAGACAATCCAATGAAAATAGTAGTACTTACAGGTGCTGGAATTAGTGCAGAAAGCGGGATAAAAACTTTTAGAGATAGTGATGGGCTATGGGAAGGACACGACGTTATGCAGGTTGCCTCGCCTCAAGGTTGGGAAACCAATCAAGAATTAGTAACGGAGTTTTACAATCTTCGGCGTGCTCAGTTATTAGAAGTTGAGCCCAATGCTGCTCATAAAGCTTTTGCAGATTTGGAGAAGGATTTTCATGTGGATATCGTTACACAAAATGTAGATGACCTTCATGAGCGAGCTGGAAGCACCTCAGTAGTTCATTTACATGGAGAACTATTAAAAGTGCGAAGTTCCGTAGATGAAAATTATGTGCTGGAGTGGAAAAAAGATTTAAACGCCGATGATGTTTGTCCAAAAGGAAGTCCACTACGCCCACATATCGTATGGTTTGGTGAGCAAGTACCACTACTAGAAACCGCAGCTAACTTAGTTGCAGAAGCCGATGCCCTATTTATAGTAGGCACCTCCATGCAAGTATATCCTGCTGCTGGATTGGTGAATTACGCAGGTCCACAAGTACCGATTTACTTCATAGATCCAAAACCAAATATAGACCCTAGTCCTCAAATAAAAGTATACGCCCACACAGCAACCGAAGGAGTGCCGATGGCTATAAAAGATTTTAAAAATACTATTTAGAAACACCACCTAATATTCAGGTATACGGAATACCATTAGAGAAAATCCCATTCAAATTATTCCTTGAAATTGGTTTCCTTTTAAAACTATGTATATTTTAGCTACGTGATAACGCAATTAGCTCACTTAACACCCAAATTTGTAATATGAACCCCTCTGCTTCGGGCTGGATTAGCATGTTTTTTAGTTTATATAACAAGGAATTGTTATATGATAGGTATGAAGACGACAAGGACTTTTACACGCAACTACGACATACCGGATTTCTTTATGGAATGAGCACAGAGAGTTTATTAGAGCTGCCTGAAAGCAATCTGATACTAACCGAAAATGAGTTTAAAAAAATAAACTTATTACATGCGATGTCGTATGTGTTTTTTAAGCAAAATCCAGAAGCAAAATCCGATGATTTAATAGGTAGTTTATTAGACTTTTATAAAGAAATAGAAGAGGAAAGAAACTCCTTTTTACAGTTTTTGCGATTGCCAAAACGGAATGTGGAAAAACTGGAGGATGCTATTCATGAACGTACCAACTCAAGTATTTTAAGCAACTCCATAACTTCTCTCCTGACAGATATTCAAATATTTCTGGATGTACTAGCTTACGAACAGTTCTTAAAAGATAAGAAGCAGTTTAATGAGTATTTAAAAAGCCTGAAGCAGTTATTTTTTCAAATTTGCTATACGGCACTGAATATTAAAAAGGCAAAAGACAAGTACGACGATCGCTTTCTAGAGTTATTGGAAAACTCGTCAACTTATTTAATTGAAGATATTACCTTAAACGAAAGTGTTTGGGAGCAACAACTATCTCATACAACTCTTCTAGAAAAAATGTTCTTGATCGACCTGAGTTTGGTATCGGTTTGGAGTGACTATACTTTAGAAGAGGAAGAAGAAGATTTTATTTATCTACTGGGCGATGAGTTAGATTTAGATCAATCCGTGGTTGAAGAAGCACTAGATTCGATTAAAGGGTTTGCTATTGTTCATGAGGCTGACGTTAAATTGTTTGAATATGCTCATCCAATAAAACGTATCTACAGCCAATCGTCGAGCACAGTAAAAACACTAATCGTTAGAAACAGAGATCGTCTATTAATAGAGTTAAATGAAAGTGGTGAGCTATTAAATCTATTGGGAAATGCTACATACAGAGAGTTAAGCCCGGAGGAAAAAACCAAGGTTCGTAACCAACTATTAGATATATGTAAAACGATACCTTCGCTTACCATATTTTTACTTCCTGGCGGGAGCTTACTACTACCTTTACTTATTAAGTTTATACCTCAGCTATTACCTTCTGCTTTTACAGACAATCAAATCGATATAAAGGCAAAAGACAAGTCCTAATTGTATTTAATCTTGGCGTTTAAACGGTCGGATAATCAATCGTGCAGCTCTATCGTAATTAATATAGTTATAGCTCCAATTAAAAAAGGTTACCACTCTATTTCTAAATCCGATTAAGAACCATAAGTGTACAAACATCCATACAAACCATGCAAAAGCACCGGTATAGCTAGTTCTTTTCATGTCTACAACCGCTTTATTTCGCCCTACTGTAGCCATCGATCCTTTGTCGCGATATTCGAACTCTTTCATCTTTTTATTTCGGAGAAATCGTTTAAAATTCTCAGCTAAATGTTTCCCTTGCTGAATGGCTGGCTGAGCCACCATCGGGTGTCCTTTAGGAAACTTCTCGGTTTCCATATAGGCAACATCCCCTAGAGCATAAATCGCTTCAAATCCTTCGACCTGATTAAATCTATTCACTCTATATCGATTGCCATTTAACTTCAAATCATCAGCATTTATTCCTTCTACAGGTGCTCCAGTAACCCCAGCAGCCCAAATAAATGTTTTGGTTTCTAGTTGTAAATCTTTATCCGTAACAATCACTTCCCCGTTATAGTCGTTTACCCTAGTATTTAAATGGGTTATTACCCCTAGTTTATCCAAATAGCGTAACGCTCCATTAGATGCTGTTTTACTCATAGCAGACAATAGTCTGTCGCCACCTTCTATTAAGTGTACCTCCATTTCCGACTCGCTAATAAATGGATAGTCATGATGTAAAATACTTTTTCTAAACTCTGCCAATGCACCTGCCATTTCAACACCTGTAGGGCCACCACCAGCAATTACGAAGGTTAAGTACTTTTTACGTTCATTTAAATCTGCACATATATCAGCCTCCTCAATATTTTGTAAAATAAGACTTCGAATATTCAAAGCTTGCGGCACCGTTTTCATCGGCATACTATATTTTTGAACATTTTCATTTCCAAAGAAATTAGTTCTAGTTCCAGTTGCAATAACAAGGTAGTCGTAATCCAATTCTCCTATAGAGGAATATACCTTCTTAGCTTCCGAATCCACTCTATTTACCATTGCCATCCGAAAATGAAAGCCTTTGCTTTTCCTAAAAATCTTTCGCAACGGATAAGCGATAGAATCGGGTTCCAAACTTGCCGAAGACACTTGATATAGTAATGGCTGGAAAGTATGGTAGTTATGCCGATCAAAAAGCACTATTTGTACGGCCTCTTTTTGCATGTTTTTTATAAAAGCAACACCACCAAAACCGCCACCAATTACTACAATGCGAGGTAATTTCGTTTCAGGAATATTCATAAATAATACAGTTTAATTTTAAAGTACTGACTGGTTAGATTTTAACTTAAATAAGATACAACTTAATTGCGATCAAAATTAATCATATTTCCGTTCATTAAACCCATAAGAGTAAAGGTATAATAGCTTGAATATAATATTAGCTACCCTCCAATAAATTGTTTGTTTTCTTAGTTCAATGTTCCACCTACGTTACGAATAATGATTGAGATTGCTACTATTTTATTGTGGTATATTTTTAATTTAACTCATAATTAGAATATCGTCTATTAAATTCTAATTATCTTCCCTTTTTATACCAAAAAACAATCATGATACGAAATTTTTTAATATTACTATTTGCCATGACCATTATCCATACACAAGCACAAGACTTACCGGAAACTATCCATGGCTTTCAAATTACCTCTCTGGAAGGAGAAACAATAGATTTATCTCAATATAAAGGCAAGAAAATACTCATTGTAAACACCGCTTCCAAATGTGGTTACACACCACAATACGAAGGACTAGAAAAACTATATAGTGAAAATAAAGACCACTTAGTGATTATAGGTTTTCCTGCAAATAACTTCGGTAATCAGGAGCCAGGTGCTAACGATGAAATTGCAGCGTTTTGCGAGCGTAATTATGGTGTAAGCTTCCCGATGTCAGAAAAAATTTCAGTAAAAGGAGACGATATGGAGCCAATCTACCAGTGGTTAACGCAAAAAAAGTGGAATGGATTAAAAGACTCCGAAGTAAAGTGGAATTTTCAAAAATACTTAATCGATGAAAACGGAAAGCTGATGGAGGTTTTTGAGTCGGCGGTTAAGCCATTAAGTTCAGAATTAATGAGTCACCTAGTAAAGTAAAGCACACTAATATTTAAGCTTTCATAGAGGCTGCAAAATGTTACATGGTATTTTAAAATAAATACGATGTAACATTTTTCTATTTGACCCTACTAATAATCTACAATAAAGTTAACTAACATAATTGCAGAAGGAACAAGAGCACATATTTGTAAAAAAGCTGGAGAAGCATCAGAACATCGTTCATAAGATTTGTACGTTTTATACTAACAATCCCGATGATCATAATGATTTGTTTCAGGAAATAACCATTCAGTTATGGCGAGCATACCCTTCATTTCGAGGCGACTCTAAGTTTAGTACTTGGATGTATAGGGTGGCGTTAAACACTGCAATTACGTTGTATAGGAAGTCTAAGCGAAGGGTAAAAGCCCAAGACTACGATAATATTAGCTTTAAAATTGAATATGAAGACTACGATCCAACGGCCGATAAACAAGTTAAACTTTTGTATGAAGCCGTTAAGCAACTGAATAGCATTGACAAAGCTCTGGTGTTCTTGTATTTAGAAGATAAATCTTTTGAGGAAATTGCTAGTACACTCGGAATAAGCAATGTCAATGCTAGAGTTCGGATGAGTAGAATAAGAGATAGGTTAAAAAGGATTGTGAACCCATAGACAGTATGAACGAATTAGATTTACTAAAAAAACATTGGCAGAAAACAGATAAAAACCTGCCAAAATACTCCTACGAACAATTATACCAGATGCTTCACAAGAAATCCTCTAGTATAGTTAAGTGGATTCTTTATATAAGCCTTATAGAGTTTGCTATTTGGGGTGCTTTATATTTTATTATTCCTCAAGAATCGCATGAGTTTAATAAAGAGATGGGATTAGCAAGGACAATGCTAATTGGTAGTATTTTAAGTTTTGTCATTTTTCTATTTTTTATAGGACTATTCTACTACAACTACTCTAGAATAAAAATAACCGACTCGGTTAAAGAACTTATGCGGAGTATTTTACGCACAAGACAAACGGTTTACCTTTTCATTATATGGAATATTGTAAGTTCTGCTATAGTCATGGTACTGATAAGTCTACACTACAGTCGAAATAAAGAAAAGCTTCTTGAGTTTATTTTAGAGCAAAATCCAACCTTAAATATAGAAAATACAGAAGCTGTTATAACTAGTTTCTTTATAGGATTTAGCATTACGGCCATTATCTTTATAGGTGTAATGCTATTGTTATATCGCATATTTTACATGCGCTTATTAAAACGGCTTAAATCAAACTACAAACAACTTCAAGATATGGAAAAAGATATTTAATAATAGCTTTTTCATTTACCCTAAAAGTTTTTTTATATTATAAATCACTTCTTACATCACCAAACAAAAAATGCTAGAAACAAGTAGATGTTTCTAGCATTTTTTTATTCAGAATTAGGTATTTACTTCAATTTTACGCGCTTTATCTTAGCACCTAAAGCTTGCAATCTAGATTCAATATCTTCGTATCCTCTATCTATTTGCTCAATATTGTGAATAGTACTTACACCTTTTGCAGACAAAGCAGCTATCAATAAAGAAACCCCTGCGCGAATGTCTGGCGAAACCATGGTGGTTGCCTTAAGTGAAGATTTAAAGTCGTGCCCAATAACCGTTGCGCGGTGTGGGTCGCAAAGAATTATTTTTGCTCCCATATCGATTAATTTATCTACAAAAAACAAACGGCTTTCGAACATTTTCTGATGTATAAGCACCTCTCCTCTAGCTTGTGTACTAATCACTAAAACAATGCTTAATAAATCTGGTGTGAATCCAGGCCATGGCGCATCGGCTATAGTTAAAATAGAACCATCTATATAATCCTGAATTTCATAGTATTCTTGTTCAGGAATATATATGTCATCTCCGCGGCGTTCTAGTTTAATTCCCAGCTTTCGAAATACTTCTGGAATCACCCCTAAGTTATCCCAACTTACATCTTTAATTGTAAGTTCACTTCGAGTCATAGCGGCCATTCCTATCCAGCTACCAATCTCTATCATATCAGGAAGTACTCGATGAGTGCATCCACTTAATTCTTCTACTCCTTCTATCGTAAGTAAATTTGAGCTAATACCAGTAATCTTTGCGCCCATACTATTCAACATTTTACATAATTGCTGAATATAAGGTTCACAAGCAGCGTTATAAATGGTTGTAACTCCTTTTGCTAAAACCGCAGCCATAATGATATTCGCTGTTCCAGTAACCGATGCTTGATCCAATAGCATATAAGTACCGGTTAGCCCATCTGGTGCAGATACTTTATAGAATTGTTCTTGTTCTTGATACTCAAAGGCAGCACCAAGTTTTATAAATCCTTCAAAATGAGTATCTATACGTCGTCTACCTATTTTATCGCCACCTGGTCTAGGAATAAATCCTCGGCCAAATCTGGCTAACAAAGGTCCGACTATCATTATAGATCCACGAATGCTAGCACCATCTTTTTTAAACTGCTCGCTATGTAGATAGTCTAAGTTTAAATCTTTAGCTGTAAATGAAAATTTTCCTTTGGCTAGTTTCTTTACCTTTACACCTAGGCTCTGTAATATCTCTATTTGTCTGTTTATGTCACGAATATCCGGTACATTTTCCAGAATCACTTCTTCTTCGGTTAGCAGAACAGCACACAAAACTTGTAGGGCCTCGTTCTTGGCTCCTTGTGGTGTTATAGAACCGTTTAACTTATGCCCTCCTTCTATTTGAAATACTTCCATGTAATAATCTAACTTAACTCTTTTAATTAATTACGTCTTCTTCTTCTACCTCTAGATGGACGATTTGAACGTCTACCTTGCTGCGATCGTCTTGGGCTTTGCACTAAATCTTGTGCCCTACTTAAGTCTTCATCTGCCTCTTTCAAGTTTATTTTCCCTCCAGAAAGCTCATGCAAATGTTTAAAAATCACCTCATCTTTTACCGTGTCTTTGTTCCAGCTTAAGAAGCATTTCTTCATGTGATTTGCTATCGTCAATATCAGTGCCTCTTTCTTCTCACCATCTTCCCACTTAACGGCTTCATCGATCATTCGCTTTATATTGTTACCATAAAACCTGTATTTTGGAAAGTTTTGTGGATAAGGTAAAGGTTCTGGAGATTTATAAACCGATTCTCTGGTTGGTTTTGGAAATGGTGAATCGATATCCAATTTAAAATCAGACATGATAAACAATTGGTGCCAAAGCTTATGCTGAAAATCTGGTACATCGCGCAAGTGCGGATTTAGATTCCCCATAACAGCTATAATACTTTTTGCTTGCTTTGTACGCTCTTCTTTATCTTCGATTTCTACCGTTTGTTCAATCATCTTTTGAATATGGCGTCCATATTCAGGAATAACCAAAGGATTTCTATCGGTATTGTATTCTAAATCGTCTACTAGGAGTTCTAAAGTCAAAATTATTAGGTATAAAAATTAAATCAGGAAAGTCTATTGAGGGTTACTTTGCATTTGCTTGCCATACTATTCCTTACAAAATGCAAAATAACTATTTTTTATAAGGACAGCAAACCTTCTACTACGGAAACTTGTTGGTATTTTTCGATAACCACCTTGGCAGAATCCATAACAGCTTCAATTGAAACGCTAGTGTATTGTCCCTTAGAAGAGGTTTTTGTTTTAGCTTTGGCATTAGGTATATCCTCAAAAAAGCCAAGTATTTGCTGTATTTTCTTCTTATCGGTTGGAACAATAAACTTAAATAAATATGGTGCAGGCCATTCGGTGTATTGTTCCAATTGGTTTTTTAAATTCTTATAGAATTCTTCAGATTTTTTACTCTGATTAGCATTCTCATTCATTCTAGAAAACATTATTTGTTTGTAAAGAATACAAATATACACTTTCAGTATCAATTTATATTTACGAACTTTGTAAATCTCACCAATTATTTTATTTATCTGTGAAAGTAAGACGTATTGTAATCTCTGGAGGACCTGGATCGGGCAAAACTACAATTGCTAAAGAGTTAGCCTCAATGGGGTACGATATTATGCCAGAAATATCTAGACAAATAATCCTAGATGCAAGAAAGCAAGGAGTGGATCAGTTGTTTTTAACCGACCCGATATTGTTTAGTGAAAAACTATTGGAAGGAAGAATTCAGCAATACAAAGACGCTGAAAAATACCAAAGCTCACAGTTATTTTACGATCGTGGAATACCTGATGTAAGTGCCTACATGGATTATTTGGAAACAGACTATCCGAAACACTTTCATGATGCCTGTGAAAATCACATTTACGATGAGGTATTCCTCCTACCCCCTTGGCAAAGTATTTACATTAAAGACAACGAACGCTATGAGTCTTACGAGCAGGCAAAGTTGATTTATGAATATTTATATAGAAAGTATGCAGATTTAGGTTATTACATCCACAATGTTCCCGAAGGAAGCTCTAGAGAACGGTCGGAGTATATCCTAAAGGTTTTAAATATTTAATTTTGGAAACAGCCCAAAGTGTTTTATTGAAATATTGGGGTCATACATCTTTTCGAGAAGGACAAGAACAGGCTATCACCAATATTTTACATGATATAGACACCATGGTACTACTGCCAACAGGTGGTGGGAAATCTATTTGCTTTCAAGTTCCAGCTCTACTTAAACCAGGAATCTGTATTGTTATATCCCCCTTAATAGCACTAATGGAGGACCAAGTGCTGGCACTAAACAACAAAGGTATAAAAGCACTACACCTAGGTGGAAACCTTGGAATAATGGAACTACGCCGACTATTAGATAACGCTTTGTATGGTGAATATAAGTTTCTATATCTATCGCCAGAACGACTTCAGAATGAATTGGTGCAAGAAACTATAAGGAACCTTCCTGTTTCTCTTGTTGCTATAGATGAAGCACACTGCATCTCACAATGGGGAAATGACTTTAGACCTTCCTACAATAAAATTCCCGAAATTAGAAATCTTATCGGCAATGTTCCTTTTATTGCGCTTACTGCAACAGCTACCCCTAAGGTGGTAGAAGACACTATGCAACTATTGGAAATGAAAAATCCGGAGCTAGTACAAACTTCATTTTACAGACCAAATTTATCTTACGAAACCTACTCTGTATCCGATAAGCTAAAAGCTATTCAACAGATTATCCAATCTAAGCCAGGACCAGCTATCCTATATATACGCAGTAGAAAAGGAACCGCTTCACACAGCAAACACTTAAATAGCCTAGGGATAAAAAGCACTTTTTATCATGGGGGATTAAATACGGAAGAGAAAAATAAACGCTTACATAGCTGGTTAAACGAAGAAACCCCTGTTATGGTGGCTACCAATGCTTTTGGAATGGGCATAGACAAGGCCAATGTGCGTCATGTTATTCATTTACAAATACCAGAAAGCATAGAAAGTTATTTTCAAGAAGCAGGAAGAGCAGGAAGAGATGGCAAGCCAGCAAGAGCTATATTGCTTTATGATGACTATGATCCTACTAGAACACTACATCAGTACACTAGAAACTTAGCAGATTTAGCTTTCCTTAAAAAAATTTATAGGAAGCTAAATACATATTTTCAGATAAGTTATGGCGAAGGCGATCTTACTACACATGACTTTAGTTTCGCCAACTTCTGCGATCGATACGAACTACCTTTAACCAAAACACACAACGCGTTAAGGTCCTTGGATAGAATTGGCATTATCCAGCTAAATCAAGTATACGGAAGGAAATGTATTTTACAATTCTTAGCTCCATCGCAAGTTTTATTAGATTACTTTGATCAAAATAGAGAATTAGCTCACATCGGGCAAAACATACTTCGCCTTTATGGAGGTATTTTTGAAGTACCCACAAGAATATCGGTCGAAACCGTTGCAACAAGAGCAGAACGAAGTGTTGACATGGTATTGCAGGCTATTAAAAAAATGGACCAAGATGAAATTATCGATCTAGACTTATTTGAATCGGATATTCAACTCCATTTCTTGGTGCCTAGAGAAGATGATAGAACTTTAAACCGTTTAGGAAAAGAGGTAGACCAATTAAATAAAAATACTATTAGAAAAATAAAGCAGAGTATCGATTTTGTAATCAATGATTCACTTTGTAAAAGCCGACAACTTTTGGCTTATTTTGGTGAGGATATGCAAGAAAATTGCAATATCTGCTCTGTATGTAGACAAGATAAAAACACAACGAAAAATAAAGAGAATGCAAATGAAGCCGCTATTTTAAAAGTCCTTAAAGAAATGGGACCATTAGAGGCAAAAAGCATTGCTCAGCAAATAAATCTTCCAGTTAATAAAACTATTGCATTGCTACGCACTATGCTGACCAGGAAGAAAGTAACAATATACCAATACAATAAATACCGATTATACGAATTATGAAAGACTTGAGAATTGTATTTATGGGTACACCAGACTTTGCGGTTGGTTGCCTTAAAGAAATAGTAGATAACGAATTAAACGTGGTGGCTGTAGTAACCACACCCGATAGGCCTGCAGGACGTGGTAGAAAACTACGTGGATCGGCAGTTAAAGAATATGCAGTAAAACAAGATTTACCAATACTACAACCAGAAAATCTAAAAGACAAAGACTTTTTAGACTCACTAAAAGCCTTTAAGGCGGATTTATTTGTCGTAGTAGCGTTCCGTTTACTCCCGAAAGCGGTTTGGGCAATGCCACCGATGGGCACTTTTAATTTACACGCTTCCTTACTACCAAAATATAGAGGTGCAGCGCCGATTAATTGGGCAATAATAGAAGGTGAAAAAGAATCAGGTGTCACAACCTTTTTATTAGATGAAAAAATCGACACAGGGGAAATTCTATTATCCGAGAAAGTTACTATTACCCCAGAAGAAACAGCTGGAACCTTGCATGATAAACTACTTGACAAAGGAAAAAAACTAGTGATAACCACCATAAAAAAACTAGCTGCCAATGAAATTAAACCAAAGAAGCAAAAAGATGTAGAGGGAATTACCTATGCACCGAAGCTTACTTCCGAAAACATGCGAATTGATTGGTCTAAAGATGGACATGAAATAGAACGACATATACGTGGAATGTCACCTTACCCATCGGCTTGGACAGAATTGGAGGAAGATGGTGAACGTAAAAAGGTGAAAATTTACTTTGCTTTATTTGAAGAAGCACCACACGATAATGAAATAGGAACCATTATTGCTAACAAAAAAGAACTGAAAGTCGCTGTATCAAAAGGCTACATAAACATCTTAGAAATGCAAATGCCAGGAAGGCGAAAAATGCCAATTCTTGACATTTGCAATGGGTACACTTTTTCTAAAAATGCAAGAATGTGTTAATACATTTTGTTTTTAATAATTAGAATCACCCTGCTTTTTGAGTGAAAAAGAATGTGAAAATGGCTTCTTTACACCACTATCAAAGGATTTGTTCGCTTTTTACTTGCATGATTAAATAATAAATCTATATTTGTATATGCAATTTTATAACGCTTAAATAATAAAAACTGTATTATGAACAAATCAGATTTAATCAATGCTATGGCAGAAGATGCTGGAATTACAAAAGCAGCTGCTAAAAAAAGTTTAGAATCCTTTTTAGGTAACGTTGAAAAGACCCTTAAAAAAGGAGATCGCGTATCTTTAGTTGGGTTTGGTTCTTGGTCTGTGGCACACCGTGCTGCAAGAGAAGGTAGAAACCCTCAAACTGGTAAAACTATTCAAATCGCTGCAAAAAATGTAGTGAGATTTAGACCAGGATCTGGACTAAAAGATGCTGTAAACTAATAATTAGTTTAATAAAGCTTTTAAAAT
>Ga0209487_1002083_pt1 | contig 16439 bp, 13 predicted proteins | sample Poulit2012_FD_187524 | JGI IMG/M metagenome (GOLD analysis project Ga0209487, IMG submission 187524) | Agricultural soil microbial communities from Georgia to study Nitrogen management - Poultry litter 2012 (SPAdes) (version 2) | ecosystem: Environmental > Terrestrial > Soil > Agricultural land...
GGAGGCCCAGTTCGAAGTGACGGGAAACTGACATGGCGGCGCCCACCTATACGCCGGCGACCGAATCCATCTGGCGCATGAGCTTTGCCTCCCTATTCCCGCCGCGCTACCGCGATTACGCCCTCAAAATCGGGTATGACCGGTTCTTGCTCACGCTCGTGCTCGCGTTCCAGACCTTGACTTCGCTGCGGCTAGCAAACACCGCGTTCCAAGACGAGGCGCTCTACCTTTATTACGGGCATTGGCAACGCTCGGCGTGGGCGAGCGGCACCGAAATCTTCACGCATCCCGAATCGTTCTTTTCGGGTGCGCCCCAGCTCTACCCCGTCTTCGGGTCCTACCTCGACAGCGTCGGCGGGCTGCAACTCGCGCGCAGCTTCTCGCTGCTGTGCATGCTTAGCGCCACGATCGCGGTTTATTGGGCGACAAGAACGCTCTTCAAAGACGAGTACGGACCGGCCGCGCCCCTGACCGCCGCCCTCACCTTTAGCCTGGCCGCGCCGGTGATCTTCCTGGGCAACTTCGCGACCTACGATGCCCCCTCCTTCGCGCTCATTGCCTGGGCAACAGCCCTGGCGATCTGGTCCGCGACGCGCAAGAAATCCCTGTGGTGGTCGCTAGTAATTGGCGGGCTGCTCGCGCTCGCGGTTGCCCTGAAATATGCCTCCGCGATCCAGGTGCCAATCACGCTGCTGCTCACCCTTTTAGGCATCAACGACCGCGAGTATCGGTGGCGTTCCCTGCAGCGCGGGCTGCTGGCGGGCCTGACCTTTATCGGAATTTTGGGGGTCAGCGCCCTTACGTGGGCGCGCGCCGATTTGCAGGGACTTATCGCCACGACTTTGGACCGCCAAATGCGGGACCCGACCCCGGTATTAACGCTGGTGCAGGCGATCGGCACCTGGGCGGGGGTCGCGCTGGCAATTATGCTCATCGGCGGGATCATGCTGCTGCGAACGCGCCCAGTTTTAGCGCTCGTACTCGTGGTGGGCACCTTTATCGCGATCACCTACCAGGTGGCTTCCGGTGACCTCACCTCATTGCATAAGCACATCGCCCTGGGCCTGATATTTGGCGCCGCGCTTGCCGGCATCGTCCTGGGAAAAATATCGCGCTACCGACTCGGTCCCATCGTCATTTCCGGCGCTTTGTGGCTCGTTTTTGTGACCGGTTTGGCGCAATCGCGCGACCTGTATGAGGCGTGGCCCAATACCAACGGATTAGTCGAGACGATCGAGCCCTCGCTCGAAGCAAATCCCTATATGCGCACGGTGGGGGACATTCCCGAGCCGGTGCAGTATGCCCTGCGAGATCAGTCCCAACCCTGGCAGTGGATGGGCACCTATGAAGGTAGTTTCTCGTATGCCGGACTCACCGGAATCGAGGCATATCAGCGCGCGCTGGCGGATAACTATTTCCAGCTGGCGTATTTCAACGGCTCATCGGCGATCAGCGCCCAACTCCTGGGAGAAATGCCGTCTTACGGGTTTGAGAAGACCGCGACGGTGGAATCCAATGGGAGTACCTGGACAATTTGGCAACGATTTGACCCAAATATTGACCCGGCTGATTTGGAAGAGATAGCGGCGCAATAAACGCCTCACAGAGCGGGGGAGGGTGATGTCTCACAGCGCAGGAAATGACCATTTCAACGCCGGCCAGGGGCTTTCGCGCCGTGACTTCTTACGGGCCGCAATTGTGGGCGGCGGCATAATAACCTTTGGCGGATTTACTTATGCCGCTTTGGAAATCAATTCCCGCAATAGCCCGCCCCGACTATTATGGTCAGAGGAATTCGATGCGCCGCTGGATTTGGTTTCCCAGACAAATCCGCACGGCAAGTGGCGACTAAATGACGTGTGGCAAGACCTTGATGCTGGCTATGTGGATTTTGGTGCCGGCGGAAACTCCTGCTGGATGGCGAATCCAAACCAAACTATTAATGGTGTGGCCTATAACCCGCTGGCTGTGCGTAATTCTGTGCTGCGCATTACGGCTCGGCGCGCAGACCCCGAGGCGCTGCCTGCCATCGAGTATTGCCCCTGGATCGGCGGGATGCTAATTAGCAATACGGACCGCGACGACATGACGTTTTCATATGGGTATTACGAGTTTCGGGCCCGTTTTCCCAATCCGGGCCGGGGCATGTTTCCGGCGATCTGGTTCTATGCGGCGCACGAGAAAAACGAGCCCGTCCAAGCCGCTGCCGAGATCGATCTATTCGAAGTCTTCGGCAACGAAGGCGGGCAGCCGTGGGTGGCTTCGCTGCACGCGGCGCAGTCCCAAAACCGCGGCAGTGGGCAAGTGGTGATCCGCTCCGAGAGTGAAACCAGTGCTTGGCACACGTACGGCCTGAACTGGCAAGAAGACCGGATGGAGTTTTACCGCGATCGCAAACTCCTTAAGACCGTTACCGGTGCAGTCGTGCAGAATTATGCGGGGTGCAAAATGTCGATTCGCATGAATTACTCAATGAACGCCACGTGGTTTGGGGCGGCACAGTTATCTGATGCCTCGACGCCAAATGAACTCTATGCTGATTTTGATTATGTGCGCCAATACGACCGCCCGTTCTAGCGGGAACCTGGCTGATGATTCCCCAGATTAGTGTCCGCGCCCATTGGGGTGAGACGGCGAATGGTCGGGTGAAGATTGCTGGTCGACCAGCCCATAGCGCGAGGCCAAAGCGGCCGCTTCGAGGCGGGAGTGCACGCCTAATTTCACCAGTACTGATTGGACGTGGGTGCGCACTGTAGTGCGGGATACCCCGAGTTTTTCGGCGATCACCGCGGTGTCATGGCCGGCCGCCAAGTGCGCCAAGCATTCGCGCTCCCGGGGCGTGAGGTATCGGACCAGGTGCGCCAGCTCAGCCGGTGGCGGATCGGAGGGGAACGCATCGCGCATAAAGGAACCCTCAATAACAATTTCCCCGGCAAGTACGCGGGAGATGGCGTTCAATAACACCGTCGAGTTGCGGGTTTTGTGAATGTAGCCCGCGGCTCCCACCGCGAGAGCGGCGTTGAGCTGGCTCGCACTTTCGTCAGAAGTAAGCACCACAACCAACGTGCGCGGGCTGTGCGATATGAGGAGCGGAATTCCGGCCGCGCCGGTACTGTCGGACAGCGCGGTTTCCACTATCACTAGCTGGGGTTTGCGTTCTTTTACGGTCTTAGTGGCCTCGGCCCAGGAGGTAGCGGTCGCCACCACCTGGTAACCAGCCGGGTGCAAAATTGCGATTAGACCGTCGAGAAAGATGCAGTGGGAATCGACAAGAACAATGTCGCGCGACTTATTGGCTACTGTTCCCATGGCAAATTCACCTGTGAATCAGATAAAAATGCCGCATTTGCTCTACTCCCTGAGAGAGATGCCGCGCCGTCTTTGAAAACAGTGCCTTAATTGACTTTACGGAGCAAATAGCGTGTCGTCAATAGAACAGCACTTTGGCAAGGAAGAAACGAAATTAAGCCGCCGTCAACTGCAAAGTGGTGATGCAGGTTGCGCCACTGGCATCAGTGGTGAATTCGACGACACCAGATTCCCCGGCAGAATCGGTGATTTCAATCGTGCCCGAAATATCGCGCGGCAGCCACAAACCAATGAAGCCGTTTTCAAATGACGTGCGCGCCTCATCGAGAATCACGGTGCCGGCATCGTCTACGACCTTGACTTGGAAATCTTCACCGGTGAGTTCGCCCTGGCAGGTGGTGAGGGAGTGGAAGGTGCACGGGTGGGTTTCCTCGCGGAAGGGCGCGATCGATACGTAGAACTCGTCCGCAGGCATCTCCATTTCATATTCCGCGTCTTCGGTGATGAAGAGCAGTTCGTCTGCCCGGATAGAGGCCATGTAATTGGTTGGACGTGCCTCGCCACCGAGTTGATCCAGGTGGTCGATGATCTGCGTAGTGGTCTTTCCCCCGAGGTCATTATCGGTCAAGAAATCCGTTACCGGGGCCGCCTCATTAGCGTTCGAAGCGCAGCCGGCGAGCACGAGAATACCGGCAATCAGCGCCGGGATGATCTTGAAGCGACTCATAGGCCTAACCCTATATTGCGGCGAAATTTTTTAAGCGGGACGTTGGGCCCAATTTTTATTTCCGGCCGATCCGGCCCAGGTGCGTGTCTTGAAAGCCGCTTGTGAGCTTTAGCCCGTAACCCAACGCCCGATCGACCGCGACATGGAAACCCCAGGTTCCGGCAATGAAGCCCAGCGCCCACGCCGGCTGATCCGCCGCGCTGAGAAATAGATACAGCAGCCCGAGCAAAGCCGGCGCCGTGTAGTTGTGCACGAGGTTGTACGCCACAGCGCCCACGCGCGCGTCCTTTAAATAGGCCAGGGCTGAGAGGTCATAAACCAAAAACATGCCAAACAGCGTCCACCACGGAAATCCGAAGTGCACGAAAGCCACGAAAATCATGGCCGTTAGGGCGACGTTTTCAACGCGTTGAATCGTGGTGATCATGGTTCTCCAGACGGTGGAAGACATCTGAGAACATAATTCTATGACACTTGCCTGGCGCGCCCGTTTATTCACGACCCGTGTGAACGATCCGCGGCGCGGACTCATGCTTGGCATCGGAGTTATCGGCGCGGGCCTGGTCCTTTTAGGTTTATTACAGGGATTTTTCGCGATCGCCGCGGGCGTCATGGGCGCCGGCTTTCTCGGATTCTGGGCGCACGCCGTATTCACATCACCCGTTAAACGAGCAGCCTGGATTCGCGTCACGTTGGTTTTGGCGGCGTTCGCCGCCGGCGCTGGATACTCGCTGTGGCGCGGTTCGGTCGTGCCGACGGTCACAGCGGGCGCGATAATTACTTTGGCAATTCGGGCCTACCGTCACACCCGCACCCCAATTGACGCGGATGGCGCGGATTCTGTTGGCTTTGCCGCCTATTTGCACGCCCTCATATATTTGGCATATGCGGGCCTCATATTTGTGTGGCCGCGCTTAGGTACCTACCTGCTCGTCGTTGTCGCCGCCGGCACGCTGATTGTTATTGGCGCCACCATGTTGTTGGCAGATGCGCATTCACTTGCGATCCGCAGTCAGAAAATTAGGGACGACGCCCGGCACCTTCAGAAGGTACGTCTCAGTGGTTTGCGACTCACGGGCCGCATTGCACTGGCTGGGCTAATCACGGCCGCGATTGCCGCGTCATTCCTCGTGCTGGGTGGTGACAAGCAGCGCAACCCCGGGAGTTTTATGCGGCTCCGCACGCTCTTCCGACCACAGGGGGCGAACTGATCAGTGTGGAGCCCTATGAGCGGGCCGTCCCGGAGGGGCAGGAAGCGTGGCTGATCTTATATTCAACGGTTGATTCCGCCGGCGCACCAACGGTGGGGAGTGGCGTTGTTGTCGCCGCTACCGAGCGCGGCACGGACCCATTGCCCACCGTGACCATCGCCCCGGGAACCAATGGGATCATCCCGGAATGTGCGCCGTCCTTAAAGAACAATATTTTTGTCACCGGTCACGAACATGCCCTAACTGAGCACCTCATTCCCGCCGGTTGTGCGGGGGTAATTGCCGACTACAACGGTTTGGGAACGCGGGGCCCGCACGCCTATCTCGATGGGGAAACTGCCGCCCGCAACGTGTTGGATGCCCGCCTGGCTGCCGCACAGATCCCGGAGCTTGCGCTGGACGAAACGACCGTGATTTGGGGGCACTCCCAGGGCGGGGGAGCAGCGCTGTGGACGGCGGCCATCAGCGCTGAGTACGCACCGGATCTCGAGGTACAGGGCATGGCCGCGGCTGCTCCCGCCGCCGACCTGCCCACGATTGCCGCGGATATCGCAGATGCGACTGCCGGAAAGACCATTACCGCTTATCTGGTGCGTTCTTGGCAGGAGGCGTTTGACGATGACACTTCTGAATTCATGACGGCCGGATACCAGCCGATTGTCGACCGCATTTCGCAGCGCTGTTTTGAAGGGCGCGACGCGCTGGCCAATCTCGCCGATGCCTCGCAACTTTCTAGTCCCATTTTGCAAAAAGGCGCGCTGGGTTCCTTTGGCGAACTGCTCGCGGCCAAAATTCCGCCCGCAATTTCTCAATCTCCCGTGCTGATTGCGCAGGGGGAAAGCGATCAGTTAATTCGCGCCGCGCGTCAAAGGGAATTCGCGCAAAACCAGTGCGATTCCGGTCAAAACCTCGAATATCGCTCTTATCCGAATCTGGATCATATGCCCCCTCGTGGCACCCGATTCGCCCTATATTTCGGATTTGATTTCGTGGACACACCACATGCATAGGGGTGAAGAAACAGGCCCTACCTGCTTTGATTGAGCCTAGGAAATTCTCTACCGAATTACCGGAAAGGCGGCATTTGTATGAATGACCGAAGTCGGATCCGTGATTCAGCTGCTCTCAAACGTCGGCCACGGGTGCGGCGCGTCATTCGGGAAGTTACCGAGCCGGGGCTCGTCCACCCGGCACTCATTCCGGGCATCGGAGTTGAGAAGACCGGAAAGAAGTTTTCCACCAACTGGGCAGTGTTCGCAGTAGCGGGCGTCGCAGTAGTTGCGGTCATTTTATGGGCAGTCTTCGCCCCAGATTCCATCTCAGTAGCGGGCGATACCTCCCTGAGTTGGGTAATTGATAAATTCGGTTGGCTCTTTGGCGTGCTGGCCGTCGTCATCGCTATTTTCATGCTCATCGTGGGGTATGGCCGCACCGGCGGTATCCGGCTGGGGGCCGATGACGAGAAACCCGAGTTCGCCACGATGTCTTGGGTGGCCATGATGTTCTCGGCCGGGATGGGTATCGGCCTGCTGTTCTATGGTCCCTACGAGCCGCTTACATATTTTCTGGACCTACCCATCGGTTTCGATGCGGCAGATGGATCTGCTGACGCTATGCGCGCGGCGCTGGCCCAAACGACGCTGCACTGGGGGCCGATCGCGTGGGCGTTTTACGCCCTGGTGGGTGGTGCGATCGCGTACAGCGCTTATCGGCGCGGGCGGGCTCCGCTAATTTCGGCGATCTTTGAACCGTTATTTGGTTCCCGCACCCAGGGCTGGATGGGCGCTGTTATCGACATTTTCGCCATCATCGTCACCCTGTTCGGAACCGCAATTTCGCTGGGAATCGGCGCGCTGCAAATTGGCCGCGGGTTCGAGGTCGTCAGCGGCGTAGGGCCGGTGGGTAACGGTTTTATTGTGGGCACCATGGCGGTTTTGACCGCCGCATTCATCGTCTCGGCGGTTTCTGGCGTTAAGCGCGGGATTCGCGCCCTATCAAACATCAACATGGGCTTGGCGGGCCTGCTTGCGGTATTTATCTTTATCGCCGGGCCGACGATCTTTCTCTTGAACTTCCTTCCCGCGTCGTTTGTTGAGTTCTTCAAAGACCTCGGCACGATGCTGGTTCGCAATCCGAATCAGGGCCCAGAAACCGCAGAATTCATGCAGAACTGGACCACCTACTACTGGGCGTGGTGGGTGTCCTGGACCCCGTTCGTGGGACTCTTTATCGCCAAAATTTCGCGCGGTCGCACCCTGCGGGAGTTTGTGACCGTCGTCATCGTGGTGCCCTCCCTGGTGTGCTTCACCTGGTTCGGGATTTTTGGTGGAACGTCGATGTGGCTGGAATCTCAGGGCAAGAACATTTCCGGTTCGGGTGAGCCGGAAGACATGCTCTTCGCGATGTTGAACAATTTGCCCCTGGGGACTCTGACTTCCATTGTGGCAATGTTCTCGATCGTGATCTTCTTCGTCACCTCTGCCGACTCCGCATCGATCGTGATGGGCTCGATGAGCCAAAGGGGCATGCCGAACCCGACGCGCTTAGTCGCGATCACCTGGGGTGTCCTGCTCGGAACTGTTGCCACATCTCTGTTGCTGGCCGGGGGCGAGGACGCGCTGGGCGGGCTGCAATCAATCATGGTGGTCTCCGCGCTGCCGTTCGCATTCATCGTTATCGGAATTATGCTCTCGTGGGCCAAAGAACTGCGCTTTGATCCATATATTCTGCGCCAAAAATACGCGCGCGCCGCCATCGCGCAGGGCGTGCGCATGGGCATCTCCGACTATGGCGATGACTTTGTCTTCGGCTCCTCGGAAGTCGTTGCCGATGATGGTGCAGGCGCTTGGCTAGATAGTAAGGACCCGAACCTGACGGAGTGGTACGTCGAGGCGGCGGGCGGCGACACCCGCAGCCTCGATGCTGATGACGTGATGCGCACGCTGGAGCCGGGCCGCATCCAACCCAAGGGGCCCGAACGGCCCGACCACATGGCCTCGGGCGAAGCAGCCATGAGCGCTGCCCGTCGTGCTCGTATTCGGCGGGCTCGGGCCGAGCTCGAAGAGGCCTTGGAAAGCGACCCCGAGGACTACAGCGAGGAGTAAGTTCCGCCACACCGGCTGGACCCTAAAGGTTTCCTAGCAGGCGGTTCGGCGATACTACGGGCATGCGTATCGTTGTTTTGACCGGAGCCGGAATCTCTGCCGAGTCGGGTGTCGCCACATTTCGTGACGCAGACGGTCTGTGGGAGGGCCATAACGTTGCCGAAGTGGCCACGCCCGAGGGGTTCGCAGCCGACCCGGATCTGGTGCAGCGATTCTATGATGAGCGGCGCGCGAGCCTGGCGACGGTGGAACCCAATGCCGCCCATCGCGCGCTTGCAGACCTGGAATCTCGGCTGGGTGATGATCTGCTCATCGTGACGCAAAACGTCGATGACTTGCACGAACGCGCCGGGTCCCGCAATGTGATCCACATGCACGGCGAGTTGCGCAGCGCCTGGTGCCTGGCCTGTGATGACCGCTTCCCCTGGGACGCACCCATGGCGACGAACCCGCAATGCCCAGGGTGCGCCGTCCCAAATTTACGCCCCGACATCGTGTGGTTTGGCGAAATCCCATACCGGATGGAAGAAATCCAAACGGCCCTCCTCGCGGCGGATATTTTCGTGGCCATCGGCACCTCCGGGGAGGTCTACCCGGCCGCCGGATTTGTGGCACTGGCCGCCCAAGCGGGCGCCCGCACCGTTGAACTAAACCTCAACGCCTCGCGCATCACATCTGCTTTTGATGAAGTGCATGCCGGCCCCGCCACCGAGGTCGTCACCAACTGGGTGGCGGGGCTCGTTAAGTAACACCGGCCGGACGGATCGGGCAACCGCCGCGCGGATTAGGGAACCGCGTAAATAGCTATCAGGGCATGGTCGTCTTTGCCGCCCTGGATGAGAATCCGGCCCTCGTCCAAACTGTGGATTGCTTTGGCATCGTTGGTTGGAATACCTGATGGAGCTGGGGTGCTCCACACTTGATCGCCAGTGCGCGGATCATAAATTTCTACCCACGCGTCTCCGCCAAATGGTGCTACCACCACGTTGCCGGCGTGGAGGGCGATTTGACTGCCATTGTTGTTAAAGGACGACGGTGTGATCGTATTAACCGCCTCACCGGTTTCAATATCGAAGGCCAGTACGCGGGAATCGCCAGAATAGCCAGCGACCATGTGGTCATCGGAACTAATTCTGGATGGCGCCCCGTACGATTTGTCCCCAACGTCAATTGGGAACTCGGTCACCCAGGCGGTGTTTGAGCCCGTGAAGCGCAGCATGACGTCGGTGGCACCGTCTTTTAAGACCGCGATGAAGCCATCTTCCGTTGCGCTAATGGATTTTTCGGGGGAAACCAGCCCGGTAGCGGGCAGCTTGGTTTTGCTGGTTACCGTCCCCGTTTCTGGGTCAATCTGATTTGCCAGAACGCTGTTTCCATCATCCGTGATGGCCCAGAGATTCCCGTCGCCAGAGGCGATTACCTTGCTTTTCATATTGGCAATTTCGGTGTCGAATACGGCGTCTTCGGTATGCGGATTAATGCCGATGATGCGGCCCGCATCGCCGACCGAAGCTCCGATAATTAGATCGTCGGTCACCGTGAGTTCGGTGCAGTTGCGCTGCACCAGGTGGTCAGCGCTGAAGATATCGATCTCGCTGCCATCTTGGGTATCAATGAGTTGCAAAACGAAGATCTTTTCGCCATTTGCGTCGCTGTAATTAGGAACGAGGGCGCGATTACCAGATACCGCGAAGCCGCAGGAAGTGTCTTCCATCGGGATTTGCCACGCGGTGCTGCCATCTTCATCTAGAGCCACCAATACGCCGGAACGATCATCCAGGCTCTGCATTGCCACCAAGACGTGACCGGCATCATCAAGATAGGGAGTCTGCATTTTGGCATGCATCCCATCCAGTTGGATGGCGGCATCTGCCGCACCCCCGGCATCCGTGCCCGGCCCCGCTAAGTTGAACGTTTCGGGACTGTACACGGCCTGCCCCTCCATCGCGCGCATCACATAGGCGGCATCCAAGGTGGCAGCAACGTCAGTTATGCATGCTTCCAAGTAGTAGCCACTCAGCCCCATTCCGGTGCACAGCTTTGTGGCCCAAGCGATCACGTTCGCGTCCGGATCAGGTTTGGCGGTGGGGAAGGAACGATCGTGGGTCAGCGGGCTGTCGAAGAGATTATCTTCGTCGCTTACGCGCCAAGACTCAGCAATTTCGCCATAAAACTGCTCGAGCGTGAAATCTTCGATGGTGGAGCCATCGCGTAAGAAGAAGTCATTCTCGACGTCGCCATCAGCATCACCCAGCAGGCCCGTCACCTCGTCGGCACCGGGAGCGTGGTCCTTGGGCAGGTAGTAGTGCGCATCCAGGCTGGCGCCGTGCATGGTCAATACCACTGCGTGGCCGCTGGGCGCAGTCACGTCATAGGAATTACCGAACCTACTGATCGTCACCCCGTTTTCCAGCTCGTGCTGTTCCGAACTCTCAAGGGTTAAAGGTTCGCCGTCGAGGCGGAAGCGCTGCTCAGATTCGGCGGTCGCATCGGCGATGATTACGGCGCCATCGGCCTCGATCGCTGCCGCAACGTTGTACGAAACATTACTGTCTGGGGACGTCGCCGCGGTGCGCAATTGCAAACGCATTTCCGCGCTGATCGCTGCATCGAATTCACCAATCAGCATTAACGGTTGGTTCGCGCCGTCGAAAGTGGTGATGTGGGGATCGCCCCAAAAACCGCCGCCGGGGCCGGGGTGCGGATTTCCGCCGCCGTTATTGTCATCGATAGCGTTTATGGCGTCGTTTAAGGCACCCATTCCGCCGATGAGGGTGCAAAAGACCGAGCCGAACAAGACGCCCGCACCGCCCGTAACAATGAGCGTTCCAGCGAGACAAAACACCGTGAGGGCTAATCCGCCTTTACCCTTGAATGCTGGTTTAACACCGAAACCTGATGGTCCCGAACCCCGCGCCGGAACGGGGGCCGGCAAAATGAGCGGACTCATGCTGGTGGAGCCGGTGACGTTTACGCCCGTGGTCAGTTGCGCAGTGTTAGTCGTGAGTTCTGCCTCATCAGAAAACGCTAAGGCCGCGGGCGAGACCTTCGATCCCGGCACGCCGCGCCACATGGCCGGCTCCAGGTTTCCGTCTGCATCAGATCCCACCCAGGTTATTGATCCGCCTTCGAAGCGGGCTTGGAGCGTTTCGAGAGCATCAAGACCGGATTCATCGGCGACGGGGCGCGCCTGACCCATCGCGAAATCCAGCAATACCGTTTCGTAATTCTGGGTGCTTTCGAACTGGTCCAGATTTAGAACCAGCTCATCGCCGCCCATCACGTTGCGGACGGTTGTTGGCGCAGAAGTCACGAATCCCAAGGTAAGTTCACCGGCAGCAGGGTCGGAGTAGCCATCGGGCATTCCAAATAGTCCAAATGAGATTTCGACTTCTTCTAAAATTTCTCCGTCGGGGGAGACCATTGCCGCCTCAATATCGGGCAGCGGGCTGAAATTTAGGAACTCTGTTAAAGCCACCGGTTCGCCTGCTTGCGAAGAAACCTCGGCAATTAGGTCATCGAGGATGCTCTCGGTATTTCCGGAGGCATCCATGCCCGTGATGTCGAAGAACATCCACATGTCTTGCAGGTGGAATCCGGGCCCATCCACGACCTCGTCGACAGTGGGAGCGGGGGCTGGAGGCGGATCTTCGGCCTTACTGCAGCCGGCAGCAATAAGCACCAACGCAAGGATCGCAGCGAGATGCCGTGATTTCGAAAAGAACCGGGAGATAAGCCCGTCATTGGGGTATTGCATGATTCCGCTCCTGTTATCAATAATTTTCTCAGGCTAGCGAAGATTTTGGAATTGTTAAACGTTTAATTATTTTTAATAATTAATTAAATTAGTGGGCCGGGTAGGCATTTAAATTCCGTGTCTGGTTGTGAACGGGCTCGTCATGTGGCGCCGCCCACTTCGATACCCCTGGGCGTATGATGGCGGGAAGTCGATCTTGAACCTGGAAGGAGCCGTGATGACCGCCCAGCCGGATCAGCGCGCAGTCATAAACCGGTTGCGCCGTGCCGAAGGTCAACTCGCTGGAGTAATTCGGATGCTCGAAGAGGGGCGCGAATGCCAAGACATCGTTACCCAGTTGGCGGCCGTGGCAAAAGCTATCGACCGGGCCGGATTCTCCCTTATCGCGGGTAACCTGCAGGAGTGTCTGGCTGACGCGGGCGATGATCGCGAAGAGCGCTTAGCGCAACTCGAAAAAGCGTTCTTGTCCCTGGCGTAAGTTTTGCTGGCCCCTGGCGGAGACTTTCCGGCCCTTGGCTTAGGCCGTCCTGCCATTGGCGAAAGGGAGTCGGCCGCCTGGATTCGCGCAGCAAAAAGCCCGGCCCCAAATTTTAGGGACCGGGCCAATCGCAAAATACTTAATCTGTGGCGCGCTGGGCGCGGAACATCCACGCTTCCTTCTCGATCTCGGTAGCGATACCCACGAGCATGTCGTGCGTCAGCGGATCCGGCTTTTCGATATCGGGAAGCTGCTCGCGAATGCGATTGGAGACTTGCTGCAGTTCCTCGGCGACGTAGGCAATTACCTTGTCATCGCCCAGCGGGCCGGCTTCAATCCCGCGCACCTTCGAAGTTTTAGCTACCTCGTCGGCGCGACCGTCTGCGGGGGTCCCAACGGCTACCAGCCGCTCCGCGACATCATCAGAACCGGTGCGCGCAAGTTCCACGATGTCGTCGAGGTGCAGATGCACGGAACGGAAATGCGGGCCATAAAGGTTCCAATGCGCCTGTTTGGCCACGAGAGAAAGATCAATAAGGTCCACCAGGGTGGACTGCAACGCCTCTCGCACCTCGGGAGTGCTGCTCGGTTTGGTTGCCATTGCTAAACCTCCTGTATTTCTGCTGTCGCCTTCCAGCCTAGGGCCCGCGCGGCGTTTATGCCCGTCGAATAAGCCAGTTGTTACGACCCGATTTTGGACGCGCCGCGCGGTCGGAGCCGTTTCGTCTTCTGTCAATGTGGTTTTCGGGTTACAGTGAACAAGGCTGCCCATAAGGATGCGGGCGCTGGACGTTCTGCCTTTTTCGGTATCGCGTCATTACATCGCTCTCTTTAGAGAGCACCGAACGCGAGCAGGAGAAGGATGACGACTCTCAGTAACGCAGTCCCCAGCATGAAACCAAAGCAGCACAATTTCGTAAAAGACTTTATTGAACTACGCCGCAAAGTAGCAGCTGAGGGCCTGATGCGCCGGCGGTATTTCTACTACTGGGCCGCTTTTATTGGCATCGCCGCAATCTATGTCGGGCTCGGAGTGGCCTTCGTGCTCCTGGGGGACAGCTGGTGGCAACTCCTGATCGCGGGCCTGCTGGCAATCACCTTGACGCAAACCGCGTTCTTGGGCCACGACGCCGCGCATATGCAAATTTTCAAATCCGCCAAACGTAATGAGTGGGCCAGCCTGATTTTGGCGAATCTGCTGGTGGGCTTGAGTTACGGCTGGTGGCAAGACAAGCACTCCCGTCACCACGCCAATCCCAACGTGAAGGGCAAAGACCCCGACATTGAGATGGACGTGATCGTCTTCACGCCCGAGCAGGCCGATAAGGGCAATCCGTTCTTGCGCTGGTGGTACAAGCGCCAGGGCTACATGTTCTTCCCGCTGGTTTGCTTGGAAGGCATTAACTTGCACTATCAGAGCGTGCGCGGGCTCTTCCGCCCCGGCCGTTCACATCGCCGCTGGCTCGAACTGGCCTTCTTGACGCTGCGCGTCGGAGGCATCATCTTCGCCGCTTTCTGGTTCCTTTCGCCCCTTATTGCGGTGTGTTTCTTGGCAGTGCAATTGGGTGCCTTTGGCTTCTACATGGGCTGCTCGTTCGCCCCGAACCACAAGGGCATGGAAATTTTGCCCGAAGACATGAAGGTCGACTTCTTCCAGCGCCAAGTTCTTACCTCGCGCAACATCCGCGGCAGCCACTTCAAGGATCTGCTTTTCGGCGGCCTGAACTACCAAATCGAGCACCACCTGTTCCCCTCCATGCCGCGCATCGCGCTGCGCGAGGTGGCCCCGATGGTCAAAGCTTTCTGCGCCGAGAAGGGCGTTCGCTACACCGAGACGACGATGATGCAATCGTTCAAGATCGTGGTGGAGTACCTCAACCGGGTGGGCTTGGGCGAACGTGACCCATTCGATTGCCCGCTAGCGGGCAATCTGCGCATGGGACCCAGCAACTAGGCTCACGAGCAGCGGATTTATATCCGGCGGTAACCTAGAGCGCGTGCATACCGCTCATGATGAAACCCACCGCGAATACGATCCGCACGCTATTGAAGAGCGCTGGCTTCCCGTTTGGGATGACCTGCAGCCCTTCCGCGCCGGCACGGACGATGATCGGCCCACCAAGTACGTTTTAGACATGTTCCCCTACCCATCGGGGGACCTCCACATGGGCCACGCCGAGGCCTATGCCCTAGGCGATGTTGTCGCCCGCTACTGGGTGCAGCGCGGCTATGACGTCCTGCACCCCATCGGGTGGGACGCGTTCGGGCTCCCGGCGGAAAACGCGGCCATCCAGCGCGGCCTAGACCCGCGCGAGTGGACCCGGGCAAATATTGAGCAGCAAAAGATTTCCATGCGCCGCTACGCCTGCTCCTTTGACTGGACGCGCGTGCTGGCCACCTGCGAACCGAATTACTACCGCTGGAACCAGTGGCTGTTCTTGCAGATGTACGAAAAGGGCCTGGCCTACCGCAAGCCCTCGCTGGTGAACTGGTGCCCCAATGACCAGACCGTTTTGGCCAATGAGCAGGTTGTTGATGGGCGCTGTGAGCGGTGCGATACGCCGGTTACGAAGAAAAAACTCACCCAGTGGTACTTGCGCATCACTGATTACGCCGACCGCCTGCTCGAAGACCTCGACCAGTTAGAAGATGCCTGGCCGCACAAGGTCTTGTCGATGCAGCGCAACTGGATTGGTCGCTCCACCGGCGCCGACGTGGATTTCAAAATTGAAGGACGCGAAGAGCCCGTCACGATTTATACAACGCGTCCCGACACCCTGTATGGCGCGACGTTTTTCGTTGTGGCCGCTGACTCCGACCTGGCCGCTGAACTGGTCGAGGGCGCTAACCCGGACGTTAAAGAACAGTTCGACAACTACCTGGCCGAGGTGAAGCACACCACCGAGATTGATCGGCTCTCCACCGAGCGCGAAAAAACCGGTCTGTTCATTGACCGGTATGCGATAAATCCGGTTAACGGCGAACGCCTACCCATCTGGGTTTCGGACTACGTCCTGGCCGACTACGGGCACGGCGCGATCATGGCTGTTCCCGCCCACGACCAACGCGACCTCGACTTCGCGCTGGCATTTGACCTACCCGTGCGCTTGGTACTGGACGTGCGCGATGAGGCGGGAGACGCCGTCCCTGATCCGGCAACCTCCGGGCAAGCCGCCGATGGTGACGGTGCCCTGGTCAATTCTGGGCCCCTGAACGGTTTGGTTAAGGACGACGCGATCGCGGCAATCACTGAGCAGCTCAGTCGCGATGGGGTCGGCAAGGCGGCTGTTAACTACCGGCTGCGGGACTGGCTCATTTCGCGCCAACGGTATTGGGGAACCCCGATTCCGATCATCCACTGTGCGTCATGTGGTGAGGTTCCCGTCCCCGAAGATCAGCTGCCCATCGAGTTGCCGCCCGCGGCGGGATTGGACTTAAAGCCCAAGGGCACCTCCCCGCTCGGCGCAGCCGAGGACTGGGTGAATGTCACCTGCCCCAAGTGTGCGGGCCCCGCCAAACGGGACGCCGACACGATGGACACCTTCTTCGACTCCTCGTGGTACTTCCTGCGCTTCTTGTCACCCAACAGTGACGAGCACGCCTTCGATCCGGCCGAGGCCAACCGCTGGGCGCCGATCGACCAGTACGTCGGCGGCGTGGAGCACGCCATCTTGCATCTGCTCTATGCCCGGTTCTTCACCAAGGTGCTCAACGATATGGGGTACTTGGACTTCTCCGAGCCTTTCAAGGCGCTGTTGAACCAGGGCATGGTTTTGATGGACGGCGCGAAGATGTCGAAGTCCAAGGGCAACCTGGTCATCTTCTCCGATGAACTGGAAAAGCACGGCGCGGA
>Ga0209487_1002085_pt1 | contig 16432 bp, 24 predicted proteins | sample Poulit2012_FD_187524 | JGI IMG/M metagenome (GOLD analysis project Ga0209487, IMG submission 187524) | Agricultural soil microbial communities from Georgia to study Nitrogen management - Poultry litter 2012 (SPAdes) (version 2) | ecosystem: Environmental > Terrestrial > Soil > Agricultural land...
GAAATGAATAGGGGGTAGTTCCCCACCTCTGTCTTAGTGGTAGATAACCGTGCCTTCACGCTGATCTCGGCGCATCCATTTGTTTACTGTGCCTGTGTGTTCCACAATAGGTACTGTAATCTCCACGGGAATGCCGTTGTATATTTCAGTTGTTAGCTTTAATTCACTTTCTGTTAAAACTGCTTTTGAGAATATGTCTCCTATTATTTGAGCCTGCTCATGTCTTGTGAGGTGCGTTCCGATTTGACCTGCCATTTCGATATATTCATAAAGAGCGTCGTAGTTCCATGTGTTTTTATCAATCGCATCAATTTTTCTATTCAGACCGTCTATCAAATCTGTAAGAGCTTCGATCCTACTATCTATTTCCCGGTCCTTTTTCACGTACTCATCTTTACTTAAACGAGCCTCACTATTTAAATAGAGGTCCAGGAGACGGTCTTTTGATTCCTGTAGCCGATCGAGAGAAGTTTTATTCCTCTTTGTGTCTGATTTCAAACGCTGCAGTTCCTCGTCATCTGTATCGAAGTCAATGTATTTCGCTGAGAGCTCTTCACTCAAAAGGATTTCTTGCAAGGCTTTAATTAGGTTATATTCGTATCGTTTAGCATTTATCGAGATGTTACACTTTTTACCTGTACGCATCTCAACCGCTCGACCGTGCGCAGCATAAAAGCGGGGTGCATCCTTGTTACCCAACTGCTGAACGCTGAGCACTCGACCACAATGTCCACAAGTGATGGGGACATGTTTCAATAGGTTAATGTTGATCTGGGATATTCTCGTATTTATGCTAAATTGTTCTCTTCTTTTATTCCGTATTTCTTGGATTTTGTTATAAGTTCTTTCTGTCCTCATAGGCTCAAACACACCATCTGCAGAAACAACCTCACCAGTCGAGAAGTGTTTTTCCTGAACACCGTGGAAGGCTTTAGACTCTAGTCTCGTTTGGACAAGGTTTTCGTGCCAATCACGACCTGTCGGAGTCTTCGATATCTTGTTTAATTCTTGGGCGATCAACGTCATACCGTAATTCTCGTTGACGTATAGGTCATCTATAAGAGGGATCACCCATTCCCAGCCCTTTTTAATATAATACTTAGCTTCATTTTTGTTGTATTCATATTCAAAAGGAGGGACACCCCAACCTTTTCCTTCGCGCAATCGTTGTCTCTTCCCGTACATCATCCGTTTGACTACGCCTTTCTTCTCTCTCTGGGCCATCAGGTTACGTAAGTCAGACATAAACTCGTCGTCCTCATTATCCAAGTCTGTGATCGTTCCTGTGGGCTCTGCTATCTTCACGCTGTTATCTCTTAAGACGGACTTCAAATATTCCCACGAAACTGTATCTAACCTGGAGAGTCTGTCCTGATCCATACAGAGCACTATATCAACCTTACCGCTTTCTACAGTGTCTAGAAGATCGTTTAGACCAGCCTTGTCTAATTTACCACCCGTTTCGACATCTACATACTCATTGATAAGTTTCCACCCCTGCTTAGCCGCATAAGCCTTTAACTCGGTTTTTTGAGCTGCAAGACTAAATCTATCTTGTTGTAATTTTGTTGATACCCTGTAGTAATTAGCAACTCTCATTGTTCTCATATCCTTTCTTATAAAAATGAGAGTGGATAGCTAGCCCACTCTCTGATTAAATACTAACGTTAACGTTTAATCCCCTTCCACGATCCAAAGAACAACTTTCCCTTTAATTACAATATCTACGTTGTCGTTAATTTCAATAACACGATCTGTAAAGTTCATATCATCTGTATCAGGTCTGAATATAATCTCGTTATCACGTTTGTAAAAACGCTTTACGGAGAATTCATTGTCGTAATTGTAAATGATAATGTCACCATCTGATAATTCCTCCAAACAGACTGGGATTACAGCGATTAAAGAGTTATGCGGAATAACCCGATTCATTGACTCCCCGTTAACTCTAGTAAAGTAGATATCACTGTTTCCGGCCCATTTACCCATAACGTTGTCGGATATACTTATCTTCTCGACATCTTTTTCGGTTAGCGCATCTACTTCTAGTGGTACTCCAGCGGAAATAGAGGTAGGTAAGAACACATAATCAGATGTTAGATGTTCCTTTTCTGTCCATCCCATTAAGTAACCAGGATTGATATTAAGTATTTTTGCTAACTCATCAATCGCATCTAGCTTCAGGTTTTTGATACCTCCGCTTTCGTATCTTTGTATAGTAGCCTCGGTTCTCCCCAGCTTTTCGCCGATCTCTAGTAGCGTTAATCCTCTTTTAAGCCTTACTTCTTTAAGTCTCTCTCCAAAATTCACATTTCTCACCTCCCGTATATACATATTAATGTAAGGTTACGTAAAAAGCAAGTTTACTTATGCTTTTTCTGGAATTACTTTCTTTTTATGCTTGATTTTAGTAAATATGTCTGATAAGATGAACTTACGCTATACGAAAGGCGGTGATATAAATGAAGAAAATGGAAGAAAGACCAAAGATCGACTCTCGTCTTTTACGATCTAAAATAGCCCTAGCAGGTTATGATCGTAACACACTTGCATACAAGGTTGGGGTAGCCCCTCAATCAATAACTAACCTATTGAATGGGCGCCATAATCCGTCTTTTGATATCATAAATGGTCTTTATAGAGCATTAGAGTTAACTCCAGAAGAAGGCGCCGCTATTTTTTTTAGTAGTCACTTACGTAGTGAGTAAGTTTTGATGGGTTAGAAGGGAGGAAGAACAAATGCCATTACCGATAGACTTGGAGTTTATAAAGAAGAAATCGGAAATCCCGGAGAAATTAGCGGAACTTTCTTATAAGGATCAGGACGAGGCGGTTCGCTTAATGCGGGAATGGGGAGAAAGGAAAATCCCGATCACTGCGATTCACAAAGAACTCAGCGACTGTTTGCAGTAACTAATAACTAAAAGAATAACCTCACACCCAGTAATGAGTGTTCAAACCGAGCGTAGCAGGCCATGACCTATCAATTGCGATAGAGAGCTGCAGCAATAGCCAAAAATGCCAGGACGTTTGAACTTTGATTAATGGGTGTGCAGGAGAACAGGGAGGAAATTAATAAATGAATGAGTTAACAAAAGTGTTCGATGGTCACGAATTAACAATTATTGAGAAAGAGGGTGGGCCAACCTTCAAACTAATTGATGTTTGTAAAATCCTAAGTCTTGGCAATGCGTCTCAAGTAAAGACGAGGTTAGAAGGTGGGGTCATTAGTAGTGAGGTCACCCAAGATTCGTTAGGACGTACCCAACAAGCAACATTCGTTAATGAAGACGGTCTATATGATGTCATCTTAGATAGTCGCAAACCAGAAGCAAGGAAGTTTAGGAAATGGATCACATCGGAAGTGCTTCCCTCAATACGGAAAACAGGAAGTTACCAAACGCAAACACCCTTAAAAGAGAACTTCGAAATGCAACTTATCGGGGTAGATTACGCGACAAGGATTTTACGGGTAGATGAGACATCAAAAATAAAAATGTTAGAAGATGCTCACAAGCAACACCATGTTCCTACGAACCACTTACCGGAATACGTGGACGAAGAAGGTACAAAGTCTATGACTGAGCTACTAAAAGAACATGAGGTAGGGATTGGTCCTGTTCGCATGAATAACAAACTAGTGGAGGTCGGGTTACTTGAGACTGTAGAACGTCCTTCTAGTAAAGGAAAGATTAAGACGTATCGATCGATTACGCAACACGGATTGAAATACGGTAAAAACCTAATTAACCAAAGGAATCCGCGGGAAACACAAGCTCACTGGTATCCATCGAAGTTTAACGACTTACTTAAAGAGGCGGGGGTGTAAGCAATGAGTAAGGAATATCTACAAGTCTTTAAAAGTAGACTAGACGAAGTTGAAGAAGGTCCCGTAGAAATTAAGAATACGAGACTTGTAACTCTTATGGAAGACATGGAACAGACTTACGACATTCCCGTTCTATATGACGAAACATATGTAAACGACAATCCGGAAATTATGAAATTGTATCGGGAAGTCAGTTATGCCCGGGACTTTGAAAGGACGGTGTAAACAATGGCGATCCAGGACCACTATTTACCGAAAGATCTCGTACAACTAAACGAGGAACTTCTAAGGCTGCATAACATGTCTGTCACAGTCATTAAAAATGCACAAGAAGGTAACTTCACTGAGATGAACGAGCACCAGGAAGCAATAGGCTACACAATCAAGGTTATAACGGCCTTGCACAACAGGAAATTAATAGACGACGAGGAGAAGTTTTGGGACAGGTATTCATTAGAAAGACAAAAGCTACTAAACCAAACGCTCGAAGGAGAGGGGATTACCCAAAATGTCCGAGGAGACACTGCAGAAGACGTTCTATAAAGTATGCTTTACCGGAATGTTAGTTTTCCTGTATGTGGTAATGACGAACATTTGAAGGGAGGTGATAGGGATGAGAGAAGCTAAAAAATACCACGTAACAGACTATTTATACGGATTAACAGGGGCTCTGCTCGTAGGTGTACCGATCGCTATTATTATATTCATTTGAAGGAGGTGAGAATTATTGATTAAGAATATCGCACTAAAAGGTTTTCAGTCCCATGAATTAAGTGAGATCGATTTGGTGCCTGGACTAAACGTAATAACAGGTCCGAGTGATTCAGGAAAGACCGCAGTTATACGAGCGATTCGGTGGTTAGCGTTTAACGAACCACAAGGCGAGGCATTCGTGAACGATCGTGTAGGCGAAGCAGAGGTTCAAGTAACACTGCAGAGCGGGGCAATCATTACGAAAACGAGAAGAAAAGGCAAAACCTCGTATCTCGTACAGCAAGATGAGACAGATTCAGGCAGTCTTTTTGAAAAGTCAGAAGTTCCTCTTGAGGTTACTAGATTACTAGGAATTGAGAAACAGACTTTCGGAGATTTCGTAGCGGCACTTAACTTCTCATTTCAGTTAGACGCACCATTTCTAATAAGTGAGACAGCTTCAGCAGGTGCAAAGATACTAGGCAAGTTAGCAGGTACTGAAAGTGTTGACCTGGCAATCAAAGGTGTTTCAAAAGATACCTACGCAGCACGAAATGAACGATCACAAGCAGAGAAGGACGCGGAACGTATCACAGGTAGTTTACTCGAGTTTCTTGGTATAGACGATCACAAGCAATCTTTAGAGACAGCAGAGCTTCTAATGGAGCAGATTGAGTCAAGTAACACGAAGTTCGAAACTCTAAAGGAACACAGGGTTCACTACGTATTAGCTATAGAAAAAGTAAACGAACTTTTCGAAACACTAAATAAGTTAGCACATGTTCCTGATCTTGAAATCGATATGCAGGACATAGAAAAGTCCCAACAACGGTACGACGATCTCTTACAAATGTATAGCGACGGCAATCGCCTACAAGAGAAAATCAACGTGTTAGGACAAGAACTTGAAACATATACAGGTACAAAATCAGCATCCGATCTTTTGAACAGCATCGTATTAGATACAGACCGGCTCACTAATAATATTACCTTACGTCAAGTATACCATGAAAATGCAGAAGACGTAAGGCGCGCAAATTTAACACTGGAAAAGACGAAAGAACTTGATTCAGCTGCAAGAGGTTTGAACGATACCGAAAATATGCTAAATACTATCACTGACTTACGCAATACGCAAGATGAGTATGAAAGTACCTCGAATCGTTTAAACACTCTAAATACGAGATTAGACACGTTTAAAGACATACATGATTTAGAAGTTAACTTAAAGGTCGCAGAGAGCGGGGAAAAACGATTCACAGTTTTAAAGGAACTGCAGAATGAGTACAGAATAGCTTCTCAGCTGTTAAACAACGCAACATTTACGAATAACAATGCGTACGAAGATTTCCATACTGCAGAAAACGAACTACAACAAGCTTGGGACGAAACAGGCGGGGTTTGTCCTTTATGCGAACAAGCTCATGGGCAGGAGGTTTGTGACTAAATGGATATCTATATTGTTCTATATGAAACAACAGACTATTACTCAGAACGAGTTCATCTATCTTTTGAATCAGAGACTAGCGCTAGAAGTTATGCAGTTAGTAAGGCGAATAACAGTGAGCAAAAACTACATTCTATTTTAAAAATCAATACAACAAACAAAAAAGTAACAGAATACGAACTTACGTTAGTCGAAGGGCAATTTCAATTACAACAAATTTAGAAAGAGGTGCGAATATGATTACTGAAAACATTGAAACAGGGAGAAAAGTAGTTTATACACCTTTCATCGGATGCGATCCCGAACTTCGTGAGGAAGGTGTTATCACAAGTTATAACGATAAATTCATTTTCGTACGGTACGGAAATGATGTTAATTCAAAGCAACGGACCCACAGGATATTGAGTATATAGGAGGATGATTGTAATGACTGAAATTAAAGCACGTATCGAGCAGGCAAAAACAAACTTACGTAAAGCAGAAAACGCAAAGACGGTAGCGGAAACACAGAAAGAAAATGCTGAACAACAACTCGCAGAAGTAGAAGAGAAAATGACCGAGGCCGGTGTAACTGCAGAAACAATCTCAGATCAAATCGAAGTAATCGAAACAAAAATTCAACAGGATTTGACGAAAGTCGAACGTCTCATTCCGCAGGATGTGTGATCTATGGAAAAATTTAAAATAAAAGCATTTGACAAGGTACATGGAAAAATCAGAGATGTTGCGGCAGTTCATTTAATCGAACAGGCTGTGCTTTTATGGATAGATAGTGGAAATGTTAGAGCAACTGTTGCTCGAGATATGAATGATGTCAACTTTATCCGTCGCACAGGCTTAAAGGATAAGAACGATACAGAGATAGATGAAGGTGCCATTTACCATATGGGTGACCCTAAAATAACGTACACAGTCGTTTGGCATGATACAGGATTAATTGGTAAACAAAATGGTTCTAGTAGTTATGCAGGAATAAGTTCTTGGCAAGAAAGAATTGAAGTAATCGGCAATAGCTACGAAAACCCAGAACTACTTACAGAAAGGAGCTAGTCAATGTACGAACTACTAAAAATAAAAGCTGACATACGGAATGCAAACACGAAAATCACCAGTAAATTAGCACAACGTGAATTACTTCACGAACAACTAGAGGAAGCGGACTCTCGAAAAAAGAGAGCAGAAGAGGAACTACTGCGATATGACCTGGTTCAGATACTACTGCAAGCGACAAGCGAATTCGCTAGGCAACAAGCTACACAACGTATTGAAGAGATAGTCACATCGGCTTTATCGGTCGTGTTTGGAACTGATTACAGCTTTACTGTCGAGATAGCGATCAAAGGAAACCAGCCGGTAGCTGAGTACTATCTCGAATCGGAAGGGGTTGTTACGCAGCTAAGACCACCTGATTACGATCGTGGCGGTGGAGTCGCAGATGTTGTTTCACTAGCTTTGAAACTCGCAGTAGCGGAACTGTCTGGAACGAGTGGACCGCTGATGCTAGACGAGGTAGGCAAACATGTGAGTCAGGAGTTCGCCCCTAACGTTGCCTATTTCTTAAAACAGTACAGTGAGCAGTTCGACAGGCAGATTCTGCTTATTACTCATAACGAGGCACTCGCAGAAGTAGGCGATCATAGTTTAGGAGTTTCGCAACTCAAGGGTCGAAGTAAAGTTGAGGTGATTTAGATGACTAAAAAGGTAGCAATTAATGATCAGCACGGCGGATTCGGCTTGTCACTAAAAGCACTTGATTTGGTAGCAGAGTTAAAAGGACACGGTAGGCTGCATCATTACGCAATGATGAGTTACGAGGATCGGATTTACCACAAAATAACAACAGAAAAGGGAGACGAGGAGTTCCACCTTAATCGTTTCACGTTCATTGAAAATGTTGGTGAAAGCTTTCCAGAAGACGATCTTGTGGGTCATTACGAGAGGTTCGATTACAACCTTGAGTGCGAGAGGCACGATAAGGACTTAATAAAAGTCATAGAGACTCTTGGAAGTGAAGCAAACGGTCGTTACGCACGTTTGAAAATAATAGAGATCCCGAAGGAAGTAGATTATCAAATAGAAGACTTCGACGGACGTGAGTGGGTTGCAGAAGAACATAGAACTTGGTCTTGAAAGGAGCCGATTACCATTAAAATACTTTACTTCGGAGATCCACACATTAGGGGAACCAATCCAAGAAACAGGAAAGACGATTATAAAGAAGCTCTAAAGTCGAAACTCAGAGAGATCTTCTCTTTAGCAAAATATAAAGAAGTAGAAGCAATCATTACACCAGGGGATATATTCGATAGCCCTTCGGTTTCGAACGGGGTACTGCTCGAGTTCGCAGAAGTACTAAAAGAGTCACCAGTACCAATTTACACGACTGCAGGGAATCACGACATCTATTCTTACAACCTAGACACGTATAATCGAACTTCGTTACGGATATTAGAGTTAATCGTTCCGCAGCTGGAAGTGACTAACGATAGTACGAAAAATATATTTTTAGATGGGGAAAGCAGTTCAGTAGCTCTTTCCTTCCAGCCTTACAGTCACGAAATAGATAAAGACGGTTTTGGATACAGTCCACAAAATCCTATAGGTAATCATTTTAAGATCCACACAGCGCACGGGATGTTACTAGATCATGATCCAATAGTCTTTGATCGTTACACATACGTAGGAACTGTAGAAACAGAAGCGGACCTAGTTCTATGCGGTCACGATCACCTAGGTTTTGGAAGATATGACAGGGCAGATGGGAAAACATTCTTGAATCCCGGTGCAATTTGCAGACTTTCAGCAAGCGAAGCAGAAATAGAAAGAACTGTAAACGTGGCTCTTATTACTGTAGAGAATAACAAATTAAAGGACATTGAAATGATTCCTTTACAGTCTGCAAAGCCCGGGGAAGAGGTTCTAGATCGCAGCCGAATTGAAGCAGAGCAAAAGCGCCAGTATGCAATGGAGGAGTTCTCAGCTCTTATTCAAGACAAAGACGGTGGACAAGCTCTAGTAGATGTAAATGCGATCGTTGAGGCAATCGCTAAGAAAGAGAACTACGAACCGGAAGTAATCAGGATAGCGCTAGAGAAGATCGGTGAAGCGAAGGAGGATATGACAGTATGAATAAACGAAAATATAGAATCGAGTTAGAGGAAACCGTGAGATATCGAAGGTCAGCAATTGTCGAAACAGATTTAAGTGAGGATGTCTTTAACAGCCTTTTAGACGTAGCCCAGAGATCAGATCATCCGGATGACGTTGAGATGAAACTCGAAAACAGAGGAGTCAAAGTAATTATAAAGTTTAGTAACAGTTACAGCAGTCCTTTTGATAGTGAAATAGAAATTGACGATTACGAAGAGGTATAAGAAAAGACTGATAAGGTATAAATACGCCTCCATCTTACGCAGGGCGAAAGTTAATTAGTGGGAGGTCTTTTAATGGAAGAGAAGTGCGCTCAATGTGACGAACCCGCTGGATTAAGAGAACAGGTAGGTTCTCAGTATCTGCCAGTGTGTAGCAAAACCTGTAAGGATTTATTACAAATATCAGAAGACTTCAAAGTTACTAATTTACTAACCAGTTTCGCAAATAATCATTACGGGAGGAATTAATTTGTTAAAAGAAGAGATTACAAAATTAGTCGATAAACACGGAAAAGAAAGTGTTCTAGAGTCGGCGGAAGAAGTGCTCACGAATGCTATTCAAAAGAAGGTTCCGGCAGAATACGAAAGATTAATAAAGCCTGAACAGATTGACGAAATAGCAAACACGATTGATGGTGCGCTCCTGGACGTGGCCGAGGCAAGTAAGTCGGTTGACGAGTCTTACAGTAATAAGGGCGAACTGCTTCGGGAAATATCGCAGCTCAAAACCGCAATACAACTGAAAGAAGCTGAAGCAATCATGACGCTAGGTGGAGAGCAGGCGGAAATCGACGGTAAAGTAGCGCGAGTTAAGACAGGAGCTGAACAGGATATGTATCGCAGGTATATGTCACGAGAAGAGCGTACGCGTCTTTCAGCGCTCGAAGGTGACCTGCAAGCGTTGGACATTGATTTATATCGGACGAGAGACTTGAGAGACGATGCAAAACTAACTGCAGATCTTGTTCAGTCTAAAGCATACGTACAAGCTAATTTACTAAAATTCTTGAGTTAGGAGGAATTAGATGTCTGAGCGATATCAGAAGAAACCAATTGAGGTAGAAGTCATGCAGTTTACAGAAGAAACTAAAGATCAAGTATTCAACTGGGTCACTTGCAACAAAAGTGCCGGTTTTACCGATGGATATCCCGTATTAATTATCCAAACTCTTGAAGGACCTATGACTGCTCGACTGAACGATTACATCATAAAAGGAGTGCAAGGAGAGTTCTACCCTTGTAAACCGGATGTTTTTGAACAGACATATGAAAAAGCAGGTATCACCTGAGCAATAAACTGATTTACCAAGATGATTAAGTTAGGAGGAGTCCTTAATGACAGAGGAAGATTTAATGGGTTTCAAATCGCTGGCTTTTAAATACGGCGACCCACTTAGAGGATCGATACTCACTCTAGTTGCTTATATTGAAGTTCTTGAGGCGCAGAAGGATGAACCCTAAACAACAAGCCTTAAACAATAAGCAGCGAGATCGTCAACAGCGTGGTTCGAATTTCGAGGAGCAGATTCGTAATAGTTTACGGTTTGTTCCTAATCTCTGGACCATCAGTATCCAAGATGGCCGCGGTGGTTCCCGACCTGGTGACAGATTAATAATCACGGAACAGGTAAACATCTTGTCAGAACTCAAAAGAACTGCAGGTCAAAGATTTCAATTATCGTTCTTAAGAAGTAACCAAGTGTATGGCCTCGTTGATTTCGACAACGTAACCGAAAGGAATTACGGAATAGTCTTTATTAACTTCCATAACTCGAAACGTAATTTAGACGAGGCTTACGCGTTTCGACTCTTAACAGCCTTAGAATTCATGGGGAAAAAGGATCGCCAGTATGTAACGTTAAAGGAATTTCAAAAAGGAACTGTCCCGGCGATTTACTTACCACGAGTTAATGATAAGCGGTACGACTTGAAAGGAGTGGTAGATTGCAAATCATTATAAGCAACAATATTCGAATCACAAACGCTCCTGTACCTGTAAGGGCGCAAATTACAAAAGCACTAACGTATAAAAACCCTGCAGTAGTAAAAGCAAGACAACAAGGTAGAAATGCCTGGGGAATACCTAATACTTTAGATCTTTACATCTACGATCGAGGTGACCTGGTTGTCCCAAGAGGGTTCCTATCCGAGTTACTCAAGATAACGAAGAAGCAGCAACCAAAACTACAATGGAAACAGACAAAAGGAAATCCTGTTGAGTTCGGGCCTTGGAACGAATCTTACAAACTAAGAGACTACCAGAAACCTATGGTTGACGCGTTAATAAAACATAATGGTATTGGGGTTGCCCCTGCAGGTAGTGGTAAAACGCTCATGGGTCTCAAATATATCTTAGATAAGAGCGTTCCTACCATATGGATAACCCATACAGTAGATCTTATGCGACAGACTGCAGGAAATGCTAAAAAGTTATTAAAAGGTGTAGGGGAAATCGGGTACTTCGGTGATGGTAAGCAAGATTGGGGAGACGGAAAACTTATCATAGCAACGGTACAGACCTTACAACGTAACACGCATTTGATAGATGCTATGAACGATTTTGTAGGCACCGTCGTTATTGATGAGGCGCATCACTTCCCTAGTACACAATTTATCGACACTGCAGGTCTTTTCAAAGCAGCGAACATTATAGGGTTAACAGCAACACCCGCAAGAAAAGACGGACTCGATATGTATATGCACCGGGGTATCGGTCCTGAGGTCCACCGAGTAACGAGGGACAACCTCTATACAGATGGCAGCTTAATTAAACCAAAAGTAGAATTCATCTTTACGAATTTCGATTACGAGTATGCTTCCGATAAAAACGAAATAGGCAGTGTTGACGCGGGGGGCGGTGATCTTGACTATTCTGACTTACTGCAGAAGCTGATCTCTGATGATAAAAGAAAAGAACTTGTCGCAGCTAATATCGTTAATCATGCAAAAGACGGGCACGCAATCGTTATTACAGAGAGTGTTCGCTATTGCTTCGAAGTTGAAGAGCTTGTTAAAGAGCTGTTACCTCACGCACGAACAGAAGTCGTTCATGGAGGACTCGCTCGGTACAAATGGATGATAAAACGACCTCCTGAACATCTGATTTTAGAAGAAAAGAAAACCGCTAAGGGGGTGAGGTACAGAGTCGAAAATTACACAGAAAAGGAATTTGAATCCTGGCAGGTCACGAAAAAAGAACGTGAGGAGATCATGCGAAAAGCAAACAACAAAGAAGTAGATATCCTGTTCGCTACGCAGCTCGCTCGTGAGGGTCTTGATATGCCCCACTTAACAACGGGCCACATGATTATGCCGAAACGGGGTGACACAGGAAAAAATAAAGACGGTGGAGCAGTAGAACAAGAAATTGGAAGAATTATGAGAAAAGACCCTTCAAACCCTGAGAAACAAGCTACGTGGTTCGACTATGTGGACCATAAAACAGGAGTTCTTAACTCCCAGTATTACAGTCGTAGAAAGGTTTATACCAGGTTAGGGATACCGTTAAAACGAAAACCAAGAACAGCTTCAAATGAAATAGAAGATTTTCTAGCAAACACAAAAATATTTAGTTAAAAAGGGAGATTAATAAAAATGACTGAAGAAAACAAGAATGTAGAAGCAACAAACACTGAGGTAGTAGTAACGGAAGAGGCAGCAACAAAAGAAGATGGTAATTTGAAAATACTAAATCGTAACGAGATCGCTCCTACGCACCAATCTTACATTTCAGCAATTCTTGAAGAAACAAAACAAGGGTTCTTAGAAGCTAACGCTGGGATGGACTTCGATTTCGTTCACATGGGCGAATGGTTGTCGAGAGACAGTAAAGGAAACTTTATCGAAAAAGAAGACGAGTCTGTAAATTACGGTGACTCCATTGATGTTGTTGTCGGTCACGGTGAAAAGCGTTACTCACTTTGGGGCTTCGATGACTCTCCGGAGGAAGGTCAGCTAATCGTAGCGGAAGCAACGGAACAAGAAGGTCGCGATGCTCTTGAATCGTTTCTAGAGACTAGTCCAGATGCAGCAGAACGATATAGCTACGATGATATCAAATTACGTTACATGGCAATGGTTGTTCCAGTATCTTCGTTAGGAGATGGGGAGTTCCCACAAATCTATAACTTATCTTTAAGTCCTTCCGATACGATCATCTTTGGTCGCTGGGCGATGGGAGTTTTCCAAGGAAAAGGCCTTGCTAAAGAGGTAGGTATCCCTCGCGGTACAGGTATTAACCGTGTTGTCACTCGCTTAAAAACAGTAGAAAGAACGAATCGTAACAATAAAGCACAAAAGTGGATCGGTGTGGACTTCGAGCCGGTAGGAATGTTTAACCCATCAGATTATGGAATCCAAGAGTAAATAAACGATCGGGGGCATTTTAATGACAAAAAAACTAACAGACTATAAATACGTCGATGCCTGGTATTCCGATCAAAACGGAAAAACACTTCCGTGGAAAAGAATGGAGAAGAAAGACGTACGTACTTTTCAACAGGAAGAGGCATTTAACTTTAATTGTTTCGCTACTGTACAACGTTTTTCAAACCCTAAGAAGACGAAGGGCGAGGCTTTCCTAGCTCCCCTTTACTTCGATCTTGACCATGAAGAGGATCCATCCGTTTCCCAGGTAGACGCTGTAAAACTTATTGAATTCTTTATCAACGAATTAGACTTAAAGGAATCGGATATATGGGTCTATTTCTCAGGAAGTAAAGGGTTTCACGTAATTGTAAATTCAGAAGCGCTCGGAATTGAACCACGTAATGACTTACACAAGATTTACAAACATATCGCAGGTTATTTGATTCACCGATTAGACTTAGTATCGCTTGATTTAGTCGTTTATACATCATCAAGGATGCTTAGATTGCCTAATAGTATCCACCAAAAAACGAGACTTTATAAAGTCGAGATAAGCCTTGAAGAACTTAGAACTTTGAAACTCGAAGAACTCAAGAAAATAGCTGAACAGCCTAGACGTGATGAAGAGACATTATTTTCTAATCAAGATCGAAAGAAAGCATCCAAATTACGTAAAGACACAGCTCATTTCTTTAATGATAAAAAAGAAGAATACTTAGAGGCTGCAGCAACTGCAGCTAAGAATTACGAGCAAGAAGATTATAAATTTATTAAAGATAAACCTCCTGAAGTAGTTAAAGACCTGTTAGAACATGGTTGGTCAGAAGAAGGAGGACGAAATCAAGCAACTGTGCAGCTTGCCTGTTATTACAAAGAAGTAGGCTACAAAAAAGATGAAGCACTAAAAATACTAGAAGAATGGGTCGTAAAACACACTTCTGCAGACGGTAATTACCAAAAACAGCAACGAGTAGCGAACACAAGAAGTGTTGTTGACTCTATCTATAGTGATGATAACGAGTATCGATTCAGTACTGCAGCTATTCTCTCACTACACGACAAAGAAAAACGTGCAGCATATGCTATGGATCTTCTAAAGTTTGAAAAAGACGAAGAAGACGATCAAGTCATTGAGGCGCTTCACTTATCACAAACAGGCGAAGCAAAATATACGAATAAATTAGTTAAAACGCGTGTCATGGTAGTCGGTAAGCGGAGCAGCCCTTATATCGTTCCTCAACAAATAAACTACACGTGCTGGGGATCGGATGCTTGTAAGAAAAAAGGCTGTACGTTGTACCACATGCCTAATCACTCATTTCTAAAGACCTTAACAAACAAGGATCGCGAATTGATCCAGATGTCGGGAGTAGGTGACGATAACGTAAAAGGGATCCTAAGAGAGACTGTAGGCTTCATCAGGCAATGTAAAGGTAATAGCTACGAAGTTCTTGAAACGACAAACGTAGAGGAACTACTTGTCATACCAATGGCCGAAGCAGAAGAAACAGGCGAGGATCAAGATGGGCGTTATGTACTGAGAAGAATCTACTCGATCGGTAAAAGCGATCTAGAAGAAAATAAGTACTACGAAGTTACAGGTTACGTTGTCCCACATCCGAAAAATCAAGAAAGTACCTTGATGATAAAAGAATCAGAACCATTGCAGGACGTTGTAGAAAGCTTTGAACTAACAGACGAAATTAAAGAAGATCTGACAGTGTTTCAACCTAATGACTATAGTCCGGAGTCGATTGAGGAGAAATTGACATCCGTAGCTAATGACCTTACGTATAACGTAACTAAAATAGTGGAGCGGGATTACACCTTACTTGGTGCGCTACTAACTTATCACAGTGTGTTGCGGTTCAATGTGCCCTGGGCGAATGATCCGATTCGTGGGTGGCTCGAATTTAAAATAGTCGGAGATACAGGTACTGGAAAAAGTGAATTACTCGATAATTTACAACGGTTCATCGGGATTGGTAGCCGAGTAAACGCCGAAAGTACATCACGTACAGGATTAACTTACAAAATGGAACAATCGGGTTCTGGTGGTGCCTGGTACATCGTTTGGGGAGCGTGGCCGTTGGCTGACAAAGAACTGATATGGATTGATGAAGACACAGGAATTTCGCAAGACGAATACGGAGAAATGACCTTAGCACGATCTGACGGAAGGCTTGAAGTTAAAAGAGCTGTAACTGCAGAAACAACGTGTAGAGTTCGAGCAATCCTTTCAGGTAACGTACCAAAAGGTAAACGAATCGGTGATTATACACACGGTGTAGAAAGTCTAAAGGACATTTTCAATAACGAAGATATTAGACGTTTCGACTTTGCAGCGTTTATGAGAGCGGCAGACGTGGACCCGGAAGTTTATAACAAAGAATTACCTACTTTCCCCTCAACGATAAGTAGTGAAACGCTACAGAATAACATTCTTTTCGCTTGGAGTAGGAAACCAGAAGACGTGATCTTTACCGATGAAGCGATAGAAGAAATTCTTAAAGTATCTACAGACTTAGGAAAGATTTACGGAAACGCGAATGACGTACCACTCGTTTCTCCTAGTGACCAACGAAACAAGGTCGCTCGACTTGCGGTAGCTTTAGCTGCTTTAACACACTCGATCGACGAGTCAGGAGAAAGGATTGTCGTTCTACCTGGTCATGCGACTTTCTTATATGAATATCTAAGGGCTTTATACAATGCTCCAGGTTGCGGTTTAAATCGCTACAACAAGCTCTCGATCAAGGAAGAGGACATGTCACAAGAGTTCTACGACCGCATTACGACTGACTTGAAGAAAGTAGATACGTTAAAAAATCAGCAGAAATTCTTTGAGTTCATCAAACTATTTACGCAACAAAGATACATCAGAGCGGGAGAAGTTGAGAATATGCTTGCGATCGAGAAAGACGAAGCAAAAGCGATTATCGG
>Ga0209487_1002086_pt1 | contig 16428 bp, 17 predicted proteins | sample Poulit2012_FD_187524 | JGI IMG/M metagenome (GOLD analysis project Ga0209487, IMG submission 187524) | Agricultural soil microbial communities from Georgia to study Nitrogen management - Poultry litter 2012 (SPAdes) (version 2) | ecosystem: Environmental > Terrestrial > Soil > Agricultural land...
AAGGGCAGGGTATAAGCTCACTCCTCAAAGAGCAGTTACTGTTGAAACTTTAATAGAGAGCAATAATGAACTATTAACTGCTGAAGAAATTTTTATTAAAGTTAAACATAAAAATCCCTCTATTGGACTAGCAACGGTTTATCGAACATTAGATATGTTGCATGAACTAGAAGTTGTTAAAAAAATTCCATTTCGTGATGGTATGAGTCGTTTTGAGTTAGTAAAAACCTCTAACGAACAGCAACCGTTTTATTTGTTGTGTCAAAGTTGTGGTCAAATTGAAGAAATTAAAGAGTCTATTTTAGAAGATTCAGAAAAAAGAATTGAACAGGCGCATCAATTTAAAATTACAACGTATCATCTAACGTTTCATGGAATTTGTAAAGATTGTTTAAATAGAGAAGAGCATCAAAGTGGAAAATAAAAAAATAAATCGAGAGCCTTTAGAAGAGTACCTCGTTCATTTAAAAATTGAAAGAGATTTAGCAGATAACTCTGTCGAAAGTTATAAAAGAGATATTCAACAGTATATCCATTTTTTAGAAGAACAAAAGATTTTCGATTGGGATAAAATTGACCGTTATGATATTGTTTTGTTTTTACAACAGTTGAAAGAAAATGGAAAATCAGATAATTCTATTATTCGGATGACTTCTAGCTTACGACAGTATCACCAATTTATACGGCAAGAAAAAGTCACACAAAATGATCCGATGCAATATGTAGAGACACCTAAAAAAGCAGAAGTTTTGCCTAAAGTTTTGTCTTTGAAGGAAGTAGAGCGATTACTGAATACACCAGATATTGAAACTTTTATTGGTTTGCGTGATCGAGCTATTCTAGAGGTGATGTATGCGGCGGGTTTACGTATTTCAGAATTGGTTCATTTGCGAATGGATGAGTTGCACTTAACAATGGGTTTTATTCAGACGGTTGGTAAAGGAAACAAAGAACGTATTATCCCAATTGGACAGGAAGCAACAAAATGGCTGAATGAGTACCTTGAAACTAGTCGGCCAATTTTTGAAAATAAAGCGGCAGAAGAATCCCCTTTTGTATTTTTAAATGCTCGAGGGAAAGGTCTCACTCGTCAAGGTGTATGGAAAAACTTAAAACAAATTGTTCAAAAAGCTGGTATCAGACAAAATGTCACACCTCATATGTTGAGGCACTCTTTCGCTACTCATCTATTAGAAAATGGTGCGGATTTGCGAATTGTACAAGAATTATTAGGGCATTCAGATATTTCTACGACACAAATCTATACACACATTACAAAAGCACGTATGAAGAATGTTTATGAACAGTATCATCCTAGGGCTATAAAAGAAGATTAAGGAATAAACAAATTGAAAAGGTGGAATATTATGTTTAAAAGAATTCATCTAGTTATTTTAGATTCTGTAGGTATTGGAGAAGCACCGGATGCCGCAGAGTTTGGTGACAAAGGCGCGAATACACTAGGGCATATTGCGGAAGTTGCAGGTCTTTCTGTACCAAATATGCAAGAATTAGGACTAGGAAATATAGCTCCTTTAAAAGGAATAGAGCCCGTTGAAAGTCCAAAAGCTTACTATACAAAATTAGAAGAACAATCGGTTGGTAAAGACACGATGACGGGACATTGGGAAATTTCAGGACTACGAGTAGACACGCCTTTCCGAGTGTTCCCAGATGGTTTTCCTGATGAATTGATTGAGCAAATTGAAACACATACTGGACGCAAAGTCATTGGAAATAAACCTGCTTCCGGTACAGCCATTATTGATGAATATGGTGAACACCAAATGAAAACAGGCGATTTAATTGTCTATACTTCTGCTGATCCAGTTTTACAAATCGCCGCACATGAAGAAGTTATTCCACTTGAAGAACTGTATGAAATTTGTGAATATGTACGGGAGATTACGAAGGACGATCCATATATGATTGGACGAATTATTGCTCGTCCATATGTAGGTGAACCAGGAAACTTTACACGCACAAGTAATCGTCATGATTATGCTTTAGATCCTTTTGGTGATACTATGTTAGATCATTTAAAAGAAGCGAATTATGATGTCATTGGAATTGGGAAGATTAACGACATCTTTAATGGTCAAGGAATCACAGAATATGTTCGAACCGACTCAAATATGGATGGCGTAGATAAATTAGTCAAAACAATGAAAGACAAAGACTTTACTGGTTTGAGCTTTACAAATTTAGTTGATTTTGATGCAATGTATGGACATCGCCGTAATCCGGAAGGTTACCGTGATGCGTTAGAGGATTTTGACGGACGCGTTCCTGAAATTTTAGAAAGCTTACACGAAGATGATTTACTCATTATAACAGCTGACCATGGAAATGATCCAGTACATGAGGGAACAGATCATACTCGTGAATATGTACCATTAATGGTTTATAGCGAAAAGTTTGAAAATTTTGGGCAATTAGAACAAGGTTATTTTTCAGATATCTCTGCAACAATTTTAGAAAATTTTGACTTAGCACCTATGCAGAACGGGACAAGCTTTTTAAGTCAATTAAAATAAATGGAGGATTCAGTATGGAAGAAGTACAGCAAACTGTCTTTTCAAAAGCAAGAGAAGCTACTACATACATCGAAGAACAAGGTGTAGAAAAAGTTGAAGTTGGTTTGATTTTGGGATCTGGTTTGGGTGAATTGGCAGATGAAATTGAGAACCCAATCGTTATTCCTTATGAAGAAATCCCATCATTCCCAGTTTCAACGGTTGAAGGACATGCAGGCCAGTTAGTTTATGGAATGTTAGGCGGTAAACGTGTACTTGCTTTACAAGGAAGATTCCACTACTACGAAGGGTACTCTATGGATGAAGTTACATTTCCAGTTCGAGTGATGAGCATGTTAGGTACCGACTCAATCATAGTTACAAATGCAGCAGGTGGAGTAAATGAGAATTTCACCCCTGGAGATTTGATGTTGATTACCGATCATATTAATTCATTTGGAACGAATCCATTGATTGGACCAAACGATGATAAATTTGGCCCACGTTTTCCAGATTTAACACAAGCTTATGATTTAGATTATCAAAAATTAGTCAAAGATGTAGCGACTGATTTAAATCTTTCTTTACAAGAAGGAGTTTATTATGGAACAACTGGTCCAACATATGAAACGCCTGCAGAGGTTCGTATGATTCAAACAGTGGGTGGAGATGCGGTTGGTATGTCGACTGTTCCTGAAGTTATTGTAGCCCGTCATGCAGGGATACGTGTAGTGGGAATTAGTTGTATCTCGAATCTTGCAGCAGGTATGGGTGAAGAGCTCAACCATGAAGACGTTATAGCCGTAACCACTAAAATCCGTTCATCATTTAAACAATTAATTGTGAATGTTTTACAGAAAATCTAAAGTTTTAATAAGAAGCAATTTATTCGAGATGGTAATAGAACTGTCTTCGGATAGATTGCTTTTTTGTAGTTTCAAAAATAAAAGAACGAAAGATTTCATTCAGAATTTCAAAATACCTACTTTTAAGAAAAGTAGAATATGGATTCTACTTCTTTTTGTTTTTGATATAAGATTGCAAAATGGTGTTATAATTGTTATTTTATATCATGTATGACTTGATATTCGATTAAATTTGTATTTATAAGGTTAAGTCGTGTATAATAATATATTGTAACTTAGTGAAAAGTAGGTTTTAATTATGTCAAACAAAGAAGAATTAGCGAATTTTATAGCCAGAGATACAATTGAAATTAACGAAAAAAATCATTTAGAAATAGCTGGCGTAGATACTGTTGATTTGGCAAAAAAATATGGTACTCCCTTAGTTATTTATGATATTCAAACGATTCGTAAGAATATAAGAAAATTAAAAGAAGGGCTTACTGCCTATAAAGGTCAAACAGAAGTATCCTATGCAAGTAAAGCTTTTTCTTCAGTGGCTTTATATCAAATTATCCAACAAGAAGATATTTCAATAGATGTGGTTTCTGGTGGAGAGTTATATATTGCAAAACAAGCTGGATTTCCAGCAGAGCGTATTAATTTTCACGGAAACAATAAATCTATCCAAGAGCTAACTGATGCTTTAGACTATGGAATTGGAAATATTATTGTGGACAATTTTCATGAATTAGCTATGTTGACAGCATTAACTGAAGAACGTCAACAAATCGCAAATATTATATTAAGAATTACGCCAGGCGTTTCAGCGGATACCCATCGTTATATTATGACGGGACAAGCAGACTCGAAATTCGGCTTTGACCTTCAAAGTGGTCAAGCAGAAAAGGCACTTGTAAAAGCTCTAGATGCATCGCATTTAAATGTGAATGGTTTACACATGCATATTGGCTCACAGATTTTTGATACGGAAAGCTATGCCGTATCTATGAATCAAATTCTAAATTATGTAAAAGAATGGCAAACTAAATATGGCTTTGAATTAAAAGTATTTAATATTGGTGGTGGCTTTGGTGTTCAACATACCATTGAAGAAGCTGAGAATTCACCAGAAACACAATTAAATATTATTAGTCAAGAGCTTATGAATTTACTTGACGAATATGATATACCTTATCCAGAATTATGGATTGAACCAGGTCGAAGTATTGTTGGAGAGGCTGGAACAACCATTTATGAAATAGGAAGTCAAAAAGAATTACCAGAAATCCGTCATTATGTTTCAGTTGATGGAGGAATGAGTGATAACATTCGTCCTGCATTTTATGATGCGAAGTATACCGGTTTTGTTGCCAATCGAATGGAAGATGAGGCAAATACAACCGTTTCTATTGCTGGTAAAGCATGTGAATCAGGGGATATGCTCATTTTTGATTTACCATTACCAAAAGTTACAGCTGGTGATTTATTAGCTGTTATCAATACAGGAGATTATACTTTTGCAATGGCAAGTAATTATAATCGTATTCCACGACCAGCGGTGGTATTTGTTGAAAATGGTAAAGACTTTTTAGCTATTCGAAGAGAAACACCAGAGGATTTTATGCGTTTTGAAAATTTCTTACCAGAAAATGATGATTAAATTTTAATCATCAGTTAGGAGGGATTAAATGCTCGTTCCATATAAGAGTGATTTTGAAAAAATTACGATGGGCTTATTGTCATATATTCCAGATTTAAAAGCACCATCACGTATTGAAGAGGAACTTAATTGGTATAATTCGCAAGATAACCGACAAATTTATCTGTGGGAAAGTGAAGAAACAGGAAATTTAATTGGTTTAGCGGGTGTCGAAGAAGAAGAGGATTTAGTCTTACTAAGACATATTGCAATTGACCCTTCATTTAGAAACGAAGGCTTAACGTATCGAATCCTAGATGAATTACAAAGTAAATATGACTCGAAAAATATTGTTGCAACTTTAGAAACAGCAACAGTCATTTCAAAATGGCAAAAAAGACTAGCAGAAAAATAATCAAAAATAAAAATAACTAAAAAACTATGGGACTAGAGTAAGGAGGACATTATGGAGGAATATATTCGTCCAGAAGAAAAATTAAAATTAGAATTAGAAATTTTTGAAGGTCCTCTCGATTTGCTCCTTCATTTAATTAATCAACTTGAAATTGATATTTACGATATCCCAATTGCGCAAATTACTGACCAGTATATGAGATATTTAGAGCATATGAAAACAAAACAAATTGACGTTGCGAGTGAATACTTTGTGATGGCTGCGACATTAATGCGTATTAAAAGCGAAATGCTTGTTCCGCGTAATGAAAATCAAGCGGATTTAGAGGAAGATTTTTATGAAGAGGAAGATCCAAGAGTGCCATTAATGGAGTTGCTTCTTGAATATAAACAAATCAAAGAAGTTGTTCCAAAGTTCGAAGAACGACATGAAGATCGGGCGGATTATTTTGGGAAAGATCCTTCAAATATTTCACAGTATAGAGAAACGATTGAGTTGAAAGATCAAGGGCTTGAGGTCTCTGATTTAGCGGCGATATTTTCAGAAGTTTTACAAAGACATAGAATACAAACACCTCAACCAACAACTATTGAAACAGACGAAATTACAGTTGTTGAAAAAATGAATGATATTCGTTTGCGGATTTTAAAAACAGGTAATTATCGAATTAAATTTTCTGAACTCCTTCAAAGATCAACGAAGAAAGAAATTGTTGTTACATTCTTAGCAATGCTAGAGTTGATTAAAGATAGTCGTATACTCGTCGAACAGGATTCCGTACAATCAGATATTTCGATATCTGTTATTGAACAAGAAAAAAAGATAAATGAAGAAAAGCAGGGATCAAATGAATAATGTAGCAGTAATTGAAGCCTTATTATTTGTCGCAGGAGATGATGGTTTATCTTTAGAAGAACTAGCAAAATTAACAAATAATACGCTAGATGTAATGGCCGCAAGAATTGAAGAACTAGCTACATGTTATGAAACAGAAGAAACTAGAGGGCTAAAAATTATCGAAACAGCGAATACGTATCAGATTGTTACAAAAAGAGAGTTTGCAGATTATATAAAAAAATATGCACAATCACCATTTTCACAAACACTTAGTCGCCCATTATTAGAAACTTTGGCTATTGTGGCTTACAAACAGCCCATCACACGTATTGAAATAGAAGAAATTCGGGGAGTACAAGTCGCAAGTAATCTACAAAAATTACGTTCTCGTCAGTTAATAGAGGAAGTTGGTCGACTAGATAAACCTGGAAAACCATTATTATATGGCACAACAAATTTCTTTTTAGATTATTTTGGAATAAATTCTTTAGAAGAACTGCCTTCACTTACCGAAGAAGGTGGTGACCAGGAGATGACTGATTTATTCTTTAAGAATTTCCAGCAATCTTTTGATGATATTGAACAAATTGAAGAAGATTTTGACTAAAAAATAAAAAGTATAATTTAAGAAATAGAAAAGGAGGAGATAAGATGGAACGATTACAAAAAGTAATGGCACATGCCGGAGTAGCTTCGCGTCGAAAGTCAGAAGAAATTATAGAACAGGGGCGCGTAAAAGTGAATGGAGAAGTGGTTAAAGAGCTAGGAACAAAAGTTTCAGCTAGCGATGTGATCACTGTAGATGAAGTGCCTATTGAACGTGAACAATATGTATATGTATTACTAAATAAGCCTCGTGAAACGATTTCTACGACAGATGATGAGAAAGACAGAGAAACAGTTGTTGATTTAATAGAGGGTGTTGAAGAGCGAATTTATCCGGTAGGTAGATTAGATTGGGATACAACAGGCGCTCTTTTATTGACAAATGATGGTGAGCTTTCTTACAAATTAACGCATCCGAGTTTTGAGTTTCCAAAAACTTATGTCGTTAAAGCGAAAGGTCGTATCTCTAAAAAATTAGGCAATGAACTTGCTAGTGGAATTATTTTAGATGGTAAAAAAACAGCACCTGCTAGAGTTAATATTTTAAGTCACGATCGTCGAACAGATACAACAATGGCACGTATAACTCTTCATGAAGGAAGAAACCACCAAGTAAAAAATATGTTCGAAAGTATTGGTCATCCGGTAGAAAAATTGACCCGTGAACGATTTGGTTTTCTTTCAACAGAAGGATTACAATCTGGTGAGTGGCGTTTTTTAACACCTCACGAAGTGAAACAACTTGAACATATGGTGGATGAATAAAAAATGTCACTAATTCGAACTAAAAGCTTGCATAATGTTAAATTTCGTGTATAATAGATTTAAATAAGAAATGATTCGTCTTCAGGGGCAGGGTGTAAATCCCGACCGGTGGTAAAGTCCACGACCTGTATTCTTTATAGAATACGGCTGAACTGGTGTAACTCCAGTACCGACAGTATAGTCTGGAATGAAGAAGATGGAGCTTTATACGTATGCACTTTTTGCGTGCATTGGTAGCTCTATTTATTGTCCTGTAGATAATAAATGGAGTTTTTTTTATTGCTCTACCTCAATAGATGAATCCTTTTTAATTAAAGCTGATTTTAATCGGCAAACAATTATAGGAGGATTTTAGATGATTGACAAAAGAACGAAAAAGATGACGGTTATTGGTATTTTGGCAGCTGTAGCGTGGGTGATTTCTCAATTTTCTTTTCCAATTTTATATTGGGCACCATTTTTGAAAATTGATTTTAGTGATATCCCTATTTTACTTGGAATGTATGTATTTGGTCCGCTTTCCGGCGTGGCGATTGCAGCAATACGTTCATTACTTTCTTATATTTCAACAGGTGGAGAAGCTGGATTTCCAATCGGAGATTCAACGGCATTTATTGGAACGCTATCTTTGACACTACCAATATATTACATGATAAAAAATAAAGCATTCAGCAAAAAGGCAACGGGTCTATTAGGCGGTTCTTTAGCTACTGTCTCTTTAACTACAACCATGTCAATATTAAACTGGCTAGTTGTTGCACCATTGTATGTAAGAGTAATGGGCTTTAGTGTAGGGCCAATGCGTGAATATTTAACTTTATCTGTTATTCCGTTTAATTTAATTAAAGGTGTTGTAGTTTCTCTTGTATTCTTTGTTGTGTTTTACCAAATACAAGGTTACTTAGATAAACTAAAAAGTGAAAATGACCCTTTAGATTTAAACGTTTCAGAAGCAAAAAATAATTAATTATACTATTCAGAAGGCTAGCGATTGTGCTAGTCTTTTTTTATGATCATTTTGTTAGAGAAACATCATTTAAATTGGAGTTGGTATTCTTCTTTTAGTGATGTAAAATAAAACTTAAGAGATAAGGAGGGATTTGCTTGAAAGATGAATATTTTCAGTATTATATTTTGAGTTATTTTGATTTAGAAAAAGTTACAACTGAATCTCAAATTGTTCACGTAATTCACGCAAAAAGAACGCCTTCCATGTTTTATTTAATAGAGTTGAATGGTTGGCATCATGGATTTTCGCTTCCAAATAAAATCTCAAGAGAACAACTGTCGAAAATAATTAAAGTTTTATTAGGTGACTCTTACCTTATTGAGAAAGAAAAAGGGTATGTTTTAACAGAAAAAGGACAATTGGCATGCACGGAATATTTTAAGCAGCATTATTACCCACAAAAAATAAAAGGCTTTTCGAAAGCAAAGATTCGAAGCCCTTTTTGGAATAGATTTCAGTTATTTACGCAAGTTTTTTCTGAGTATAGTTATCAAAACACAAAATATGTCCCAATTGTTAAACACCCACATCATCAAGAAAATATACGACAATTATTTCAGCAATTTAGTTCTAATAAAGAACAACTTTTAATGCAATGGTACACAGAGCAACAATTTTTATTTGACCAATTGGATGATCAAGTCGCCGATGTATTAACTAACCAGTTAACTGGACATGATTTTATTGGAAGAACAAGATCACAACTTGCAGCATACTATCAAATGTCACCAGAGGAGTTTTCATTTTATTTTAGGGATGCAGTTGAAGAAGTACTTCAATTGATTCAACAATACACTGACCAGTTACCTTTAAATAAAGAAATAGTTCAGATTTTGCATTTAGAAACCCATTTAGGTCTTTCTGCAAGTACATTTAAAACGTATGAACTAATTAAACAAGGCGCTAATCTTTCAGAGATCGCTAGACAGAGAGCGATTAAAGAAAATACAGTAAGAGAACATATCTTGGAGATGGCTTTTACTTTTGAGCATTTTCCTTATCAAAAATTTATTCCGTCAGATATTTATCAAAGTTTAAATCACTGTTTTGATGAAGTAGAGAATTTCAATTATCAAAAAGCTGTGAATGAAATCAATCAACTAGAATTTATGCACTATCGATTAGTTGAATTAGAAAGGATGCGTTTGAAATGATTGCTCAAATAAACAAAGTTTTACAGGAGAAGTTTGGGTATTCTTCATTTCGAACTGGACAAAAAGAGGCAATAGCTTCTGTTTTAAAAAAGCAAGATACACTGGTTATGTTACCAACAGGAACTGGTAAATCGTTATGTTATCAATTGCCAACCTATCTATCTGAAGGAACAACTTTGGTTGTGTCACCTTTATTATCTTTAATGCAAGATCAAGTAGAAAATTTACGTCTTAGAGGAGAAAATAGAGTTGTAGCTTTAAATAGTCTAACTTCATATCCTGAAAGAAGGCGTATTTTTAAACAAATAAATCAGTATAAATTTATATATACTTCTCCTGAAATGCTTCAAAATGATCAAGTAATTGAAATCTTAAAGAGAGTAAATATTCAGTTGTTTGTTGTAGATGAAGCACATTGTATCTCGCATTGGGGAACGGATTTTAGACCGGATTATCTTGCATTAGCAAATGTTCGCAAAAAATTGGGATTTCCTACAACCATGGCGTTAACAGCGACAGCAACAAAACAAGTAAGGGAAGAAATTATTCAATTTCTAGGACTGGATTTTGAACAGACTCATCAAATTATCAAGTCTGTTGACCGTGAAGAAATTAAATTTTTAGTGGAAATATGTGAAGGTAATAAATCAGAAATATTAACACAATATGTTACGCAATTAACAGGGCCGGGAATTATTTATTTTACAAGTAAAAAAATGGCAGATGATTGGGCAAATAAACTAATCATCGAGCTTGGTATAAAAGCGAGTAGTTATCATTCTGACTTAGAAGCGGATGATAAAATAAAAATTCAGCAACAATTTTTACACAATGAATTACAAATTATTTGTGCAACAAGTGCATTTGGAATGGGTTTTGACAAAGAAGATATTCGTTTTGTGATTCATTACCATATTCCCGGTTCTCCTGAGATGTATTTACAAGAAGTGGGCCGCGCAAGCAGAGATGGAAAAGAAAGTATAGCAGTTTTATTGTACCAACCAGGTGATGAAAATATTCAACGGAGATTTATCGAAAAATCTCTTCCTTCAAAAGAAGAGCTTAAAATCGCCTATAAACAAAATTCTAAAAAATTTATAAATGATGATTCTGTAGTAAAACTCGCCGAATTTTTTGCTAAGACTTCAACCAATATAAACGAAGCCTCAGAAAAAATTAAATCTAGAAAAGAAATAAAAAATAAGCAACTTTATTTTATGTTGCAGTATGTGTATGAAAACACTTGTAAGCGAAACTATTTACTAAATTATTTTGATGAAAGCCCCAAAGGAGATATAAATAAATGTTGTGCAAGTTGTGGAATAGATAGAGAAAAAATAATATCTGAAGTGAATAGGCTCCATGATACTAATCCAAAAGAAAAACTTGAAAATATTGTTTTTCCATGGCAGAAAGTGTTTAAATCTTTGTACAAGAATCTTCAAGAATAGGTAACGACTCATTGAAATATATGCTACAATAATAATCGACAGTACAGATGGAAGGAAGAAGTCCTATGAGTAAAAAAAATCAATCATCGGATGAAGAAATTTGGTCTAAACGATTTGGCGAAGATTATGATGATTTAGAATATGTTTCTAGAAGTGAACGATCTAGAAATGAAAAAAAACGAAATGGTGATGGAATGTCACCGATGTTAACAGGAACAGTTATATTTCTTGCAATATTAATATTAGCTACAATTTTTTATTACGTATGGTATTCAAGTCGTCCAATGGAAGAACAGATGGCTTCAGATGATCCAAATATTGAAGAAGTTGAAATGATAGATGAAAATTCAGAATCTGAAGAGGAGCCAGAGCCCGAGCCAGAGCCTGAACCGGAAACTGAACCAGAGCCCGAGTCTGAATCAGAGCCAGAGCCGGAACCTGAGCCAGAACAACCAGCACCTGAACCCGAACCAGAACCGGAACCAGAACAGCCAGCACCTGAACCAGAGCCAGAACCCGAACCCGAACCTGAAACAACACCACCGGTTGAAAGTGGTTCAACGTATACCGTCCAACCTGGAGATAATATGTATCGTATTGCATTAAATCACGGGATGACAACTCAAGAATTAATGGCTTTAAACAATTTATCAGAAGAGACTGTTTATGTTGGCCAAGTTTTACAAGTAGAATAATCAGTTGATAAAATGAAGGTAGGATAGAAATTGAAATATAAAGACTTAAAAATAGCCATTGATGGGCCAGCGTCTTCCGGAAAAAGCACAATTGCTAAGCTATTAGCGGATGAGTTTCAGCTTGTTTATGTTGATACGGGAGCAATGTATCGAACATTGACCTATTTAGCATTAAAAAATAATGTTGAAGTCAATGATGAGCAAAGCCTTGCTGATTTATTAAAAGAGACTGAAATTACTTTTAAAAGAGATAAAAACGGTCAAGAAGTATTTGCGAACGAAGAAAATGTTACGGAAGCCATTCGGCAAAATGATGTAACAAATAATGTATCCGTTGTTTCTTCATTTCCAAAAGTGCGTGAAGAATTAGTTCGCAGACAACAGGTCATTTCGGAACAATCAGGTGTTGTAATGGATGGAAGAGATATTGGTACGGTCGTATTGCCAAATGCAGATGTCAAAATTTTTCTGGTAGCAAGTGTTGAAGAACGAGCAGAACGTCGTTATTTAGAAAATAAAGAAAAAGGAATTGAGTCAGATTTCGAACGATTAAAACAAGAAATTATTGATCGTGACGAATATGATACGAATCGAAAAGTATCTCCTTTAAAACAAGCGCAAGATGCTGTTCGTCTAGACACGACAAGTTTATCTATTCCAGAAGTTGTAAAGAAAAGTATAGAAATAATCAATAATAAAATTAAATAAATAATATATACATAAATATTCATCTATTTTTGCATAAAAAGACAAAAACACAATAAATGTCCATCTTAATTAGGGGAAATAGTAGTTTTTCTATGAAATATATAGTAGAATATGTTAAGATGTATATATTGATTGGTATTGGGAGGCACAGTGAATATGTCAGAAGAAGAAAACAAAGATTTAGAAGTAAATGGTGAAGTTGAGGAAACTCCAGAAGAAGTTTCTACGGAAGAAACTTCAACAGATGCAGAAGAAACTGTAGATACAGAAGAAACTGCGGAGGCAACAAACGAAGAACCGGAAGCAACAGAAGAAACTGAAGAAGACAACGAAGTAGAAAGTATGTCTGAAGCTTTAGATGCATCAGTAGAAATTAAACCTGGTGACATTGTAGAAGGTGTTGTTTTAGCTTTTGATGAAGACAAAAATGTTGTCGTAGGGCTGGACACTGGTCATGAAGGATATATTCCAATTCGTGAATTATCAACTAACCGTGTGAATGACCCATCAGAAGAAGTTGAAGTAAACGAAAGAATTCGTGTAACAGTTCTTCGTGTTGTAAGTGATAAAGAACAAGGTAGCTTTATCTTATCTAAAAAACGTGTAGACCAACGTGAAGTTTGGAACGAACTCCAAGAGAAATTTGACAACGATGAAACAGTAGAAGCTGAAGTAAATCGTGTAGTCAAAGGCGGAGTTACAGTTGATTTAGGAGTACGTGGATTCGTACCAGCATCTCAACTAGATACTCGTTTTGTACGTGATTTATCTCAATTTGAAGGTAATACTTATGAATTTAAGATTATCGAAATTGATCCTCAAAATAGACAACTTATTTTATCACGTCGTGAGTTGTTAGAATCTGAGGAAGAAGAAAAACGTTCTGAAGCACTAGAAAACCTTGAAGAAGGTAGTACAGTTACAGGTACAGTAGTACGTTTAACAAACTTCGGTGCTTTCGTTGATTTAGGTGGTATTGATGGATTGGTACATATTTCTGAGATTGCTCATGAACATATTGACCATCCAGAAGATAGACTATCTGTTGGCGATGAAATTGAAGTTAAAGTATTAAGTGTTGATAAAGACCGCGAACGCGTATCATTATCAATTAAAGACTTACTACTTGGACCTTGGGACACTGTAGACGAAGAATTCCCTGCAGGCTCAACAACAACTGGTATAGTAAAACGTATTGTTGACTTCGGTGCTTTCGTTGAATTAAAACCAGGTGTTGAAGGATTAGTTCATATTTCAGAAATGGCACATCGTCATGTTGAAACACCACATGAAATTGTCAGTGAAAATGAAGAAGTCGAAGTTAAAGTACTAAGCGTTGATCAAGATGAACAACGTGTATCTTTAAGTATTAAAGCTTTGGAAGAAGCTCCAGAAAGATCTGAACAAGACGAAACTCCTCAACGTGAATCTCGTCCGGCTGTTCGTCAACCATCTCTAAGAGATGAAGAGGATGATTCAGCATTTACAATTGGTGACCAATTAGGTGATCAATTGAAAGGATTATTCGGAGACGATGAAGAGTAATTTGCTCTAGATTTTTTGTGAATAATATTAAAAGCACCCAACTTATTGGAATCACCAAAAAAGTTGGGTGTATATTATTGTTTAGGACAAATTTTTTAAGTAAAGTAATGAAAGAAAGTTGGTGAAAGAATGTCAAAACCTACAGTAGCAATAGTTGGACGTCCAAACGTTGGTAAATCTACGATTTTTAACCGAATTGTAGGAGAGAGAGTATCAATCGTCGAAGACGAGCCAGGAGTCACTAGAGACCGTATTTATGGCCAAGCAGATTGGCTTGGTAAAGAGTTTTCCCTTATTGACACAGGAGGAATTACTCTTGAAGAATATCCCCTAGATGTTGAGATTAAAAGTCAAGCGGAGATTGCGATTGAAGAAGCAGATGTTATTATTTTTATGGTGGATATTAGAAGTGGGATTACCGCTTTAGATGAAAATATCGCTAAGATGCTTTATCGATCAAATAAGCCGGTTGTGCTTGCCTTAAATAAAGCAGATAATCCAGAACAACGTGAAAGATCCTATGAATTCTATTCACTTGGTTTAGGAGATCCTTTTCCGATTTCTGGTTCGCATGGTTTAGGGTTAGGGGATTTATTAGATGAAGTTGTTTCACATTTTGACGATGACTCTTTAGATGTATATGATGAGTCTGTGATTAAATTTAGTTTAATCGGTCGTCCGAATGTTGGAAAATCCAGTTTAGTAAATAAAATTTTAGGTGAAAGGCGTGTGATTGTATCAGATGTTGGAGGAACAACACGAGATGCTATTGACACACCTTTTGTAGATGAAGATGGACAAGAATTTGTTATTATAGATACAGCTGGTATTCGTAAAAGTGGAAGAGTGTATGAAAACACTGAGAAATATAGTGTTTTAAGAGCGCTAAGTGCTATTGAACGCTCTGATGTAGTCTTGTGTGTTATTAATGCAGAAGAAGGCATTAGAGAGCAGGATTCCCGTGTTTTCAGCCATGCACATGATGAAGGCAAGAGTATTATCGTTTTAGTTAACAAATGGGACACCATTGAAAAAGATACAAATACCATGCGCGATTTCGAATTGGATATTCGGACAAGATTTAAATTCTTGGAATATGCGCCTATTTTATTTGTTTCAGCTGAAACAGGCGAACGACTACAACGATTACCAGACATGATTAAAAAAGTTTATGAAAGTCGTATGCAAAGAGTTCAATCGTCTATATTAAACGATGTATTAATGGATGCTTTAGCAATGAACCCGACACCTACCGTGAAAAACAAACGATTGAAAATCTTTTATATGACACAGGTAGCTGTTGGCCCACCGACTTTTATTGTATTTGTGAACGATACGGAGTTATTGCACTTTTCTTATCGTCGATTCTTAGAAAATCAATTACGTCAGAATTTTGATTTTCAAGGAACGCCGATTAGAATAATTCCGCGAAAACGAACGTAAATGCAATAAACGAAATTGTAATTTTTTTACCATTTTTATCCAAAAAAGATTGCAGTTATAAGGGTTATATGTTATCTTTTAAAATGAAATGTCGAAGTATTTGACTATTTCACCTATTGATTCTCAATAATGGGATTATAAAAAGTAATATCTAGTGTTATACTAGATGAAGCTTTTTAGGGAGGTGTAGAATTATGGCAAATAAAGCAGATTTAATTGAGGGCGTTGCTTCAAAAACAGAATTAACTAAAAAAGATGCAACTGCAGCAGTTGAAGCTCTTTTTGACGTCGTAACAGAAACTTTAGCAGATGGTGAACGTGTACAAGTTATTGGTTTCGGTAGCTTCGAAGTTCGTGAACGTGCTGCTCGTAAAGGACGTAATCCTCAAACAGGGGAAGAAATTGAGATTCCTGCAACAAAAGTTCCAGCATTCAAAGCTGGTAAAGGATTAAAAGACGCAGTTAAAAACTAATCAAGCTGTATTTTTTAATAAACATACGCAATAATTTATTGCGAGCTAACCGATTGTTTCTGCTTTAATGCAGAGATAATCGGTTTTTTTAATTTTATTGGTGGTTAAACTGTTTGGAGACCAATATTTCAAATTTACTGGTGCGTAATTGATTTAGGCACCAGTATTTTATTTTTATTGGTGCGTAATTGATTTAGGCACCAGTATTTCACATTTATGGATGCGTAACAGATTTAAAACAATAACATGGTTTATTAGCATTCAATTTATTTTATATCGTTAAACTTATATTTCATCGTAGTTAGAAATTTCGACAAAATGAGA
>Ga0209487_1002087_pt1 | contig 16425 bp, 16 predicted proteins | sample Poulit2012_FD_187524 | JGI IMG/M metagenome (GOLD analysis project Ga0209487, IMG submission 187524) | Agricultural soil microbial communities from Georgia to study Nitrogen management - Poultry litter 2012 (SPAdes) (version 2) | ecosystem: Environmental > Terrestrial > Soil > Agricultural land...
GGCGTTGATGATAGGTATAAGGGGCAAGGTTATGGTGACATTTTAATGAGTTCAGTTTTAGTTAATTGTATCAAAATTGCACAAATCTCCGGTTGCCCATTAATCACAGTAGAGTCTACCGAAAGTGTGAGGGAGTTTTATTACAGGTATGACTTCAGCTATGTACGTCCGGAGCGTAATTATAGACTTATGGTTATGAATACGAAGAAACTACTTCATCTAGTCAACTAGAGTTGAAGCATTGCATCAGAGAGAAAAGCTATTTTGATTCACTATTCTGCTTCCCGCTTTCTTCATCCTCAAGTTTCACTATTTTTCCACTTGGATATTCTTTAACAAGCTCACCATTATCAGTTTGATATCACTAGCGTTGCATAATTAGCTATGAACTTAAGGCCTAAACATGTTTTTAAAGCAATATTCGATATTAAAAAGTTAATTTGTACTTAACTTTAAAACACGTTCTATAGGAATTATTTCGTTTTGGGTACTCCCCCCACCTTTAGAAGCTTTTTCCTATAACTTGATTTAATTCATTAACGGCCGGACCGCCGCTATTGCCTCCCCGAATCATAGCATTGGTTTCTAAACGGGGTTTCCTATCAGGCATAGAAATTCTTGTACCTGTAATTTGTCCAATTTTCTCACCCATATCATTACCTAATTGATAATGTGGAAAACCCCGACCTCCTTTCTAATAAGCCAATCTAATCACGACTTACAGATTTATATGCTTGATCACTATGATTCGGAGTGTTTGGATAGCGAAGCTCTATTCGGTTCATTTCAGCTAGCTTTTTTATGTGATTCCTTCTCAAGCCATCAGCGTTTCTTCTAAGGTAATAGGATAATTCTGCTACCGGCAAAAACCGATTTGTGCATAAGGATAATATGATTTCCCGCAGTACTACCGGATTCAGTCGCTTTTTCTCTCGTGCCGGTTTGGAAATTTCCATTAGAATTTCATTATTTTCAATATCGTCCTTGCGTGCTAAATCATTATTACTGGAGTTTCCATCGTTATTACCTAAGCAGTCACTGTTATTACCGGAGTTCGTTTCCTTATCATATTCTGTTTCATTATTTCCACCAGTCTCAACAAAAATCTCGGATAGTACATAACTAGTCCCCCTACCGGTTCCTTGGGGCAGCAACAATCCCTCTTCAACTAAATCAGATAATAATTTATTAATATCCCGAGCAGATTTATGAGTCAATTCTTGAAGCCGAACGTTGTTTACATTACTTTCATGATAAGCGGTAACTAATATAAGAACTTCATCCGGTAATAAAAGGTGAAACCGATCCTTCAACACGGCTTGTGTATATTTTACGGGGACAGAGGGATACGGGGACAGAGGGACAGGTTCCTTGTCCCCTCCAATTTCCATATACCTTCTTTCACCTCATCAGCGGACGAAACACCCATAAAGTGAATGGATTCGCTTGGCTTTGTTGCGCGTTCGGCAATTTTATTTACTGCTGCTTCGATATTTTCTTTAATACCCAGGTCCTGTAATGAAACAGGTAATTGCAGTTTGTTATAAAATGGCAGCAGCTTTTTCATCTCTTCTGGACGCTGCTCCAGGGATAGTTGCACAAGAATACCATAGGCAACTTTATCGCCATGAAGAAACGGATGTGTTTCCGGAACATGGGTCAGGCCGTTATGAATCGAATGTGCACCGGAGATTCTGCCGTATTGATCACCATAGCCACCGACCATACCGCCTGCCATGATAATCGTTTCTATTACTTTGGTGAATGCGTCTGAGATATCCGCTTGTTCCATTGAGGTGATGGCTTCTGCACCATTTTCCAACAGCACATCGCGACACAGACGGGCGGCATGTAGTGAAACCTCCAGCGGAATGGACTTTGCCGGCAATGCGCGCATCAGCACATCTGCTTCATACCATTTTGCTATTGTATCCCCAATCCCCGCTCGTAAATAAGGCGTCGGTGAGTGAACAATAATGTCCGGGTCCACCAACAGCATAAATGTACTTCTTGGGAAAGCTTCATATTCCAGAAAATTTCCGGCTTCATCATAAAATACACTTAATGCGGTCCAAGGTGCACAATTAGATGCCAAAGTCGGAATTAAAATAACCGGTAGATTCGTAGCGTTTCCGCATGCTTTGGTAATATCGGCAATTTTTCCGCCACCGATTCCAATAACGACGTCCACTGTATCTCCTGTAATGAGATCATTGATCCGATTTACTTCTTCATGTGTACATTCCCCGTTATATTTTTCATATGTAATCTTTGCGGGTAAGGAAGGTATATATTCTTTTGCCGCTTCCCATGACTTTCCCCCATGAATAATTAATCCATGACGCAATTGATTTTCTTCCATTTTTACAGGTAATTGATTGACCACACCCGGATAGCATTGATAATAACCAGGCGCCCCTTGCACTTGAATTGCTTCCATCTTGATCACCTCATATTTATTTTTCAAAACTAATTGACTTATCACATTTCCTATACTATACTAAATTTTAATAAACTTGGCATTCGCGAGCCTTAAGGCGAATTGTCTTAGTTGCATTTATGCAGAAAGAAAATATAGATATATTTTTTTACTGCAAATCAAAATTACATCATATTCTTATCCAGAGAGGCGGAGGGACTGGCCCGACGATGCCCGGCAACCATCTATTTTTTATAGAAAGGTGCTAATTCCAACAAACAATTTTTTGTTTGAGAGATAAGAGAAGCGAAATTGGATGAAGCTATTTCTAATCTTTCTCTGTCTCTCTCGACAGGGGAAGTTTTTTTATATTCATTTTCACCTAAAATTATCCAGTGGGGAGGAAACATATTATGATTCATTTTAAAAATATTACGAAGGTTTTTGACGCGAAAGCAAAAGAAGTAAAAGCGCTGGATGATGTCTCACTAAACGTTAAAAAAGGAACGATCTTCGGTGTCATCGGATACAGTGGTGCTGGTAAGAGTACATTGGTACGGATGGCAAATCTTTTAGAAGAGCCAACAGCAGGTCAAGTATTCTTCAATGGTGCCGAGCTGACGAAGATGTCAAAGGCTAATCTGAAGAAGGCGCGGCAAAATATAGGGATGATTTTCCAGTCTTTTAATCTATTAAAAACCGGGACGGTATATGAGAATATCGCGATTCCACTTAAGTTAACTGGTGTTCCTAAAAATGAAATCAAGGCGCGTGTCCAGAAATACTTGGACATTGTCGGACTGCAAGATAAAGTGAGTGCCTATCCGGCTCAGCTATCCGGAGGTCAAAAGCAACGTGTGGCGATTGCTCGTGCTTTGGCGCATGAACCGGAAGTACTGTTATGTGATGAAGCGACAAGTGCGCTTGATCCGGATACGACAGATGCGATCCTCGCCCTGTTAAACCGGATTAATCAGGAGCTCGGCATTACGATACTGTTAATTACGCATGAAATGAATGTTGTCCAGGATATTTGTCATGAAGTAGCTGTCATGGAACAAGGCCGCGTCGTCGAACAAGGAAAAGTGATTGATGTATTTGCTAGGCCGAAGACAAAGACGGCCAAACGATTTATTCAATCCTTATTTAATGATGAAGTACCGGAACAATTGGTGGAAAGCTTGAGTGATTCCGGTCAAATCGTTACTTTATCTTTTCTCGGAGATTCTTCTGGAAAGCCGGCGCTGGCCATCGTTACTAAAAAATTCGATGTCTACCCTTCCATCTTAAGTGGAAATATCGCCCAGCTGAAGGATCAGCCATTCGGGCGTTTGGTTGTCCATCTGGAAGGCAGTCCATCCGAGACGGAAAAGGCGATCAGTTATTTAACAGAGCTTGGCGTTTTAGTCGAAGGATATCAAAAAGGAGGGGTGCAACATGTTAGCTAGTATTTCCGCTTTTTTTGATAATTGGGGTTCGGATATATGGGTAGCGGTTGTTCAAACCTTTCAAATGGTTGGCATCGCACTTGCGATATCCGTTGTCATCGGGCTCCCCCTTGGCGTTTTATTAATACTTACCGGGACAGGGAAAGCACTGGAGAATAAATTTTTCCATCAAACGCTCAACTTGATTATTAATATGATCCGTTCGGTACCATTTATCATTTTGCTGTTCTTTATCCTGCCTTTCACGAAATTTATTGCCGGTACAACCATTGGTGTCGGCGGGGTTATTGTTCCACTCGTTGTTTACACAGCCCCGTATATTGCCCGGTTAATGGAATCGAGCCTTTCTGAGGTCGACCGTGGCGTGATTGAGGCATACGAAGCAATGGGCATTAAAACGAGTCATATCGTCTGGCATGTATTGATTCGCGAATCGAGACCATCGATTATTCTCGGGCTGACGATTGCAACGATTGGGCTGATTGGCGCGACAGCGATGGCAGGCCTCGTCGGAGCCGGCGGACTTGGGGACTTGGCCTACCGTTACGGGCATCTTCGCTATCAAGCGGACGTCATGTATGTCACGGTGATTATTTTAATTGTGCTCGTTCAAGGGATTCAAACACTTGGCAATCAACTGTCAGCCAAATTGAAAAAAGATTAGGGAGATGACTGATGATGAGTAATGCGGGAGTAGAAACACAGATAAAGACGGTCCCCATTCGTTTTGCCGATTTGGAACATGAGGCCAAACAGCTGATGGATGAAAAGGTGTTCACTTATGCGCAGAGCGGTGCAGGGATGGAAGAGACACTCCGCGCCAATCGGGAAGCATTCGGGAGTTGGAAAATCGTTCCGAAGTTTATGAAGGATGTTTCTCAGATTCATTTAAACACAACTGTTCAAGGGCAAGAAGCTGCTGCTCCGATTTTACTCGCACCTGTCGGCATGCAGGGAATTGCCCATCCAGACGGAGAATTAGCGAGTGCACAAGCTGCTGACGCGCAAGGGATACCGTTCATTGCAAGCACCGTATCTTCTTATAGTCTGGAGGAAATTGCTGAAGCAAACGGCAATGGCGCGCGCTGGTTCCAGCTTTATTTTCCAAATGACATCGATATCGCTGCAAGTTTTGTAAAAAGAGCGGAAGCAGCTGGTTACAGCGCGATTGTGATTACAGTGGATACGCCAGTAGTTGGTAACAGGGAACGTGATCGCGCAAATAATTATTCACCGTTGGTAGAGGGTCACGGTGCGGCGAACTATGCTGCTGATCCTGTATTCCAACAGTATCTTGAGGCTAAACCAGGCGCAGAAGTTTTGGAGGAAATGTTGCAATTCTTTTACCGGCCAGGGTTTAATTGGGAAGATATAAAACATATTCGGGATGCGGTGGATCTGCCTATTTACATAAAAGGAATTTTGCACCCGGACGACGCAGCACAGGCTGTGGAACATGGCATTGACGGGATCGTTGTATCCAACCATGGCGGCAGACAGCTGGATGGCTGCATCGCGACACTGGACGCACTGCCGCTGATCAAGGACAGGATAAAAGACAGCATCCCGATTTTTTTCGACAGCGGGGTTCGCAGTGGTCCTGATATTGTAAAAGCACTGGCACTGGGAGCAGATGCTATTTTACTCGGCAGACCATATCTGTATGGTTTAGCCGTCGCCGGTATATCCGGTGTTGAACAGGTTATTGAAAATGTTAGCCATGATCTTAAAACAACACTCGCTTTATCCGGCATAACATCGATTCAAGAGATTCATTCGGGATTAGTCCGGAAGGCAGATTAATAAAACAGAAAAAGGAGAAAAAAACATGAAAAATTTTTTTACGTTTAGCTTATTTGCATTAATGATTGCTGCGTTGGCCGCATGCGGGAGCGAAGAATCAAGCGGAAAAGATTCCGGGGACACTTTAAGTGAAGATAAATTGGTTGTCGGCGTTACATCCGGCCCGCATGAAGAAATCCTGGAAAAAGTACAGGAACTTGGAAAAGAAGAAGGTTTAGACATTGAATTAAAAGTTTTCAGTGACTATGTGATGCCGAACGTCGCTTTATCCGAAAGCGAAATTGATATCAACAGTTTCCAGACAGAACCTTTCTTCGATCATATGAATGAAGAACGCGGATTGGATCTTGTGAAAGTCGCTGATACGGTTACTTTTCCAATGGGGATTTACTCTGAAGATGTGACAGATGTAAATGATCTACAAAAGGGTGCGAAAATCGGATTACCGAGCGACCCGACGAACAGCGGACGTGCGTTAATGCTGTTTGAAAAAGCAGGATTAATTAAAGTGAACGAAGATGCCGGTATTGATGCGACCGTAAAAGATATTGAAGTAAATGATAATGACTATGAATTTATCGAGCTTGATCCGGCACAAATTGCCCGTCAGCTTGGCGAACTTGACGCAGCTGCAATTAATACAAACTTTGCGATGGACCATGGCTTTGTACCATCGGAGGATTCTATTTTTATGGAAGGAAAAGATTCTCCTTTTGCCAATCTGATTGCAGTGAGAGATGATTCCAAAGATGATGCTGTCGTTCAAACGTTTATCGATCTATATCATTCCGATGAAGTAAAAGAATTCGTCGATGAAGAGTTTCAAGGATCTGTGATTGTTTCTTGGTGATTTATATGAGGGAAGCCTTCTGCTGCGGCAGGAGGCTTTCTTTGTTTTGTCGGTAGTCGTGCTTCTCCATTCGAACCGTCACGCATATTGTGTACTTTTTTTATTTATACGAGCCGAGTCCCCGTTCAATCTACGAGCGATTTCTGCACTCCCTCCGAAAAAACTTTATAATTTCATTCATTTTTACTGTCCACTTTGTATATGATAATTGTGTGAGAAAAATACACTTAGTGCTGGCACACTAAGTGTATGAGAATCCAAGCTATTTCACTAAGGCTACGGCGAGGGATAGAAAAGCAATCAAGAAGAACAGAAATGAAAAGAACCCGAAATAAATTCTGTTCATAATTCTCACCTCCCAGTAATATGTATATGAAGGAAAATCGCATTATATCCTTTATTTAACATATTCTTTTAGGTGGGAGTAATATGAAAAAGGAACACATATTAGTCAGGATCCTATGTGTTCCCTTTTATTTTTTCATAGACTTTGTTGCTTTTAATCCCCCGTAGTTGATGTAAACTGCGACGTAACATACCGCTCTGGAAATACACTACGCTTTCCGCGGGCTCGCGATGAGCCTCCTCACTCGCAAAGAACGCTCGTTGTGGGGTCTCATCGTCTTCGCTTTCCCGCAGGAGTCTTCGTGTATTTCCTTCGCTAACATGGTGTTTGACAACAGTACTGTATAGCTCGCTTTTACTATTCCGATTATCGTTTGGAGCGGAGGACCGTTGACTCCTCGAAAATACAAACCAATTTTCTTCGTGCGATGCAAAAGCTGCCGTAGCCTTCCTTGTCCTGCGGGAACAAAGGTTTTCGGTGGGGCGAGTAATCGCAGTCCCAGCACGTGTCTGAAGACCCCGCAGTAATTTAAGGAAGGTCGACTAAAACCGTTCTTTGCGAACAACGTCGACATACCCTTTGCCAGGGCAAGGAGGCTGAAGCCGTGCCCGCGGAAAGCATCCGCCCGTAGCGATCCCGGACGGCAGCAATAACACACGTATTGGCAAATCAACATGCACTTACTTCGCAGTTTATAGGTTTTATGCTCTAAATGAAGCTTTCAAACTACATCTTGTTCTGTTTCTATATACCCATTTTCTGTTTTGAATGGTAATGTGGATAGCTTTTTGCCATGTCTACTGCGTCTTGTGCCTCCATGTATCCCCAATGATCATCCAGCGTTGGCTCGGCCGTTGTTTTAAGAATGCTTTTCACATCGTTCGGGCTTAGATTAGGATTGGATTCTAACATGAGCGCAACAACACCTGCACAAATGGGAGTCGCCATGGAAGTGCCGGACATCTGTATATAATACTCTCCTACAAGCTGTTCCGGTAATTGTTTTTCCAAAGTAGAACCTGGCGCTAACAAGGAGATTATATCTGTTCCCGGTGAATAAATATCTGGTTTGATTAAGGAATCAATCGTTGGTCCCCGGCTCGAGTATTCCGCAATTGTGTCGTCTGCACGTGGAGCGGTGTTTTGATCAGCTGTTGATCCTACCGTAATAATAAACGGATCGATAGCCGGCGTGCCTATTGTCATCTGCTTTGGCCCACTGTTTCCGGCAGCCGCACAAACAACGATGCCACTATGCCATGCCTTTTGCGTAGCAAGTGCTAGAGGATCATCCCGATAAGATTCATGGGCAGTTGCCCCAAGCGAAAGGGAGATGATTCGAATATTATGTTCTTCTTTGTGGTCCATACACCATGAAATCCCTTTAATAATTGTCGATAACCTTCCACTGCCATTTTCATCCAACACCTTCACACCCACTACCGAAACATCCGGTGCAGGCCCGATATATTTGCCGTCTGACCTGTAAGCATTTCCTGCCACGTCACCTGCACAATGTGTTCCATGACCGTTATCATCATAAGGTTCTTCCTGGTCATTAACAAAGTCTTTGAAAGCCACAATACGATTCTCAGGCTTGGTTAAATCTGCATGTGGATGAATTCCGGTATCAATGACAGCAACTGTTACCCCTTTGCCTGTATAACCGTATTGTTCCTGCACATTCACCGCTCCGATTTGTCTAGTCGAAACATCAAGCAACGATGTTACGATACGATCATAAAAAATACGGTCAACCGCTTCATCATCTTTGATCTCCCTTATTTTCTTCGGTGTCAGATGTCCGCAAACAGCATCACGATTACCAGTCCCCAGTTCATTTCCTAATGCGCTATACTTGTCCTGTTGACAAATTTTAAATAGTTTATCCTTTTTGTTCTCATCAGTTGCCTTCTTAAAGTGAATAATCACTGGCAAGCTGGTACCGCTTGTTTCTTCAGGATCTTCTTTCCGATTCAGATGAAGTTGTTCCACCAATCCTGGATCTAATTTGCGTCCTGCCTCTTCGAACCATACTCTTTTTCGGTTACTCATTTTTTCAACCTCCTTGTATTTTCTTTCCTTGATCCTACCTTCGAAACAACAGCGATGGCTTGGAACAATTCTGTTAATACATTCTGGAAGTACTGCCTTGCAACAAAAAGCTATTTTTTCGAAGGGCATAAGCGCAGTATCTACCCCAATCCAAGGATGGAAACTACTCCTTATAAGAACAGCATAACATGCTTAATAAAGGAAAACAATACTTTTTCTGAAAATATAAATAATATTGACAACTGTATACATAGGAAGAGAAAGCACAAGACATTAGCGGGTTATTAAAACTATTAATAAATAAATTATATCTTGTAACATCAAAAAAAACGCCTGAACCATTGCGGTTCAAGCGTTAATATGCATGTAAAATGAAAAGTATCAGAATATTATACCTATTATGCTTGATTAATGAAAGAAAGTGTAATATTCTTAAGAGTGAAGTCTATGCTAGGAAGTAGAATGGGAGTTCTATCTCTGGCATATATACAACTTAATATAAAGAGGGGGTGCGATGTCAATGGACGTATTTACTTTTGGTATTTTCATTATTGCGTTGTTAACCTATATTGATAGACGCCACTGACACCAAGACTAGCAACCTTCTTCTCATATGTATTTTTCTTTCATAAAGTGTTTACCCACACTTTATGTTCTTTTTTTGTAGTTTTGTCTATGATGTTAAGGTCTATACTTTTATTTCGCATAGTTACACAACGAAAATTTAAGTAGACGTTTATAAGTATAGTATATATATTTCATTCTGTAAACATAAATACGCAAATTGGAGGGGGTATTTACGTTCACTTAACTACTTCCTTGAAATTGGAATTTTTCTGCCATAAAGAACTTCTCCTTAAACCTATGCCCCACGCCATGCCCCTATTAAACCTTTCCAACTTTGTAAAAAATACGTCGATAAATGTAAAACGATTAAAGCAGGATTTTTGTTCACTTTGCTGAAGTTAGTAGTATAAGTTAACTGCCTCAACACGACTAGGAGAAATAAGGAAGGTGAATGGTATGTTCAAAAATATTCTATTGAAAATGCTGCCACGTAAAGAGCAACTGATTTATGAAAGAAAGCTTACAGGTGTTATGAAGCGTTTAAAAATTGACGATTACGATTTCAATTGGGATCGCAGCAGTTGCTTTATTGAATTTAATTACCAGGAGATTTCCTACAGATTGGAACATTCTACAGACAAGGCTAAAAAAAGAGGGATTTTTTTAAGGGATGGAATGGATTGTTTAATGGAGCTGACCGAATCCCTTGAAGATCTGTGTAGAATCACTGAGAGAGGAACGAATAAACTCGAGACATGGATATCCGGCATGGAACAATCATCTTCAGCACAAGATTCACCTGAATTTGAAGAAGAATTTCACATCAGATATAAGTCATTGGGGAGACAAAACCATCCTGAGTATAATGTCGAGGAAACTATTCCTCTTGCGCCTGAACCATCCCTAGGGGAATTCGACGAAAACGGACTTATCCAACGACCACGACGCAGGTAGAGTTAGGTCGGGCCCCTTGTCCTTAGGGACGGTGGGACTGGTTCCTCGTCCCAACGCGGGGGGACAAGGAAACCCGTCCCTCCTATAGAAGCAGGAGAAAAGCAATATTAATATGGTTGGTTTTCTGCTGACGCAGAAAACCTTCCGTTCTCGTGTAGTAGTTGTGCGATAAAGTGTGGAAGTCGCGCGGTAAATGATCAAACCCGTGCGATAATTATTAAAAGTCGAGCGACACTCCCATTAACTCGTGCAAGGGAATCACGCTGCGGAGGCGGTGGGACAAGGGGCTCCTTGTCCCAATTATATGCTTTTGTCAATGCATGAAATGAGTCTTTTTTCGATGTCCTCCGCAAATCCTGTAATAGCGTCATCTTCGACCATTTGAATTAATGCTGTTGGTTTTGGCAGGCCAATTTTTGTCTTATCCTCGTCTTCGTAAACAACTATTTTACATGGTAAGAAATAACCAACGAGTTTATTTTCCGATAGAATACGCTGTGCTTCCTGTGGGTTACATACCTCTAACACCTGGTAAGACTGGTCAAATTCAAATCCCTTTTTCTGTAATGTATCTTTGATATCGAATTGCCAAAGGACGCCGAAACTTTCCTCTTTTAGATTTTTTTCAAGTGATTCTACAGCTTGTTCTACAGTTTGATCTGTTTCAACTGTATAATGAAACATGGTTAACTACGCTCCTTTTTATTTGTCTCAACTATTCCAAATGCAATCCGAATTGCTATTTCACTGTTGCTTTCACTGCGTAGTACGGATTTAATGGAATGACTTCAGCGTCATATCCATTCTTCTCCAGGGTCTCGGCCATTTCTTCAGAAGCAATTCTGTGATGTAGTGGTGGTCCTGATTCAGTTTGAATAGCTTCCCATTCGATGATTAGTATGTTTCCGCCAGTTTTTAAAATGCGTTTTATTTCTCCGAGTGTTTTATCCAGATCCGGAACTTCATGAAGGACAAGTGAAATCATCACTTTGTTTACCGAATCGTCATCAAGCTGAATCCGGTCTAAGTCACTTTCTACATACTGAATATTTTCCAGTTGTTCCTGGTCCGCGTTTTCTTTCAACATCTCCAGCATTTTAGGTTCGATATCCACTGCATAAACGAATTGCTTCGTGCTTTGTGCCATTGGTATGGCGAAGTATCCATTACCAGCACCAAGATCGGCAATTGTATCACTTGATTTTATATCTAGATGACCGATAATCTTATCCGGTGGCAATAATTCCATGCGGTCGGCGCTCATTAATACATTAGCCTTTTCAGGATTAAACCGTTTGTCAGTCATTTTTTAGCCTTCTTTCCATATTAAGTTCTTTTAATAGTAATCAGATGGAGGGCTTTCGCTACCCCCAGGCGCCCATACCACCTTTCACATTTGTCACCTTTTCAAATCCTTGTTTCTTCAGGACTTTAGTTGCTTTCATACTTCGTATTCCACTCTGACAGATAACGACTACTTCCTTGTTTTTATCAAGTTCATTGGACTTTTGTGCCAACTGTGAAAGTGGCATGTTTTTAAACGGTTTACGGTGATTCGCTTTGTATTCACCAGGGGTTCTTACATCGACAAATTGAACATTTTTGTCTTTAAATTTATCTTTTGCTTCCTGTGTTGATATATGTGCTATTCCTTTAACAGGTATGAATCGCTGTAAAATGAACCAGGCGATACCTATGATCAAGGCCCATTGAATGATTGTGCCCATGCTTATCTCTTCCCCCTAACAAACTTTTTTAATTATGGTGTTCACTTTAAAATATCCAACCAAATTTTTATTGCGGTTGCGAAAATGAGAATTGCTAAAATCCATTGGAGAATCTTCGTGTTCATTTTTTGCCCTACTTTTGCCCCTATTGGTGATGCAATTAAACTTGCAACAATCATAATTGCAGCATGTATAAACAATATTTGCCCAGTAAAGATCTTACCTGTTGTCGCACCGATGGAAGAGATAAATGTGATTGCCAAGGATGATGCGATGGTCATTCTTGTTGGGACTTTAAGTAGCAGCAACATGATTGGCACTAAAATAAACGCCCCGCCCGCACCGACGATTCCAGCTCCACCACCAACAAGGAGAGCAAATGTAGCGGCAAGCCACTTGTTGAAATTTTCGATGCGAAACTGGGAATTATCTACAGCTTTGTTTGGGATAAGCTTCATGACCACCGCGATTAATGCAAGTACACCATAGACAACGTTAATTGCACTTTCTGGCATATAGGAGGATAAGAATGCGCCAATAAGACTTCCAAGCAAAATACCAGTGCCCATGTAACCGATGATTACTTTATTTAAATATCCACCCTTGCGATATGCCCACACACCGCCAATTGTCGCAAACAGCACTTGGATCGCTGTAATACCAGATACTTCATAGGAACTAAATTGCGCAACACCTAACATAGCCGGGACATATAACAACAGCGGAAAGTTAATAATAGCTCCACCGATTCCTACCATTCCCGAAATAAAGGTACCGACAAAACCAATTACAAAAATCGTTAGGATAAAGATTAAACTATAATCCAAATGTAAACCTCCCTAAGGGGGGGGACATGGGGACAGGTACATCGTCCCGGGGACGGTGTACCTGTCCCCTTGTCCCTGCCAGAAGAAGCTCGCACGAGGCGAGCTCCTCCTTTAACCTTTTTTAATCCAAAATTTTAACACGCCATCTTCCTCTGTATCTTTTAATAGTTCATGGCCGCCTGATTTTGCCCATGCAGTCAGGTCACTTTTAGATCCTTGATCTGTCGCATGAATTTCAAGCACTTCACCTGAGTTGATTTCTTCTATTGCCTTTTTCGTTTTCACAATCGGCATTGGACATGCTATTCCTTTTGCATCTAATACTTTATTTGCTTCCATTTCTTATTTCCTCCTTAAAATTTGTGGGACGGAGGGACGGGTCCCTCGTCCCGAAGTTCAATAGTGAAGGGACAGTGGACCCGTCCCCTCGTCCCTATCACTCAATCGCGCAACGATTAGGGCCTATCTCCATCTCTTTTTGTTCTTCTTGATCCGGGTTGATTTTACCCATGTTTATTTTACGAATATCTTCATATGCATTTGGCTGTGGTGGGAGGTTTTCGGTTACCATTTTCCTGAATTCCTGCTCATCGTCTACTTGTAATCCTTTATTTTTCTGATAAAGATCACCTAATCGAGCGGAGACTTCACCGCCTTGACCAAGCTCTTCCTCGAATGAATAATGGCCCGGCAATACGATTAAATCATCAGAGAGTTCTTTGTAACGGCTATAAAGCGTATGACGAAGATCGCCTACCCAATCCTCTGCTTTGCCTGCTAAGTCCGGGCGACCGATTGATTTCACAAATAGAATGTCTCCTGTTAATAAATACTTGTCGTCAACAATAAATGACGTACTGCCAATGGTGTGACCCGGTGAATATATTGGCTGTACTTTTATCGTCGTGTTGCCGACCGTAATGTCATTGCCTTCTTCGACGGGTGTATAATCAAATGTAGCTTCTGTTGCATCTTTTGGTGGCAAGTAATACGTTCCGCCAACTTCTTCTGCAAGCGCACGTCCGCCGGAAATGTGGTCTGCGTGTAAATGGGTGTCAATCAATTGTTTAATTTGTACACCTTTTTTTTCTGCAAACTTTTTATAAATATCCGTCATACGCGCTGTATCTACAATTGCAGCTTCTCCATTTGATTCGATGAAGTAAGAGAGGCAACCTTTTCCTAATCGAACAAATTGATAAATGCTTCCTCCATCATTTAAATCAGCAATCTTTACAGGCTCCAAATGTTCACTCCATGCCTTCATTCCGCCTTCTAAACTATAAACATTTGTAAAGCCCGCTTCTTCTAGCATTTCTGCTACCATTACAGATGATCCGCCTTTTGCACAAACAACGATAATTTCCTGATCTTTTTTCAACTTGTCAGCTACTGCATCGACACCATCCAATAAATTAAAGTAGGGTTCATTGATGACTTCCACTTTTCCGCCTTCAATTTTCCAATCATCAAATGCGTCTGTGTTTCTTACATCTAATAGAAGTGTTTCCTCATGATTTACTACCTTTTTCGCTAATACTTCCGTTGACATTGTTTTAACCATTCATTTCTCCTCCTCGATTAAAATGTTAATGAGATATTCGCATCCTTCGCGTAGTCGATAAACGTAGCGGCACCGCCAACTTCAATCCCATCAACAAATGCGTCCTTCTCCAAGTTCATGACATCCATCGTCATTTGACACGCAATTAATTTAATCCACGGTATACCTGTCCCATCGTCTCTTTTGTCAAACGTTCATTTCCCATTTGATGACGATTCATCACCTAATTACCTGTAGGGGTATTTAAATTACTAAAAAAATTAAATGAATAAATTCACATCTCCATCTTCCGCGTCGCCAATATATGCTCCAACTCCAGCGTATTCAATGTCATCAAGTAACTCTTCTTTTTTCAGTCCAAGTAAATCCATTGTCATCGTACATGCAATCATTTTGACATTTAGTTCTTGTGCCATTTCCACCAGTTGAGGTAGCGGCATCGCATTGTGCTTCTTCATGACATTCTTAATCATCTTCGGTCCCATACCAAAATAGTTCATTTTTGAAAGACCCATTTTATCCGTTCCCTTGGGCATCATTTTTCCAAACATTTTCTCCATAAAACCTTTTTTAACCGGGACATGTGCATCCTTACGCAATGCATTTAGTCCCCAAAATGTGTGGAATATCGTCACCTCATGATCATAAGCAGCTGCACCATTGGCAATAATATACGCGGCCATCGCTTTATCATAATCACCACTAAATAATACAATCGTCGTTTTCTTTTTAACCGACATATTTATTTCTCCTTTCTTTAAATTATGAATTAAAATTACGTATACACGTACGGGTATTAAAGGTGCTTAAAAAAATATATTTGAAGTGCTTTGTCTTTGTTCAATTTTTAATACAGTCCCCACTATATACCCTGTTAGGTATTTTGTCAACAGGTAAGATTAAAAGGGGCGGCGTTAAAGGGACGGAGGGACAGGTCCCTCGTCCCGGATAAAATTAAATCATTGTAAAGTGGGACAAGGGACCCGTCCCCTTGTCCCTCACCCGGCAAAGCGAGGGTGTTAGTAACGCTGCGGAGATATAATTCGAGAAGTGATAACTTAATCAGTTCATTTTACGCTGAATTTCTAAGACCCTCTCTTCATCAAGTCCTGTGACGTCAGCAATATCTCTAACTTCCAATCCTTTCGCTAAAAGGCGGCGGGCCGTTGCTTCTTTTGCCTTTTGAGCACCTATCTTCTCTCCTCTTTGCTCCCCTCTTTTCTCTCCTCTTTTTTCGCCTCTCTGTTCCGCTTCCTGCACCTCAAGTTCAGCCTCACGTCGAGCTGCTTCCTCATCGAGAATTCGTTTCACGCGTGATTCATATGCTTGAAACTCTTCCGGTGTAGCGCTAAGCTTTTCCCAGCTCTGTAAAGCACTGTACAAAGTTTCATCCTTCATAGCGATAACCTCCAATTCCCTATAAATGTCATCGTAGACTTTACCGTTCCGGCGGTCTACCATACCAAGCATTAATAACCATCTCGCCAAAACGTCATTTAACGGATCCAGCTTTTCAGCTTTCCAATCCTTCATCAGCTTCGACATTTCGATAAAGTGAAATTCCATTACATCAGTTAGTCTAAACTTTTCTTCATCTTCGGATAAATGATACATTGTATGAAAATGATCTGTTTCACTAAATAAATCAAAATTCAGTATGTTAATGGTGATCACCGGGCGTAATTCCTTATAACCCATGCCTTTTCGCATTTGATCCCGGTATACGCCGGCCCAATAATAAATAGAGCGTTTGATCATATTATACTTATTCGTAAATTGTATTTCCACATGGATTGATTCGTTGGATTCTGTAACAACTAATAAATCTAATCTGGATTGTTTGTCATCCTTATGTTCACCGCCAG
>Ga0209487_1002088_pt1 | contig 16425 bp, 14 predicted proteins | sample Poulit2012_FD_187524 | JGI IMG/M metagenome (GOLD analysis project Ga0209487, IMG submission 187524) | Agricultural soil microbial communities from Georgia to study Nitrogen management - Poultry litter 2012 (SPAdes) (version 2) | ecosystem: Environmental > Terrestrial > Soil > Agricultural land...
GCGCGCTCGGTGGCGATGGAGACCACCAGCGGAATCGCCAGGCCCAGCGCGTGCGGGCAGGCAATGACCAGCACGGTGGCGGTGCGAACCACGGCGGCTTCGGGCACCCCGAGCAAGCCCCAGACCAGCGCCGTGATCGCCGCCGCGCCGAGGGCGTACCAGAACAGCCACCCTGCCGCACGGTCCGCGAGCCGTTGGGCTCGGGAGGAAGATGACTGCGCCTCGCTGACCAGGCGCTGGATGCCGGCCAAGGTGGTCTGCTCCCCGACGGCGGTGACCTGCACCCGCAGCCCCGAGTCGGTGGCCACGGTGCCCGCCACGACATGGTCGCCCTCACTGCGCTCTACCGGCACCGATTCGCCGGTGATCATCGATTCGTCCAGGCTCGCTCGACCCTGCACGATCCGGCCGTCGGCCGGGACCGTGGCCCCTGGCCGCACCAACACCACATCGCCCTGGACCAGCTCCTGCGGGGAGACCCGCACGACCTCCTCCCCCTCGAGACGTTCGGCCTCATCGGGCAGTAACGCCGCCAGGGAGTCCAGTGCCGAGGTGGTCTGGGCCACCGAGCGCATCTCGATCCAGTGGCCCAGCAGCATCACCACCACCAGCAGCGCCAGTTCCCACCAGAAGTTCAACTCCGGCCCCACCGCACCGAGGGTCGATGCCCACGAGGCGACGAAGGCCACGGTGATGGCCAAGGAGATCAGCAGCATCATCCCCGGCGCGCGGGTCTTGATCTCATCAACGGCGCCGGTGAGGAAGGGGCGGCCGCCCCAGATGAAGATCACGGTGCCGAGTAGGGGGGAGACCCAGGAGATCCAGGTGGCATCAGGCAGGGTGTAGCCGAGGATGTGGGCGAACATCTCGTTCAACGCGATCACCGGAACGCTGAGCAGCAGCATGATCCAGAACAGCCGCCGGTACTGGGCTACGTGGGCGCTGTGGTCGTGTCCGCCGTGTCCGTGATGACCATGTCCGTCCTCGTGATGGCTGTGATGTCCGTGCTCGTTGTGGCCGTGCTGAAACTGCTCGCTGGCGTGATCGCCATGGTGGGTGTGCTCGTCGTCGTGATCGGAGTGCCGGCCGGCGGGCCCCCCGTGGTCGGCGTGGCCTTGGTGGTGCTCACTCACTTGCTGCTCCTCTCCAGCGCCCGGGCAGGTGCCTCGCTCGGGGTCCTGGGTGCCGGCGGCTCGGCGGCCGGGGAGTGCCCGGCACGGGACGTGAACGTGCGCAGCCGCAGGCTGTTGCTCACTACGAACACACTGGACAGGGCCATCGCGGCCCCGGCGAGCATCGGGTTGAGTAACCCGAGTGCGGCTACCGGGATCGCGGCCACGTTGTAGGCGAACGCCCAGAAGAGATTGGATTTGATCGTGCCCAGGGTGCGCCGGGACAGCCTGATCGCATCCGCCGCAGCGCGCAGGTCTCCTCGCACCAGGGTGATATCGGCCGCCTCCATCGCCACGTCGGTTCCGGTGCCCATCGCCATGCCCAGATCGGCCTGTGCCAAGGCCGGGGCATCGTTCACCCCGTCACCGACCATCGCCACCACCCGGCCCCGCCGCTGCAGACCGGTGATCACATCCACCTTGTCCTGCGGTAGCACTTCGGCGATCACTTCCTCGATGCCCACCTGCCTGGCCACCTGCTCAGCGGCGGCGCGGTGGTCCCCGGTCAGCAGCACCGGGGTCAGGCCGAGGTCCCGCAACTGCGCCACCGCCTCGGCGCTGCTGGGCTTGACCACATCGGCCACCACGAACAATGCCCGCACGTGCCCTTCCCAGCCCGCGCCCACCACGGTGTGACCTTTGCCGCGCGCCTGCCGCAGCGGCCCGCCCAGGTCGGCAGGGATGTCTAGATCCTGCTCCTGTAGCCACTCCGGCCTGCCCACCAGCACCTGCAGGCGCCCGGCCACCTCGTCAGTACCCTGGGACGGGACCGTGCCCTGCACGCCCGTACCCGCCATGTTCTCGAAGTTGCGCACCTCCGGAAGTTCCGCGACCTCCCGCGCGGCGCGAGTGATCGCCTGGGCAATGGGATGCTCGGATCCCGCCTCCACCGCCCCGGCAAGCACCAGGGCTTCCTGGGCGGAGGTACCGGCTGTGGTGATCGTGTCCGTGAGGGTCATGGTGCCGGTGGTGACCGTGCCGGTCTTGTCCAGCACCACGGTGTCGATCCGGCGCGTTGATTCCAGCACCTGCGGGCCCTTGATCAGGACCCCCAACTGGGCCCCGCGTCCGGTGCCCACCAGCAGGGCGGTGGGGGTGGCCAGGCCCAGCGCGCACGGGCAGGCGATGATGAGCACCGCCACCGCCGCCGTCATGGCCGCGGCGCCACCGAAACCGGCGCCCAGCCACGCTCCGAGCGTGGCTACCGCGACTGCGATCGCCACCGGGACGAACACCCCCGAGATCCGGTCCGCCAACCGTTGGATCGGCGCCTTGCCGGACTGAGCGCGCTCCACCATAGCTGCCATCTGGGCCAACTGGGTGTCGGCGCCCACCGCGGTGGCCCGCACCACCAGATGCCCGTTGGTATTGACGGTCGCACCGGTCACCTTGTCCCCGGCTGCCACCTCCACCGGCACTGGTTCCCCGGTCAGCATCGAAGCGTCCACTGCCGCGGCTCCGGTGACGACCACGCCGTCGGTGGCGATCTTCTCCCCGGGCCGAACCACGAACTCATCGCCCACTTGCAATCGAGTCACCGGGACGATCACCTCTGCACCGTCACGCCGCACCGTGACGTCCTTGGCGCCCATGTCCAGCAGCGCCCGTAGTGCGGCCCCGGCCCGGCGCTTGGCCCGCTTCTCGAAGTAGCGGCCCAGCAGCATGAAGGTGACCACGCCGGCGCCCACCTCGAGGTAGATGTTCGAGGCGCCGTCGGAGGCAGAGATGGTGAACTCGAACGGGTGGGTCATCCCCGGCACGCCGGCGGTGCCGAAGAACAGTGCGTAGACCGACCAGGCGAGGGCCGCGAGGGTGCCGAGCGACACCAGGGTGTCCATGGTGGCTGCCCCCTGCCGCAGGTTGAGCCACGCGGCCCGGTGGAACGGCCACCCGGCCCAGATCACTACCGGCGCTGCCAACGTCAAGGAGGCCCATTGCCAGTAGGTGAACTGCAATGCCGGAGCCATCGCCATCGCGATCACCGGCACGCTCAGCACGGCCGCCACGATGAGTTTGTGGCGCAGCGTGGCTAGTTCGGCCGCCTCCGCGGCATCCGAGTCCTGGCCGCTCACGGGCTTGTCGCTGCTGTCCGAAGGTGCCGGCGGCTCGGGCAAGGTCGCCCGGTAGCCACTCTTTTCGACGACTGCGATGAGTTCGGCGGGGTCGATCGGCACCGTGGTGGTGACCGATGCTTTCTCCGTGGCGTAGTTGACGCTGGCGGTTACGCCGTCGAGTTTGTTCAGCCGCTTTTCCACCCGCATCGCACACGCGGTGCAGGTCATGCCGCCCACCAACAGGTCGATTCGCTCGACCTGCGGTTGCCGGGCCTGCGGTTGCGGGGATCGCTGGGGCGGGGCCGATGCTTGCGCGGCTTGCGGGTGCGAGGGCCGGGGTTGCGGGGCGCTCATAGGGCCACCTCGTGGATGGACTGGATCGCTGGTGCCGGGGCGGTGGTGCTGTGCTCCTGCCAACGCTGCACTGTCTGGTCCGGTACGAGCGCGCCGGCCAGAATGTAGGCGATGGCGAACGCGGCAAGCAGGAGCGCCCCGTACAGTCCCAAGCGCACCGGAACGGACACCTCGCGCCGGTTGTCGTCGCTTTCGGTACTCATCCTTCCCCATCCTCTCGTGCCGGGAGACACTCCGCTCGATCACGCGTACGTGTACCCCCGGGGGGTATGTGGCCACTATACGGGGGAGGGGTATCAGCGGGCAAGGTGAGCGCGCCTTGGTCGACTGAGGCTTGCCGCCATGAGCGGCCATCCGCTAGAGGTGAACCTGTGAACATACTGGCGATCGACCTGGGCAAGACCGGCTGCCGGGTGCAGCGGTCCGATGGCAGCCGGCACTGGCGCGGCGAGAGCAGCGGCGCGGTGGGGATGGCTCACCCCGAGGGACCGGCGTCGGCAATGGCCGCCATCGAACGAGCCCTCAGCGCCGGCGCGGTGCCCGACCAAGGCTTGGACGCGGTGTGCCTGGGAGCCGCCGGGGTGGCCTCGGCGCCCGCCGCGGCGCAGCAAGTCGCCCAGTTGCTGGCCGATCGATTCGCTGCCACCGCCCTCGTCGCCTCCGACTCGGTCACCTCCCACGCCGGGGCCCTCGCCGGGGACGCCGGCGTGGTGTTAGCAGTGGGCACCGGCTCGGTGGCCATCACCTTCGACGCGACCGGAGCCCTGGTGCAGGTGGACGGGTGGGGCCAAACCCTGGGGGATGAGGGCAGCGGCTGGTGGATCGGCCGGGAGGGGCTCATGGCAGCCTGCCGGGCGCTGGACGGACGCGGACCGCACACCACCTTGCAGCGCCGGGCGGAGCAGGCGTTCGGAGACCTCCGCGCCCTGCCCCGGAAGGTCGGTGACGCCGCCGCCGCGGTCCCGACGCTGGCCTCCTTCGCCCCGCAGGTGCTGGCCGCTGCGGCCGAAGACGGCGATGAACCTGCAGCGCAGGTCCTCAGCCGGGCCCAAGATGCCCTGGGAGCGAGCGTCGCCGCCGCCGCAGACCGGGCCGGCAGCCCGGTGGACAGCAGTTCACCAGGCGGTCAAAGCACAGAGAAGGCCGTGCGGTGTTGCGTCATCGGTGGTCTGGCCAAGTGGCCAGAGCACTTCCGCGCCGGTGTCCGCCAGCACGCCGCGGAACGCGCCGTGGTCGACCTGCAGTGGGCGGAACCGGCCGGCACTTCCTTGGACGGCGCGGCCCTGATCGCCTCCCGCCCGGGTCTTCCTCACCACCGGGTCAGTGCCCGCGCCGTGCCCCGCAATACCGGTGCGGGGCCGGTGTAGGTTGAGCGCCATGGCCGCTGGAGATGTCGACGTCGTGCTGCGCGCCCCCCGGATGGTCTCCGGCGGGGTTGAAACCGAGGATGGGTGGGTGGCGATCAGGGGCGGGACCATCTCCGCCACCGGAACCGGCACGGCGCCCGCTGCCGAGAGCGTGATCCGCGCAGGCGGGGTGCTGGTGCCCGGTTATGTGGACATCCACTGCCACGGCGGCGGCGGAGCAGCGTTCGCCGACGGTGTCGAGGCCACCCGCACCGCCCTGGCCTATCACCGCAGCCACGGCACCACCCGCTCGGTGCTGTCGCTGGTGACCGCCGGAATCGAGGAACTGACCGAGCAGGTGCGCACCCTCGCCCGGTTCATCGCCGCGGACCCGCTGGTGCTGGGGATCCACCTGGAGGGCCCGTTCCTCAGTCCCGATCACCGCGGCGCACACGATGAATCGTTGCTGATCGCCCCCGAACCCGGCGACGTTGAGGCGCTCATCACTGCCGCCCAGGGCCACCTGGCCCAGGTGACCATCGCACCCGAGTTGCCCGGTGCACACGGCGCGATCGAGCGTTTCTCCCGCGCCGGGGTGCGGGTGGCCGTGGGGCACAGCGCGGTGGACTACGACCAGGCCGTTGCCGCGTTCGAAGCAGGCGCATCGATCCTGACCCACGCCTTCAACGCCATGCGACCCATCCACCACCGCGCCCCCGGACCGGTGCTGGCGGCTGTGGAACAGGACCAGGTCACCTGCGAGGTGATCAACGACGGCGTGCACGTCCATCCACGGGTGGTGCGGCTTCTGCATGACCTGGCTGGGCAGAACGTCGCCTACGTGACCGATGCCATGGCTGCCGCCGGGTGCCCCGATGGTGCCTACGAACTCGGCGGCCTGGCGGTCACGGTGAAGGACGGCGTGCCACGATTGGACGACACCGGCTCCATTGCCGGATCCACCCTGACCATGGACGCCGCCGTGCGCCAAGCCGTGCAGATCGGTATCCCGCTGCCCGAGGCGGTCACCGCCGCCACCCTCACTCCGGCCCGGGCGTTGGGCCTCGCGCACCGTTTCGGCGCCCTGGCCCCGGGATACCCGGCCGATGCCGTGCTCCTGGACGCCGACCTGCGCGTGGAGCAGGTATGGGCCGATGGGCAGGCCATCCACCGCAACTAGCGGCCCGAAACGTTCGGTGCTCGCCACGTGCGGGCGTTTCGGTGCTCGCCACGTGCGGGCGTTTCGGTGCTCGCCACGTGCGAGACCTTTCGGCGGGCTCGCTACCAGGTGTCGTTGATGTGTAGGGCAGCGATCTGGCTGTAGGGGTAGTCGATGCGCAACTCATCGGTCTCGGCGAGGAACCCGCGCGGGGCGGCCACCAGGATCACGCTGTCCACGCTGCGCCCCACCACGGAGACGCCGAGGAGGGACTCCACCTCCTCGGTGGACAACGTCACGTTGCGGTAGTACTCGTCACTGGTGTTCGGGTCCAGGCTCACCCGGTAACCGGGCACCCACGAGGAATGTCCCAGGGTGAATGTCACGGTGGCGCCGTCCTCCACCCGGGCGCCCAGTCCGTTTCGCACCACCCGGGTTTGTACCTCCTGGGGCGCCGGCAGACCCTCCGGGATCGCTACCTGGAACGTTCCTTCGGTTTCGGTGACCACCAAGTGGTCCATGGCCGGTCCCTCGAACGCCGGCGCCCGCCCGGTGAGCCAGACACTTCCCGCGGCGACCGCTACGACCAGTACCACCAGAGCAGTAAGGGCCAACAGCAGGGGGCGACGGCGTGCACGGGACTGTTCCGGGGGCCGGCCTGCCCCCGGGGCGCTGCGCGCGTTGGTCCCGGTCGCGGGCAACGCTGTGCCGTGCGGGTGGGGCGCCCTGCCCTGCTGGGGGCCGGCGCCGCCGGGCGGTGCAGGCAACGCGGCGTCCGCCGGCGGTGAGGGCGCTGCGCCGTCGTGTCCCGGTGGGTGAGGCATCCCTGGTGCGCCGATACCGCCGGCGGCATGGGCGGGTAGGCGACCAGCACCGGCTGGTGGCGGCGGGGCGGGCCTGGCCGTTCCGGGTGCTGCGGGGACCGGGCCCGAGGCTTGCGCCGGTGCCGAGGGCCGGGAGTCAGCCGACGGGGTGGACGGAGCGCTCACCGGCGGTGAGTGCGGGGCAGCGGGAGGCGGCGGGATAGGAGCGCGGGCAGCCGCGCGGGGCGAAGGCGCGGGCGTGTTCGGGGGCGCGGGCTGGTCGCCGGCGAACGTGCCGGGCGGTAGCACCGTGGAGTGCCCCGGTGGCAGGTCGACCACATGTGCCGGGTTCGGAGGCGGTGGCGGTACCGCAGGGTCTGGCGGCAGGCTCGCGGGTTCACGCCCCTGGGGAAGGTCCAGTGGCGTGACGTCGTGGCCCAACTCGCGTTGGATCTGACGCAGCGCCTGGCCGAACTCAGCGGCGCTGCGATGCCGAGCGGACCGGTCGAAGGACATGGCTTTCCGCAACTCCGCCTCCAGGGAAGCGGGCACGTCCGGGCGTTGCATGGCACCGATGAACCCGCTTTGGATCCGCCCGGTCAGGTGCGAAGCACCATTGGGCCCCCCGGGTATTTCGTGCGGGGAACGACCTTCAAGCAGTGAGTACAAGGTGGCGGCCAGCGAATACCGGTCCGAACGGGTATCGGAGATCGGCGGGTCGCCCAGTGTCTCCGGGGCCGCCCAGGGCAGGCTCAGTCCGATCGCCGCATCCGAATCGGTCCCCAGTTCCTCCGGGTAGACCTGTGCCCGGGCCATCGTTGCTTCGGGAAATTCTTCGTCGATGGTGGAGATCCCGAAATCGGACAACACCGGCACGCCATACTCGGTGAGCAGGATGTTCGCTGGTTTGATGTCCCGGTGCACGATGCCCGCACGGTGGGCGGCCTCCAGGGCTCCGCTGATCCGAACACCGATCTTCAACACGTCCTGGACCGACATCGGATAGTCCCGGTACGTGGCCCCCAACGACCCGCCCGAGCAGTACTCCATCACCAGGTACGGCTCGCCCTCGTCGTCGATGTCGGCGTCATAGATGGAAGCGATATTGATGTGATTGGACAGCCGGGCCATCAGGTTGGCCTCGGCGGCGAACTGGCGCCGCATGGCGTCGGTCAACGCATCGGTGCGCAGCACCTTGACCGCTACTTCTCGGCGCGGCATCAACTGGGTGTACAGGTAGACGTCCGAGAAACCGCCACGGCCGATCGTGCGCACGTACTCGTACCCGTCGATCTCGGGGGCACCCTGTGTGGACCTCGACACCGGCGTGACCCTGACTCCCATCATCGGTCCCGGCGGCCTACCCTGGTCACCCAGGACAGGCCCTGCCCTGACCTCAGTACTCGAACCTGACTCATTGATCATAGGGGTGTTGATGCGACCGGTGCGGTGGGTGCTCAGCCTCGCCCTGCTCCTGCTCGCGGCCTGCGCTCCGGCCGCGCCGGTCGCGGTGCCCGAGCCAACTCAGGCTCCCGATGCGCAGGTGCAGGCCCGCGCCACCACCTTCGAGACGATGCTGCGGGAGATGTACGACCATTTCCTCACCAGCGGAACCGGTAGCACCCAATACATCTCCGCAGGGGCCACGCCGGCCCAAGCCGCGGCGGAGTTGCAACAGTCGATCGGTTTAGGTGAGCAGGCCCACAGGTTCGCCCTGGCCACCAGCACCGAACTGGCGCGCAAGGCAGCCGCCACCACCAGTCACGACCGCATCACCGATGTGGAGATCCAGGTGAGTGGGGCTGAAGTACTGGGCGAGGAGAATGGGCAGGTGATCGTCGCCACCACAATCGATCACCGCGTCGCCAGTAGACGCGGTCCGATCATCGAGCAGACCGTGACCTATGCCGTGGGCTGGCGCGGCGAGGAACTGTTCAGCGTGGGGGAGTTGCTCAGCGTCGGGTCGTTACGAGGCCTGGATGCCGGGGTGGGACTGAGTTCACCGCTCGGGGCCGTGCGGAGGTACGTGGAACTGGTGCAGGACGATCAGTTCGACGCCGTCGTCACCCTCAGCGGCGGGGCCAACGACGACCCGATCGCCTTCGACGTCCTCGCCTCGGTGGTGAACTCCTCGGAGGCGACGCATGCGGTGACCCTCCCGCAGCAGACGGAGGGCAGTTTGCATGTGGTGTATCTGCTGAACAGTGCCGAGATGGTGATCGGCAGGTTCGAGGTGACTATGTCCGACCCCACCCAAGTCGTCTATTTCCCCACGGCCTGAGTCCCCACGCCTGGGCCCTCCACCGCCTGGGTCCTCCACCGCCTGAGTAGGACGGCGTCACGGAGTAGAAGTCGTCACTGAGTAGGACGACGTCACGCGCCGCCCGTGCGGGTCAGCAGCGCGCCAACTGGGTAGGACGACGTCACGCGCCGCCCGGGCGGGTCAGCAGCGTGCCAACTGGATACGCTGAAGCGAAGCAGAGTTCGCGGCAGCTCAGTCCGACTGTGCCTCGAGGTCCAACACCATGGTGTCGGCGTTATCGCGGCGCTCCACCACGGTAAATCCGGCGGCGGTGAGCAACCCGTGGCCCGGGTTGCCGTCCTCCACGCTGGCGCTGATCTTCTTCACCCCGGCCGCGCGGGCACGGTTGGTCAGGGTGCGCAGCAGCGCGGTGGCGATGCCGCGGCGCCGGTGATGCGGCAGCACACCGATGCTCAACTCCGGGATGTCATCGGCTACGTATCCGTATCCGGGGTGGTGGGAGTCGAACCGGCGGATCCAGGCAGCGGCGATCGGGATCTGCAGGCCCGCGGGTCCGGCGGTGTCCACCGCGATAACGCCCAGATCACCCTCACGCTGCCAACCGGCCACATAATGGGAGAGCGTCTTGTCGCGAAGCAGTTGCCGCCGGCGCATCCGGTCCTCGCCGGTCCAGTTCACGGCCTCCAGGAGCATGTCGATCAGGAACTCGGCGTCCTCCGGTCCGGCATCGCGCACGCCGACCGTGTGTTGCCGTTGCTGTTCCGTCATCGTTCTGCTGTCCCCATTCCGTGTGGGTCGCTACCCGTTGCCGCCGCACCTCCTCACCGCACATGGTGACCGGCGCGCTGGTCCGCCACGGTAGCCGGGAGTGGCGGAACGGCCCATTCCAGGGACCAGTGTCGCTGAGAAGGTGCAGAAATGTCACATTCTGACCGCTGCGAGTGATGCCGATAACCCTGAACAGCGATTAATCGACGGCCGTGTCAGGCGTTTCGACGGCGCAATTTCAGGCGTCCCGACGGCGCAGCAGAACCGCCGCGGCCGCCAGCGCAGCGACGGCGTAGGCGCACAAGACGGCGTATCCCTGCCATTCGCTTAGCGTGTCATCAGGGGCGCCCAACACCAGACGTTCCCCGGCGCTGGCCGGCAGATACAGGGCGAGGTCCTGCACCCAATCGATCGGGATCATGGTGAGGATCGGCAATACCAGCAACACACCCAACACCGCGGCGATCGCGCCCGCGGTGTGCCGCAGCAGGAAGCCCACCCCCAGGCTGAACAGCGCGATGGCAGCCAGGTACAACGGCACCCCGGCCAAGGTTCGCCAGGTGCCCTCCACGGCAGGATCCAGGTGTAGCCCCTCGGGTTGCAGGATCGGGTAGGTCGCCAGCCAGGACAGTCCGACCGCGAGCGCCCCGAGCCCCAGAGCGACCAGCGCGACCAGGATCACTTTCGCCACCAGCACGGGGGTGCGTGTCGGAACCGCGGTGAGGGTGGCCCGGATCTGCCCGGTGGCGTACTCGCTCGTTGCCACCAGCACACCCAGCACCGCCAGCACGATCTGGCCCACCGAGTAACTGAAGGTCACAGCAACCAGCCCGAGGGCGGGCAACTGCGCACCTTCCCCGGGCTGCACCGAGACATCGGCGCCCCCGCCGGCGCTTGGGTCCTGGGGAGCGCCGGATTCGCCGCCGAGGGACAATCCCCAGGCCATGAGCGCCGACAGGCCCACCATCACCACGATGGTGATCGCGATGATCCAGATGGAGGAGGGCAGGGTCCAGAACTTGACCCACTCCGAACGCAGCGTGCGACCCAGGTTCGGTGGTTGCAGCGCTACTCGCTGACGGCCCCGGCGTGACGCCGTCCGCCTGCCGCTTCGCTCTGCTGTTGTCTGATCGGCTGCGCTCATGCCGCACCCGCCTGCTGCAGGCCTGCGTCGGCTACCGGTCCGGAATGGAACTCCACATCCTGCGCGGTCAGGCGCAGATAGGCCTCCTCCAAACTGGAGTTGCGCGGTGACAGTTCATGTAGCACCACACCGGCGCGGGCTGCCGCCTCGCCGATGTGCGCCGCGCTCAAACCGTCGACCTCCATCAGGCCCGGCTCCAGGGATTCGATGGTGACGTCCTTCCCGGCGAGCAACTCAGCCAACTCACCCGCCTGCGGAGAGCGCACGCGCACCGATGTTCCGGTCACCGAGTCGATGACTTCCTGCAAGGTCCCGGCGGCGATGATCCGGCCCCGGCCGATGATGATCAGGTCATCGGCCGTGATCGCCATCTCGCTCATCAGGTGAGAGGAGAGGAACACGGTGCGGCCCTGGTCGGCCAACTCGCGCATCATCGTGCGCACCCAGCGCACACCTTCGGGATCCAACCCGTTCACCGGTTCGTCCAGGATGAGGGTGCGTGGATCGCCCAGCAGTGCGGCGGCGATACCCAGCCGTTGGCCCATGCCCAAGGAGAACCCGCCGACCCGCTTGTGCGCCACCGCGCGCAACCCGGTCATCTCGATCACATCGGTCACCCGGGAGCGGGGGATGCCGTGAGTGGCGGCAATAGCACGCAGGTGGTGGTAGCCGGTGCGGGAGGTGTGCACGGCGCGGGCCTCCAGGAGCGCCCCCACCTCCCCGAGCGGCGCGGCATGGCGGGCATAGGTCTTCCCGTTGACCATGACCTGGCCGCTGGTGGGTCGATCCAACCCGACGATCATCCGCATCGTGGTGGACTTACCCGCCCCGTTAGGGCCGAGGAAACCGGTGACCCGCCCCGGTCGGACGGTGAAGGTGACGTCATCGACGGCAACCTTCTTCCCGTATCTCTTGGTGAGGCCGTTCGCCTCGATCATGGTCGTCCCTCATTCTCGTTCGCCCATTGGATGGTTCAACTGGATGGCTCAGCGGACTAAGCAGGCGGCCGCGCGGTGACGCACAGGCGCTTGCGGCTATTCGCCGACGGGCCTGCCGCGCTGGCAGTTGCCGACGTTGCGCGCCCGGCAGCCCCCGGTTTCATGTGGTGACCACGGCGGCCGGCTCGACTCCTCACTTTAGAACCGCACCGTCGTCGGGCGCCTCCACCTGAAGGATGAGATCTTTCATTACTGCTCCACCTTTGGATGCACCCCAGAGCGCGTTTGGACATGTGTCGTTCAGGCCATCTGTCATCTACGCGGCCATCATGGGTCGGGGCCCAGGCCCCACCGTGGTGCAGATGCGAGCCACCTCGATGGCGCAGGTGCTGGCCGCCTCGGGGGGCGCAGATGCTGCTCTCCTCGGGGGCGCGGATGCAGCCGAGATCCGTGCCGGAGCGGGAACATCGGCATCCATCTGCGGTGTTGTATGAATAGAAGGTTGATCGTGGCGCAGTTCGGGTCCAATAAGCCCGTAGAATAACGACGGCGAATCGGCCGACGTCACTAGACGCGACCAGGAGAGTTCATGGCAAATCCGTACCTGACCAATAGTCCCCATTTCGGGAAGGCGACACCCCAGCACGGTGCGCACTTCCAGCCCGGCGGCACCGCTACGGTGCCCCAGGGATACCAGCCGCAGTTCGAGTCCGTGGAGCAGGCCTACTACGCTCCGGCCGCCGGCCCGGAGCACACCGGCCGGATGACGTATGAGGACGTCATCGTCCGCACCGCAGGACTTTTGGCGCTCGTGGTTGCTTCCGCAGCGGCAGCCTGGTTCCTCGTACCGCCCGGGTTGCGGATTGTGGCGCTGGTCGGTGGCGTCGTGCTGGGCCTTGTGCTCGGCCTGGTGAACGCCTTCAAGCGCGCGGCCTGGTGAACGCCTTCAAGCGCGAGCCCAGCCCGGGTCTGATCATGGCGTACGGCCTGGCGCAGGGCGCCTTCCTGGGGATCATCTCCGGGGTGTTCGAGTCGCTCTACGACGGCATCGTGATGCAGGCGATCCTCGCCACCTTCATTACCTTCGGGGTAACGCTGGCGCTGTTCCGCAGCGGCAAGATCCGGGTGACCCCCAAGTTCACCAAAATCGTCATCATCGCAACGATCAGTTACGCCGTCTTCTGCCTGATCAACCTGGTGGTGATCTGGTTCACGCCGCTGGGCGGCATGTTCGGCCTGCGGATGGGCGGCCTCGGCCTGGCCATCGGCGCTTTCGCGGTGATCCTGGCCGCCTTGAACCTGGTGCTGGACTTCGACATGATCGCCCGCGGGGTGCAGTCCGGTACACCCCGCCGCTACGCCTGGAGCGCAGCCTTCGGTCTGACCGTGACGCTGATCTGGCTGTACGTCGAGTTCCTGCGGATCCTGGCGATCCTGCGCGACTGACCGCCTGACCTACCCGTGCCACGGCGCGCCCACCTGCAACAGGTGAGCGCGCCGTCGCACTTTCGGGCCTATCGTGGCCCGCGTGCCGGCGCACGCGCTGCCACGACCCCATCACCGACCATCGCCGGAACCGCTGATCCGCAGGCGAGCCGCCGGGAGCGGCCGGCCTGCGGAAACCCCCGGGAGTCACCCGTCCGGGGAGCGACGGTTACCCCGGCACGAAATGAGGAACCTGTGACCGACTCACTACCCACCGCCAGCGGATCCTTCGGAGATAAACCGGTGCTGGAGTTTCCCACGACGCCCCCACCCCCGGAACTGGCGGTGGAGGTCCTCAGCCGGGGGGAGGGCCCGATCGTGGAAGCCGGTCAGACTATCGACGTGGATTACTTCGGGCAGGTCTGGGGCGGGCGGATGTTCGACAACTCCTACGACCGAGGCTCATCGATCCAGTTCGGGATCGGGATCGGGCAGGTCATCGCCGGGTGGGACAACGGCCTGGTGGGCCAACAAGTCGGATCCCGGGTGTTGATCAGCATCCCACCGCACGAGGGTTATGGGCCCGGCGGCAATCCGCGCGCCGGGATCGGCGGTGAGGACACCCTGGTGTTCGTGGTGGACATCAAGAACGCTGGCTGATCCGCCGCATCAGGCCACGAGAAACGGGCCCCGCCGCAATTAGGCGGGGCCCGTTTGTGTCGTCAGAAGGGCCTCGCCGGGCCGGGCCGCGCTGGATCTTGCCTAGAGCCGTGGCGTTTGGGCCCGACCGCGTTGAACTCGTCGAGCCCCACGGCGTCTGTGACGGCTGTCAGGGAAGGCGCGCGGGGCGCGGGTCACTCCCCGGCGGCTTTGGCAGCACGCTGCGCGGCGGTGTCCTCCGCCTGGGTGCCACCGGTGGCCAACTCACCCGCGGTGTTCTGCAGGTGCGCCCGGATGAACCACTGGAACAACTCCAGTCCCTTGATCTGGCTGATCAGCATGTCCTCGGTGATCGGGTCGACATCGGCGACGGCGCGCTGGGCGTCGCGGTGCTCGGCGATCAGTCCGTCATAGACCACGTTGAGTGCACCCAGGTGTTCGTTCGTGGTGGCGCGGTTCAGACTGTAGTCACTCCAGGACCGGTTCTTCACGATCTCCCCGGGGGTGCCCAGGGGAGAGGACCCCAGGGTGGCGATGCGCTCGGCGGTCTCGTCCACGTAGCCGCGGACCTCGTCGGTGTGCGGGTCCAGCATCTCGTGTACTGCGATGAAGTTGGGTCCCACCACGTTCCAATGCACGTGCTTGAGGGTCAGTGCCAAGTCATTCAGGGCGTTGAGACGGTCTTGGAGCAACTCGGCGATCCGTGTGCCGTCTTCTTGGCTCAAGCCCGGCACGGTGTACGAACCGGTTCCGGGGCGGGCAGTGATCGGGGTGTCGCTATCGGTACTCATACCGCGACGATACGACGCACTCCCGAGGGCTGCGAGCGCACTGGGAGATTCTCTGGCACAGCCGACCCCTTTGGCGCGTGGACGGCGCGCGGGTGCGCGGCCCAGACGGATCGGATCGGGTGCTGCAGGCCCGGACGGATCGGAGCAGCAAGGGCCCGTATGCCGGTGTCGGAGGCGGTCGCCGACTACAGTGACGCCCAGTGCCCCTCGAACAGGAGCCTTCGTGGACGTAGCGCTCGTGGTCAGTTCCTTCCTGCCCCGCTTCGGCGGGGTGGAGGAACACGTGCTGAATGTGGCCCGGGTGATGTCCGTCAGGCGAAGCGTGGTGATCTGGGCAGTCGACCAAGGGGACAAGGAGGTGCCCCGGTCGGTGGACGGAATCCCGGTGCGGTACCTGTCGTGCCCGCTGCCGGCGCGCACGCCCGCGGCGTTAGCGGGCTTCCTGCGCGCGGCCCCCGGAGCGTGGCGTGCGTGGCAGCAGGCACTCGGTGCAGACCGGCCAGCCGTGTTGCACGTGCACTGCTTTGGCCCGAACGGGGTGTATGCCGCAGCGCTGGCCAGGGCGACGGGCACCCCGCTCGTGTTCACCACGCATGGGGAGACATTCGCCGACGCCGACGGAGCCTTCGACCAATCGGCGTTGCTCCGGTCGGCGCTCCGCAGAACCGTACGCCGCGCCGACACCGTGACGGCGGTGTCCCGGTACGCGGCGGCAGACATCGAGGCCCGGTTCGGTGCCAGCGACGTACAGATTGTGCCCAACGGGCTCAACCTGGATGAACAAACAGGCACGCCGCCGGATTGGCTACCCGAGCGTTATGCGGCCGCAGTGGGCCGACTGGTGGGCAATAAGGGGTACGACCTGCTGATCGAGGCGTTCGCCCGGGTGCCGGCCACCGACGTGGAATTGGTGATCGGTGGAGACGGGCCGCAGCGGGAGCAGTTGGCCCGCCAAGCCCGGCATCTGGGGGTGAGCGACCGGGTGCACCTGCCGGGACGGCTCGATCGCGCGCAAGTGGGCGCGGTGCTGGCGGACGCGGAGTTCCTGGTCATGCCCAGCCGCGCGGAGGCGTTCGGGATCGCGGTCCTGGAAGGGTGGCGCGCGGGTATTCCCGTGATCGCCAGCAACCGCGGCGGCCCACCGGAGTTCGTGACTCACGAGCAGGACGGACTGCTGGTGGACCCCACCGATGTCCCGGCCCTGGCCGCGGCGATGACCAGGGTGCTCACCGAGCCGGACCTCGCGCGGTCGCTGGCCCTACGCGGACATGGTCGCGTGCGTGATTTCACCTGGCCGGCTGTGGTCGAACGGTACGAAAGCCACTATGACCGGATACCGGTGTCGCATCGCGGCAGGTGAAAACGTGGGCGTGGCTGGTGCACGCCTGGTTGCGGCAGGTGAAAACGTGAGCGTGGCCGGTGCGCGCCTGGTTCCCGGATGGCGCGGCGAATTCCGCGCGCCGCCGTTGAGACCTGGCGCAGGTCAGGCCTTGGCGTGCCTGCGGCGATACTCGTCAAAGGCCATCAGGCTCAAACCCGCCCCGAGCA
>Ga0209487_1002089_pt1 | contig 16420 bp, 16 predicted proteins | sample Poulit2012_FD_187524 | JGI IMG/M metagenome (GOLD analysis project Ga0209487, IMG submission 187524) | Agricultural soil microbial communities from Georgia to study Nitrogen management - Poultry litter 2012 (SPAdes) (version 2) | ecosystem: Environmental > Terrestrial > Soil > Agricultural land...
AATCAGGTTGACGGCGCCGAGTTTGAGTTGAATATCGTGCCCCACACGTTAAAGTGCACCACCATGGACAGCTACCGACCGGGCACCGAGGTGAATCTGGAGGTGGACCTTTTGGCGCGTTACTTGGAAAGGCTGCTGTTGGGTGAGCGCGCCGCCGAGCCCGGCGCCGACTCGGGCATCAGCCTGGACTTTCTTACCCGGCATGGATTTAATCAGGCCTAGACGGGCTGCCTATAAGTGCAGCGCCAGCACAGTTTCTCACGCAGGACATTTATGGAACTGAACACGATTGAAGAACTGATCGAAGATCTTCGTCAGGGCAAAATGGTTATTTTGATGGACGACGAGGATCGCGAAAACGAAGGCGACCTCATCATGGTCGCCGAACAGGTGCGCGCTGAGGACATCAACTTTATGACCACCCATGCCCGCGGCCTGGTGTGCCTGACGTTGACACCGGAGCGCTGCGCGCAGTTGGGCCTGCCGCTGATGGTGGCGGACAACAAAACCCGCTACTCAACCAACTTTACCGTATCCATTGAAGCGGCCGAGGGCGTTACCACAGGTATTTCCGCAGCGGACAGGGCGCGCACAGTGCGCGCGGCGGTGCATGCGAATGCCAAGCCGAGCGATATAGTACAGCCGGGACATATCTTCCCCATCATGGCCCAGCCCGGTGGTGTTATGAGCCGTGCGGGGCACACAGAGGCTGGATGCGACCTGGCGCGCTTAGCGGGTTTCGAGCCCGCGGCGGTGATTGTGGAAGTGATGAACCCCGACGGCTCAATGGCCCGCCGCCCCGATTTAGAAACCTTTGCCCAGCAGCATGGGTTAAAAATCGGCACCATTGCCGACCTGATTCACTACCGGTCCGTAAAAGAAAAAACCGTTGAGTGCATCAACCAGCGGCAGGTGGACACGCGCTACGGTGAGTTCGAGCTGCGCACCTACCGGGATAAAGCCCGGGGTGATCTGCACTTTGTTTTCCTCAAAGGTGATGTTGTGCCGGAGGAACCGTTTTTAGTGCGTGTGCATGTGATGGATATCGCCCGGGATCTGCTCAGTATCAAGCGTCCCGATGAGGATCAGCGCCCATCCTGGAGCTACCAGGATGCCCTCAAACGGATCGCCACAGAAGGTTCAGGCGTACTGGTTATGATCTGTCACGATGAAAGTACCGAAGACGTTGAGGAAAGCATCGATTGGCTGCTCTCGGGCAAACAACCCGCGCCCAGCCCGGATCTGGTGCACAAACAGGTGGGCACTGGCTCGCAGATTCTGCGGGATTTGGGTGTGCGCAAAATGCGGTTAATGTCGATTCCGATGCGCTTTACGGCGCTGTCCGGCTTTGACCTGGAAATCGTCGAACATTTATCCCCGGTCGCCCCAAGTGAAGGCTGATCCGGTCGCCAATTAACCTATTACCCAGTAGAAACAACGAGAAAACCCTATGAGCCAGATAAAAGTGATTGAAGGAGATTTCTCCGCCTCCAAGGGCCGCTATGCGCTCTTGGTCAGCCGGTGGAACAGCTTTGTTGTGGAGAGCCTGAAGGCAGGCGCTCTGGATACGTTGCGCCGACAAGGTATCAGTGACGACCAAATCACCCTATATTACGCCCCCGGCGCCTTTGAAATGCCCTTGGTGGCCCAGCGCATTGCCGCCAAAGGGGACGTGGACGCCATAATCGCTTTGGGTGCTGTCATTCGTGGCGGAACCCCTCATTTTGAATACGTGGCTGGCGAGTGCACCAAAGGTTTGTCCCAGGTTTCGCTCAATACTGGCGTGCCCGTCGCCTTCGGCGTGCTCACCGTGGACACCATCGAACAAGCCATTGAGCGCGCCGGCACTAAGGCGGGCAACAAAGGCGTCGAGGCGGCCAGCACCGCGCTGGAGATGGTTTCTCTGTTGGGTAAGCTCTGATGACGGATACTCCCCCAGCCATGTCCCCGGCGGCGCGCCGCCGCGCGCGTCATTACGCTATGCAGGGCCTGTATCAGTGGCACATGGCGGGCGCCAACGTCAGCACTATTGAGGCCGAACTGCGCACCGACAACGACATGGCCAAAGTGGACGTGGCGTATTTTCATGACCTCTTGCACGGCGTGCCCAAGCACCTGAGCGAAGTGGAGGCCGTGTTCGCCCCTCACCTGCAGGGTCGCGGTGCCCATGAGCTGGATCCGGTAACCCAGGCGCTGTTGAGGCTGGGCAGTTATGAGCTGAAGTACCGCCTGGACGTGCCCTACAAAGTGGTGATTAATGAAGCGGTAGCACTGGCCAAAAAGTTCGGTGCGGCGGACAGCCACAAATTTGTTAACGGCGTTTTGGATCGGGTTGCTGAGCGCGAGCGAGCGGTCGAAAAAAAAGCTAACCAGTAACCAGTTCGGACGGAGCACCATGGGTGAATTCGAACTTATCCGCCGATTTTTTCGCCAGGCGCAGGCGGAGCATTCCGCCACCGGCGTGCTGCTGGGAATCGGCGATGACGCCGCGCTGCTGGATTTGCCGGCCGATCAGCAACTCGCGGTTAGCGTCGATACCCTGGTCAGCGGCGTACACTTTCCGGCCAAGGCCAATGCTGAAGATGTGGCTCAACGGGCGCTGCGGGTCAATCTCAGCGACCTGGCCGCTATGGGGGCCGAGCCGCTTTGGTTTACCCTTGCGTTGACCTTGCCTGAGGTAGACGAGGACTGGTTGCGGGATTTTAGCCGCGGTCTGTTTTCGGCGGCGCAACAATACGGTTGTACATTGGTCGGCGGAGACACGACCACCGGCCCACTGAGCATTACCTTGCAAGTGATGGGGTCAGTGGTCCGGGGGCAAGCGCTGCGGCGCGATGGTGCCGGCGTTGGCGACTATATTCTCGTAACCCATTATTTGGGTGATGGCGCGGCGGGGTTGGCCGCGGTCGAAGATCGCTTGAGTCTGGCGCCGCCTCACGATGATTATTTGCGTCAACGCTTTTATCGTCCAGAGCCGCGTCTGGCCGAAGCGCAGCACATCCGTGCGCTGGCCAGCGCCGCCATCGATATCTCCGATGGGCTGGCGGCGGATTTGGGACATATTTGTGCCGCCAGTGATTTGGCGGCCCAGGTGTATGTGGAAGATCTACCGCTGTCCCCAGCGCTGTTAGAGCTGGGGGACATCGACCAAGCACGACGCTGGGCCTTGAGCGGAGGCGACGATTACGAACTGTGCTTTACGGTTCCCGAGTCTCATATGGCCGAAGTGGGACTATTGATCGCCCGGGGCGAATTGCGCGCGACGGTTGTGGGTCACATGGTGACCGGCGTGGGCGTGCAGTGTTTGCTTCAGGGCGAAACCTTTGAACTTGACCAGACGGGCTATCATCATTTCCAAAGTTAACCCAACCTTCGCCGAGCTTCTGCGCAACCCGAACCACCTATTTGCGTTTGGCTTTGGCAGCGGGCTGGCGCCCAAGGCGCCCGGTACGTTCGGCACCCTGGCCGCGATTCCCATCTACTGGTTAATCCAGGATCTGGCATTGCCCATCTACCTGCTTTGGCTGGTGGTTACCTTCGCTCTGGGGGTGTACTGGTGTGAGCGAAGCTCGAAGGCACTTGGCGTACACGACCACGGCGGCATTGTGTGGGATGAAATGGTCGGCTATTGGCTGACCATGCTGCTCGCACCAGCGGGTTGGCTGTGGATGTTAGTCGGCTTCGTGTTGTTTCGGTTCTTTGATATTGTGAAACCCTGGCCCATCGGTTGGCTGGATCGGCGCGTCGGCGGCGGCATGGGCATAATGGTGGACGATGTTCTGGCGGGGCTGTACGCCTTGTTGGTGCTACAAGTTTTGGCGTTTTGGTGGCTGTAGCAAAAGCTGCGGCATCAAACACCGTGACCGGTTGTGACCGGATTCAATAAAGAGGTTATGTGTGGCCATCCGTTTTATCGAAGCTTCCAAATTGCCGACATCGTGGGGCATGTTCAAAATGCACGGCTTCGCCGATGATGAGACCGAGAAAGAGCATGTGGTGCTGACCATGGGCGATATCAGCGGCGATGAGCCACTGCTGGCCCGAGTACACTCCGAATGCTTAACCGGCGATGCGCTGTTCAGTCTGCGCTGTGATTGTGGGCCTCAGTTGCACGCCGCTATGCACAAAATCGCCCTGGAAGGCCGAGGCGTGATCTTCTATCTGCGTCAGGAGGGTCGCGGTATCGGCTTGCTCAACAAAATCCGCGCCTACCATCTGCAAGATTGCGGCGCGGACACCGTGGAAGCCAACGAACGCCTGGGCTTTGGCGCGGACATGCGGGATTACAACATTCTGAAACCCATGCTCGAACATTTGCAGATAAAATCCCTGCGCTTAATGACCAACAACCCCCGTAAAGTCAAAGCGCTGGAGGATTTGGGAGTGGTGGTGGCTGAGCGCATTGCGCTACAAACCGGCCGCAACCCCCACAATGCACGCTATCTGGAAACCAAGCGCGGCAAACTGGGCCACCTGCTCAATGAGCAGGACGAACTGGACCTACCCTGAGTTTTTTGCCTCGCACAATTGATTTATTGAAACCACAAGGATTCTCAATGACCACCAGAATCGCCATCGCTGGAGCCTCAGGCCGCATGGGCAAGGCTTTGATTGAAACCCTCTCGGCGCACACAGGCGCTCAGCTGACCGCCGCTATCGGCAACCCCGGCAGCAGTCTGCAAGGGGTTGATGTCGGAGAGCTGGCTGGAGTGGGCACCCTGGGCGTTACCTTGGGTGCCGACCTCGCCGCTGTTAGTCAGCAGTTCGATGTCCTCATCGATTTCAGCACTCCCGCTGCCACCTTGCAGCACGCGGCCTTGTGTGCCGAGCAGGGGCTGGGGCTGGTGGTGGGAACGACGGGTTTCAGCGCCGAGGAGCGAGCTCAGCTGGAAGCTTATGGACAGCGAATTCCGCTGTGCATTGCGGCCAACTTCAGCACCGGCGTCAATCTGTGCTTAAAACTGCTGGACACGGCCGCGAAAGTGATGGGTAACGATGCCGATATCGAAATTTACGAAGCGCACCACCGTCATAAGGTGGATGCACCCTCAGGCACCGCCCTGCGCATGGGCGAAGTCGTGGCTGCCGCGCTGGACCGAGATTTAGCGACCGAGGCCATTTACGGCCGCGAGGGGCTGACCGGCGCCCGCGAGCGCAGCAAAATCGGTTTTGCCACGGCCCGTGGGGGCGATGTGGTGGGCGATCATACCGTCATGTTTCTGGCCGATGGCGAGCGCGTGGAGATTACCCATAAAGCATCCAGCCGCCAGTCGTTCTCCCGTGGGGCGGTCCGGGCGGCTCTCTGGCTTGCGCGACAGCAGCCCGGACTCTACGATATGCAGGATGTGTTGGATTTACGCTAGCCAGCGGTTGAAAGCCGATATCGCGCTATTACCCGATGTCGTCATGTTCATAGAGCAGGCCACACCATTGGACGGGCGGGCGCCGGTAAGATACCGATTCGGCCACCGCCCCGTGGCTTGGGGGTGTTGAGTGAGTCAAACCGTTCGCATACTTACGGTAAACACCCATAAAGGCTTCAGTCTGTTCAACCGCCGTTTCATTTTGCATGAGCTGCGCGACGCGGTGCGCGCCGTGTCGGCGGATGTGGTATTCCTACAGGAGGTTATGGGCGAGCACAAAGGCCGGTCCAGCCGCCATAAGGACCACTGGCCTATGGAGCCCCATTACGAGTTTCTCGCCGACAGTATCTGGCAGGATTTTGCCTATGGCCGCAACGCCGTCTACCCCCAGGGCCACCACGGCAATGCGCTGCTGAGCAAGTTTCCCATCGTATCCTGGAACAATCACGACATTTCCCTCAACCGCTTTGAGCAGCGGGGCCTCTTGCACTGCAAACTGGATTTGGTGGAATCGTCCCAGCCTCTTCACGCCGTCTGTGTGCACTTGAACCTGCGTGAAGCGGACCGTCAGCGCCAACTGCTCATGTTATGCGACTTGGTCAACAGCATTCCCGAGCACGAGCCGGTGGTGGTGGCGGGTGATTTTAATGACTGGCGTTGTAAATCCCATGAGGTCTTGCTGCGCAAAGCGGGTCTGAACGAGGTGTTTACCAGCATTTACGGGGCCCCGCCCCGATCTTTCCCAGCGGCGTTGCCGCTGCTGCGGCTGGACCGTATTTTTGTGCGGTCCGCACAATTTCACGCGCCATTGGTATTGCCCAACAAGCCCTGGTCCCGACTGTCCGATCACAAGCCATTAATGGCCGAAGTGACGTTTTAACCAGCCTGTTTTCGGCCCAACAGGGCGCGCCCCATCTGGCGCCAGCCGGGTTCCTGTCCATAGGTGCGTACACCCAGCGCAAACAGCCGGCCGCCGGCGCGGCGCGCCCAATATAAAGTGGCGATAAGCAACGCCAGGGACAACAGCCACTGGGTTACGCCAACCTCATCGACTGCCACACGCACCGGCATCACCGCAAATGACGTGAGCGGAAACAAACTGGCAAACACTGTCAAGGCCGACTCCGGGTGGTCTTTCAAAGTGAAGGCGATAAAAATCGGAATGCCTGGCGCCAGCATAATGATACTGCGTGAGGAGTGATTGGGGTCATCGATGGTGGCGGTAAACGCCCCCATAAGTGTATTGACCAGCAAGATACCCAACAGCATAAACAGCAAGGCGTTTAGGGTGTCCTGCCAGGGCAGGTCGGGCACAAATATGCCCCCACCCACGTACAGGCTAAACCCCAAACCCCCAAGATAGATCAGCAGCAAAATCGTGCCCATGGTTTTCAGGCAGAACAGCGTGATGCCGATAATCTTGCCGTCCAGCCAGCGTTGGGGCGTCATCAGCGTCAGCAGCTGCTCCGTTACCCGTTGCTGCTTCTCGGCGGTTATGGCGGAGAAAAAACACGCAAAACCGGAAAATAAACTCACACCCAATAACAGCAACACTAAAAATACGACGGCGCTGCTCTGCTCCCGCTCCTCGACAGAGACTGGCTCCGGAGCAATGTTATGCACATGCCATTGGGGCCGCTCGCTAATCCAGTGCATAAGCTCGGGGCTCAACTGAGCGTTTGCCAACGTTTGCTGCTGCAGCCATCGGCGCAGGGGCTCGCTCAGGTTGTCGGTCCAGGCCGCCGAGGTGGCGGTGGTCAGAGACAGTGCATAACCTTCATGTTGCACTACGCCATGCCAGCCCTGGGCGATACTATGAGCGCCAATTAATTGCTCGGCTTGGGCGGGGTCCACGCGCTCGAAATAAAAACCTTCGGCTTGGGGCAGTTCCAAATCTGTTACGACCGCGATGCGTTGTTCCGTCGCGAAGTGGCTTACCAACGCTGGCCACGACGCGGCCCCTCCCACGCCGATAAGCATTAGTGCAAGTGTGATCAGCTCCTGCTTCCATTTGAAGAAGCGCGAAAATTCCCAAAAGGCGATGGTGAGCACTTGTTTCACGGCTGAGCCTCCCCGGTGCCCGAAGCTCGGCGCTTGCGAATCGACTGTAGATAGAGCTGGTGCAGGCTGGTGGTTTGCCGGTCCAGCTTGAGAATGGTGGTTTCCGCGCTCAGGCGTTGCAATGCGGGGCTTAATTGCTCTGGCGCCGACAGTGCGAACTCTACGGTGGCGCTGACCTCGGGGGCGGCGTTCGGGCGGACGCTACTTTCTAATTCGCTACGTTCTAGAGTGTCGCCTAAAGCGTGGCTTGGCGCACTGACCGTTAACCCCGGCAGCTCGCCCAGAGCGCGCCGAGCTCTCTGGCATTCTTCTTCGTTTGCGAATGTGGCCACATAGGCCTGCTGTTCGCCCAGTTGCGCTTTGACTTCCGCCAAAGTGCCCGTGGCAATGCACTGTCCCAAATCCAACAGCAGCATTTGATCCGCAACCCGCTCTACCAGTGCCATCTGATGAGCACTGAGAAGAATTAAACGGTTTTGGTCTTTTAGCTCGCTCAGCAGATTAAGTACCTGCTCCTGGTTGACCGGGTCCAAGCCCGAGAAAGGCTCATCGAGAATGATTACCTTGGGGTCATGCAACAGGGTGGCGATCAGCTGAACCTTTTGCTGGTTGCCCTTGGATAGGCGGCTCAAGGGCTCATCGGCGCGCGCCGTCAGCTCGAAATAGTTGAGCCAGTAATCGATGCGCTCATTGCGCAGCGCCTTGGGCATGGCACGCAAAGCACCGATATAGCGTAGATTCTGGCGCAGGGTTTTCTCCCGGTACAGCCCCCGGTCTTCGGGAAGATAGCCCAGATGCTGCTCGGGTACGTAACGGTATTGCCGCTCGCCATCCACCACCGTTAGATGACCTTCATCCGGTGCGATGAGGCCGGTCAGGATACGAATTAAAGACGACTTACCCGCGCCGTTAGGCCCGAGAAGCGCCAGAATTTGCCCGGATTGGGCGGACAGGCTAACCGATTGCACGGCGGTGACGTTGCGGTAGTGCTTGGTAACCTTCTGCGCGTGTATGATCATTACTGCTCGTCCCCGCATCCACGTCGTTATTCTGCCCAAGCAAACGCTGGGAGGCGAAAGATTAGCGCATAGCGACGAGCGGCACAATTCCCCTCGCCGGACGCTTTGCTCCGCGTTGTGGCCGGTGGGCTGCGCAAGGCAGGGAATCCGCGCCGCGCTCAGAACGCCGAGCTCCTCTAGGTGGGCGCAAACAGGCACAAAAATATTAGTTGGACAGGGCGGTCTGGGTCACGTAAAATTTGCCCTCAGAAAACGGTTTGCCAAAGCCGAGCCACTGGCCATAGGCCCAACGAAAGCGAGATGAGGCGGCAGTTTCATCTCGCTTTTTTGCAGCCCGGGACCGGGCTTTTCACTCACGCAGCTCGCTGTAACGATGACGTCGCCTCCCGCACTCCTGATTGCAGTGTGGCCGTCTCTGTGAACCTGGGTAAAGTGCAGTCCGGTTCCATCGTCACAGCTGTGAGAACACTGAGGAGGTTGATTTGACTACTGGGGCCCCCACACCCGCTTTACTGGTACTGGAAGACGGCAGTATTTTTCGAGGCATCGCCATTGGTGCCAAAGGTCTGTCGGTGGGGGAGGTGGTGTTCAACACCTCCATGACCGGCTACCAGGAAATTCTCACCGACCCCTCCTACGCCCGCCAGATCGTTACCCTAACTTACCCCCACATCGGCAATACCGGAACCAATGACGAGGACGATGAATGCGCCCAAAGCTGGGCTGCCGGTCTGGTGATTCGGGATTTGCCGTTGCTGGCCAGTAATTTTCGCAGCCAACAAACCCTGTCTGAGTTTCTTGAGGCGCGGAACATTGTCGGTATTGCAGAGATTGATACCCGTCGGTTAACCCGGCTGCTACGGGACAAAGGCGCGCAGAGCGGCTGTATAGTTGCCGGTGATGATCTGGATGAAGACAAAGCGCTCGCCGCGGCTCGCGGGTTCCCCGGTCTCAAGGGGATGGACTTGGCCAAAGAAGTTTCCTGCAAGAAAGCCTATCGTTGGGACGAAAACATATGGCAACTGGGCAGTGGCTACGGCAAGGCGCCGGCAGAGCAGCCCTATAAAGTGGTGGCCTACGATTACGGAGTCAAACGCAACATTTTGCGTATGCTGATTGAGCGTGGCTGCGACGTGACCGTGGTGCCGGCGGACACTCCCGCCAACGAAGTTCTGGCCATGCAGCCCGACGGTGTTTTCCTGGCCAACGGCCCGGGCGACCCGGCCGCCAGCGATTATGCGGTCGAGGCCATCAAGGAGATCCTGGAAACCGACACGCCGATTTTTGGTATCTGTTTAGGCTACCAGCTGCTGGCTTTGGCGTCAGGGGCGAAAACCGTGAAGATGAAGTTTGGCCACCACGGTGCTAACCATCCGGTCCAGGATCTGGCCTCTGGACGGGTAATGATCACTGCCCAGAATCACGGTTTTGCGGTGGATGAAACCAGCCTGCCCGCCAATGTCAAAGCGACCCACAAATCCCTGTTCGACGGCACCTTGCAAGGCTTGCACCGCACCGATAAACCCGCCTTTGGCTTTCAGGGTCACCCGGAAGTCAGCCCCGGCCCCCACGATGCCGCCGGGCTGTTCGACCACTTTATTGAATTGATGGAGAACGCGAAACGGTGAGTGGCTCCCGCTGAGCACTGACTACCCATATCAACCGATTTCGCACAAGTGAGAAAACCATGCCAAAACGTACCGACATCAAAAGTGTTCTGATTCTTGGAGCCGGCCCCATTGTCATTGGCCAGGCTTGCGAATTTGACTACTCCGGGGCCCAAGCCTGTAAAGCGCTGCGAGAAGAGGGTTACCGGGTGGTTCTGGTGAACTCCAACCCGGCCACCATCATGACCGACCCGGCCATGGCCGACGCCACATACATCGAGCCCATCGAGTGGCAGACCGTAGCTCGCATCATTGAGAAAGAACGCCCGGACGCGGTGCTGCCTACCATGGGAGGTCAGACAGCGCTGAACTGTGCACTGGATCTGGCCAAACACGGCGTGTTGGAAAAATACAACGTGGAACTGATCGGTGCCAACGAGGCGGCCATCAATATGGCGGAAGATCGCGATCAGTTTGATAAAGCCATGCGTCGTATTGGCCTGGAATGCGCCCGCGCCGAAATTGTGCACTCTATGGAAGAAGCCAAAGAGGTGCCCAAAAAGTTTGGCTTTCCCTGCATTATCCGCCCCTCTTTTACCATGGGTGGCTCCGGTGGCGGTATCGCTTACAACTGGGAAGAGTTTGAAGAGATTTGCGCACGGGGGCTGGATCTGTCCCCCACCAACGAGCTGCTGATTGATGAATCGCTGCTGGGTTGGAAAGAGTACGAAATGGAAGTGGTGCGGGACAAAAACGACAACTGCATCATTGTCTGCTCCATCGAAAACTTCGACCCCATGGGTGTGCACACCGGTGACTCCATCACCGTAGCGCCGGCACAGACGCTCACCGACAAGGAATATCAAATCATGCGCAACGCGTCCATCGCGGTGCTGCGTGAAATCGGCGTGGAAACTGGCGGTGCCAACGTACAGTTTGCGGTTAACCCCGAGGATGGGCGCTTGGTGGTCATTGAGATGAACCCGCGGGTATCCCGTTCTTCGGCGCTGGCCTCCAAGGCAACCGGTTTTCCCATCGCGAAAATTGCCGCCAAACTGGCCGTCGGCTATACACTGGATGAATTGCAAAACGATATCACTGGCGGCGCCACCCCGGCCTCCTTTGAGCCCAGCATTGACTACGTGGTCACCAAGGTGCCGCGTTTCACTTTCGAAAAGTTTGGCGAGGCGGACGCCCGTCTGACTACGCAAATGAAATCCGTGGGTGAAGTCATGGCCATCGGCCGCACTTTCCAGGAGTCTTTGCAAAAAGCCTTGCGCGGCCTGGAAACTGGCTCGAGCGGCTTTGAACCCAAGCTGGATCTGCAAGATGAAGAAAGCGTGGCCAGCCTGCGCCGCGAGTTGGCAACCCCGGGCGCTGAGCGCATCTGGTATGTGGGTGACGCGTTTCGGGCCGGGATGACGGTGGAGCAGGTGTACGACACCAGTAAAATCGACCCCTGGTATTTGGTGCAAATTGAAGAACTTATCAAGCTTGAACAGCTGCTGAGCAGCACGCAGTTGGCCGATATCGATTACGCACTGATGTGGAAACTCAAGCGCAAAGGTTTTGCCGATGCGCGCCTGGCGGCTCTGCTGAACACCACCGAAAAAGCGGTGCGCGATCATCGTCACCAGCTCAACATCCGGCCCAGCTACAAGCGCGTGGATACCTGTGCGGCCGAATTTGCCACTTCCACCGCCTATATGTACTCCACCTACGAGGAAGAGTGCGAAGCCAATCCCAGCGATCGGGAAAAAATACTGGTGATTGGTGGCGGCCCCAACCGCATCGGCCAGGGCATCGAGTTTGATTACTGCTGTGTACACGCCGCGTTCGCGATGCGCGAAGACGGTTACGAAACCATTATGGTGAACTGTAACCCCGAGACAGTCTCTACCGATTACGACACCTCCGATCGGCTGTTCTTTGAGCCGGTAACGCTGGAGGATGTCCTGGAGATTGTGCACAAAGAAAAGCCCAAAGGCGTAATCGTCCAGTTCGGTGGACAGACACCATTGAAGTTGGCCCGCGCTTTGGAAGCCGAAGGTGTGCCCATTATCGGTACTTCACCCGACGCCATCGACCGGGCAGAGGACCGGGAGCGCTTCCAGCAGATGATTGACAAGCTGGGCCTGCGCCAGCCGCCTAACGCCATTGTCCGCTCCCTCGAAGAAGCGCTCAGCGTGGCTGAAGAAGTGGGCTACCCGCTGGTGGTGCGTCCGTCTTACGTCCTCGGCGGTCGTGCCATGGAAATCGTTTACAAAGAAGACGAGTTGCGCACCTATATGCGCACCGCCGTGGAAGTATCCGAAGATGCGCCGGTGCTGCTGGATCACTTTCTCAGCGCTGCGATCGAGGTGGACATCGACGCGGTCAGCGACGGCGAGCAAGTGGTTATTGGCGGCATTATGCAGCACATCGAGCAGTGTGGTATCCACTCGGGTGACTCCGCCTGTTCGCTGCCGCCGTACTCGCTGCCCAACGACGTGCAAGACGAAATGCGCGAACAAGTTCGTGCCATGGCGCTTGAGCTGGGCGTGGTGGGGTTAATGAATACTCAGCTGGCCTATCAGGATGGCCTGATCTACGTGATTGAGGTGAACCCACGTGCCTCGCGCACCGTGCCGTTCGTATCCAAGTGCGTGGGGGTGTCTTTGGCCCAAGTGGCGGCCCGCTGTCAGGCTGGCATCAGCCTGGCCCAACAGGGATTCACTAAAGAGATAGTGCCTGATTATTACAGCGTCAAAGAGGCGGTATTCCCGTTCAACAAATTCCCCGCCGTGGACCCGGTGTTGGGGCCGGAGATGAAATCCACCGGTGAAGCCATGGGCGTGGGTGACACCTTCGGCGAGGCCTATGCTAAATCGCAGTTGGGCGCCAGCAGTGAGCTGCCCACTGGCGGAACGGTATTTATCAGTGTGCGCGATGTGGATAAACCCGGTGTCGTGGTCGTGGGTAAAGAATTAAGTAGCCTGGGCTTTTCCTTGGTTGCTACCCGTGGCACCGCCGCCGTGCTCGCCGAAGCTGGCCTAGAGGTGGCGGAAGTGAACAAGGTTCAGGAAGGTCGTCCGCACATTGTTGATATGATCAAGAATGATCAGATCGACTTGATTGTTAATACCACCGAAGGGCGACAAGCCACCAAAGACTCCGCCTCGATTCGTCGCAGTGCGGAAAATCACAATGTGTATTACACCACGACACTCGCCGGGGGCGAGGCCGTGTGCATGGCATTGCGCTTCGGCAAACAAACGCAAGTGCGGCCGTTGCAGGAGCTGCATGGGAGAGTAAGGCATGAGTAAGGTTCCAATGACCGTGGGAGGCGCTGAGCGCCTACGCGAAGAGTTGCAGGATCTTAAAAGGGTACAGCGTCCGCGCATCGTTCAGGCAATTGCCGAGGCGCGCGAACATGGCGACTTGAAAGAAAACGCCGAGTACCACGCGGCACGAGAGCAGCAAAGCTTTTGTGAAGGCCGCATTCAAGAGATCGAAAGCAAGCTGAGCAATGCCCATGTGATCGATGTCACTACCATTGAGCACACGGGTAAAGTGTACTTCGGCACTACCGTGACCATAATCAATTTGGAAACCGATCAGGAAATGCGGTATCAGATAGTCGGGGATGACGAGGCGGACGTGAAAGCCCATAAAATCTCCGTCAATTCGCCCATTGCCCGCGCACTCGTTGGGAAAGAGGAGGGCGATGTGGTGGTGGTGCAGACCCCGGGCGGTGAAGTGGAATACGAAATCGATCGGGTAGAGCATATTTAACCATCCCGTTTCGCAGAGTGAGGACGACCTCACCGGCCCAGAGCTATGAGGGCCAAAACTGTTAAGGGGACGACCCCTGCTACTGAGGGGTATGTATGAGTTGGGTCATTCTTTTTCTGGCTGGACTGTTTGAAATTGGCTGGGCCATAGGATTGAAATACAGCGAGGGTTTTACCCGCTTCTGGCCGACGGTAAGCACCGTCACCGCGATGCTGGTGAGCTTTTTGTTGCTGGGCTTGGCCCTGAAAAACTTACCTGTGGGTACCGCCTACGCCATTTGGGTAGGTATCGGTGCCGTGGGTACGGCGGTGCTGGGGGTTATCCTGTTCAGTGAGTCCACGGACTGGCTCAAGGTGGTCAGTCTGGGGTTAATCTGCGTGGGTATTGTAGGCCTCAGGCTGGCTCACACATAGCCAGCCAGTGGTGCTGCCAAGTCTAGCGGACCAAGCCTAGCGGAGCAGGTTGGAGAGTTTCGGGTTGGGCTTTTTGTTGGCACGGTACAGAAGTACAGTTTTGCCCACCTTTTGCACAACTTCCACACCCCGCATGTCTTGCAGTAGCGCCACCGCCTCATGACGGCTTTCTCGCTCGGTCAAAGCGAGCTTGACCTTGATTAATTCATGGTCGTCCAGGGCACGGTTCAGCTCGGCGAGCACGCTGTCGGTCAGGCCCCGGTCGGCAATGGTCACGATCGGGTTGAGTTTATGGCCAATGGTGCGGAGCTGTTTCTTCCGCTCGGTGCTCAGGGGCATGGTTTACCTCAAAACTGGGGACTGTGTTGCTACCGCGTGTGGTGACAGACTGTTAGTGTACGGGGCGGCATTGTACCCTATCCATAAACGCATTTTTCGAGTTTTTCATGGCCAGATCCAAAAGCAGCAACCGCTGGCTAGACGAGCACTTCAGCGATGCTTACGTCAAGCAGTCCAAACAGGACGGCTACCGTTCCCGGGCAAGCTATAAACTGTTGGAGCTGAACAAGAAAGACCGGTTGATACGCCCCGGTATGACCGTGGTGGATTTGGGAGCGGCGCCCGGCGGTTGGTCCCAGGTAGCCGCGGATCTGGTGGGCGACAAAGGGTTGGTGCTGGCTTCGGACATTTTGCCCATGGATGGATTGGCCGGTGTCGAGTTTATTCAAGGCGATTTTACCGAAACCGAGGTGCTGGAACGCTTGCTGGCGGCTCTGGGGGAGCGGCGCGCCGATCTTGTAATCTCGGATATGGCCCCCAACATGAGTGGTATGGACGCCGTTGATCAGCCTAAGGCTATTTACCTGGTGGAGCTTGCGCTGGAACTGGCCCACGAAGTTTTGAAACCCGCGGGCGGTTTCGTTGCCAAAGTGTTCCATGGCGAAGGCTTTGACTCGTTGCTAAAAGATGTACGTAGTGCATTTGCTCAGGTGGCCGTGCGCAAGCCGGATGCCTCTCGAGCCCGCTCGCGGGAAGTCTATCTGGTAGCCAAAGGCTATAAAGGCGATAGACATTAAGGCCGCCTAATCAAGGTATTTTTGTATTTCAGGGCACTATATACTGGCACGGGATGCTTAAACGGCGCAGGGCGTCTATTCTGGCGAAGGGTCACAGCTTGCCAGAGGCCTGGGCTAACCGACGTGACATGAGGGTATTTTTTTGAACGACATGACCAAGAACCTCATCCTGTGGCTGATCATTGCCGCAGTCCTTTTCACCGTTTTTCAGGGCTTTCAACAGCCCACATCGGGTGAAACCCTCAGCTATTCGGAATTCATCGAAGCAGTTCAAAACGAGCGAGTTCGAGAAGTCACGATTGAAGGGTTGGAAATCCAGGGTACCCTGCGTGACGGCCGTGGCTTTAGCACCGTTCGCCCACAGGTGAGCGACGATGGGCTTATGGCCGATCTGCTCAACCACCGGGTGGCTGTGGAAGGCAAATTGCCCGAAACCGCCAGCCTCTGGCAGCAGTTGCTCGTAGCCAGCTTCCCCATTCTTATCATCATTGCCGTGCTGGTGTTCTTTATGCGCCAAATGCAAGGTGGCGGCATGGGTGGCAAGGGTGGTCCCATGAGCTTTGGCAAGAGCAAAGCGCGTCTGTTGGGTGAAGACCAGATCAAAACCACCTTTGCTGATGTGGCCGGTGTGGACGAGGCCAAGGAAGAGGTGCAGGAGCTGGTGGAGTTTCTGCGCGACCCCAGTAAATTTCAAAAGCTCGGCGGCACTATCCCGCGCGGCGTGTTGATGGCGGGCGCCCCCGGTACCGGTAAAACCCTGTTGGCCAAAGCCATCGCCGGGGAAGCCAAAGTGCCATTTTTCTCCATCTCTGGCTCGGACTTTGTGGAGATGTTTGTCGGTGTGGGTGCCTCCCGAGTGCGGGATATGTTCGACCAGGCCAAAAAACAGGCACCGTGCATCATCTTTATTGACGAAATTGACGCCGTTGGTCGCCATCGCGGCGGCGGCCACGGTGGTGGCCACGATGAGCGTGAGCAAACGCTCAACCAGTTGCTGGTGGAAATGGATGGTTTTGAGGGCAACGAGGGCGTAATCGTCATTGCCGCTACCAACCGCCCCGACGTGTTGGACAAGGCGCTGCTCCGTCCTGGCCGTTTTGACCGCCA
>Ga0209487_1002091_pt1 | contig 16411 bp, 31 predicted proteins | sample Poulit2012_FD_187524 | JGI IMG/M metagenome (GOLD analysis project Ga0209487, IMG submission 187524) | Agricultural soil microbial communities from Georgia to study Nitrogen management - Poultry litter 2012 (SPAdes) (version 2) | ecosystem: Environmental > Terrestrial > Soil > Agricultural land...
GTTTCGTATGGGAAGTAGTCTGATGCATCACGATTGTTTACAGTAACTACTCCAGTTCCTGGTACTAAACGTACACGTGCAGTTGAAGTTTTACGACGACCTGTACCGTAATATTGTACTTGTTCCATAATGTTTAACCTCCCTTAATTATCCACGAAGTTTTAGAACTTCTGGTTTTTGTCCTTGTTGATTATGTTCTGAACCTTTATAAACATGTAGCTTTTTAAGCATTTGACTTCCTAAAGCACCTTTAGGTAACATGCCTTTAATTGCTATTTCAATCATTTTATCTGATTGGTGGTCACGCATTTCACGAGCAGTACGCTCTTTAAGTCCGCCTGGGAACCCTGAGTGACGGTAATACATTTTATCATCTAGTTTTGCACCTGTTAGTTCAATTTTATCAGCATTAATCACGATAACATAATCGCCAGTGTCAACATGAGGTGTATACGTTGGTTTATGTTTACCACGTAATATACTAGCAATTTCACTTGCTAAACGTCCAAGACGCTCACCTTCTGCATCGACAACATACCACTTACGATCTACCGTGTTTTCATTCGCCATGTGAGTTGTACGCATTTTCTTCCCTCCAAATTAAATTGCATTTTCCTTTTGTCATATATCATCATAATCAGATTCCGGGGCCAATTATGGATTATAAACAATAACCAATCTATATAATACTACATTTTAGACTGGAATGTCAAGATTTATCAGCTTATATATTAATAAGAAACTTCCCATAAATAAAGACCTTTTGAGGTTAATGTTCGACCAATTGCCGAACGGTTTTTCTGTTTAAATAAATCAGGTATATTTTCAGGTGAATATTTCCCTCGACCTACATCTAAGATAAACCCTGCAATGATACGAACCATTTGATATAAAAATCCATTTCCTTTAAATATAAGTATAATATAATTACCTTCTTCTTTAAATTCCAACTGTTCTATCGTTCTTATTTTACTTCCCTTTACAGTAGATTTAGCTGATGAAAATGTTGTATAATCATGTTCTCCAATAAAGTATTCGCACGCTTTGCGCATAGCCTCACGGTCTAATTGACCCATATATTGATACACATAATTTCGTTTAAACACATCTGGAACTTTTTCATTTAAAATATAATAACGATACTCTTTTTTAGTTGCTAAATATCGCGCATGAAAGTCATCAGTGACGCACTCTGTTTTAACCATATATATATCTTCAGGTAATGCATTATTAAATATATACTTCCATTGTTTTAATGGAATTTGTAAATCAGTTTCAAAATGAAATACTTGTCCCATCGCATGCACACCACTATCGGTTCTTCCTGAAGAATGGGTTTCAATTTCTCTACCTTTACTGACATGCTTCAAAACTTTCTCAATCTCACCTTGAACAGTTCTTAAGTTAGGTTGTCGTTGATAACCATGGAATCCTGAACCATCATATTTAACCGTACACTTTAATTTATACATACTTGCCACCTACCATTAATTTCTAATCAATAATAAAGTTATTGTAAGCACGACAAACAAAACAAAGATAAGATAGTCTTTTGTATAAAATTTTAACTCTCTTAACTTTGAACGGCCTTCGCCACCTTGATAACCACGTGACTCCATCGCCATAGCTAACTCTTCTGCTCGTTTAAATGCACTAATAAATAAGGGGACAAGTAACGGAACAATTGCTTTAATACGTTCTTTGATCGGACCAGTCCTAAAATCAACCCCACGTGACGCTTGAGCTTTTGATATCTTATCTGTTTCTTGCATAAGTGTTGGAATAAATCTTAGTGAAATAGACATCATCAAAGCAAGCTCATGCACTGGAAATTTAATTTTATTTAACGGGCGTAATAGTTCTTCAATTGCATCTGTAATCTCAATTGGCGTTGTTGTCAAAGTTAAAAGTGATGTCATAAATATTAAAAGTCCGAATCTTAACGAAATCATGAGCCCTTGTTGAACCCCGCCAGAGTATATCTTCAGTGTAAAAACTTCGTAAATAACTTCGCCTTCTTTTGTCACAAATAAATGGAGAATAAACGTAAATAATATAAGGAACCAAATAGGTGTTAAACCTTTTAAAATATACCTAATTGGAATACGTGTATTAATTAAACTAATTAAAACAAACGCTGAGAGCAAGCCATAACTTGCTGCGTTATTTGCGAAAAAAACGACAATAACATAAAAGAAAATAATGATTAATTTCGTTCGTGGATCTAACCGGTGGATAAGTGAGTTACCTGGTATATATTGACCAATAATCATTGAATCCATTATAAATCATTCCTTCGATAAGTCGCTTTAATAAAATCAGCAAGTTCTGTGATTGATTTAACAGACAAGTCTTTTTCTAAAGAAAAATAGTCAATATAGTTTTTTAAAAAAAGTATTGATTCAGGTATATCTAAATTAACTTTTCTTAAACTGTTTGTTTTTATTAATACTTCTTCTGGTTTACCTTCCATATATACTTTACCTTTATTTAAAATAATGACATGATCTGCATATTTAAGTGCATCTTCCATGCTATGAGTGACTAAAATTGTTGTCACTTTTTCAGACTGATGAATATTATAAAACATATCCATTATATTTTTTTGTCCTCTTGGATCAAGACCTGCTGTTGGTTCATCTAAAACAAACACTTCAGGTTTTGTCGCTAACACACCCGCAATGGCAACACGACGCATTTGACCACCACTTAATTCAAATGGAGATCGTTCTAATAATTCATCTTGCAAACCTACTAAAGGCACTATTTCTTTAATTCTTCGCTCAATTTCTGATTCAGAGACACCAAAATTTTTTGGTCCAAAAGCGATATCTTTTACGACTGTTTCTTCAAATAATTGATGCTCTGGGTACTGAAAAACTGCCCCGACTTTACTTCTTAAAGTCTTCATATCTTTTGGTTTATTTTCCTTTGATAATGAGTAAGGCCCAACTTGGACAGTTCCTTTAGTCGGTAACGTTAAACCGTTTAAATGTTGTATCAAAGTTGATTTACCTGAGCCTGTGTGGCCAATAATCGCAACATAAGAACCTGAAGGAACACGGAATGATATATCTTCTAAAGCGTGATGTTCAAAGGGGGATCCTGCTTGATATGTATAACTTACGTTTTCGAATGTAATATCCATAATTCCTCCAATAATTCTGTGCTATTTAAAGGCTCATTTTGAATTTCTAGGTTTCTTTTTTGTAGTTCTTCAGTTAGTAAAGTTATAAACGGAATATCTAAGCCCATTTCTTTTAAAGCTACTTTTTCTTTAAATAATTCTCGCGGTTCGGTCATTTTCCAAATTTCACCTTCATTTAAAACAATTACTTGATCAGCTTGCGCCACTTCTTTTAAATCATGGGTAATTGTAACTAAAGATAAAGCTTCTTGTACTCTTACATCAGCTACTGTTTTCATAATTTCAGCACGCCCATGTGGATCCAACATGACAGTTGCTTCATCTAATATAAGTAAACTTGGAGAAACTGCTAAAATACCCGCAATAGCTATCCGTTGTTTCTGTCCTCCTGATAAGCGATGAGGTTCAATTAAAAGGTAGTCTGTCATCTCAACAGCTTTAAGTGAGCTATCTATGCGCTCAACCATAATATCACGTTCTATACCCCTATTTTCCATGCCAAACGCAATATCATCTTGAACTGTAGCACCAACAAATTGGTTATCTGGATTTTGAAAGACCATACCTATATCATGTCTAATTTCCCAAACTGTTTCTGGAGTTAGTTTTTCACCCTTTATATAAACTTCTCCTTCATTTGGAAATAACAAGCCATTCATCAGTTTAGCTATAGTCGATTTTCCAGAACCATTATGTCCGATAATAGCAACCCACTCGTTTTGGTATATTTTAAATGAGCAATTTTTAAGCGCCCAAGGACTATTTTCATTATATCTAAATGATACATTAAGAAATTCTACTATCGGCACACTCATTATAAACATACCCCTTTCATAATCTATTACTCATTATACATGAAATAACCAAACTCTTTCTAATAAAAAACAAAAAGGGCTTGGATAACTACTCATTTAAGAGGAAGTATCCCGCCCTTAGTCAATTTCATCAATGTTTAGTTAGATTAATTAGCTTCTTTTGCTAACTCTTCTACTAATTCAATGATAACCATTTTTGAACCATCGCCACGACGTGGTCCTAGTTTCATAATACGCGTATAGCCACCTTGTCTTTCTAAATGACTATCAGTTTCTTTATATCGGTTAGCAACATCATTGAATAATTTTTGTAAAACTGTTGTACCTTCTTCATCAAGGTTTCTCTTAAATAAAATAGATTCAGCTTGTCTGCGAGCATGTAAATTATCACGCTTCCCTAATGTAACAAGTTTATCTACTAATTTTCGAAGTTCTTTTGCTCTTTCTTCCGTAGTTTCAATACGTTCGTAAGCAATCATATCTGTTGCTAGGTTACGAAGTAAAGCTGTACGATTATCGGTTCTACGACCTAATTTTCTTCTGGCCATAAGTCAACCCTCCTTTTAACTCATACATAATTAATCGTCGTTACGTAAACCTAAATCAAGTTCGGCTAATTTATTCTTAACTTCATCAAGTGATTTACGGCCTAAGTTACGGACTTTCATCATATCATCTTCTGATTTTGTTGATAGCTCTTGTACTGTATTAATACCTGCTCTTTTCAAGCAGTTATATGATCTAACTGACAAGTCTAACTCTTCTATCGTCATTTCTAATACTTTTTCTTTTTGATCTTCTTCTTTTTCAACCATAATCTCTGTATGCTTAGCATTTTCTGTTAATTCAATAAATATATTTAAATGTTCAGTAAATACTTTAGCACCTAAAGAAATTGCTTCTTCTGGACGAATACTTCCATTAGTCCAAACGTCTAATGTCAGCTTATCATAGTCAGCTCTCTGTCCAACACGTGTATCTTCTACTTGATAAGCAACACGTGAAACAGGAGTGAAATTTGAGTCTACTGGTATAATTCCAATCGGTTGATTTTCATGTTTATTTGCTTCAGATGTACGATATCCACGCCCAGTTTCTGCGTTGATTTTCATATATAAACTACCTTTAGTATTCAATGTTGCAATGTGTAAATCTGGATTAAGCACTTCAACATCACTATCATAAGTGATATCTGCTGCTGTTACTGGACCTTCACCTTTAACATCAAGTTCAAGAGTTTTAGTATCATCAGAATAAATTTTAAGCGCTAATTTTTTTAAGTTTAGAATAAGCGTTGTAACATCTTCTACAACGCCATCTACTGTTGTAAATTCATGTAGCGCTCCATCGATTTGAACCGAAGTAACAGCTGCCCCTGGTAAAGAAGATAAGAGAATACGACGTAATGAGTTACCCATTGTCGTTCCATATCCTCTTTCAAGTGGCTCAACCACAAATTTTCCAAAAGTACCGTCGTCACTGATTTCAACTGTCTCAATAGTTGGTTTCTCAATCTCGATCATCCGTTAAGCCCTCCTTTAAAACTAAAACGTCTGAGCCCATGCTACTAAAATAGCTTGGACTATGAGTAGTTAATTGACCATTAGTTTACATCATTAATTATCACTAATTCACTAACATACTGTTTATAAATACGTTAAATTACACTCGACGTCTTTTTGGTGGGCGGCAACCGTTATGAGGAACTGGTGTTACGTCACGAATAGCCGTAATTTCAAGTCCTGCTGCTTGTAATGAACGGATTGCTGCTTCTCTTCCTGCACCTGGACCTTTTACTGAAACTTCTAAAGTTTTCATACCAGTACCTAGAGCTGATTGAGCTGCAGTTTCTGCTGCCATTTGTGCTGCAAAAGGTGTTGATTTTCTTGAACCTTTAAAACCAAGTGCACCTGCAGAGCTCCAACCTATTGCATTACCTTGCATATCTGTAATTGTAACGACGGTATTATTAAATGTTGAATGAATATGAGCGATTCCAGCCTCTATTGTCTGTCTTGCACGGCGCTTACGTGGTGCATTTTTTTGTTTTTCCATAGTTAATTAGACCTCCTTTGCTATTAAACTTTACGAGCTGATACAACTTGACGTGGACCTTTACGAGTACGCGCGTTGTTTTTAGTTTTTTGACCTCTTACCGGTAAATTACGACGGTGTCTCATCCCACGGTATGATCCAATTTCTGTTAATCTTTTAATATCTAATGAATGTTCACGACGAAGGTCACCTTCAACAGTAAAATCATCTGTTGCTTGACGAATCTTATTAAGTTCGTCTTCTGTTAAATCACGCACACGCGTATCTTCAGAAACGCCTGCATTTGCTAATATTTTTTGTGAATTAGTTTTACCAATTCCATAAATTGATGTTAATGCAATTACAACACGTTTATCTCTAGGAATATCAATACCTGCTACTCTAGCCATAGATTAAACACACCTCCTTATTATTTATCCTTGTTTTTGCTTATGCTTAGGGTTGTCGCAAATAACCATTACGTTCCCTTTACGTCTGATGATCTTACACTTTTCACACATTGGTTTAACTGATGCTCTTACTTTCATCATTTTACCTCCTTTTATACTGGAGTCTTGGTTTATTTGTAACGATAAGTGATACGACCTTTTGTTAAATCATATGGTGATAATTCAACTGTCACTTTGTCTCCTGGTAATATACGAATGAAATTCATTCGGATTTTTCCTGACACGTGAGCTAGAATCGTATGTTCGTTTTCAAGTTCTACTTTAAACACAGCATTCGGTAATGTTTCTAAAACTTTACCTTCAACTTCTATTACTTCTTCTTTGGACATCTTACTCAATCTCCCTTCTCTATTTCAGCTACAAATTCATTTGCAATTTTTGCAACGGCAAATCGTAACTTTCCATTTGAGACACGGTTAGTCTCGAGTAGACTATCCCTTACCTCAGGAGAAATCTTGTTTAGTAATTTAACATGGTTTATATTTTTTTTCTTAGGTCTATCGTATTTGCGTTTATCACCATCTGCCAATAATACAAATTTATTATCAACAATTTTGATTATAACAGCAAACTGACCAGACTCTCTTCCTTGGGTAATTTGTACAAGTTGCCCAATCTCTGGAATCTCGTGATCTAATTTCAACGATATTCACCTACTTTGATTAATACAAACATTTGATTAATTACTTTAATTTTTGTTCTATTTCCACAAATACGTCATCAATATGTTGATCACCATTAATAGGTATCAATACATCTTGCTCTTTATAAAAATCTAGTAAGGGTTGAGTTTGATTGATATTAATTTCTAAACGATTTTTAACCGTCTCTTCTGTATCATCTTCACGTTGGACTAATTCACTTCCATCAAGATCACATATACCTTCCTTTTTAGGAGGATTATATAATATGTGATAAGTTGCACCACAAGTTGGACATGTGCGGCGTCCTGTCAAACGTTGTAAGAGTCTCTCTTCTGGTACATCGATGTGAATAACATAATCGATTTTTTTACTTAACTTATCAAGAATGTTTTCTAAAGATCTAGCTTGAGGAAGTGTTCTTGGAAATCCATCAAGTAAGAAACCTTTTTCACAATCAGGCATGCTCAATCTTTCTTCAACAATACCATTTGTGATTTCGTCTGGAACAAGTGCACCTTCATCAAGATAACCTTTTGCCTTTTTACCTAGATCTGTATTTTCTTTTATAGCTAGACGAAACATATCTCCTGTTGAAATGTGGGGAATGTTATGCTTTTCTTTAATTTTTTCTGCTTGAGTACCTTTTCCTGCTCCAGGTAATCCCATTAAAATTAAATTCAAATTGTTCGCCTCACTTTCATGTGGATTTCATTTATTTAATAAATCCTTTATAGTGTCTTTGAACTAGTTGACCTTCTAGTTGTTTCATTGTTTGTAATGCTACTCCTACTACGATTAAGAGACTCGTTCCACCAATTTGTACGGCTGATGGTAAGTTAGCAAGCCCTCCGAGTAGAATAGGCAATACCGAAACTGCTGCTAAGAAGATTGAACCAACAAATGTTAAACGGTATAGTACGCGTGTTAAATATGTTTCAGTATTATGCCCTGGTCTTATACCTGGAACATAACCACCTTGCTTTTGTAAGTTTTCTGCCATCTGTTCTGGATTAACTTGAACAAATGTATAGAAATACGTGAAAGCAATAATTAACCCTACATATAATACCATACCTATTGGTTTAGTGTAGTCAAAGATTGATTGAATAGTTGCAGCAAAGCTATTTCCTTCAAAGAAACTTGCTATTGTTTGTGGTGCTATAATAAATGCTATTGCAAATATTACTGGTATAACACCAGCTGCGTTAACTTTAAGCGGTAAATGAGTTGAATGCCCACCTACTGGTGATCTATTCACTAATGTTTTAGCATATTGTATAGGAATTTTACGTTCAGCTTGCTGAATATAAATAACTCCTACAACTACAGCTAAAATCACAAGTACTATTAACAACACAATCACTATATTAATAAATAATTCATCACCTGGATTCGAGAAGTAATGCTCGAATAATTGTCCTGCTCCTGAGGGAACACCTGCAACGATACCTCCGAAAATGATAATAGAAATACCATTCCCTACTCCATTAGCTGTAATTTGTTCACCTAACCACATTAAAAATGCAGTTCCAGCAGTAAGTACAAGTGCAATCATTAATAAAGTAGATATATTTGAGTTAATAATTAACTCTCCGCCAGCCATCGCATTAAATCCAATAGACATTGCTATCCCTTGAATAAATGCTAATACAATTGTTCCATACCTAGTTACTTGAGCTAGTTTTTTACGACCCATTTCACCTTGGCTTTTCCACTCAGTAAATGTTGGTACAACATCCATTTGCAATAATTGCATAATAATAGAAGCTGTAATGTAAGGCATAATCCCCATTGCTAAAATAGAGAAATTCTGTAATGCCCCTCCACCGAAGGTATTGAGGAACCCAAAGACATTTTGTGTTGTATCTTCAGGTCCTGTTTCAAAGATCTGTTTTAAAACATCGCTGTTTGTAAATGGCACGGGTATATGTGTTCCAATACGGAAAATAACTAACATTAATAATGTGAAAACGATTTTTTGTCTAATATCTTTTACTTTTATAAAGTTAGATATCGTCCGAAACATTAAATCACCTCAGTGTTTCCGCCAGCTTTTTCTATTGCTTCAACAGCCGATGCAGAGAACTGATTCGCTTTAACAGTTAATTTTTTATCAAGAGTACCTTTACCAAGTACTTTAATTCCTGATTGTAATTTGCTCACAACACCAGTTTCAAGTAATTGCTCCGGCGTAATTTCAGTACCTTCATCAAATTGATTAAGCGTTCCAATATTAACAACTGCGTATTCTTTACGGTTAACGTTAGTGAATCCACGTTTTGGTAAGCGTTGGAAAAGTGGTGTTTGTCCTCCTTCAAATCCTACACGTGTACCTTTACCAGTCCTAGCATTTTGTCCTTTATGACCTTTTCCTGATGTTTTCCCAAAACCTGAAGACATCCCACGACCTAAACGTTTACGTCTATGACGAGCACCTTCTGCTGACTTATACTCATGTAATTTCATTCTGCGAGCACCTCCTTCTTTATTTGTTACTGTTTATATTATATTTCTTTTACTGTAATCAAGTGTGATATAACATTGATCATACCACGTAATGAAGGTGTATCTGAATGAACAGCTGTACCATTAATTTTTTTCAAACCTAAATTATGAGCTGTACTTACTTGCTTTTCATTACGGCCGATTAAACTGCGGTTGAGGGTTATTTCTAATTGTTTAGACATTTGTGTTTTCCCCCTTTATCCTAAAAGTTCTTCTACAGTCTTCCCACGTAACTTAGCTACGTCTTCTGCTGTTTTAAGATTTTCTAGTCCTGTTAATGTTGCACGAATCATATTAACCGGATTATTTGAACCTAATGATTTAGTTAAAATATCACCAACACCTGCTAATTCTAATACCGCACGGATTGGTCCTCCTGAAATAACTCCTGTACCTTCTGCTGCTGGTTTCATTAATACTTTACCAGATCCGAAAATACCATTAATTTCATGAGGAATAGTTGTACCAACAATTGGTACTCTGATCAAGTTTTTTTGTGCATCTTCAATACCTTTTTTGATTGCCTCAGGTACTTCAAGTGCTTTTCCACTTCCAAATCCTACGTGACCATTTCTGTCTCCAACAACAACAATTGCTGCAAAGCGGAAACGTCTTCCACCTTTTACTACTTTAGCTACACGATTAATTGTTACAACACGTTCTTCTAAGTCTAATTTACTTGCATCAATACTCACTTAATGGCTACCTCCTTTTTAATTAAAATTCTAGTCCTGCTTCACGAGCACCTTCTGCCACTGCTTTTACACGTCCATGGTAAGGATACCCTCCACGATCAAATACAACAGATTTGATACCTTTATCTTTAGCGCGAGTCGCGATTAATTCTCCGACTTTACTTGCAGCTTCAACATTAGCTGTTGAATCTAAAGTTAATTCTTTATCTTGTGTAGATGCACTAACTAATGTTGTTCCTGCTCGATCATCAATTAATTGTGCATAAATGTTTTTATTTGAGCGATAAACATTCAGACGCGGTTGTTCTGCAGTTCCTGAAATCTTTTTACGAACACGTGAATGAATTCTTTTTCGCACATAATTTTTACTCGGTTTTGTGATCATCTACAATCTACTCCTTTCAGGCTTACTCATACTAAGATTTACTTAGCTGTCTTACCTTCTTTAAGACGGATTATTTCACCTTTATAATGGATTCCTTTTCCTTTATAAGGTTCAGGTGGTCTAACTGCACGAATGACTGAAGCTATCGCACCAACACGTTCTTTTTCAATACCTTTAATAATAATTTCTGTGTTTTTAGGAACTTCGAATTCTATATTATCTTCTTGTTCAAACTCTACTGGGTGCGAGTAACCTGCTCCTATTACAAGCTTGTTTCCTTGTAATGTTGCACGGTAACCAACTCCGGTAATTTCAAGTTCTTTTTGAAAACCAGTTGTTACACCGGTTATCATATTTGCAATTAGACTGCGAGTTGTTCCATGTAATGAACGAGTCTCTTTCAAGTCGTTTGGTCGAACAACATTAATCTCATCGTCATTTACATTAATTTCCATAAGTTCACTTAAATTCTTTGTAAGTTCTCCTTTAGGGCCTTTGACTGTCATAGTATGATCAGTTAGATTAACGTCGACACCTTCTGGAATTGTAATTGTTTTAAGTCCAACACGTGACATTCACTGCACCTCCTTAATTTCCATGTTAATTACCAAATATATGCTAATACTTCTCCGCCAACCATTTGGGCACGAGCGTCTTTATCAGATAAGACACCATTTGACGTTGAGATAACTGCTGTACCAAGGCCATTAAGTACTCTTGGGACTTCGTTTGCATTAGCGTATACACGTAAACCTGGTTTACTAATACGTTTTAAACCTCTAATGACCTGTTCATCATTATTTCCATACTTCATAAAAATACGGATAATGTTTTGTTTGTTATCTTCTATAATTTCATAATTGCGTACATATCCTTCACGCTTTAGAATTTCAGCAATTTGTGTTTTCACTTTAGAAGCTGGAATGTCAAGCTTTTCGTGACGTACAGTGTTAGCGTTTCTTACACGTGAAAGCATATCTGCAATTGGATCTGTCATTACCATTGATCATTACCTCCTTCCCATTTCGGGGATTACCAACTAGCTTTTCTTACTCCTGGAATTTGACCCTTATGGGCAAGTTCTCTAAAACAAACACGGCACAATTCAAATTTACGAATTACTGAGTGTGGACGACCACAACGTTTACAACGTGTATATTCACGTACTTTAAACTTTTGTGGGCGTTGTTGTTTAACTATTAATGATTTTTTAGCCACAAATTTTACCTCCTTGTGATGCGCTTGACGCTTATTTTTTAAATGGCATACCTAATTGAGTTAAAAGTTCGCGCGCTTCTTCGTCTGTTTCTGCCGTAGTAACAATAGAAATATCCATACCTCTAATTTTACCTACATCATCATAGTTAATTTCAGGGAAAATCAACTGTTCTTTAATTCCTAGAGTATAATTTCCACGACCATCAAATGCTTTATTCGAAATACCACGGAAATCACGAACACGAGGTAGGGCAACATCGACTAATTTTTGTAAGAAGTCATACATACGCTTACCACGTAATGTAGCTTTAGTACCAATTGGCATTCCTTCTCTTAAACGAAATCCTGAAATTGATTTCTTCGCATAAGTAACAACAGGTTTTTGACCTGTAATTAATGATAGTTCTTCAACTGCGTTATCAAGTACTTTTGAGTTTTGAACTGCATCACCAACACCCATGTTAATAATGATTTTTTCTACTCTTGGTACTTCCATTACAGATTTATAATTGAATTTTTCCACTAAAGCTGGAGAAATTTCTTGATTAAATTTTTCTTTTAATGAATTCATCTTTAAATTTTCCTCCTTTCGCCTTATTTATCTAAAGATTCACCAGATTTTTTAGCGATCCGGACTTTTTTACCATCGATATCTTTATAACCAACACGAGTTGGTTCCCCAGATTTTGGGTCAATCGGCATTACATTAGAAACATGAATTGCTGCTTCTTGATTTAAAATACCACCTTGTGGATTCTCTTGTGAAGGTTTAGCATGTTTATTTATCATGTTAATTCCTTCAACTAGAACTCGATCGTTTTTCGGATACGCTTCTAAAATTGTACCTTGTTTCCCACGATCTTTACCTGAGATGACTGAAACCTTATCTCCTTTTTTCACATGCATTAATAACGCACCTCCCTCAATGCTTTTTCATATAATTCGTAATTATTATAAATAATTACAATACTTCTGGAGCTAGAGATACGATTTTCATGAATTTAGCATCACGTAATTCACGTGCAACTGGTCCAAATATACGTGTTCCTCTTGGACTTTTGTCTTCACGGATTAATACTGCTGCATTTTCATCAAATCTTATATACGAACCATCAGTCCGACGCGCTCCTGTTTTGGTTCGAACAATTACAGCTCTAGCAATTTCGCCTTTTTTGACAACGCCACCTGGTGTTGCTTCTTGCACAGCACATACTACAATGTCTCCAATATTAGCATGCATCTTGCCTGAACCACCAAGGATTTTGATCGCTTTAACTTCACGAGCACCTGAGTTATCAGCTACTTTTAAACGAGTCTCTTGTTGAATCATATCACTTAACCTCCTTCACTTGCTTTACTTGTTTATATAACGACAGCTTCCTCGATTACTTCAACTAGACGGAAACGTTTAGATTTTGATAACGGACGCGTTTCAGCGATACTAACAAAATCTCCATTTTTAGCTTGGTTATTTTCATCATGAACTTTAAATTTTTTAGTGCTTTTAATACGTTTACCATATAGACGAGCAACCTTTGTAGTTTCCACGACTACTGTGATTGTTTTATCCATTTTATCGGAAACAACATGACCTGTGTAGGCTTTTCTTTGATTACGTTCACTCATATTAAGGACTAACCTCCTCTACTTAATTATTATATGCTTAACTCTCGTTGACGCTCAACTGTTTTTAAACGAGCAATTGTTTTCTTTACTTGCTTAATTCTAGCTGTATTTTCTAATTGACCTGTTGCAAGCTGGAATCTTAAGTTAAAGAGCTCTTCTTTATTTGTTTTGACATTTTCTTCAATTTCGGCAGTGGTTAATTCTTTAATTTCATTAGCCTTCATTGATTTCACCACCAATTTCTTCACGTTTAACGAACTTAGTTTTTATAGGTAGTTTATGAGCAGCAAGTCTAAGAGCTTCACGAGCTACATCTTCGTCAACACCTGCTATTTCATATAATATTTTACCAGGTTTAACTACAGATACCCAGCCATCTAGAGCACCTTTACCAGAACCCATACGAACTTCTAGGGGTTTTGCTGTGTAAGGTTTATCAGGGAATATTTTTATCCAAACTCTTCCCCCACGTTTCATGTAACGAGTCATTGCGATACGTGATGCTTCGATTTGACGACTTGTAATCCATGCTGGTTCAAGTGCCATTAGTCCATAATCTCCAAATGATACTTCTGTTCCACCTTTAGCCTTACCTTTCATACGACCACGGTGTTGTCTACGGTATTTTACACGTTTAGGCATTAACATAATGCACATCCCCCTTCCTTAATTTTTTGGTTTTTCTGGAAGGACTTCTCCACGATATATCCACACTTTAACGCCTAGCTTACCATATGTTGTATCAGCTTCTGCGTGTGCATAAGAAATATCTGCACGTAATGTGTGTAGTGGCACTGTCCCTTCATTATAATGTTCTTTACGAGCAATATCTGCCCCGCCAAGACGTCCTGAAACTTGTGTTCTTATACCTTTTGCTCCAGCACGCATTGTACGTTGGATAGCTTGTTTTTGAGCACGACGGAATGAGATACGTCCTTCTAGTTGACGTGCAATCCCTTCTGCTACTAAACGAGCATCCAAGTCTACCTTCTTGATCTCTACTATATTTATGTGAACTCTTTTACCTGTTAGGTTATTTAATTCTTTTCGTAGATTTTCTACTTCTGAACCACCTCTACCAATGACCATTCCTGGCTTACCAGTGTGAATAGTTACATTAACACGTTTTGCAGCTCGTTCAATATCAATTGAAGAAAGTGCTGCTGATTCTAAACGTTTTTCTAAATATTCTCTAATCTTGATATCTTCATGAAGTAAATCTGCATAGTCTTTATCTGCATACCATTTTGATTCCCAGTCTTTAATAATTCCTACTCTAAGACCGATTGGGTTTATCTTATTCCCCACTGACTATCCCTCCTTCTTTTCTGTCACAACTACTGTAACATGACTTGTACGTTTGTTTATACTACTTGCTCTTCCTTGTGCACGTGGACGAAAACGTTTAAGTGTTGCACCTTCGCCTACATACACTTCCGATACGATCAAGTTCTCAGGATCTAATTCATAGTTGTGTTCTGCGTTTGCAATTGCAGAATTTAATACTTTTTCTACAACTGGTGACGCACCACGTTGTGTATGACGTAAGATTGAAATAGCTTCTCCCACATCTTTACCACGAATTAAATCAACGACTAATCGTACTTTGCGAGGAGCAATTCGAGCTGATTTTACAACTGCTTTAGCTTGTTCCATAATAAGTGCCTCCTCTCAGATTATACTGTTTTCTTATCGATTCCTGAATGCGCTCTGAATGTTCGTGTGGGAGCAAATTCACCTAGCTTATGACCTACCATATCTTCTGTTATATACACTGGAACGTGTTTTCTTCCATCATGTACAGCAATAGTATGTTCCATAAATTGCGGGAAAATCGTTGAACGACGTGACCAAGTTTTAATAACTTTTTTACTTCCTGATTCATTTAATTCTTCAACTTTTTTCATTAGATGATCATCTGCAAAAGGTCCTTTTTTAAGACTACGACTCATGAATAGACCTCCCTTCATTTATTTTACTTAGATTTATTTTCTTTTACGTTGACGAGCAATATATTTATTTGACGTTTTATTACGTGCACGCGTCTTGTATCCAAGTGTCTTCTTGCCCCATGGTGACATTGGCGATGGACGACCAATTGGTGAACGTCCTTCACCACCACCGTGAGGGTGATCGATTGGGTTCATTGCTGAACCTCTAACTCCTGGACGTCTGTTTAACCAGCGTGAACGACCAGCTTTACCACTACGAATTAATTCATGTTCCTGGTTACCTACTTGTCCAACAGTAGCACGACAATTTGTTAAGATATAACGTACTTCTCCTGAAGCTAAACGAACTAAAGTATATTTGCCTTCACGTCCTAAAATTTGTGCATCAGTACCTGCCGAACGAGATAGTTGACCTCCACGTCCTGGTTTTAATTCTATGTTATGAATGACTGTACCAACTGGGATATTAGCTAGTGGTAATGAATTACCTACATTGATATCAGCTTCTGATCCTGAAGTTACTGTATCATCCACATGTAATCCTTTTGGTGCTAAAATATAACGTTTTTCACCGTCAGCATAATGAATTAATGCGATATTCGCTGTACGGTTTGGGTCATATTCAATTGAAGCAACGCGTCCTGGTATACCATCTTTTTCTCTTTTAAAATCAATCAGACGATATTTACGCTTATGACCGCCACCTTGAGATCTCATTGTCTCTTTTCCTTGGTTGTTACGACCAGCATGTTTTGACATACCTTTTGTTAATGTTTTCTCACGTTGATTAGTTGTAAGTTCTGCGAAATCTAATTTAGACATATTTCTAGTACCATTAGTCGCACCTTTAACTCTTTTAATTGACATTTATTTCGCCTCCTTCGTTTTTAACTTCTTAGCTTTCGAAAAAGTCTAATTC
>Ga0209487_1002092_pt1 | contig 16408 bp, 11 predicted proteins | sample Poulit2012_FD_187524 | JGI IMG/M metagenome (GOLD analysis project Ga0209487, IMG submission 187524) | Agricultural soil microbial communities from Georgia to study Nitrogen management - Poultry litter 2012 (SPAdes) (version 2) | ecosystem: Environmental > Terrestrial > Soil > Agricultural land...
AAAAGTATTATGGCTATCGTAATGTTGAAAAACAATTACCCGTTACAGCCCATACAGTATTTGGTGTCGCATCAATTACTAAATCCTTTGCAACATTAGCGATTATGCAACTAGCTGATGAAGGAAAATTATCAGTTTTTGATCCAGTCGTTAAATGGTTACCGGAATTTCAGCTTGTTAATGAAACATTAACCCGCTTAGTGACAATACACCACCTAATGACACATTCAGGCGGTTTGCCAGGGTTACCTCTCGTTCATCAGGCTAGGGCGTCTAGTGTTCGCCGGGATCCTGATGGTGAATATTTATTTGGTGACATTCCTCATTTAACTGATAAAAATGATTTAACGGTCGTTGATATTTTAAATTTATTAAAAACCTACGATTATTCATTGTTAGGTAAGCCCGGTGACATGTTTAACTATTCAAATGAAAGTTATGCATTTTTACAAGAAATTATTGAACGGGCGAGTGGACAATCGTTTATTGATTATATGAATGATCATATTTTACAACCGTTAAACATGGAACGGTCAACATTTTTAACCGAAGATTTAACAAAAATGGACAATGTAACACAATTGTATGCCTTTACGCAAGATGAGGCAAAGAACGTTTTCCACTCACCTGCTTGGTGGGATGTTGGCCACATATATTCCAACGGTTCTTTAAAAGCGAGTGCTTTAGATTTAATTAACTACTTAGAAGTTTATCGTTTACGTGGTCACGTACACGGCAAACAAATCGTCTCTCAGCAAAGTGTTGATCAAATGACGGTTCAACAAATAATGACGCCTCACGGTATTCGATATGGGTATGGGTTGCAAATTCATCATCGTTTTAATTACCATATCGTTGGTCATGGTGGAGGTATAAAGGGAGTTTCTTCCCATGTACTCGTCTGTGAAAAAGCGGAAATAACCGTTGCAGTTTTAACAAATATTGCAAACGTAGATGCAGAAGATTTAGCGATGACAGCGATGCAACATGCTTTAGGTGAAGAGGGTGAGCCTTTACCTAAAGTGATTGATAATGTATTAGTAACTGACCTTGAACAATATGTTGGTCATTATAAATCACTTGAGGGAAATGAAGTACAAGTTACTTTAGTTGATCAGCAATTACAATTAAAAGCAAAGGTTGATCAAATCACTTTACAACCAATTGGTCGCCATCTATTTATGTCAAAGGGTGGTAAAAAATTTGCATTTGTTATTGAAGATAATAATGTTAAAGGACTATATAGTGGGGTAAGGTTCATACCAAAAGTTCGGTAAAGGAAAAAGCGTTGCGGTAACATAATGCTACTGCAACGCTTAAAGTTATTTTGCAACCTTTCGGGAAGATGACCGCTGCTTTGCTAAAACATTTTCAATCGCTTGTTTATGCGCGGCAACTGTTTTTTCAATATCTTCAGCTGTATGAGCAAGGGACATCGAGTAGCGGTTTAATGGTTTTAAAAAGATACCTAAGTTAAGTAGCTGCTCATCAATCGCTTGGCGTAAAGCCGTATTTGCTTGCCACATGTCACGATAATTTCTTATCGGGTAATCTGAGAATACGATATTAAATATACTTCCTTCACCAATCGTTTTCATATTGACATCATATGCTGCATACATATTTTCGAGTGATTCGCGTAAATAGTCTGTATTAGCGATTAACTTTTCCAATGTATTATTTTCTTCTAGCATATGGATCGTTTCAAGGCCAGCTGCTAAGACGATTGGATGTCCATTGTACGTTCCGCTATGGAAGACGACTTGATCTCGTTTACGTGTATTCGTATCACCAACCGTAAACACATCGGACTCCTTACTCGCTGCACTTAAATCCATAATATCTGCTCGCCCCCCAAGGGCACCGATTGGAAATCCACCACCAATAACTTTTCCTAGTGCCGTTAAATCAGGAACGACTCCATATTTTCTCTGAGAACCACCTAAGCCGACACGATAGCCTGTTTTCACCTCATCAAAGATGAGTAAAATATTCAATTCCTTTGTTAATGCTCGTAATCCATGAATGAAACCAGGTTCAGCTGGAATAAACCCACCTTGAACAGGTTCAAGAATGACTCCTGCTAATTCATGGGCATGTTGTCGTAAAATAGCTTCAGTAGCAGCTAAATCATTAAAGGGTAAAACAATCGTATTTTCTCTTTCTTCATTTAAAATTCCGTCTGATTCAGGAACACTATTTGGTTGATGCGCATCTCCTGCCTCTTCTTCGGATGGATTAACACTGACAAGAACTTGGTTATGTCCACCATGATAATGTCCCTCGAATTTAGCAATTTTTGATTTATTCGTATAGGCTGTAGCAAAGCGAATAGCTAGTAAAGTCGCTTCTAAGCCTGAATTTGTATATCTGACGCGGTCAATTCCTGGATAATGCTCGATTAATTTTTCCGCCATCGTAATTTCTAGTTCATGGGGTGTACCGAATATTGTTGTACCAATTGTTTGCATGTAATTAAAGGTAGCCTCGGTGATTCGCGAATGACCATGCCCAGTAATTAATGCCCCATAACAGAGCGAGTAATCAATATATTCCATATCATCGACATCAATTAATTTACTCCCTTTTCCGTATTTCATAAAAATCGGATAAGGATCAAAGTATTTAATATTTGCTGTAACACCACCTGGGATGACAGTATTTGCCTTTTCAAACATCTCGCGTGATCCCACTTTGTTCAACCGATCAGTTTTACTCACTGAAAGAACACCTCGCATATATTTTTTCCTTGCACTTATAGTATATGCGATATTTTTCAATAATGCAATAAATATTTCATAAATAATAAATTATGAAAGAAATAATTCATCGATATTTTTCGACAAAAAAACCCCGGAATATCCGAGGGTAATTTTTAAAGATCTCTATGGAAAACATGGTAGCGATCCCATAGTTGTTCAAGCTGTTCAAGCCGTTCGTTTATATTAACGTGTTTAGCATTACCGATGTAAGCAATTAGTGCATTAATTAAACTTATCGGCGCTGTGAAAGAGTCGATAAATGTTGGCATTTGACTTTTTGAATATAGTGAAACGTCAGCATAGGCGGTAATCGGCGAAGTCAATTGATCGGTTAACGCAACAATTGTTGCATTTTTTTCATAAGCATAGGACGCAATGTCAATGGTACTTTTTGTATAGCGTGCGAAACTAATACCGATGACGACATCCTTTTCATTAATATTGAAAATTCGATCAAAAGCAGCTGCCGTTGTATGAATGAGTTCACTATTTCCTAAAATGAGATCTAAATAATATTGTAAAAAAGTTCCGAGGGAAACGGCACTTCGATTAGCGACAATATATATACGCTCAGCATTTAATATATAATCTGCCGCTCGTTTAAAATCATCAATATTTAAAGTTTGGATTGTCGATTTAATGTTGCTTATATCGTCTTGAAAAATGTCATAAATCGTTTTTTCAGTTTCATTGTATACAGTGCGCGACATTTTTAGTCTTTCAACAGTATTCAATTGGCGCTCAGCTGTTTTCACTAGGGCACTTTGTAAATCGTTATAACCTTTATAACCTAAAAATGTAGCAAAACGAACAACTGTCGCTTCACTTACGCCGACGGTTTTCGCTAATTTATTGCCGGTTAAAAACGGTACAGAATGAGGGTTTTCTAATATATAATTCGCTATTTTTATTTGCGATTTACTCATCTTTGCACGTTTACTATTAATTTTTTTAAAAATATCATTTACACTCAATACATTTTTCCCCTCCTTAATATAGTTAGTTTCAGTAGTTTTGTTTATGATACACTCACATTGAAGGATAGAATATGATAAAATTTAGTTATTATATCTAATGTAACATAAATATTGTACTTTATTTTAACTTTTTTACAAAAGTATATTATTTAAGAGGGGAATGATAAATATTGAGTCATGTGCAGCAGCCATATATTGAACCAGAGCGTCAAGGAAGAAATTGGCGTAAAATTGCGAGTTGGACGATTGGAATAGTTATATTTTTAGCTATTTTAGCTTGTGTTGGCATTTCGATATATGTTGGCCACCAAATGACACATCCAGAGAAAAAACCGATTGATCAATTACCGTCTGATTACGGTATGACGTATGATGATGTCACATTTTTAAGTGATGATGGAGAAACAAATCTTTCCGGGTGGATTCTTCACCCTGAAAATGATGCAAAAATGACTGTCATTTTTGCTCATGGATATAAAGGAAATCGTTTTGAAGACCATATTCCTTTTTTCTCCCTTGCTGAGAACTTGCTCGCTCGAGATTATCGAGTGATGATGTTTGATTTTCGTTATGCCGGTGAGTCTGAAGGGGCGATGACGACGGTTGGAGCTAAAGAACAATTTGATTTATTAGGGGCTGTTAATTGGGTGAAAGAAAACTACGAGGAGCCAATCGGTCTTTATGGTATATCGATGGGTGGATCAACAGCTATTTTAACGGCTGCAAAATCAGATGATGTTATCGGAATTGTAGCTGATAGTCCCTTTAGTGATTTAGAAGATTATTTACGCGTTAACTTACCAGTGTGGTCGGACTTACCGAATTTTCCTTTTACGCCATTAATAATGACGATTATCCCGCTATTTACAGATCTTAATCCAAAAGATGCTAGTCCGATTTCAGTTTTAGACGATGTTGCTCCAAGACCAATTCTTTTTATTCATAATAAAGGTGATGGGTCAATACCATATACAGAAAGTGAACAAATGGCAAACATACATCCTGATATTTTTTCATTATGGTTAATTGAAGGGGAAGGTCATGTAACAGCCTATAAACAAAATGAACAAGAGTATGTTGAGAAAGTTGATCAGTTTTTTTTAAATATATTAAAAGATGAAAAATAAGCTCACTTAAGTTTAGTAGAATAATCATGCTGTAACAAGTAGTAATACTTATAAAAATATACGAAAAAATATGCAAATGATTCTTGACTCATTTAATAAAAAGGGCTATATTTATTCATAAGTTAAACAGACAATTCTCTGAATATATTTATGTTATAAGTATATTCTAATAGATTTCTGTTTAATGGGGGTGATGCTGTAGATTAGAATACAGTAGGTTATATAAATGAAAGGGTTTTCCTTTTTATCGTTGGCATAGTTTAATATGTTTATTGTCACACATGGAATGAGTTTATTAAGAAAATAAGGGGGATTTCTAGTGAAACGATTTTTGTTTTTTGTGTTTTTAATGTTAGCAGCGTCAGTAGTCGCTCTTGCTGGATGTTCAGGTTCAGATAGTAGCAGTGATGAGGGTGAACAGGAAGATGCAACAAAAGACGAATCAGCTCAAGGTGATGAGAACACATTAACAATTGCTATTCCAACAGATATGTCTTCTCATGATATTCACGATCATAATAATACTTTAACAGAAGCTATTCATTCAAATATGTATAATTATTTATTTAAAAAAGATGATAAAGGAAATATTGAACCAGAGTTAGTAGAGTCATATGAAAACGTAGACGATTTAATTTGGGAATTTAAACTTCATGAAGGAGTCAAGTTCCATAATGGTGACGAATTAACAGCTGAAGATGTTAAATATACTTTAGAACGAGTCGCCAATGACGAATCACTAGTTGAACATAGTCACTATAGACAAATTAAGGAAGTTGAAGTTGTCGATGACTATAACTTTAAAATTCACACTTATGATCCTGAGCCAATTATGCTTAACAGACTTTCACGAATCGGTTCAGGAATATTATCAAAAAATTATATTGAAGAAAATGGCTGGGACCATTTCTTAGAAAATCCTATCGGTACAGGTCCATTTAAGTTTGTTGAATGGAACCGTGATAGTGAAATTGTTTTTGAGGTATTTGATGATTATTTTGAGGGTAAAGTTGAAGATTGGGATAAACTCGTATTCCGTGTTATTCCAGAAGATTCAACTCGTGTAGCTGAGTTACTAACAGGTGGTGTTGATGTTGCATTAAACATCCCTGACCATGAATTTGATCGTATAAATGATAATGACGGAACATCTGTACAGTCAACAACTTCACAGCGTGTAACTATGTTATTATTAAGACATGATGAGGAATATGTAACATCAGATCCACGGGTCAGAGAAGCTATAGATTTAGCGATTAATAATGAGGCTTTAACTGAACACGTTTTAGGTGGTTCAGGTGTGCCCGTTCGTACCCGTGTAACGCCAGGAAACACTGGTGCTAATGAGGACCTATACGATACCTTCTTATACGATCCTGACCGTGCTAAAGAGTTATTAGAGGAAGCAGGTTACGGTGATGGATTAGAAATTACAATCCATGGACCAAATGGTCGTTATACGAAAGATAAAGATATTCAAGAAATGATTGCAGGAATGCTAGCGGAAGTTGGTATTACTGTTAACTTAGACCTAATGGAGTGGAGTAACTTTTCGGAGTTACGTAATGCTTTTGCTTATGAAGAAGCTTACTTCATTGCATATGGTAACTCTCAGTTCGACGCTTCATTAGCACTTGATAACATCCGATCAGAACGTGCCATGGAAATGCAAGGATTTAGCAACGAAGAATTTGATAAGATTCTTGAAACAGCTGAGGTTAATATGAATTTAGAAGAGCGTGCCGAACAATATAAAGAGGCGCAACTAATTGTCGCTGAAGAAAGACCATATATTTACTTGTATGCAGAAATGGCAAATTTTGGGGTATCAGACCGTGTAGACTTTACTCCACGTGCTGACGAAATGTTGTTTGCGAAAGATATTTTAAAGAAATAAAAAATAAAATTAGCGCATTTAAACATTGACTAACTCAGAAATATCAAGAAATTAAGTGCCAAAGCTTTAAAATACTGGGCTGATTAATGTTAGCCCAGTATTTTAAATTAAGTATATTGTATGACGTTGTGGATTTTTCGAAAAAAGGAGGCTCACTATGGGAAACTACTTTGTAAGACGATTGTTACAAACAATACCAGTACTAGCTATTATCGTCTTTACGGTATTTTTACTTGTATATTTAGCGGGAGACCCCGTCGCTCTTATGTTACCAGAAGATGCTTCTCCAGAAGAAATTCAAGCTTTAAGAGAAGCATTAAATTTGGATAAACCATTTATCGTTCAATTTGGAACTTATGTACTCAATTTATTGCAAGGTGATTTCGGAAAATCGTTTCATTACAATGTTGATGCACTACCCTTAGTGCTCGAGAGAATTCCAGCAACGATAGAACTTACTCTTGCATCGATGATTGTAGCTACAATTATTGCTATCCCATTAGGCATTTGGTCAGCAACACGTAGAAATACATCGATTGACGTTCTCATTACTGGAGGGTCTGTCCTAGGTTCAGCAATTCCTAACTTTTGGTTAGGTATTATGTTGATTTTATTATTAGCTGTTAATTATCAAATATTTCCCGTGTCGGGTCGTGGAACATTAATGCATTTAGTGCTACCAGCAATTACATTAGGTACAGGACTAGCTGCTACAATTGCTCGTTTAACAAGATCTAGTTTACTAGATGTATTAAGCCAAGATTATATACGCACAGCGAAAGCCAAAGGCGTCAAACGTACATTCGTTATAATCATTCATGGATTAAGAAATTCGTTAATTCCCGTTGTAACAATGATGGCAATGCAAACGAGTAGTTTAATAGGTGGGGCACTTGTTACAGAATACATTTTTGCTTGGCCAGGAATTGGACAACTTTTAGTTCAATCTATTCATGTGCGTGACATGGCTGTTATTCAGGCTGCAACATTTTTAATTACATTAATGGTTATTTTAATGAACTTTTTAGCGGATGTTACTTATCGTTTGTTAGATCCACGAATTAAATACAATTAGGGGGACCAAAAAGATGGTTGCAAATCAGGAGACAAAAATAACCAATGAAGATGAACAGAAAGAACATAAAGTAAATCCATTTATATATTGGATAAAACTTCTTTTTAAAAGCAAAACTGGCACAGTAGGTTTTTTAATTGTACTTATTGTTGTTCTAGTAGCTCCTTTTGCAAGTGTTTTGGCACCACACGATCCTACACAAACAAATCCAGCAGCCATGCTGTTGCCACCATTTTGGTTAGAAGGCGGAACTACGGAATATATTTTAGGTACAGATAACCTTGGAAGAGACATATTAAGCCGTATTATTTATGGAACACAAGTTTCTTTACTTGTAGGAATTATGGCAGTTATTATTGCAGGAGCCATTGGTGCAGTACTCGGATTAGTCTCTGGTTATTATGGCGGTATTATTGATACGATAGTTATGAGACTAGTTGATGCGTTTTTAGCAATACCCGGAATATTAATTACTTTAGTAATTTTAAGTATTGTAGGTCCAGGTTTATGGACATTAATTGTCGTTTTAGGTGTGACGAACTGGGTAGGTTATGCACGAATTGTTCGCGGTGAGGTTCTAAGTGTAAAAGAGCGTGAGTTTGTAAAAGCAGCTCAATCAATTGGAGTAAAAGACCATGTCATTATGAGAAAACATTTATTACCCAATGTTGCTTCGTCGTTCATTGTTACTTCTACTTTAAGTGTAGCTGGAACAATTATTTCTGAAGCCTCCTTGAGTTTTTTAGGAATGGGTGTTCAGCCTCCAACAGTGTCATGGGGAATTATGTTAAACTCAGGTAAAGATTATTTAGCCCAAAGTTGGTGGGTAGCTACTTTTCCTGGTTTAGCTATTACATTTACAACACTTGGAATTATCTTTTTAGGAGATTGGTTGCGAGATGTTCTTGATCCACGAATTTCAATGAAAGGAAGATAAGTGGGGTGATAAATTATGACGAAGGAAAGTAAACTATTAGAAGTAAAAAATTTGAAAACACATTTTTTTACTGAAGCAGGTGTTATCCCAGCAGTTGATGGTGTGTCTTTCGAGTTAAATGAAGGTGAATTAGTAGGAATTGTTGGTGAATCTGGTAGTGGTAAAAGTGTCACCTCTTTATCAGTCATGGGCCTTATTGAAGAACCAGGTAAAATAGTTAATGGTGAAATATTGTATCGTGGTCAAGATTTAACAAAGCTACGCGAAAATGACATGCGAAAAATTCGTGGAAACGACATTGCAATGATCTTCCAAGAACCATTAACTTCTTTAAATCCCGTGTTAACAGTAGGCTTTCAAATATCGGAAGCTATTCGAATTCATCAACAGTTAGGTAAAGATGAAGCAAGAAAGAAAAGTATTGAATTATTAGAAAGGGTAAGAATTCCCCGCGCGGAAAAAGTCTATAATTCATACCCACATTTGCTTAGTGGTGGAATGCGCCAACGAGTAATGATTGCTATGGCACTTTCATGTAATCCTAAAATATTAATTGCTGATGAACCGACAACGGCGCTCGATGTGACTATTCAGGCGCAAATTATAGAACTTTTAATGGATTTAAGTCGCGATTTTGGCACGGCAATTGTCTTAATTACACATGACTTAGGTGTTATTGCGGAAATGGTAGACCGAGTAATTGTTATGTATGGCGGAAAAGTTGTTGAACAAACAGATGTTATGACATTGTTCCAAGATCCACAACATCCATATACTCAAGGTTTACTCAATAGTACACCGCGAATTCATGAGTTAAGGGATGAACTTATTTCAATTAAAGGAAACGTTCCAAGTCCTGATAAAATGCCTAGCGGTTGTAAATTTCATACACGTTGTGAATTTGCCATGGATAAATGTTTATCTTTAGAACCCTCACTAGAATTGATTAATGAAGGACATCAAGTTCGCTGCTGGCTCCATGATGAAAAAGTAAATAATTATAATAAACGCATAAAAGAGAGCGAGGAAGTAAAATGACTCAAATAAAATCTCCTAATCGTGCGGAAAAAGATATATTGCTGGAAGTTGTCAATTTAAAGAAATATTTTGATGTAACTGAAGGGGTATTAAAAGGTGAACGTCAATATTTAAAAGCAGTTGATGGTGTAAATTTATCTATTAAAAAAGGAGAAACATTAGGTATTGTCGGGGAGTCTGGATGTGGTAAATCTACTACAGGAAATCTAATTATGAATATGTTAGAGCCTACAGAAGGAAAAGTAATATTTGACGGGGTAGAATTAAATAAATTAAATAAACGGGAGATGCGAGAAAAACGAAAAGATATTCAAATGATTTTCCAGGATCCCTTTTCATCTCTAAATCCACGAATGAAAGTTTTTGATATCGTTGCTGAGCCACTTATCACCCATGGAATTGCTAGAGGCCGGCAATTAAGAGAACAAGTTTATGAATTATTAGAGGTCGTTGGTCTTGATAAGTCATATGCTTCACGTTATCCACATGAGTTTAGTGGTGGACAAAGACAAAGAATAGGAATTGCACGTGCCATTGCATTAAGGCCGAAACTTATTGTTTGTGATGAGCCGGTTTCCGCCTTGGACGTCTCAATCCAATCGCAAATATTGAATTTACTCGTTAAATTACAACAAGATTTTAATTTAACATATGTCTTTATTGGGCACGGTTTACCAGCTGTAAAACATATAAGTGATCAAATTGCAGTGATGTATTTAGGGAGAATTGTCGAATTAGCGTATAAAGATGAATTGTTCAAACATCCTATGCATCCATATACAGAAGGATTAATTTCATCTGTTCCCATCCCAGATCCAACATTGCGCGGTAAACGTGAAAAAATTATTTTAGAAGGTGATATTCCAAGTCCAGTTAATCCACCTTCGGGTTGTCATTTCCATACGCGATGTCCATTTGCAACTGAAAAATGTCGTAAAGAAATACCGGAATTTAAAGAGGAAAGGGAAGGGCATTTTGTTGCCTGTCATTATCCGTTACACGAAACAGAAGGAATAATAATTAACGATTAGATCTAACAATTATTAATATTTAATAACTTTGAAAATGGAAGGATTCTATTAGTCAGCATGACCAGATTAATGTTCATTGTCAAGACTATAGGAGTACTTCCTTTTATATATATTTAAAGTAATGGGGGGAATATAAACTATGCATAGTAATTATGGAGTAAGTACCGCACATCCTTTAGCAACTAAAGTAGGCTTAGAAATTTTAAAAAAGGGTGGTAATGCTGTCGATGCATCCGTGGCAATTTCGTTTGTTTTAGGTGTTGTCGAACCGTATGCATCAGGAATTGGCGGTGGTGGAAACATGCTTATTTTCCCGAAAAATGAAACAAAACCAATTCTTTATGATTATCGCGAAATAGCACCAACTAAATTAAAAGAGAAATACAACATTGGTGTACCTGGATTTGTAAAAGGTATGGAACGTATTGTTAATGATTATGGTACATTATCATTAAAAGAGACTTTACAACCAGCCATTAACTTTGCTGAACAAGGCTATAAGATTAGTAATATTATTGCAAATAACATTAAAGAAACTAAACATGATCAAGTTAAACGTTTAGATCATTATTGGCCAGATGGAACCCCCTTGAAAAACGGAGACAAACTTATTCAAAAAGAGCTAGCAATACTTATGAAACATATAGCTGAAAAGGGGTCAGAATATTTCTATGAGCAAACATTTGCTCAGGAAATTGTTAATGCTGATATAGGTATAACGTTTGAAGATTTAAATACATATGATGTGAAGATACGAGAACCATTATTCGGCAATTATCATTCATATGATATTTGGTCAGCACCAGCCCCAGTTAGTGGATTAGTAATCATTTTAACATTATCATTACTTGAAAAACTTGGCATAGACAATTATAAGACGAATTCACCAGAGTATATTGCCGGGCTATCAAGTGTCCTTCGAGTTGTCTTAAAAGTTTTGTATGAACAAGTAGGTGACCCAGAGTTTGTCCATATAAATGAACAGCAATTACTTTCAGCTGATAATATACAGAAGCTTGCAGAAAAAATTAAACATAACAATAAATATCCACAACTATATTTAAATGATGAATCACATACTACACATTTTTCAGTCATAGACAGTAACGGTATGGTCGTATCGACGACAAATACATTAAGTAATTTCTTTGGTTCCGGAGTTTATATAAAAGGGGTCTTTTTCAACAACCAAATGCAAAACTTTTCTAAAGATAATAGTTCATCTAACAGTATTGAGAAAGGAAAAAGATGTCTTAGTATAATTGCTCCGACAATTTTAAGTAAAGATGGAAAACCAATCATGACGATTGGAGCTTCTGGTGCGGCCCGTATACCAACAATTATTACAAAAACAATTGTAGATTATATTAAACATGGAATAAATTTTCCAGAAACGATTGGTAGTAAACGTTTCTTTGTTAATGAACAAGAAGTATACTTTGAAGAAGAGTTAGCTGAAGAAATAATTGAAAAGTTGAAAAATTACGGCTTAAAAAGTGTTTATTTTCCAGAACCGATGTTTTATGGTGGCGTCCAAGGGATTGTAAAGCAAAATGGAAACCTAGATGGTGCTGCGGACCCCCGTCGCGGTGGAACTTTTCAAAAAAATAGTAATTACTTATTTTAACTTATATAGGAGGATTGAACAATTATGGGAAAGCAAAACAAACCACGGGCTGCAGGTACTTACAATGATATATTTGAACCTTATTATGCCCACCATTATCAATTACCGGCACAAGTTAAAAATATGTATCCTAAGTTAGATGTTGAATTTACTTCACCCGCTTTTGTTAAAGAAGATCATTCATTTACGACTCAAGAAGAAATGATGAATTTCTTATACGAATTAACTAAAAACAATGAACATGTTAGGTTAGAAATTATCGGACATTCAATTGAAGGTCGTGAAATTCCTTTACTAATTTTTTCTACAAATGAAGTTCATTCCGTCTCATTTAAAAATAAGCCGACCGTTTGGTTGCAAGCACAAATTCATGGTAATGAGCCGGCTGCAGGTGAGTCAGCACTAATCATCGCCCAACAATTAGCAGAAGGAAGGCTAGGGGAGCAAGTACTAAATGATATAAATGTCGTCATTGTACCACGGACAAATCCGGATAGTGGGTTCTATTTTGAAAGAAATTCCATTACTCAATTAAATGGTAACCGTGATCATTTAAATTTAGAAATGCCAGAGTTACAAGTAGTTCATCGTGAATTCAATAAATATTTACCTGAAGTTGTTATCGATGCTCATGAATATGGTGCATTTCCGCAATATGAAAATATTGGTAAAGAAGGGGCTTTAAAGTATCATGACGTTCTATTATTAACAGGTAAAAATTTAAATATTCCTGGGGAAATTAGGGAAAAATCTGATCAATGGTTCATAGAGAATGCGTTTAAAGAACTTGAAAAAAGCGATTATTCCTATGGATCATACTATACGGTTACTAATTCAGCTAAATCACAACCAACTTTATTAGAGGGTGGCGACGATGCTGGGACGGGAAGGAATACGTTTGCTCTTAAACCAAGCTTTTCCATTTTAGTAGAAACGTTAGGTATTGGCATTGGTCGGGAAAATTTTTTACGACGTGTGAATGGCCAAGTAATTACTCATACTTCAATTTTACAAACGACTAAACAATATGCGCAAGAAATAAAAGAAGTGATTAGTAATAGTCGAGAATTAATTAAAGAAGGCGGAAGTAAAGGAAAAGATAACCATTCGGTTATTTTAAAAAGCGAACGTCAAAAAGTAGACGGTTATAAAGCAAAGGCAATTGATATTGCTAAAGGGGAAGTTGTGGAGTTCCCAGTATTTTATTATAGTGCAACAAATGCCAAAGCAAAGGAAAAAGTTATACGCCCAAATGCTTACATTTTACCACGGGCATTTGTTAATGTGGTGAAAAAGCTTATGAACCACGGGGTTATTGTCGAACAGTTAACAGATGACCAGACGTTGTTTACTCAATATTATCAAGTGACAGAGAGAAATGTACGTAATGAAGGCAATCGTCCAGTAAGTGAATTTAAAACAGAAATTGTTCAGGAGCAACGTTATTTTCCTAAAGGAAGTTATGTTATACGTTCTGCCCAAGCGGTCGCCTATTTAGTGTCATTAGCACTTGAACCGGGATCCCCATCAAGTTATTTTGCACAAGGCTTTTTACCATCGTATCCTAAGGGAGAATTACCAGTCTATCGTTATATAGATAAAATTAATTTTCCATTACGAACGATTAATAATCTTTAATAATGTCACAATACCTCTTATTATGTTAAAATATATCAAAGTTAATTAATACTTAGAGGTGAATAAGTTATGAGCCAAGGTGAGCAAGCTTATTTAGATTTATGTAAGCACGTTTTAGACAACGGTGTTAAACGAAATGATCGGACAAATACAGGTACTTATTCAGTTTTTGGTCATCAAATGCGTTTTGATTTAAATAAAGGTTTTCCTTTATTAACGACAAAAAGAGTGCCATTTCATCTAGTTGCAAGTGAGTTGCTATGGTTTATTAAAGGTGATACGAATATTCGTTATTTATTGGAAAATAATAACCGAATTTGGAATGAATGGGCGTTTAAGCGTTGGGTAGAAAGTGATGAATATGATGGCCCTGACATGACAGACTTCGGCAATCGTAGCCAACGTGACCCACAGTTTAAAAAGTTATATGATGAACAAATGGAAATATTTGAACAAAATATTTTATCAAAGGATACATTTGCGCAAAAATATGGAGAGCTCGGATCAATTTACGGTAAACAATGGCGAGCATGGAAAACATCGCAAGGTGAAACGATTGACCAATTAAAAGAAGTCATCGATGCCATTAAAACTAATCCTAATTCCCGTCGCCATATCGTTTCAGCATGGAATCCTGAAGATGTGCCACATATGGCTTTACCACCTTGCCATACACTCTTTCAATTTTATGTCTCTGACGGGAAGTTATCTTGTCAGTTATATCAACGAAGTGCGGATATTTTTCTAGGTGTTCCGTTTAATATTGCGAGTTATTCTTTGTTAACATATTTAATCGCTCACGAAACAGGGTTAGAGGTTGGTGAATTTGTTCATACATTTGGAGATGCCCATATTTATACGAATCATATTGAGCAAGTGCAAACACAATTAGGACGCGACATAAGGGAATTCCCGCAGTTAATTATTAATAAAGAAAAAGATTCAATTTTTGATTTTGAAATGGAAGATTTTGAAATTAAAAATTACAATCCACATCCAACTATTCGTGCATCAATTGCTGTGTGATTAATTTATAAAAAAAGGAAGCTTGATTTTATCAAGCTTCTTTTTTTGTTTGGAATTAATCGATATGAATGGTTGTTTTCTAATTTTAAACAATTATATATAACGATATTACTTTATGAACTTAAACATTCTGAATATTCCTCGTTTTAACTAACATTAATTAGGGTATGTCATTATATAACAAAATTAGGGATTTTTTTTAAAGTTATAGGTATTTCCCTAATAGGATTGTAAGTATTTTTTACTTATGATTAATGTAGAGAGTTATGAGGGTTAGCTACTTTCAAAGGGAGTGAAGCTTTTTCATGAAAAGTAAGCGGAAGTTACAATATTTTAAACCGATTGAACGTTATTCGGGGAATTGGTCAGTTTTAGAAGAAAAAAGTCGTGATTGGGAAAACATGTATCGACAACGTTGGTCCCATGACAAAGTTGTTCGAACAACTCATGGCGTTAATTGTACGGGCTCATGTAGTTGGAAAGTTTTTGTGAAAAACGGCATCATTACGTGGGAAAATCAGCAAATTGATTATCCTTCTTGTGGGCCGGATATGCCGGAATTTGAACCACGGGGTTGTCCACGGGGAGCATCCTTTTCTTGGTATGAATATAGTCCACTGCGTGTGAAATATCCGTATATTCGTGGAAAGTTACTTCATATGTGGAAACAAGCACTACAAGAGGAACGTGATCCTATTAAAGCGTGGGCAAGTATTGTAGAAGATCCTGTAAAGGCAAAGAAATATAAGTCAGCCCGCGGTAAGGGTGGGCATGTGCGCATTTCTTGGGAAGATGTGACGACAATTATTGCTGCCCAATTAATTTATACGATTCAAAAATATGGTCCAGATCGCATCGCTGGTTTTACACCGATACCTGCGATGTCAATGGTCAGTTATGCATCGGGAGCACGGTTTCTTTCATTACTTGGTGGGGAAATGTTAAGTTTTTATGATTGGTATGCCGATCTACCACCATCCTCCCCGCAAATTTGGGGTGAACAAACCGATGTTCCTGAATCAAGTGATTGGTATAACTCAGGTTATATTATTATGTGGGGATCGAATGTCCCGTTAACACGTACACCAGATGCACACTTTTTAACGGAAGTTCGTTATAAAGGTACAAAGGTCGTTTCTGTTGCTCCAGACTATGCTGAAAGTGTTACCCACGCAGATGACTGGATTGCTGCTCATCCAGGTACTGATGCTGCCGTTGCCCAAGCGATGACACACGTTATTTTAGATGAATTTTATGAAAAACGGCAAGAAGA
>Ga0209487_1002093_pt1 | contig 16407 bp, 14 predicted proteins | sample Poulit2012_FD_187524 | JGI IMG/M metagenome (GOLD analysis project Ga0209487, IMG submission 187524) | Agricultural soil microbial communities from Georgia to study Nitrogen management - Poultry litter 2012 (SPAdes) (version 2) | ecosystem: Environmental > Terrestrial > Soil > Agricultural land...
GCAATGGTTTCCACAAAATTTTTAAGTTAATCCCACCTGATTTATAGGTGGGTTTTCTTTTTAAAATATACTCATTTATTTTTATATCACTTTATCTTGCGTCAAAGAACTATAAAATTATGACATGGCAGTGGGACAGGGTCTGACCACTTAAACGCAGAAAATCATCGTGGCTTTTTCCGAAGAGATGACTGACTATGGAGAGATGGTACACAGGATAGCCTAGGGATTCCCAAATGTGGGATAAAAGAATTATCCACACTTTATGAATTTAGATACTTAAAAGGTTGAACCGCCAAGTACGTGTACCGTATTCATGGCGGTATGTGAGGAGACTAACCAATTAATGATTAGTCTCCTACTCGATTATGCGCATGGGACATCAGCATGTATCATTATAATCATCGTATTTCACACTTGAAACGTAAAGCGTTTACATATATGATAGTTATATCATATATAGTTTATCGGCCAAACAAACTAAGGAATGGCCCGAATTATATGTAGGAGAAAGGATTGATTGTATATGAAAACGTTCATTACCGATGATTTTTTACTTTATAATGAAACTGCAAAAGAACTCTATTATAACACAGCCAAACACTTACCAATTATTGATTATCATAATCATTTAAATCAAGAAGCGATTTTACAGGATAAAAACTATAGGAACTTAGCTGAGATCTGGCTTGCGGGAGATCATTATAAATGGCGGGCGATGCGAGCAAATGGCATCGAGGAAGCTTATATTACCGGCGATAAAAGTGATTATGAAAAATTCCTCGCATGGGCTAAAACGGTTCCCAATACATTCGGTAATCCGTTATACCATTGGACACACTTGGAATTATTAAGGTACTTCGATATTGATCAAGTGCTAAACGAAGAAACAGCACCGGCCATCTGGGAAGAAGCGAATAAAAAGTTGGCTACATCGGAAATGTCAGTCAGATCCATGCTGGAAACGAGCAAGGTCGAATTTATCGGTACAACGGATGATCCGACAGATGATCTGAAAAGTCATCGGCAATTAAAAGAAGAAGAAACGAGCCTTACTGTATCTCCATCATTTCGACCGGATACAGGGTTGAATATCGATCAAGAAACATTTCTACCGTGGATGGAGAAGCTTGCTCAAGCAGCAGATACACCGATTGACAATTATACTGCATTCCTAAAAGCATTGGAAAGTCGTGTGGCCTTTTTTGATGAAAATGGCTGCAAAAGTTCAGACCACGGCATCAGTGTGATGTTTTATGAAGAAGCAACAAAGAATGAAGTTGCCGCTATTTTTCAAAAGCGTTTGAATAACGAATTATTAACAGAGAAAGAAAGGGATCAATTCAAAACGTATACGTTGATCGCATTGGGAGAAATGTATACAGACAAAGGCTGGATCATGCAGCTGCATTTAGGCGCGTTGCGTAATAATAACACGCGAATGTTCAAGAAGGTTGGCCCTGATAGTGGGTTCGATTCAATTGGAGATCGATTGATTGCCGATAAACTATCCGGATTTCTGGATGCATTAGCAAATAAAGAGAAACTGCCGAAAACAGTATTGTACAGCCTGAATGCTAAAGATTATGATGTGCTTGCAGCAATGGCTGGTAATTATCAAAACGCGGAAATCCCTGGAAAAGTGCAATTTGGAACCGCATGGTGGTTTAATGATACCATTGATGGTATGGAAGATCAGATGAAAACATTGGCGAATTTTGGGTTAATCAGTAATTTCATTGGTATGCTAACAGACTCAAGAAGCTTTCTCTCCTTTTCTAGACATGAGTATTTCAGACGGGTGCTCTGTAATTTGCTAGGTAGCTGGGTAGAAGAAGGTAAAGTACCAAAGGATATGGCTTTATTGAACAAATACGTGGAAAATATTTGTTATTATAATGCCAAACATTATTTCTCAATTTAAATCCTCGTGGTTTATCGTTTTTATGAAAAGCTCTACTTATATCATGATCAACATAAGGAAGGAACATATATATGTCCAAACAACAAATTGGAGTCATTGGTTTAGCAGTGATGGGGAAAAACCTAGCTTTAAATATTGAAAGTAGGGGATATTCTGTTGCTGTCTTTAATCGTTCTCCTGAAAAAACAGAAGAATTCCTTGAAAACGAAGCAAAAGATAAGCATGTTGTAGGTGCCAAAAGTATTGAAGAGTTTGTGAAAACATTGGAAAGACCACGCAAAATTTTATTAATGGTCAAGGCAGGCGCTGCAACAGATGCCACGATCGAATCTTTACAAGCATATCTTGAAAAAGGGGATATCTTGATTGATGGTGGTAATACACTGTATGAAGATACGATCCGTCGTAATAAAGCATTAGAGAAAACAGGCATCCACTTTATTGGAGCTGGGGTTTCTGGTGGAGAAGAGGGGGCACTGAACGGACCGTCGATTATGCCAGGTGGCCAAAAGGAAGCCTATGATTTGGTGGCACCTATTTTTGACGCGATTGCAGCAAAAGTAGATGGTGCCTCATGCAGCACTTATATCGGACCAAATGGGGCAGGGCATTACGTGAAAATGGTTCATAACGGTATTGAATATGGGGATATGCAATTAATCTCAGAGGCATATTTCATTTTGAAAAACGTACTTGGTTTACATACGGATGAGCTCCATGAAGTATTTACGGAGTGGAATAAAGGGGAATTAGACAGTTACTTAATTGAAATAACGGCAGATATATTTACAAAAGTCGATGATGAAACAGGGAAACCGCTTGTTGATGTAATTTTAGATAAAGCAGGTCAAAAGGGAACAGGTAAATGGACAAGCAAAAACGCCTTGGATTTAGGTGTCCCACTACCTATTATTACGGAGTCTGTTTTTGCCCGTTTTATTTCGGCAATGAAAGACGAACGTGTGAAGGCGAGTAAAATTATACGGGGACCTAAAGTAAAAGCATATGATGGTGATAAAGAAGAATTGATCGAAGCGGTTCGTAAAGCATTATATCTGAGTAAAATTTGTTCCTATGCGCAAGGTTTTGCACAAATGCGCGCCCAGTCAGAAGAGAATGATTGGGAGCTGAACTATGGTGATATTGCCATGATTTGGCGTGGTGGTTGTATTATCCGTGCACAATTCCTCCAAAAAATCAACGAAGCGTATGACCGTGAGCCAGGCTTAACGAACTTGTTGCTTGATCCTTATTTTACGGAAATTGCAGAAGGTTATCAGGATGCATTACGTGAAGTCGTTTCCGTCGCCGTTAAGCAAGGGATTGCAGTACCCGCCTTCTCTAGCGCGATCGCTTATTTTGACAGCTATCGTTCTGCCGATTTACCAGCTAATTTATTGCAGGCACAGCGGGATTATTTTGGTGCCCATACGTATGAACGTAAAGATAAAGAAGGTTCTTTCCATACCAATTGGATATAAATGAGTAAGGGAAACAACTCCTTACCCAATCGGTGGGGGGAAGGAGTTGTTCTTTACGAATCGTTTTCAATTTGTAATCGTAGTTCAGGAACTTCTAAAAAGCGCTGAATGGCTAGGGCGCATGCACCCATCATACATGATTGATTACCGAGTTCAGATAAAACAATCTCTCGGTAGTGACTTACGGTAGACACCAAGTTGTTTTTAATCTCTTCCACCGCATGAGGATACATCTTTAGAATTTCACTATTTAAAACGAGTGTTTCAGGATTATATAAATTAATAATGTTATTTAAACCGATTGATAGATCCTTAATAAATTGTTGGAGGTGGGTATATGTTATTGGATCTTTTTCAGTGATCAGCTGTTGCACATCTTCGTAGGTCAGATGTGGCCTTCCCAATTTCTCTGATAATGTTGCAAAAAGACTTGGCTCAGCGGAATAAAGTTCCCAGCAACCATGATTTCCACACGCACAAGGTTCTCCGTCTGGGGATATAATCATATGGCCCATTTCTCCAGCGAAACCGTTGTATCCTTTATGGAGTTCACCGTCTGTCATGATTCCGGCACCGATCCCGGAAGCTAAAAGGATGGTCAGTAAATCGTTACTTTGATGATATTTGTACACATTTTCGGCAAAAGCTGACAAGTTTGCATTGTTTTCAATATTGATTGGTAGTTCTATTTCTTTGATCAGCGCAGCTTTTAAGTCCTTATTATGCCATTGGTATTTGGGAACGAAATAGATCAATTCATCATTGTTTACCGTTCCATGAATGCCAATCATTACACTGATCAAGCCATAGTGACTGTTTGTGTACTTCTTTTGATACGCTTTGATATGCTGAATGAGTAAGTAGACAATCTCGTCATAATCATCTGTTTCAAGTATGATTGACTCACTGTGAACAGGGTAACCATGTAAATCAGATACCGTGTATTGGATACGTTTATAATCCAAATCGATGCCTAACACGTATCCAGCTTCTCGATTAATCGAGAGCATAATCGGCCTTCTGCCAACAACATGATGTTCTTGTTTTGTTTCATAAATTAATGCGTCTTCTAGAAGACTAGCTACTTGAACAGATATGGTTGCTTTGTTCAACCCGGTTATTTTGGCTAATTCGGCTCTTGAAACCATTTCACGTGAAATTATGTTTTTTAGGATCAAACCTCTATTAATTTTTTTAATATAAGCACCATCACCTGTAACCATGTTATCCCGTCCTATATATAATAATTTATTTGTTTGCTCTACAAATTAAGTAAAGAATGAAAAAAATAATCCAGAGCAGGATTATCATTGTGTATACGTATCTGTAAGGGTATACAAAAACAATTCGTTCTTAATCACTTAAATTAGCGAAAGTTCCAAAGTCAATTTATACTATGTAACTAGTAGATATTTATAGTATAGCAAAATAGGGAGGTGTTTGAAATGAAAACTCTATATTTCGATTGTTTCTCAGGAATTAGTGGGGATATGGTAATTGGTGCACTGCTTGATGCGGGCGGTGATGCACTTCACTTAGAAACGGAATTAAAGAAACTTCAGATCGAGGAAGAATATCAATTAAAATGGAAAAAGGTCGTTAAAAATGGCATTACAGCGACCAAGTTTGATGTTATATTAATGAATGATGTTCATGGTTATCACCATGAACACGGACACCACCACCATCATCATCGATCCTATCAAGATATTGTAAAGCTGATCGAGTCAGCCGATTATCATGATGACGTAAAGAATAGCGCATTAAACATATTTAAGAAGATTGGTGAAGCGGAAGGAAAGATCCATGGTATGCCACTGGAAGAGGTTCACTTCCATGAAGTTGGAGCGGTTGATTCGATTATCGATATTATTGGAACAGCTCTCTTACTTCAGCAGCTTGACATCGATACGGTGAAGGTTTCCGCTATTCCAGTAGGATCGGGCAGTATTCATATTGATCACGGTGTTTATCCCGTACCCGCGCCTGCTACATTGGAAATTTTAAAAGGGGTACCACTTGCTAAAAGTGAGTTAAAAGCGGAGCTAACGACACCAACAGGAGCTGCCATTGCGACCGTGCTTGCTGAAGAGTTTTGTACATTGCCAGCAATGAGAGTGGAGAGAATTGGTTATGGTGCGGGAACGAAAACCTTTAAAAACCACCCGAATATACTTCGTGTTATCATAGGGGAGGAAACAAGATGAACATTGCCTTAATTGCTCATGATAAAAAGAAGAATGATATGGTTCAATTTGTTCAAGCGTATAAATACAGTTTCAAAAAGCATGAGCTTTATGCGACTGGAACAACGGGTTTAAGAATTTCCGAGAGTACCGGGCTAACACTGCACCGTTTTCAATCCGGGCCATTAGGTGGGGATCAGCAAATTGGTGCCATGGTCGCTGATAATAAAATGGATATCGTGATCTTTTTCCGTGATCCATTAACCGCACAACCGCATGAGCCGGATATATCAGCATTAATGCGTCTTTGTGATGTTTATTCGATTCCATTAGCAACAAATATGGGATCCGCTGAAGTTCTAATCCATGGACTAGAACGAGGTGATTTGAAGTGGCGAGAAATTATTCGAGAGAAGTAATCTATGAGATTTAAGTTGACAGTTATAAATGTGGGCAGTAATCTAAAAATAGGGGAAACTTTATCATACGTTTTCCGGTTATATGAATGTCAATCCCTTGGTAAAGGGAAATAATATAAAAAGAGGCGAAAGATATGAATAAAACACATCATGATAAAAATCGCCATTTGGGTGAAGTTATTTCGGGAATGGGTCGCGTTATGGTCGCTTTTTCAGGCGGTGTAGATAGTACGTTAGTATTGAAAAGGGCACAAGAGGAACTGGGAGATCAAGTGATAGCGGTTGTCGTGGCTTCAGAATTGTTCCGTGAAGAGGAGTTTGATGCAGCGGTTACACTTGCAACGGACATGGGAGTCGATGTTTATCAAACGGAAATTAAAGAGCTTGAAGATGAAGGAATTGTGGCAAACAATCCTGACAGCTGGTACCACAGTAAGAAATTGCTTTACTCCCATTTAAATCAATTGGCAAAAGAAATGGGCTATCATTATGTTTTAGACGGCATGATTATGGATGATGTAAACGATTTCCGTCCAGGTCTACAGGCCAGAACAGAAGCTGGGGCACGTAGTGTTTTACAGGAAGCCGGGCTTTATAAAAATGAGGTTCGTGAACTTGTTAAAAATCTTGGGCTTCCTGTTTGGAATAAACCTGCATCTTGTAGCCTAGCATCTAGGATTCCATATGGCACGACACTTGATAAACAAAAAATAGCACAAGTAGATCAGGCAGAACGCTTTATTGCTAAACTAGGATTTGAAATGGTACGTGTCCGTTATCATGATCAAATTGCTCGTATTGAGGTAAATCCGGCAGAGATAGCAGAACTTGTACAACACCGAGATAAAATACAGATGAAACTTACATCGCTGGGCTTTAGTTATGTATCAATCGACTTACGTGGCTACCGCACAGGCAGTATGAATGAAGTATTGCCTGAAGAATCAAAAATAATAGAGGTTAGTTAAAACAAATAAAGGTAATCTGTGACGATAAAGACTGTCCAAATCTAATACAATATTAGATTTGGACAGTCTTTTTTACAGGTGAAAAAAGCACTGTTTTATTTGACGAAAAAGTAGATGCGTGCTATTCTTAGCTCGATAGTTTGTTTGACCGATAAACTAAATTAAAATACAAAGTTTAAAATAGAATACACACTGCTTTGAAAGGGATTACATGGCGCCAGGTCAGTTATCTTTTATGATGGTGTTAAGAAGCTTTTATATGGATAATTATAGAGTAGACGTTAGATGAAATATAAGAAAATAAAAAATGGAGTGATCCAATAGATGGGTATTCTTCAAGAACTACTTAAAGATGTTCCGGTTCCGAAAATGATCAAAGTGAAACAGGAGTTTGACGATGTGCAAGTGGATGATCTCGGTACTGCTTTATTTGCTGAATTAGACACAGAACACATTAAAAGAATGGTAAAACCTGGCATGGAAATTGCAGTTGCAGTCGGAAGTAGAGGGCTCGATCGACTTGTCGAAACGACTGCTGTTACGGTGAAGTTTTTACACGACTTAGGTGCAAAGCCATTTATAGTCCCTTGTATGGGAAGTCATGGTGGTGCAACAGATGAAGGGCAAAAAGCGGTCTTGGAACATTTAGGTGTCACAGAGGAAAGTGTGAATGCGGAAATACGTTCCTCCATGGAAGTGATCAAGCTAGGTGAATTACCGAATGGTCTGCCTGTTTATATTGATAAAATCGCTTCACAAGCAGATGGTATTGTCGTGATTAATCGGGTGAAACCACATACTGCTTTTCGGGGTCCAGTAGAAAGCGGCATCATGAAAATGATCAGTATTGGGTTAGGTAAACAAAAAGGTGCGGAAGCTTGTCATCAGCTCGGATTCGAACATATGGCGGAACATGTGCCGGCAATGGCGAAAATGATCATGACAGAGATGCCAATTCTATTCGCCGTAGCTACCGTAGAAAATCCATTTGATAAAGTGGCTAAAATTGTAGTTTTAGCGCCTGAAGAAATAGAAGAACGTGAAATTGAATTACAAAAGCTATCAAAAAAACAATTACCAAAGCTCTTCTTCGACGAAATCGATGTCCTCGTGATTGATGAAATCGGTAAGAATATTAGTGGAGATGGCATGGATCCAAATATTACGGGAAGGTATCCGACACCATATGCATATGGTGGACCTGATGTAAATAAAATGGTTGTGCTTGACCTCACGCCGGAAACAGAAGGTAATGCCAATGGTGTTGGGACAGCAGACTTCACGACACAACGGCTGGTAGATAAAATGGATATGGAAGTAACGTATGCGAATGGATTGACATCAACAGTTGTTGGACCGACACATATTTCAACGACATTGAAGAATGATCAATTAGCCATACAGGCGGCAATTAAAACATGTAATATTTTAGATTTTACAAAAGTGAAAATGGTACGAATTAAAAACACATTGGAAATAGGGGAAATTGAAGTGTCCGAAGCATTTCTTGATCATGTACAAACAAACGCCAATCTAGAAAAGGTTTCCGAGGCGTTCAAATTGGTATTCGATGATGAAGGAAATCTTGTATAAAAAAATGGGGGATTCATAAAATGAGTAAATTATTTGATTTAACAGGGAAAACAGCCGTTGCCATTGGTGGAAATAGTGTATTAGGCGGATCGATTTCTAAAGGATTGGCAGCACAAGGGGCGCAAGTAGCGATTGTTGGCCGAAATATGGAGACGGCTGAAGAAGTAACGAAGGAAATCGAGGCGAATGGCGGAATGGCGAAATCATTCCAAGGTGATGTCAGTTCACGTGAATCGATAGAAAATCTAGCAGCAGAAATTGAACAATGGTCTGGGGGTTGGGACATCCTATTAAATGCCTCGGGAAAAAACAGTCCAACACCATTCTTTGATCTCGATGAGAATGAATGGGATGATATTATGGATGTTAATCTAAAAGGACTTGTATTCACAACACAGGTATTCGCTAAGAGAATGGTGGAACAAGAGAGAACAGGAAGTATTATTAACATTTCATCTGTATCATCAACCACTCCATTGTCAAGAGTGTTCACGTATTCCGCATCGAAAGCGGGCGTAAATAGTGTTACACAGTTCTTAGCAAGGGAATTCGCCCCACACGGTATTCGTGTAAATGCGATCATTCCAGGCTTTTTTCCTGCAGAACAAAACCGAAAAATATTAAGTGAAGACCGGATTGCCTCGATTATGGAGCATACACCAATGGATCGTTTCGGTGAGCCAGAAGAATTACAAGGTGCGGCTGTCTATCTTGCTTCCGATAAAGCATCGGGTTTTGTAACGGGGTCATTGTTGCGTGTTGATGGTGGATTTGGCAGTATGACAATATAAGGAAGATTTGGTAGAGAGACTTTTAGAAGTTTTTCTGACCAACGTTTTTTTAGGACGAGTGCACAAGGAGAGATCGTATGAGAGAATTAGTCATTGGACTTGATATGGGAACGACAAGTGTCAAGGCTGTTGTGTTCGATATCATGGGAGAACTGGTTAGCGAAGCGGAAGAAATGGTTACGACCTACTATCCAGAGCCAGGATGGGCAGAGCAAGATCCACAAGAAGTGGAACGGTGTGCTGTACAAGCATTGAAAAATGTCATCAAGAAAACAGATATAAGCAAGGATGAATTGATTAGCATCGGAATTTCTTGTGCGATGCATTCGCTTATTTGTGTGGATGCTAATTACAAACCTTTATCAAATATGATGATCTGGTCGGACGGAAGAAGTAATAAGCAGGCAGAAGCACTGATGCAAACCAAAGAAAAAGATATATTTTTGAAAACAGGTACACCAATACATCCGATGTCTCCATTTGTTAAGCTGTTATGGATGCAAGAAAAAGAATTTGAACCTTATCAAAAGGCGAGCTATTTCATGACGATGAAGGATTTCTTATTGCAAAAGTGGTTTGGTGAGCATGTGCTTGATTATTCGATGGCCTCTTCAACAGGATTAATGAATCTAAAAACATTGGACTGGGATGAGGATACATTGGAGATTGCTGGTATAAAAAGAGAGCAACTCGCGAAAATTGTTCCTCCAACAGAAGTGTTACCACCTTTCAAAGAAGATATTGCACACGAGATCGGAATCGATGCACAATTACCACTTGTCATCGGGGCTGCAGATGGACAGTTGGCTAATCTTGGGAATGGATCCATTTTGCCGGGAGAAGTAAATGTTTCAGTTGGAACGAGTGGAGCGATTAGACAATTTGCGGAAGGTATGCCGATAAATGAAAAGCTGAAAACCTTTACCTATGCATTTACAGCTGATACTTCGATTATTGGCGGGCCTACAAACAATGGCGGCATCGCTTTAGAATGGTTGAAGGATCTCTTAGAGTATGTAGGAACCTATGATGAATTTATTGCTCGAGCAGAGCAAGTTGATGTCGGTGCCGACGGAATTATCTTTCTCCCTTATGTAAATGGCGAAAGGGCGCCACTATGGAATCAGCGAGCAAAAGGGAACTTTTATGGGTTAAGCATTGGTCATCGAAAAGAGCAGCTCATACGTGCGGTTCTTGAAGGGATCACATTTAACATTTATCAAATTGGAAAATCGCTGGAAGCAGTAGCTGGAAAGCCGGAAAAGATCAGTGTTAATGGGGGCTTGTCAAAATCGCCATTATGGGTGCAAATTATGGCAGACGTTTTTGGGAAGGAAATCCATGTCTCAAACACCCACCATAATGCAGCATGGGGAGCCGCCTGGACAGCATTAGTAGGTGTCGATAAAGTGGAATCTTATGAAGCGATTAAAGAAAATATGCCAGCTGAGAAAGTAATTCAACCACATCAGGAAAATCATCAAGAATATATGAAGATTTATGAGAAGTATCAGATGATCGCCAATGATTTAGCAGTATATTTTACATGATAAACATCTCTAACCAGTGTTTTTTTGCAATTGAGATGTAAGTGAGGGAAAATGGATGGAAGATATTTTAAAACAGGTCCAGAAAGGTACATTAACTGTAGCCGAGGCGAAGGAAAAATTAGCGACCTATGAAGATTTAGGATTTGCTAAAGTGGACCATCATCGCAAAAAAAGGCAAGGTTTTCCTGAAGTCGTTTATGGTGAAGGAAAATCAGCCGTACAAATTAACTCGATTATTGCAGCGATAAAAGCAAAGGATAATGATGTATTGGTGACACGCATTACACCTGAAAAGGCGGAAGCGATTCTTCAACAGCACCCAAAACTAACCTATAATGCCACGGCACAACTATTATTTTGGAAAAATCCAGAAACGGTATCTAAAGTAAAAACGACCGGTTATATTGCCATCGTTTGCGCGGGTACATCTGATTTAAGGGTAGCAGAAGAAGCTGCTATTACGGCGGAAGTGTTCGGGAGTGAAGTTCGCCGGATTTATGATGTTGGTGTCGCCGGAATTCATCGCCTATTTGATAATATGGAAGAAATTCAACAGGCAACCGTTTCGATCGTTGTTGCGGGTATGGAAGGAGCCCTACCAAGTGTTGTAGGTGGGCTTGTTTCTCACCCCGTTATTGCGGTGCCAACAAGTGTAGGGTATGGCGCAAGTTTTCAAGGTTTAACGTCATTACTCGCCATGCTAAACTCTTGCGCGTCAGGCATCAGTGTTGTCAATATCGATAATGGATTTGGTGGAGCGTATAATGCGGTTATCATCGATCGTTTGGCGAGAAAAGGCTAAGCTGCGAAAGTACATGCGACCTCGCCACGCGCGGATATACTGGCATATTTAGCAAGGCTCTATTCTTAAAGATTGCTGTTTTTGACACAAAGTCTATACACTGAGAGGTAAGATACCGCTTTGGAAATACACTACGCTTTCCGCGGGCTCGCGATGAGCCTCCTCACTCGCAAAGAACGCTCGCTGTGGGGTCTCATCGTCTTCGCTTTCCCGCAGGAGTCTTCGTGATTTCCTTCGCTAACATGGTGTTTGAAGCGGAGAACCTTTGACTCTGAAAAAACAGAACGTGACTGCAGACCCCGCAGAGTGGACTTCTTGAGGAGGCTGAAGCCTAAAAAGAATGAAATGCAATTCTTCAGCGCCTGCGGAAAGCAACCCAGTACATATATTGCAGACCTCTATTGATTACGAGGAATAAAAGGAATAAGACTTACGAAAAGAGCCTTTAGCAAAGAGAGGAGTGATTCAATGGTTTCCCGACCCCCTCCGAATCATGAACATATTGACGAAGAAATGATTAAAATCGAAGTAAATCTTGATGACATTTCCGGTGAATGGCTTGGGTATGTCATGGATAAGCTATTTGAAGCTGGAGCGAATGATGTCTATTATTCAGCTATTTATATGAAGAAAAATAGACCGGGAATATTGCTTCAACTCCTTTGTTCACGTGAAAATATAGAGAAGATGAAAGAGATTTTGCTAAAAGAAACAACAACTCTCGGCATTCGTTATTATCCATTAACGGTCCACCGCATGGAACGTAGATTTATAAACGTTCAAACCGAATGGGGATCTGTGATAGTGAAGCAAGGGATTCAGCATGGGGAAGTTTTTCAAAGCTCCCCGGAATATGAGGATTGTAAAGCGATTGCACAAAAGCATAAGGTACCTTTAAAGAAGGTGTATGCAGAAGTGTGGAAGCTAATCGATCAATAAAAAATAACAGGAGTGAAAGTGATGAAAGCCGTACGAATTCCTGATGCATATAAAATAGAAATTATAGATATACCGGAACCGGAAATTGAACACGTCAATCATGTCAAAATAAAGATAAAAAGAGTAGGGATCTGTGGTTCGGATATGCATATTTATCACGGTACAAACCCGCTGGCAACACTACCTAGAATTGTGGGGCATGAAGTAGCTGGAGAGATCGTAGAAGTTGGCTCACATGTTCAGACCGTTGCTGTAGGTGATCATGTCGTGATTGAACCAATCAGCTATTGTGGGGGATGTTATGCTTGTAAAAATGACCGACCAAATGTATGTAAAGAAGTCTCTGTGTTTGGTGTGCATGAAGATGGCGGTATGAGAGAATTTGCCGTACTTCCAGACAAACAAGTACATAAAGTCAATCCTGAAATTGAGTGGGAAGAAGTCGTGATGGCTGAACCTTATACGATCGGCTCCCAAGCTATATGGAGAGGCGATGTACAGGCAGGGCAAACGGTATTTATTCAAGGGGCCGGACCTATTGGTATAACTGTTTTAAAAATGGCTAGATTACAAGGGGCAACAACTATCATTTCAGATCTTACCAATGAAAGATTGGCGTTTGCAAAGGAAAATGGAGCGGACTACACAATTAATCCATCTGAAGTAGACGTGGAAACGGTAATTAATGAGATTACGAACGATGAAGGCGCCAATGTCGTGATTGATGCAGTCGGTATGCCGCAGACATTCGAATTGAGTGTTCAAGTTGCTTCCGCAGCCGGGCATGTCGTCACACTCGGTTTCAATGCAACACCATCAGCGATAGCACTTATGCCAATTACGAAAAAGGAATTAACGATTTCAGGGTCCAGACTTCAGACCCATCAATTTGCTAAAGTGGTTGAACTTATTAATGAAAAAAAATTAACCCATGACGGACTGATTACACATAAGTTTCCATTAAATGAGGTTGAAGAAGCATTTAAGTTTGTAGAAGAGAACCCTCAATTAGTGAGAAAAGCTGTGATTGAATTTGAATGAAAATTTGATAGGAGAAACTTTGGTTAGCACCAGGGTTTCTTCTCTATGAAATAATAGATAAGGATATACGAGATAAATCTATTATTTTCAAGAAAGGGTTTACAATTGTCGTGTTTTATTTTAGTATACTTGTATACAAGTAAAGCAAGTAATTCAAGTATATGAATGAGAGGTCACATACAAATGAAATCGCTTTATCCTAAGAAATGGTTAGTACATGTATCAGCCGGTGAAAGGATTGCCGCTGAGCTCCGAATGGAGATTATTTCTGGCTCTATTGATAGCGGTACCACTCTTTCTGAAAATCAAATCGCGAATAAATTTGGTGCTAGCCGTTCCCCTGTTCGGGAAGCTTTTAAGGTACTTTCATCAGAGGGATTGATTGCATTAGAAAGAATGGGGGCTGTCGTAGTAGGATTTTCTGATCATGATATTAAAGAAATGTATGATGTCAGGGTCATGATGGAATTATTTGTTCTAGAACGTTTAATGAAAACAGACAATGAAAATCTTGTAAAAAGGCTAAATCAAATCGTGGAAGTAATGAATGTTTCCGTTAATTATGAGGATTATGAAGAGCTTACATTACAAGATTTGGCGTTTCATGAAACGATTATCAAATCTATTAACCACAATCGAATATGGATCATGTGGTCAGAGTTAAAACCACTCATGGAATGCTTTATTCTACTATCTATGCGGAGGCGATTTACAGAGGCGCCAGGGGACTTTGAGCGTATCATTGAGAATCATCAATTTATCATTGATGCCATTGAAAATAAAGACTGGGAATTAGTTGTACAAGCGTTGAATCGGAATTTTAAGACGAAAAAAATGTTGGATAAAGCAAGAGAGCAAAAAGGACATTAGCCTCCATGCTATGCCTCTTAGAACATATTAATAAGGGAGAGATCATATTGCCATTAGTTATTACTGCCATCGGAGTTATTATTTTATTAATCTTAATTATGAAGTTTAACCTCAATACATTTATTTCATTAATTGTCGTTTCATTCATTATTGCCTTACTTTTAGGAATGCCAATTAATGAGATCGTAGGAACAATTGAAGCCGGCATGGGAGGTACGTTAGGGGGGATTGCGCTCGTTTTTGGTCTCGGGGCAATCCTTGGTAAGTTGATTGCAGACGCAGGCGGAGCCCAGCGAATTGCCATGACATTAATTGATAAGTTTGGTGAAAAGAGAATTCAGTGGGCGGTAGTGGTGGCCGGATTCGTGCTCGGCATCGCATTGTTCTTTGAAGTGGGTCTTGTTTTATTAATTCCAATTGTATATCAGATTTCTAAACAATTAAAAATACCATTTTTATGGTTAGGACTCCCAATGGCGACGGCCTTATCTGTAACACATGCATTCTTACCGCCACATCCAGGGCCAACTGTTATCGCGCAACAATACGGGGCAAATGTAGGATTAGTATTGCTTTATGGGTTTATTATTGGTATTCCAACTGTCATCATAGCAGGGCCTCTATTTGCTAAATTGGCTAGAAGATATATCCCTTCAGCCTTTGAAGAAAAGACGACAGGTAGTATTACTTCCATAGGTGATGCAAAGCAATTTAAGATCGAAGACACACCTGGTTTCGGTATCAGTGCATTTACAGCTTTGTTTCCTGTTATTTTAATGGGATTATCTACAATCGTCGTGTTATTGCAAGATGTACTTGATGTACCTGAGAATTTATTTTTTGATCTTGTGCAAATGATTGGTGCACCAACTACCGTTATGTTGTTATCCGTAATATTTGCGGTCTATACAATGGGAGTGGCAAGAAGGATTCCAATGAAACAACTGATGGAATCCGCAGAAACATCGATCAGAGCGATCGGTATGATGCTACTAATCCTTGGTGCCGGTGGAGCACTGAAGGAAGTTTTAATTGAAGGTGGAGTTGGTGACCATGTAGCGCTTATTTTTGAAGGTTCTTCCATATCACCATTATTACTAGCTTGGCTGATTGCTGCTGTATTGAGATTGGCACAAGGTTCCGCAACAGTAGCAGCATTAACAACTGCTGGCTTAGTCATTCCACTCATGGAAGGGACAGGCGTTAATTTGGAATTAATGGTGTTAGCAACAGGTGCAGGGAGTATTATCGCCTCACACGTAAATGACACCGGATTCTGGATTGTGAAGGAATCCTTTGGGTTAACAATGAAAGAAACATTCGCAACATGGACCGTACTTGAAACATTGATTTCGGTATGTGGCCTTGTGTTTGTCTTGCTCCTTAGTTTGTTTATCTAAATATGATTATATTAATTTAAAATAGGGGAGGCTCCATATACGAGAATGTGTATATGGAGCTTTTCGTAATTCTAGCGGCAAAATTTTTGATTATGTTTATTAAAGAAGGCACCATATTCCATATATTTATTAATATCTTGGAAGTGCTGAAATTATTTTGTTACTTGCTGTATTAGTCGCCTTTTACCATGTGGGTTCCGCGTCGGTCATTAAACATCTTTAATTTGCTGATCATAGCCAAGGAGTTCCCTTCAAGGGAACTCTTTTTATGAATGGATAGCCTTTTAACCATTGACTGTTGGAGAAAAAAAGATAGCAACTTGGTTCCTGAGCTAGGCAATCACACACATACACTAAAATTACTACTACTTGTTAAAAACACTTGATAATTGAAACACTTACAACTATAATGAAAGCAGTTACATAGTTTGTTTACCGAACAA
>Ga0209487_1002094_pt1 | contig 16407 bp, 17 predicted proteins | sample Poulit2012_FD_187524 | JGI IMG/M metagenome (GOLD analysis project Ga0209487, IMG submission 187524) | Agricultural soil microbial communities from Georgia to study Nitrogen management - Poultry litter 2012 (SPAdes) (version 2) | ecosystem: Environmental > Terrestrial > Soil > Agricultural land...
CCCTCATGGAAGACCTCGTCATGAACTGGGAGCTCGGCACAGCGGGACTGCTGATCCTGGCAGTCTCCTCCGTCGCCGTGCTCCTGATCATGATCATGGCGCTGAAGGTTCACGCCTTCCTGGCGCTGATGATCACCAGCATCGGCACCGCACTCGTGTCCGGCATCGCACCCGGCAGCATCGTCGACGCCCTCGCCTTCGGCTTCCACCCCACGCTGGGCGACGTGATGCTGCTGGTGGCGCTCGGTGCCATGCTCGGCCGTATGGTCGAGGCCTCCGGCGGCGCCCAGGTGCTGGCCGACAAGATGATCGCGACCGTCGGCGAGAGACGCGCCGGCCTGGGTCTGTCGCTGGCCAGCCTGCTGATGGGCTTCCCCATCTTCTTCGACGCCGGCCTGGTCGTGATGATGCCGATCATCTACGCCGTCGCCCGCCGTCTGGGCAGTTCGTTCCTGGCGATCGCCCTGCCGTCCGCGGTCGCCTTCAGCGCGATGCACATCTTCGCTCCGCCCCACCCCGGACCGGTGGCAGCCTCCGCCATCGTCGGAGCCGACATCGGCCTGGTGATGATCGTCGGCATCATCTTCGCCGTCATCATCTGGTTCCTGGCGGGCGTGCTGATCGCACCGCGCCTGGGCGTGCGATTCGAGCTTCCCGTGCCCACCATCCTCGACAGCGATAAGAGCGAGAGCGGCTTCGAGTCCTCCCCGCGGGTCGGCACCATCGCCGCGCTGCTGCTGCTTCCGCTGGTGCTGATCCTGCTCAACACCGGCCTGAACACGATCGGCAACACCCGACCGGACCCCGAGGCCTTCCTGGCCGATGCCTGGGTGGCCGGCCTGCGAATGATCGGCGAGACCCCGATCGCACTGCTGATCACCGTGGTGGTCTCGATGTTCGTCCTCGGCTGGGGGGCCGGCAAGGAGGGATCGCTGATCGAGAAGGTCACCGACTCCGCGATCGGCCCGATCGCCTCGGTGGTGCTGATCACCGGTGCCGGCGGCATGTTCGGCGGGGTGCTGCGAGTGACCGGTATCGGCGACGCCGTGGCCGGGTCCCTCAACGACATCGGCATGCCGGTGATCGTGGCCGCCTACCTGATCGCCCAGATCGTGCGCCTGGCCCAGGGCTCGGCCACGGTCGCTCTGACCACCGCCGCCTCGCTGATGGTGGGTGTGATCGCCGCCAGCGACGTCTCCCAGCTGCAGATCGTTGCGATCGTGATGGCGATGTCAGCCGGGTCCGTCGGCTTCTCCCACGTCAACGACTCCGGGTTCTGGCTGGTCAGCCGATTCTTCGGCATGGACATGAAGCAGACCCTGGCTACCTGGACCGTGATCCAGGGGGCCATGGCCCTCATCGGCTTCGTGCTGTCTCTCGCACTGTTCGGGCTGGCCTCGGTCCTGGCCTGATCGGCAGCCGATGACGCCCCGCCCTGCTTCGACGAGCGGTGCGGGGCGCGGCTGAGTGCGGGGGCTCGTGTCAGCGGGGGTGGGCACGTCCCGGGCGCGGATCATGCTTCCCGTACGTCATCGCTCGCAGCAGCCTCTCGGCCGGACCCCGCATCCCCCGCGCGTCCATCACGGACGCGATCGGCAGGCACAGCAGCCAGACCGCGAAGGCGATCGCCACCGCCCCGGTGGTGGAGATGTGCGCGGCGATACCCAGGCCCCAGGCGGCCATCAGCGGCACCAGCAGCACCGACTGCAGCAGATAGAAGGTCAGCGACCGCTGGCCGACCGCACTCAGCGCGCGAGGCAGCGGACCGGGGGAGCGGCCCGGGGCCGGGCCGTCCGTCCTGGCGGCGACGCCATAGGCGAGCTGCGCGGGGGCCAGGGTCGAGGGTTCCGGCTCCACGGGGCTCGTGACCGCGGACGATTCCGGCTCCGCGGGACCTGTCACCGGTGCCGGGCCCGGGTGAGCCGTCCTGCCCTCCAGGCGCATGGCCAGCAGGGCGAAGGCGGCGGCGTAGCCGAGGCCGCAGATCAGGCCTCCCAGATAGTTCATCCCGGCGAACATCCAGTACACGGCCTCGGGCAGCGGAAGCAGCCCGGCGATCATCAGGGCGTCGGGAAGCCCCGTCAGCCAGCCGAGCGCAATGCCCCCGATCGCCAGGCGACGCAGCATCGGCACGTGGTTCCACGGCTCGTCCAGCACCCGGTGGCGAGCTGCCAGCCAGCCGAGCATGATCGCCAGCGGCACCACCATCGTCAGCGCGCCCTGGATGGTGGTGGGCACCCACAACCCCGCGCGCACCAGCACGGTGACCGGATAGCTCTGGGCGTAGGCGAGATCTCGGAGCAGCTCGGGGGAGAAGGCCTGCGTGCCGGCCGCCATCTCCGCGAGCACATCATCGGGGGTAAACAGCGTGGTCATCACCCCGCCGAACAGTGAGAACAGCGCGAACAGCGTCATGATCGCGGCGATCGCGCAGATCCAGATCCGCAGGGTGCGGTCGCGGCGGTCGAAGAAGATCCACACCAGCAGCACGGCGGCGAGACCGTATGCGCCCAGGATGTCACCGTAGAACAGCAGCGCGGCGTGCAGCAGGCCCAGCAGGATCATGCCCCAGTGACGCCGTCTCATCATGATCCGCACGATCTGCGGTGGGATCCCACGGTCGATGCGGGAGCGGTAGAACTGCACCATCCCGTAACCGAACAGGAAGGCGAACAGCGGCAGCGCGCGATGATCGACCATGATCGTCATCAGGAACTGCAGTACCTGGTCGGAGAGGGTCTGGGCGGGCACATGCGGAGTCATGCCCACCGAGCCGTGCCCCCACAGCAGCCACGACACGTTGGCGATCGCGATCAGGGCCAGCATCAGGCCGCGGGCGAGGTCCGGGGCCAGGGAGCGCACCGGCCGTGCCACCGGGCCGGGAGCGGGGGAGGGGGAGGGGGCCGTGGTGTGCATGCCGGGCCTTTCGGGAGCATGGCGACCTGCGCCGACGCCGCGCAGCCAGAGCTGCCCCGACGATATCGACCTCGCCCGGCGAGGGGCCCCGACCAAAGTCGCAGACCCTGTCATGGTCTCGGTGCCACGCCACAGCCACGACACATTCACGGTGGCCCCGCTCCCGACCGCAGCGGGTGTTGAGAAGCACCGCGCCGTGGATCCCTGCCTGGGCGTGTTCCGCAATGCCTCCGCCTAGACTGGAGAGCATCCGAACCGACCCCCGAAGGAGCAAGTGAGGCTGCGGTGAACAGTGCCCTGAAGACGTCGATCGAGGCGATCAACTGGAACCGGATCCCTGATCCCAAGGATCAGGAGGTATGGGACCGTCTGACCGGCAACTTCTGGCTGCCGGAGAAGATCCCGCTGTCCAACGACATCCAGTCCTGGAGCCGTCGCTCCGCGGACGAGCAGAAGATGGCCATGCAGGTGTTCACGGGCCTGACCCTGCTGGACACCGTGCAGGGCACGGTGGGTGCGATCTCCCTGATCCCGGATGCGGTCACCCCGCACGAGGAGGCGGTGTACACCAACATCGCGTTCATGGAATCGGTGCACGCCAAGTCCTACAGCCAGATCTTCTCCACCCTGGCCAACACCCAGCAGATCGATGAGGCCTTCCACTGGGGCGCGACCAACGAGCAACTCCAGAAGAAGGCTCAGATCATCATGAGCTACTACGAGGGCGATGACCCCGAGAAGCGCAAGGTCGCCTCGGTCCTGCTGGAGTCGTTCCTGTTCTACTCGGGCTTCTACTTGCCGATGCGCTACTCCAGCCACGGCGAGCTGACCAACACCGCCGACATCATCCGCCTGATCATCCGTGACGAAGCGGTCCACGGCTACTACATCGGCTACAAGTACCAGAAGGCCGTCGAGCAGCTGTCCGCGGAGCGCCAGGCCGAGCTGAAGGACTACACCTTCTCGCTGCTGCTGGAGCTGTACGAGAACGAGGAGCACTACACCGAGGACATCTACGACCCGGTGGGATGGACCGAGGACGTCAAGGTCTTCCTGCGTTACAACGCGAACAAGGCGCTGATGAACCTCGGCTACGAGACCCTGTTCCCGCAGGACCAGGTCGAGGTCAACCCCGCGATCCTCGCCTCCCTGTCCCCGAACGCCGACGAGAACCACGACTTCTTCTCCGGCTCCGGTTCCAGCTACGTGATGGGCAAGGCCGTCGAGACCGAGGACGACGACTGGGACTTCTGACCCCCGCCCGCAGCTGAGCTGCTGCTGTGTGAGCCCGGCCCCTGCCGCAGGGGCCGGGCTCCTCGCTGTTCCGAGGGCGCTGCCCTCGCCCCTCGTCCCGGTACCGCGTGGCTGGTTCGCTCCGTCCGCCCCGGCTCAGGCGGCTCAGCCGATGCCGACCACGGCGCGGGGCGCTCGGGTCCCGGATTCGGCGAGGTCCAGCGTGGCGACCGCGAAATCCTCCATGGAGATGGCGGATCTGCCGTCCGCACCGATCACCAGCTCGCCATCGGTGATCCGGTACCGGGCCGTGCGGGGCCCGGGAGCGAAGTGAGCGGCGGGAGCGAGGTAGGTCCAGTCGGTGTCCGGATACTCCTGCAGGACCTCGAGCTGCCGAGTGCTGGCACGCGCGAGCGGCCGGATGTGCTCGGGCACGAACCTCGGATCCTCGAGTGCGGAGTGTGCGGTCCCAGCGATGCGCAGAGGTGATGCTCCGCCGACGACCAGCAGGGGCGTCGCCGCGCGACCTGCGCCACGGGCGAGGCCCCGTGCGACATCGACGACCTCGCCCTCCCTGCCCGCACCGGGCCGGGTCGAGGCGATCAGCACGTCATGTTCCCGGCATGCAGCCTCCACCCGGTCCGGATCGGCGGCGTCGATGCGCATCCAGGAGGACACGCGGGGCCGGCGGGAGGCGGGAGTGACGTCATGGCCGCGTCGGTGTGCTTCGGCCTGGATGCGGGACCCGGCGTCTCCGCCGGCTCCGATGATCAGCAGTCTCATGAGGTGACCTCCTGTGCGGTGGGAGTGGAACGGTCAGGCATGGGTTTCAGGGTGCTGGCGCGAGCCGTCGGGCGACCGGGCAGCTGACCGGCCGTCAAGGCGATCAGTGCCAGTGCGAATCCCAGTGCCTGGACCGGGGTGAAGCGCTCGCCGAGGACGACCATTCCCAGTACCGCCGCGGTCAGCGGGGAGAGCAGCACCAGCAATGCGGTGGCAGTCACCGGCAGTCGTGCGATACCGCGGAACCACAGCGAGTAGGCGAGCAGCCCGCCGAGCAGCCCGAGCCATAGGTACCCACCGATGGCAGGGGCGTCGATCCTGGCAGGAGCACCTTCGAACGCAGCGGTCAGCAACAGCATCACCAGCCCACCGGCAGTGAGCTGCCAGCCTGCGAAGCCCATCGGGCCGACCCCCACCGGCTGTCCCCAGTGCTTGGTGAGCACGATGCCGAGGGCCGTGGCCGACGCGCCCAGCAGACCGGCCACGACGCCGAGCAGGCTGAGACCCGCCCCCGGTCCCAGGACCACCAGAGCGACGCCGGCCACCCCGGCCAGACCCCACAGGATGCGACCCCACGACGGGGGTTCGGCGAGCACCACGACGGCGAGCAGAGCAACGACCAGCGGCTGGATCGCGGCCAGTGTCGCCGCGACACCGCCGGGAAGCTCCTCGGCCGCGATGAACAGCAGCGGGAAGAACGCGCCGATGTTGAGCGTGCCGAGCACCAGGCTCCGCCACCACCAGGCCCCTCGGGGGAGCGTCCGGGCCAGCAACAGCGCCAGCAGTCCGGCCGGCAACGCCCGCATCAGACCCGCGAACAGAGGGTGCGCCGGCGGCAGGAGCTCGGAGGTCACCAGGTAGGTGGTGCCCCAGACGATCGGTGTGAGAGCGGTCAGGACGGTATCGCCACGGATGGTCGCGGACGCCGTGCCCGGAAAAGGTGTGCGCAGTGGTCTTGGCATGGCTCCAGCCTGAGCCGAGCCACCACGATCGGTCCAACACATGATTGCGATGACACCGATCGTCAGCAATGATGATCGGATGGAGCTCCATCAGATGCGGTACGTGCTCGCCGTGGCCCACGCTCGCAGCTTCACCCGCGCCGCGGAGGCCTGTCACGTGGTCCAATCCGCGCTGAGCCAGCAGATCAGCAAGCTCGAGCGGGAGCTCGGGGTGCCGCTGTTCTCCCGCAGCAGTCGCCGAGTCGAGCTGACGGCGGCGGGAGCGGCCTTCGTGCCCTGGGCGCGCACCACCCTGGATGCCGTGGACCGGGCCGCGGCAGAGGCCGTCGCTGCAGACGGAGTGGTCAGCGGCCCTCTGCGCATCGGTCTGATCCCCACCCCCAGTGCGCTTGACGTGCCGGACTTCCTACGGCGGCTGCATCGGACCTATCCCCAGGTGACGGCGCAGCTGCGGGTGGGCAGCAGCGACCGGCTGATCTCCGAGGTGGGCGAGGGGAACCTGGACCTCGCGCTGGTGGGCCTGGCCGATGGCACCACCCCGCAGCGTGTGGAGCATCGCGCACTCGCCCGGGAAGCCTTGGTCGCGGTGCTGCCCGTCGAGCACTCCGCAGCCACCGGATCGAGCATTTCCAGGGTGCTGACCCTGGCGGATATGGCCGAGGAGCCCTTCGCCGACTTCCCTGCCGGCAGTCCCGGCAGGCTGCAGAGCGATCTCGCTTTCCGCGCGGCCGGCCTGGCGCGCGATGTGCGCTACGAAGCCGCGACTCCCGGCTTGATAGTGGATGTCGTCGCCGCCGGCCTCGCGGTCGCTCTGCTCCCGCAGACCTTCGCGCGGGGCGAGGGCGTGACCACCCGCACTGTCGCGGACGGGCCGCACCGCACCGAGTACCTGGTCTGGGACGGCTTCTCGCCGAGCGCCGCGACTCGCGCAGCCCTGTCGCTGCTGGACCCCTGAGCGGGACCCGGCCCATCCGTCGGCCCCTGTGGTGTGATGGGGGCATGCCGGAGCAGCCGGAACTCGATGCCGCGACCGGGCACCTGCGCACGGTGCTCGGCGGTCGCAGGGTCGAGCATGTCGAGATCGCCGCGATCAGTGTGCTGAAGACCGCCGCACCGCCCAGCGCCCTGGCCGGCCGGACCATCGGTGCGATCCGGCGCCGGGGCAAGCACCTGCTGATCGACGTCGAAGGGCAGTTCCTGGTGGTGCACCTGGCGCTCGCCGGCTGGCTGCGTCACCACGCCGTGAGCCCGGCGCCCCGGTCCGGACCGCGCGCGGGCCCGCTCGCGCTGCGGATAGTGCTGGATGACGGCAGCGCCGTGGACGTGACCGAGCAGGGCACCCGCAAGTCCGTGGGGGTGTGGGTCAGCGACCAGCCGGATCAGCTGGAGACCCTCACCCGCCTGGGACCCGAGGCGTCCGAGCTGGATGGGCAGACGTTCGCGCAGATCCTGTCCGGAACCGGATCCCAACTGAAGACCGTGCTCACCGACCAGCGGGTGATGGCCGGCATCGGCAACGCCTGGTCCGACGAGATCCTCCATCGCGCCCGGCTCTCCCCGTTCGCCGCCGCGAACCGCCAGGACCGGCGATCGGCGGCGGGGCTGCACGCGGCGATGACGACCGTGCTGTCCGAGGCGACCGAGCAGCTCGCTGGGGTGGGGCTCGGCGGTCTGAAGACCGCCAAGAAGAAGCTGCTGGCCATCCACGGCCGCGCCGGCAGCAGCTGCCCGGTGTGCGGGGACACGATCGCCGAGGTCTCCTACGCCGACAGGTCGCTGCAGTACTGCCCGAGCTGCCAGACCCGCGGCCGCCGGCTGAACGACCGGCGGATGGATCGTCTGCTGCGATGAGCGCCGTGAACGGCGCAGAGCCCGGCAGGACGGGGATGTCCTGCCGGGCTCTGGGGCCGGCTCGAAGTCGGCCCTTCGCTCATGACGGCGCCGAAGGCGCCTCCGTGCGCGAGGCTCAGACCTCCTCGGTGACCAGCGGGTAGACGCCGTTCTCGTCGTGGACCTCCCGGCCGGTGACCGGCGGGTTGAACACGCACACGCACCGGATCTCCTTGCGGACCCGGACCTTGTGCTTGTCATGGTCGTTCAGCAGGTACAGCGAGCCCGGGGCCAGCTGATGGACCTCGCCGGTGGCCAGGTCCTCGATCTCGCCCTCACCGTGGGTGACGAACACGGCCTCGATGTGATTGGCGTACCAGAAGTAGTTCTCGGTGCCCTCGTACAGCGTGGTCTCGTGCACCGAGAAGCCCACACCTTCCTTGGCCAGGATGATGCGCTTGGAGCGCCAGTTCTCCGTCTTGATGTCGTCGTCGGTGTCGGTGACCTGGTCGAGCGTGCGAACGAGCATGGAAGGTCCTTTCGGGGGTGATACGAGTCGTAGGGGTGATACGGGAGCATGCGGACTGGCCGCACGCACGGCGGCGCGAGCCGGGATGACCCGACTCGCGCCGACGGTGGAGGTGGGTCAGGCGCCCATCGCGAGGGCGACGGACTCCTCGATGATGTCCAGACCGCGGGTGAGCTCGTCCTGGGAGATCGTCAGAGCGGGCAGCAGCTTGACGACCTCGTCCTCCGGGCCGGAGGTCTCCACCAGCAGGCCCTTCTCGAAGGCGGCGGTGGAGACCGCGTCTGCCAGCTCACCGCTGGGCAGCTGCAGGCCGCGCGCCAGGCCGCGGCCCTTGGCGATCAGCTCCTGCTCGGGGTAGCGGGCCACGATCTGATTGAAGCGGGACTCGATGTAGGCGCCCTTGGTCTCGGTGGACTTCTGGAGCTCATCGTCGCTCCAGAACAGCTCGATGGCCTTGGTGGCCGTGGCGAAGGCCGGACCGATACCACGGAAGGTGCCGTTGTGCTCGCCCGGCTCCCAGATGTCCAGCTCCGGCTTGATGAGGGTCAGCGCCATCGGCAGGCCGTATCCGCTGATGGACTTCGACAGCGTGACGATGTCCGGGTAGATCCCGGCCTCCTCGAAGCTGAAGAAGCCACCGGTGCGGCCGCAGCCCATCTGGATGTCGTCGACGATCAGCAGGATGTCGTGCTTCTTGCACAGCTCGGACAGCGAGCGCAACCAGTCGGCGCGGGCCGCGTTGATGCCGCCCTCGCCCTGCACGGTCTCCACGATGATCGCGCCGGGCTTGTTCAGACCGCTGCCGGCGTCGGTCAGCAGACGCTCGAGGTACAGGAAGTCGGGGACGTCCTGGTTGAAGTAGTCGTCGTAGGGCATCGGGGTGGCGTGGACCAGCGGGATGCCGGCGCCACCGCGCTTCATGGAGTTGCCGGTGACCGACAGGGCGCCCAGGGTCATGCCGTGGAAGGCGTTGGTGAAGTTGACGACCGACTCACGGCCGGTGACCTTGCGGGCCAGCTTCAGGGCGGCCTCGACCGCATTGTTGCCGGCCGGGCCGGGGAAGATCATGCGGTAGTCGAGCTCGCGCGGCTCCAGGATCTGGGACTTGAAGGTCTCCAGGAAGGTGCGGCGCACGTCGGTGAACATGTCCAGGCTGTGGATGACGCGGTCATCGGTGAAGTGCTCGATGACCGTCTTCTTCAGCTCCGGGTGGTTGTGACCGTAGTTCAGCGCACCTGCGCCGGCGAAGAAGTCGAGGTACTCGCGACCGTCCTCAGCGGTCATGACGCTGCCCTGGGCGCGGGTGAACGCGGTCGGCCAGCTGCGGGAGTAGCTGCGGACGTTCGACTCGAGATCGGTGGTGGGGATGGACGTGGCAGTCATACAGAACCTTCTCACTGGGGGTCGTCGTGCGAACAGAACAGTCGGTGGGGTGCGCACAGGACAGGCGGTGGGCAGGGGGCGACGCCGTGACGTCGTGATGAGATCGCGACCTCGGGCGTGCAGGGCGATGGTCGGGCCCGATTCTCACACCCTCGCGTTCAGGGCACCGATGGTGTGCAGGTGCTCGGCATCGTGGTCGTCGGGGAAGTCCTCGGCCCCCATCAGGGGCTCGATCTCGTGGCCGGCGCCGTGGCGCTCGGCCAGGGAGGCGAACAGGCGCTGGGATGCAGCGTTGTCCTCGGTGATCGTGGTCTCCAGGTGGGTCACCTGCGGCAGATCCGCCAGCAGCGCCTCGAGCAGGCGAGCGGCCACACCCTGGCCGCGCTGGCTCTGGTCGACCGCGATCTGCCAGATGAACAACCGGTCCTCGGCCTCGGGACGGAGGTATCCGATCACGAACCCGACCACCTCACCGGCGCTGATCGCCACGCGGGAGGTGGCGGCGAAGTCTCGGGCGAACAGGAGGTAGGTGTAGGAGGAGTTCAGGTCGAGGGTCCGCGAGTCGCGGGCCACTCGCCACATCCCGCCACCGTCGCTGAGGTCAGGGGAACGGAAGAGGAGATCGGCGCTTCTGGTCGAGGATGGAACATCGGTCGGCGTCGTCTGCTGGGCCATAACGGTGATCAACGCTAGCGAGATTCCAGGGAAAAGAAACCCAGCCAGCTCACACCACCCCGGCCGTCACGGCGTGTCGCAACAAAGCTGTGACCTAGGCGCTCGGCGTGGCGCCCACGGATCGGTTCCGCGCCGCCACCTTGATGACCTGGTGGTATAGCGGCGTTCCGCTGTGTTGCGGAGGCGGCTGCAGCGCCAACGAACCTTCCAGGATGTGAGCCCGGCCACAAGATGTGAGCTGTGTCGGACAATGAGATGGCACTCGCGGAGCCCCTACGGGGCCGCATGCGGTCGCCCAGGTATGCCCTGCGACTGTGATGGCCGTTACGGTCAGGGGTATGAACCTCCTCGATCAGCTCAACGACTTCCTGGCCCCCGTCGAGGGGTGGCTGTGGATCTTCCCGGGCGTCCCCGTGGTCCTCCTGCTGTCGCTGTACTTCACGTGGCGCACCAAGGGCGTGCAGTTCCGGATGATCCCGCTGATGATCCGTTCCATCGTGGAGCGGGCTCAGCGCGAGGCGGGCACGCGGGGGCGCAGGAGGCGCACCAAGTCGCTCAGCGCCTTCCAGGCCTTCTCGATCTCAGCAGCCGCCCGGGTGGGCACCGGCAACGTCTCCGGCGTGGCCGGGGCGCTCTTCCTCGGTGGTCCGGGGGCTGTGCTGTGGATGTGGATCATGTGCATGTTCAGCGCCGGCGCGAGCTTCATCGAGTCGACCCTGGCGCAGCTGTACAAGGTCCGTGCCGAGGACACCTACAAGGGCGGTCCCGCCTTCTACATCTACCGCGGACTGGGAAGCCGTGGCTTCGGCGCCTTCTTCGCGGTCCTGTTCATCTTCTGCTTCGCCTTCGCCTTCACCTCGCTGCAGGCCAACACCATCGTCGACGCCGTGACCGGCGCGGTCGGCGCATACACCGATCCGGAGTCGCTGCCCTGGCTGCCCATCGCACTGGGGATCGCACTGGCCGTGCTGACCGCCGCGATCGTGTTCGGGGGGATGCGTCGCGTCGCCACGGTGGCCCAGAACATGGTGCCGATCATGGCGGTGATCTATCTGGTCACCGGCATCGTGGTGGTCGGGATGAACATCGGCGAGCTGCCCCGCGTGATCGAGCAGATCGTGGTGGGGGCCGTCAATCCCCAGGCCGTCTTCGGCGGCGGCGTCGGTGCGGCGATCATCAACGGTGTCCAGCGCGGCATGCTCTCCAATGAGGCCGGCATGGGCTCGGTCCCCAACGTCGCGGCGACCGCCTCGGTCTCCCACCCGGTCAAGCAGGGTCTGGTCCAGACCCTCGGGGTCTACTTCGACACGCTGCTGGTCTGCTCCATCACCGCGTTCATCGTGCTGGTGGCCTTCCCCGACGTCACCGAGGGCGGGGAGGGACTGGTCATGGTCCAGCAGGCGCTGCAGACCAACCTCGGCTCCTGGGCGGTGATCGTGCTGGCCGCGATCATGTTCCTGCTCGCCTTCACCTCCGTGCTGGGCAACTACTCCTACGGCGAGGCGAATATGCACTTCTTGACCGAGAAGCGGACCTGGCACCTGGTCTTCGGCGCCGCCGTGGTGGTGCTGGTGCTGATCGGCTCGGTGATCGATGTGGAGCTGGCCTGGACCATCGCGGGCATCTCCATGGTGTTCATCGCGATGATCAACCTCGTGGTGATCACCATCCTCGCTCCGAAGGCGATCCTGCTGCTGCGCCACTACAGTCAGCAGCACGCCGACGGTCTGGACCCCATCTTCCTGGCCTCGGACCTGCCGGAGCTCGAGAACGTCGCGGTCTGGGACGAATCCGATGTCTCCGACTACCTCGACAAGCGCTCGGCCGGTGCCCGCCGCTGACCCTCCCGAGCCGGTCCGTTCAGGGCCGGTGGCCGGGCCGCTCGCTCAGACGGAGGCACAGCTGCCTGGTCAGGCGGTGACCAGATAGCCGTCGGCCTCCTCGTCCCAGTCCAGGCGGATGTGACCGTCGGTCTGGGCCGCCTTGCAGAACTGCAGGAAGCTGCGGTAGCCCAGGGACTTCTCGCTGAACTCGGGGCGATGCTTGCGCACCCGGTCCTTCAGGCCAGACAGGGGCACCGTGCCGCCGGCCTCGCGCACGATCTCCACCAACAGGGCGAAGGTGTCCTCGCGTTCACCACGCTCGGGAAGGGTCACCTGCGGATCGCCCGCTGCCGGCCCTTCCGAGAGCTCGACGACGTTGCGCTCGGCCAGATGGCGCAGCACCTCACCGAAGGAGCGGAATCCGTGATCGGATTCGCTGAAGGTGGGGTCCTTGCGCAGCAGGGCCCGCTTGAGCACGGAGGCGGTCACCGAGTCCGCGGCGGCGGCCAGACCCGCCAGGGTCTGAGCGACCCGCACCTCGAGGCTCGGCACCTGGGCGGAGCGGTCGTGGCCGACGTCATCGGACTCATCGCCCTGCTCCAGCGCCGGTGCCGGGGCCGGGGCGGGCTCCTCGAGCAGGCTGGTGTCGGCCGTGGTCTCCGGCGCCGGGGTGCGGGAGCCGGTGGTGGATCCGGCGTCCGTCGTGGGTGCTGGGGCGGCACCGCGCCTGCTCCGTCCCCGGCCACGGCGTGACGGGGCGGGCTCGTCCCCGGTCTCGACCCCTTCGAGCCGGTCGTAGAAGAGGAACTCGTCGCAGGCGGGCGGCAGCAGCCGGGAGGTGGAGTTCTCCACCCCGATGCCGATCACGCGCTTGTCCATCTCCCGCAGCTTGTGCACGAGCGGGGAGAAGTCGCTGTCACCGGTGCACATCACGAAGGTGGTGATGTGGTCGCGCTCGAAGGCGACCTCGATCGCATCGACCACCATCTTGATGTCGGCGGCGTTCTTGCGGGCCACGCCCATCCGCTGGGGCATCTCGATCAGCTCGACCTGGTGACGGGTCAGGGCACGCCGGTCCTCATCGAAGAAGGACCAGTCGGCGTACGCGCGGCGCATCACGGTGCGGCCGCGCACGGCGAGCGCATCGGCGATCGGTCCGTAGTCGAAGTCCGTGCCTCCCAGGTGGTCACGGGCGCCCAGAGCGAGATTCTCGTAATCAAGGAAGACGGCCATGCGTTCTTCGGAGTTCATGAGGTGAGCCTACGCGTGACCGGCACGGACCGGAGCCCATGCAGCGGGAGCGGGGGAGTGGCGGGCAAGACCGACCGGTTCGGCGCCGCTCGACACCGGTTCACAAGCCTGTGAGCAGGGGCAGTAGGCGCAGCAAGGGGGCCGGGTCGGGCTGCGAGGGTTCCCACGGTCGGCGCCCCCGTCTAGCGTGATGGAGACCACATGTCTCGCGATGGAGATGGAAGGAGCCGACCATGTCGGACCAGGAAACCGGTCAGGTCACCGGCACGAAGGACAAGGACTACAACCTCGTGTGGTTCACCGAGGCCTGCCTGAGCAACGCCCTGCGCCTGGAGGGCTACGTCCAGGACGCCGAGCGCGACGGTGACACCGAGCTCGCCGAGCTCTTCGCCAAGGCCCAGCGCGAGAGCACCAAGGGTGCCGAGCAGGGTAAGGCGCTGCTGGCCGCACGCCTGGGGCGGTGAAGGCGGTGGCTGCCTGCGATGCCTGTGGCAAAGACTACGACGAGCCGATCACCGTGACCCAGGGCCAGCGCAGCGGCGTGTTCGACAGCTTCGAGTGCGCCGCGCACGTCATGGCCCCCAGCTGCGAGCGCTGCGGTGTGCGGATCCTCGGGCACGGGATCCAGGTCGACGCCGCGTTCTATTGCTGTGCGCACTGCGCGCGGCACGCCGCCGGGACGGAATCGGTCAGCGACCGCGCTTGAGCGGCAGCCCCGGATGAACATCCAATTCCATGCCTCGCGACCGGTCTTCCCGGGCCGCCCATCCCCGACGAACCGCTTGGTCGGTGCACTGACCTGCAGTGACAGTGATATGTCGGTTCACGGGAGATACGCAGAGGAGAGTCAAGGCCTCAGCACCACCCCTTCTTCCCCCAAAGGAGACACAACGATGGGACTCATCGGACTCATTATCTCGTGGATCATCATCGGCGGCATCATCGGCCTCATCGCCCGGGCCCTCATGCCCGGCAAGCAGGCGATGGGCCTGGGACTGACCATCGTCCTCGGTGTGATCGGCGCGGTCGTCGGCGGGTTCATCGGCGGGCTGTTCGGCGGTGATGGCGTCAGCGGCATCATGAACAACCCCTGGAGCCTGTGGACGATCCTGCTCTCCGTGATCGGTGCGCTGATCGTCATGTTCATCTACGGCTTGGCCACCAAGAATCGCGCCTGACCGTGATCTGAGCCAGCGCCACCTGCGCAACGGCGCCGCACCGGGCCCGGTGCGGCGCCGTTGTCATGTGCTCCGACGCCGGACGCCCGACGCCCGACGCCCGACGCTCGCCGTCTGGCGCCGGGCGCCGGCTCCGGCTCAGGTGAGCGGCACATCGGCGCTGCGCCGGGACACCTCGCGGGCCTCGGCTCGCCCGGAGGACCAGCGGGAGGTGTCCGCGGCGAGGTCCTCCAGCTGCTCGGGGGCCACCAGCACGGTCAGGGTGGCTCCGCGCATGCCGTAGTCGGTCGCTTCGACCAGCGCTCCGTGAGCTGCGGCCCAGGCCCGCACCGCGTTCTCCGCCACGCCGACGTCGGCCATCGACACCTCGATCTGGGCGACCACCAGCTCGGTGCGGCGCAGCAGCGTAGCCGCCGCCACCGCCTGCTCCACTCCGGCGGTGTAGGCGCGCACCAGCCCTCCCGCCCCCAGCAGGGTGCCTCCGAAGTAGCGGATCACGATCGCCAAAGTGTCCACCAGGCCCGCGTGCAGCAGCGATTGCAGCATCGGCATACCAGCGGTGCCCGCCGGTTCGCCGTCGTCGTTGGAGCGGTTTACCTCGGCCGCCTCCCCGCGTGGGGCGAGCACCAGGGCCGTGCAGTGGTGGCGGGCATCCGGGTGATCGGCGCGCGCGGCGCGGATCAGGGCATCGGCCTCCTCGACGCTGCTGACCCGGTGCAGGCGGGTGAGGAAACGGGACTTGCGCTCGATCAGTTCCGTCTCCAGGTCGGCGGCGAGGACGAGAGGGTCGGGCATGCCGGAAGTCTAGGCCGAGGTCCTCGGCGCGATGCGCCGGGGGAGCGGTAACCTGATCGGGCCGTCGCCGACCTTGGAGGAGCTCGCATGTCCAGCCCGTACGCCACGCCCGCTTCCGGCCCCGAGCCGCAGTTCACCCCGGCCCCCGCTTCGAAGCCCTCCCGGGCCCCGAAGGTCCTGATGATCATCGGCGGCGCCATCCTCGCGCTGAGCGTGATCATCGGTGTGATCATCGCGGTGATCGGGGTCGTGACCACCCTGGGCAGTGACTTCGAGGAATTCCCCGGCGGCAGCGGCACCTTCACCGCTGAGCAGGGCGAGGTGATCCAGCTGTACGCCGAGGAAGGCACGGCCGCCCCCACCTGCACGCTGTACACCCCGGACGGTGCACAGCCCGAACCAGGCACGTACCAGTCCAGCACCCGCTCCTTGGGGGACACCTCCTGGGAGTCCTTCGACTCCTTCACCGCTCCCTCCTCCGGTGAGTACGAGATCGACTGCGCCGGCATGCCGGTGGCTGTCGGTCCGCCGGTGTCCATCGGCGGCATCTTGGGCGCCGTGGGCGGGATCCTGTTCGCCATCGGCGGCGGCTTCCTCGGTTTCGTGCTGCTGGCCATCGGCATCGTCCTCTGGCTGCTGAACCGGAAGAAGACCGCGTGACTTCTCTCGAGCAACATCTTGCCCCTGGCGAGCAGGTGCTCCACCAGGGACGCGCCAACATGCAGCGCGGACTGGAGACCGTGGGCGGACACCTGGTGCTCACGGAGCAGCGACTGCTGTTCCTCCCGCACGCCCTGAACCTGCAGAGCCACGTCAGCGAGATTCCGCTGGACCGGGTGAGCGGGGTGCGCAAGGCCTGGACGAAGTTCCTCGGCGCCATCCCTCTGGCCCCGAACTCCCTGGAGATCGCCGCGGCCGACGGGCACAGCTATTCCTTCGTGGTCACCGGCCGCGCACGCTGGATCACCGCCATCGTCCAGGCGCGGGGTGGAAGTGCCGGCGCCGGGCACAGATGAGCGCCTCGGCGGCGCTAGACTGTTCGGGCCCGT
>Ga0209487_1002095_pt1 | contig 16403 bp, 16 predicted proteins | sample Poulit2012_FD_187524 | JGI IMG/M metagenome (GOLD analysis project Ga0209487, IMG submission 187524) | Agricultural soil microbial communities from Georgia to study Nitrogen management - Poultry litter 2012 (SPAdes) (version 2) | ecosystem: Environmental > Terrestrial > Soil > Agricultural land...
GGGCCGGCCGACAGGCTGGGCCGGTGCTTCCAGCAGCCGAGAGAAGAGGATCCGCGTGGCGGCCAAGAAGCAGAGTGGACGGGGCGGGCCCGCGCGCGGGCGCGGTTCGGCGTCCGGCCGCGGTCAGGGCTCGGGCGGGCGGGGCTCGGCATCCGGCCGCGGGGCGGCCAAGCGCACCGGCGGCAGCGCCGGCGCGAAGACCGCCCGCAAGCGCCGGTTCAACTACCCGCGTGCGGGTAAGGGGCCGATCCACCGGTGGCTGCCCAGCTGGCGGGTGGTCCTGGGTACCGTCATCACCGGTATCGCGCTGGTGGCCGGCATCTTCGCGGCCGCCTACTTCACCACCGACATCCCCGAGCCCGACGACTTCGCCCAGGCCCAGGGCACGCACGTGTACTTCGCCGACGGTGAGACCGAGATGGGCAGCTTCGCGGAGTACAACCGGGAGATCGTCGATCTCGACACGCTGCCCGAACACGTGGGGCAGGCCGTGGTGGCCTCGGAGGACCGGCGCTTCTACGAGAACGTCGGGGTGGACCCGATCGCGATCGGCCGGGCGTTCTGGAACAACGTGCGCGGCAACCCGGTCCAGGGCGGCTCCACGCTCACCCAGCAGTACGTGGAGCGCTACTACATCGGCACCACGACCAGTTACGTGGGCAAGTTCCGCGAGGCGATCCTGGCGCTGAAGATCGACCGCGAGCAGTCCAAGGACGTCATCCTCGAGAACTACCTCAACACCATCTACTTCGGACGTAACGCCTACGGGATCGAGACGGCGGCACAGGCCTACTTCGACAAGCCCGCCGCCGACCTCACCCTCTCGGAGTCCGCGCTGCTGGCGGGGGTCATCCCCGCGCCCAACGCCTGGGACCCCGCCAACAACCCCGAGCAGGCCGAGGCCCGCTGGCAGCGCACGCTGGACTTCATGGTCCGTGACGGCTGGATCACCGAGGCGGAGGCCGCCGAACAGACCTACCCGGAGACCATCGAGCACGTCCGGTCCGACACCTACGCCGGCCCCACCGGCTACCTCCTCGACATGGTGCGCAAGGAGCTGGCCGGTGCCGGGCTCAGTGACGAGCAGATCGACACCCTGGGTCTGCAGATCACCACGACCATCGACCCCGAGGCCCAGCAAGCCGCCGTCGACGTCGTCGACGCCCTGCCCGAGGACCGGCCGGACAACAACCGGGTCGCCCTCGTGTCCATCGACCCGGAGGACGGCGCGATCGTCGCGCTGTACGGCGGGCCGGACTTCGTGTCCCAGTCGCGCAACGCCGCAACGCAGGACCGGGCGCAGTCCGGCTCCACCTTCAAGCCCTTCACGCTGGTCGCGGCGCTGCGCGAGGGCATCCCGCTCACCACCACGTTCCCCAGCTACACCCCGATGGAGATCGAGGGCTTCGACGACCCGGTCAACAACTACGACAGCTTCAACCGCGGCACCATCGACCTGCTGGAAGCGACCGAGCAGTCGGTGAACACCACCTACGCCCTGCTCAACATGGAGGTTGGCCCGGAGGCCACCGTGCAGGCCGCGATCGACGCCGGCCTGCCCGAGGAGACGCTCGGGATGGAGGCGGTGCCGTCCAACGTGCTCGGCCCGGCCTCCCCGCACCCGATCGACATGGCCAAGGCCTATGCAACCTTCGCCGCGCAGGGGGTGCGGCACGACCCCTACATCGTCGAGAGCGTCGTCGACCGGGACGGCAACACCGTCTACGTGGGCGGCTCGGGTGGCGACCAGGTCTTCGAGCCCGACGTCATGGCATCGGCCACCTACGCCATGCGTACGGTGATCGAGGAGGGCACCGGTGTGCGGGCACGCTCCCTGGACCGGCCCGCCGCCGGGAAGACCGGTACCTCCAACGAGGGCCGCTCGGCCTGGTTCGCCGGCTACACCCCGCAGCTGGCCACCGTGGTGGCGATGTACCAGGTCGGCGAGGACGGCACCGAGGAGACCCTCACGCCCTTCGGTGAGTACGCCTCGATCACCGGCTCGACCTACCCGACCACCATGTGGCGCGACTTCATGATGACGGCGCTCGCCGACGAGCCGATCGAGGACTTCCCCGAACCGCCGCCGGCGCCCCGGCCCACCTTCACGCCGGAGCCCACCGAAGAGCCGACGACGGAGGAGCCCACCACCGAGGAGCCCACGACCGAGGAGCCAACGACTCCGCCGCCTCCCGAGCCGGAGCCGACCACGCCGCCGCCCCCGGAGCCGGAGCCGACCACGCCGCCACCACCGGAGCCGGAGCCGACGACTCCGCCGCCGCCGGAGGACCCCGACGAGGACGATGACGACGAGGCCGGCGGCCAGGACGACGCAGGCGGCACTGGCGAGGGACGCCGCTCGGACGGCTCCGGGAGAGACGCCAGCCGGTCCGGCTAGCACTCGGGATGGGCCCGTAACAGCCGACGCCACCGCCGGCCGGTCGCCCGGCCTCAGCCCAGGATCCGGTCCAGCCCGGTGACCAGCGCGTCGATGTCCTCCTCGGTGGTGTCGAAGGAGCACACCGCGCGCAGCGTGGCCGCCGAGGTGTCCCAGGCCAGCACCGGCAGCTCAGCCACGGCCGTGGCGACGACGGCCGGCGGCACCGGGATGAACACCGCGTTGGCCTGGACCGGGTAGCGCGGCTGGACTCCTAGCTCCTCTTCCAGGCGGGTGGCCAGGTGCATGGCGGCGTCGTTGGCGTGCCGCGCGGTCGCCCGCCACAGGTCGTCGGTGAGCAGGGCGAGCAGCTGCGCGGAGACGAAGCGCATCTTCGAGGCCAGCTGGGTGCTCGCCTTGCGCAACCGCTCCACCGGCTCGGCCAGCGCCGGCTCGAGGACGATGACGGCGTCCCCGAACAGGGCGCCGTTCTTGGTCGCGCCGAAGGAGACCACGTCCACCCCGGTGGTGAGCTCGGCCAGCGAGCTGCCCAGGTGAGCGGCAGCGTTGGCCAGCCGGGCGCCGTCCACGTGCACACCCAGCCCGCCCTCCCGGGCGAGGCTGCTGAGCTCGGCCAGCTGAGCGGGCGAGTACACGGTGCCCAGCTCGGTGCTCTGGGTGAGGGACAGCGCCCCGGGGCGGGCCCGGTGGACGTTGTCGCCGCCGCCGGCCAGGAGGTCGCGCAGGTCGGCTGCCGCGATCCGGCCCTCGGGTGCCGGCAAGGTGCGCACCGCCATGCCGCCGATCAGCTGCGGGGCGGTGGACTCGTCGGTGACCAGGTGGGCGTGCTCGGCGGCGACGACGGCGTCCCACCGGTTGAGCAGCGCGGTCACGGCCGTGATGTTCGCACCGGTGCCGTTGAAGACCGGGTAGATGCTCGCCGTCTGGCCAAACAGCTCGCGCACGCGCTCGCCGAGAGCAGCGGTGATCCGGTCGCCGCCGTAGGACGGCGCGTGTCCCTCGGCGGCCGCCGCGAGGGCGGCCAGGACCGCCGGGTGCGCACCGGAGGCGTTGTCGGAGGTGAAGCCACGCGTCGTCATCCCCACATGATGGGGTATCGCTCACGGACGCGTGTGCACAGGCGAGCGACGCGAGAACCGGGCCCCCGCCGGCGTGCGCTAGACTGTCGCGTTGGCCGTGGTCGGTGCGCACCCGCGCAGGCTCACGGCCAGTTGAACGCATCACCCTCCTGTCACGGAAGGACCGTGACCGCCGAGTCCAGAGGAGGTGGGTACCTATGCGTCAGTACGAGCTGATGATCATTCTCGACCCGGAGGTCGACGAGCGTACCGTCGCCCCGTCGCTCGACAAGCTGCTCGCCGTGATCAAGTCCGGCGGCGGGTCGATCGACAAGGTCGACATCTGGGGCAAGCGCCGCCTCGCCTTCGACATCAAGAAGCGCTCCGAGGGCATCTACGCGGTTGTCGACATGACGACGACCCCCGAGCTCGCCCAGGAGCTCGACCGCCAGCTCGGGCTCAACGAGTCCGTGCTGCGCACCAAGCTCATCCGCCCGGACGCTCACTGAGCATCCGGCCCACCCGACCTGAGCGAAGGAGACCGATATGGCAGGCGAGACCGTCATCACCGTCGTGGGAAACCTGACGGCGGATCCGGAGCTGCGGTTCACCCCCTCGGGTGCTGCCGTCGCCAGCTTCACCGTGGCGTCCACGCCGCGCACCTTCGACCGGCAGGCCAATGAGTGGAAGGACGGCGAGACGCTGTTCCTCCGCTGCTCGGTGTGGCGCGAGGCGGCGGAGAACGTCGCTGAGTCCCTCGCCAAGGGCAACCGGGTCATCGTCCAGGGGCGCCTGGTCCAGCGGTCCTTCGAGACCCGCGAGGGCGAGAAGCGCACCGTGGTCGAGATGCAGGTCGACGAGGTCGGCCCGTCGCTGCGCTACGCCACGGCCAAGGTCACCCGCACCCCGCGAGGCGGCGGTGGCGGCGGCTTCGGTGGCGGCCAGCAGCAGGGCGGGTTCGGTGGCCAGCAGCAGGGCGGCGGTGGCTTCGGCCAGCCGGCCGGCGGCCAGGCCGACGACCCGTGGGCCACGGGTGGGTCGAGCTCGTTCGGCGACGAGCCTCCGTTCTAGTCAGACATGCCGCGCGGGTCTGCCGCGCATGAATCATCAAGGAGCACATCATGGCGAAGCCCGTACTTCGCAAGCCCATCAAGAAGAAGGCCAACCCGCTGAAGTCGGCCAAGGTCGAGGGCATCGACTACAAGGACACCGCGCTGCTGCGTAAGTTCATCTCCGACCGCGGCAAGATCCGCGCGCGTCGGGTGACCGGTGTGACCGTCCAGGAGCAGCGTGCGATCGCGAAGGCCGTGAAGAACGCCCGCGAGATGGCGCTGCTGCCCTACGCGAGCTCCGCTCGCTGACCGGGGAGGAGAACACATGGCCAAGATCATTCTCACCCACGAGGTCACCGGACTCGGTGAGGCCGGCGACGTCGTCGAGGTCAAGGACGGCTACGCCCGCAACTACCTCATGCCCCGCGGCCTAGCGACGCCCTGGACCAAGGGCGGGCAGAAGCAGATCGACCAGATCCGCCGGGCCCGCAAGGCCCGCGAGATCGCCACGGTCGAGGAGGCCAGCGCCGCGCGCGACAGCCTCGAGGCCAAGCCGGTCACCGTCGCCGTGCGCGCCGGTTCCGGTGGCCGCCTGTTCGGCTCGGTGACCACCGGCGAGATCGCCGAGGCGGTTGCCGCTGCCGGTGGCCCGGCCATCGACAAGCGCAAGATCGAGGTCCCCACCCCGATCAAGTCGCTCGGGGAGCACCGTGTGCAGGTCCGCCTGCACACCGATGTCCAGGCCAACCTGACGGTCAACGTCGTCGAGGCCTGAGCAGCTTCAGCTGTCAAAGGCCGCGCCACCCGAGGAGGGTGGCGCGGCCTTCGGCGTTTCGAGAGCCCGTACGGAGTCTGGGCCGCCGCCCAGGCGCGCCCCGGCCTGCCCCAGGCCACCCGGGGCCGCCCCGGTCGGCCTCCGGGCCGGCGCCGGCTCGCCGAGGTCGAGCGATTGGGCAGAACGGCCCGACGAAACGCTCGACCTGGGCACCAGGTGCTCGACCTCGCGCAGCGGGACCTATCAGGCGCCCAGGACCATCCAGCGGTTCCCGCGGGCGCGCAGTCCGGTGGTGAGGGCGCGGGCGGCCATGAAGCCGCCGGCAAAGGCGGCCCACAGCCACGCGAGCCCGGCGCCGCCGGTCGGCGCCCACCACCACACCGCAGCCACGAGCGGGACGTAGACCACGAGCGTGAGCACGCCGGCCCAGGCGAGGAACTTGCCGTCTCCTGCCCCGATGAGGACGCCGTCCAGGACGAACACCCACCCGGCCATCGGCATGAGGAGTCCGGTGACCACCAGGGCGACCGCCGCGGCGGCGCGGACCTCGGGATCGGTGGTGAACAGGGTGGTCACCCACCACCCGCCGGCGGCGATGAGCAGGCCGATCACGGCGCCAAAGCCCACCCCCCACTGCAGCGTGCGGCGCAGCACGGCGCGGACGCGGGGGACGTCGGAGGAGCCCAGGCCCTGGCCGACCAGCGCCTGGGCGGCGATCGCCAGCGCGTCCATCGCGAACGCCGCGAGCCCCCACAGGGCGTTGACGACCTGGTGGGCGGCCAGTGCCACCGGCCCCAGGCCGGTCGCCACGACGACGGTGAGCATGATCGCCACCCGCAGGGTCACGGTACGGATGAGGAGGGGGACACCGGCGACGGCGCTGGCCCAGATCCCCGAGCCGCTCGGCCGCAGCGACACCTGGAGCGTGCGCGCACCGCGGAGGACGACCCCGGCCAGTGCGACCGCCATGAGGGTCTGGGCGATGGCAGTGCCGAGCCCCGAGCCGGCCACGCCCATGCCCAGCCCGTAGATGAGCAGCGCGTTGAGGCCGACATTGAGGCCGGCGCCCACGGTGGAGACGACGAGGGGCGTGCGGGTGTCCAGCAGGCCGCGCAGAGCCCCGGTGGCGGCCAGCACGACGAACATGCCGGGCAGTCCACCGGCGGAGTAGCGCAGGTAGGCCACGGCGTGCGGCGTGACGGCATCCCCGGCGCCAAGGGCGGTGACGATCGCGGGCGCACCAGCGGTGAACAGGGCGCCGGCGACCAGGCCCAGCCCGAGGGCGAGCCACATCCCGTCCACGCCACCGCTCACCGCACCGGCGCGGTCTCCAGCACCGATCCGGCGGGCGGTGACGGCCGTGGTGGCGTAGGCGAGGAAGACGAAGACGCCGACGGTCGAGACGAGGATCGTGGAGGACAGCGAGAGCCCGGCGAGCTCGGCGGTGCCCAGGCGCCCGACCATGACCGAGTCGATGAGGACGAAGAGCGGCTCAGCGACCAGGGCGCCGAGGGCGGGGATGGCAAGGGCGAGGATCTGCCGGTCGAGACGGCGGCCGTCCCCAGGTGCGTCCGTGTTGTCCACCAATCTGCTCAGCAGTTTCCTTCCACACTGTGTGTACGGGCCGATGCGCGACATTCCGGGCGAAATCGAGAATTCCACCGGTGTTGTCCACATGATTGTCCACCGGCTGTGCACGGGCGGTCCACGGCTATCCACGATGTGTCCCCAGGTCGGTCCACAGGGGTGGATGGTCTTCTGGAACACCGACCTCTACCGTGGCGGGGCAGGTCTTCGCGCGTGCGACTCAATTGTCGTGCCGGCCCCGCGGGGTCGACGGCGGACTTGGATGTCTGAGGTCCGCGGTAGACCAGGAGCAGGAGGGTGGCCATGACTGATCTTGAGGACCGCGTACTCGACTCATCGAGCCGGGACCTGTACGACCGCACGCCGCCGCAGGACCTCGCCGCGGAACAGAGCGTGCTCGGCGGCATGCTGCTGTCCAAGGACGCCATCGCCGACGTCGTCGAGGAGCTGCGGGGCCAGGACTTCTACCGTCCGGCACACGAGCTGGTCTACGACGCGATCATCGATCTGTACGGGCGTGGCGAGCCGGCCGACGCGGTCACCGTGGCGGCCGAGCTCAGCAAGCGGGGGGAGCTGGGCCGGGTGGGTGGTGCCGCCTACCTGCACACGCTGATCTCCTCGGTGCCCACCGCGGCGAACGCCGGCTACTACGCACGGCTGGTGCGGGACCAGGCGGTGCTACGCCGTCTGGTCGAGGCCGGCACCCGGATCGCCCAGCTGGGCTACGCCACCGACGGCGGCGAGGTCGACGACCTCGTCAACTCGGCGCAGGCGGAGGTGTACGCCGTCACCGAGCGGCGCACCAGCGAGGACTACCTGCCCCTGCGGGACACGATCAACCTCACGATGGAGGAGATCGAGAACAACGCCAACCGCGGCGAGGGCATGGTGGGGGTGCCCACCGGGTTCACCGATCTCGATGCACTGACGAACGGGCTGCACCCGGGTCAGATGATCATCATCGCGGCTAGGCCGGCTATCGGGAAGGCGCTCGCGCTGGACACTGAGCTCCCGACCCCGACCGGCTGGACGACGATGGGAGAGGTAGCCGTCGGCGACATGCTGCTGGCCGCGGACGGCACCCCGACCAAGGTGGTCGCGGCGACTGAGGTGATGGAAGGGCGGCCGTGCTACGAGGTCACCTTCGACGACGGCACGGTGATCCTGGCTGATGCGGAGCACCAGTGGCTGACCGAGACACGAGCCTCACGTAAATCCAAGCAGGCTGCCCTGGTTGGTTACAACGGGTATCGGAACCAGCGGACTTTCGCCGAGGTGCGTACCACCAGCACCATTGCGCAGACCCTGAGGTGCGCCACCGCGGACGGACGTCTCAATCACTCGGTCACCAACGCAAAACCTCTGGAACTTCCCTCCGCGCAGCTACCGCTGGATCCCTACGTCTTTGGCGTGTGGCTTGGCGACGGTCATACTGCCGCAGCCCGATACACATCGGTCGATCCGGAGATTGCCAACTACATCGAGGCGGCGGGCTACAACGTCACCGCTGGCGCCGGCAACGCGTACACGATCAAACTGCCTCCTCGCCAGCCAGTGGGGGCTCGTGAGTGCCTCATTTGCGGTACGGAGTTCACGCCGAAGTTGGCCCACGTCCGGACGTGTGGCCAAAGTTGCGGTGGGAAGCTGAAGACCCTCGGCCTCGACAGGGTCGTCCCGACCTGCTCGGACTGCGGTGCCGAATGCTCGGGTACCGGCCGTTGCCGCGCATGCAACGGTGACCACGGGAGCGTTCAGGCTCTGCTGCGGAGTATGGGCGTGCTCGGTAACAAGCACATTCCGCTGTCCTACCTGCGAGGGAGTATCCGGCAGCGCCGAGCGTTGCTCGCCGGTCTGTTGGACACCGACGGCACCGTCAGCCCGACTGGAGCGATCCAGTTCTGTGTGACCGACCGGCGGCTCGCTCGCGATGTTCGCGAACTGATCCACAGCCTCGGCTACCGGACTGGATGGTCGGAGCGGGTGGTCACAGGAAGGCAGCCGGACCGGTCCATCGCGTACACCATCACTTTCACGACGGATGATGAGGTCTTCGCGCTCACCCGCAAGCGGGTGACGCACAGCGAAAGGCGACACGGAGCAACTCCTCGTCGTACTAGTCGGTTCATCACCTCAGTGCGAAGGGTCGACAGCGTCCCGGTGCGGTGCGTCGAGATCGACCACCCCTCGCACCTCTACCTGGCGTCGCGGTCGATGATTCCGACCCACAACTCGACGCTCTCGCTCGACATCTGTCGATCAGCCTCGATCAAGCACGGCATGACCTCGGTGATCTTCTCGCTGGAGATGGGGCGGACCGAGCTCACCATGCGCCTTCTGTCGGCCGAGGCCGGCGTGCCGCTGCAGTACATGCGCAAGGGCACGATGCGCGATGAGGACTGGACCAAGGTGGCCGGCGCGATGAGCCGGGTGTCCGAGGCGCCACTGTTCATCGACGACAGCCCGAACATGTCGCTCATGGAGATCCGTGCCAAGGGTCGGCGGCTCAAGCAGCGCCACGACCTGCGGCTCATCGTCGTGGACTACCTGCAGCTGATGACGTCCGGCAAGCGGGTGGAGTCCCGCCAACAAGAGGTCTCGGAGTTCTCCCGGGCCCTCAAGCTGCTGGCCAAGGAGCTCGAGGTGCCGGTCATCGCGGTTGCCCAGCTCAACCGTGGCCCTGAGCAGCGCACCGACAAGAAGCCGATGATGAGCGACCTTCGTGAAAGCGGGTCGCTCGAGCAGGACGCCGACATGGTGATGCTCCTGCACCGCGAGGACGCCTACGACAAGGACTCCCGTCCCGGCGAGGCCGACATCATTGTGGCCAAGCACCGCAACGGCCCCACCGACACGATCACGGTGGCGTTCCAGGGTCACTACTCGCGATTCCACGACATGGCGCACTAGGGGCGTCCCGGTGCCAGGGACCACGTGCGCTCCGCCCACCTGAACACGCAGCGGGGGCCCCAGCCACCCCGCACCACCAGACCCCCGCCGCCGCGCGCCCCGGCGGCGTCGGAGGTAGCCGCCGATCTCGCTCAACCCTCCGAGTGCGGCCGGCCGGAAGTGGGGATTGACTAACTCCGTGGCGAGGATGATGGCGGGCGCGGCGGTGCTCCTGCTTGCTCTGGGCGGGTGCTCGGTGACGATCCCGACCGACCCGGACGGCACGCTCGACCGCGTGACCGGCGGGATGCTGCGGGTCGGCGTCTCCCCGAACCCGCCGTGGACCGACCTGCCGGGCGGCACGGGTGAGGACCCGGAGGGTACGGAGGTTCGCCTGGTCGAGGACTTCGCGCAGTCGATCCAGGCTCAGGTCGAGTGGGTACCTGGCGGCGAGGAGGACCTCATCGGCCGGCTCGAGCGCGGCGAGCTGGACCTCGTCATCGGCGGCCTCACCGCCCGCTCCCCGTGGGCCGAGAAGGTGGCGATGACGTACCGCTACGCCGAGACCACCGGACCGGAGGGGGAGAAGCAGCTGCACGTCATGGCCGCACCCATGGGTGAGAACGCCTTCCTCGTCGAGCTCGAGCGCTTCCTGCTGGAGGGCGACCGGTGAACTTCGGGCACACCGAGCTGCCGGAGGAGCAGCAGGCACAGCTGCGGCGGGCCGTCCGGCTGGCCTGGCTCACCATCGCCTTCCTCATCACCGCCGTCACCGCCGTCTACCTCACGATGGGCAGCTCCCAGGCGATGAAGGCCGCGTGGATGGAGGACATGCTCTCCTTCATCCCGCCGATCGCCTTCCTCATCGCCGTGCGGCGCACCCGGCGCCGCCCGACACCGGAGCACCCCTACGGCTACCACCGCGCGGTCGGGATCGGGCACCTGGTCGCCGCGACCGCCCTGCTGGCCATGGGCGCCTTCATGGTCTTCGACTCCGGCTCCGGACTCCTCGCGGCCGAGCACCCACCGGTGGGCCTCATCGAGGTCGGGGGCGTGGTCATGTGGTCCGGCTGGCTGATGATCGCCGCCCTGGCCTACACCGCGGTGCCGCCGGTGCTGCTGGGTCGGGCGAAGCTGCCGCTGGCCAAGGAGCTGCACGACCGCGTGCTCTACGCCGACGCGGACATGAACAAGGCCGACTGGATGACGGCTGTCGGCGGCATCGTCGGCATCCTGGGGATCGGCCTGGGCCTGTGGTGGGCCGACTCCGTGGCGGCGCTGTTCATCTCCGGCAGCATCCTGTACGACGGCCTTCGAAACATGCGCTCTGCCGTCCGCGCCCTCATGGACGCCCGCGCCGAGACCTACGACGGCCACGACCCGCACCCGCTCATCCCGCAGATCGACGAGCACCTGCTGTCGATCCCCTGGGTCGCCGCCGCGCGCTCGCGGGTGCGCGACCAGGGTCACGTCTTCCACGTCGAGTCCTTCGTGGTCCCGGGTCAGGGTTACTCCCCGACGCTGGCCGATCTGACGGCGGCCCGACAGTCGGTCGTCGACCTGGACTGGAAGGTCGACGACATGGTGCTCATTCCGGTGGAGGAGCTGCCCGAGCTGCTGCTGCCCTCCGTCGCCGAGGAGAGGTCGGGCAGCGGTCCGCACGACGCCACGCGGTGACCGTCCGGCTCCCGCGCGGCGCCGTGCGCCATCACCACAGGTCGCCGGCGTAGGGCCGCGACCACAGGACGAGCGTCACCGTGACCGCCTTGAACCAGGCGGTCTGCATGAGGTCGAGCTCGGCCGGGTCGGACTCCTCCTCGGCGAGGAACCCGCGCACCGAGAGCGTCACCGGCACGATGAGGGCGAGCATGTCGCTCATCGGCACGTGCGAGGCCGGCGAGCTCACCCCATCGGTCTCGTTCTTCTTGGTGGTGTGCCGCAGCCCGATCTCCTCCTGGTAGGCGAGCCACTGGGCGTCGAACTCGCGGGTGCACAGGTCGATGACCCAGCGCTCGAAGCGGCCACGGACGCGGGCCAGGTAGTCCCCGTCCGGCTCGCCGTCCGGTCCGGCGAAGACGCGGACCAGGTGCGGGGTGGAGCCGATGAAGTCGTACCAGACGTCCATGAGGTCCGAGACTCTCGGCTCGAGGATCTGCCCCGCGCGGCGCAGCGCCTAACAACCCCAGGCGGGATCCAACTACCTCAGTGGGCGCCCACTAACCCAAGCGGCGCCCAACAATAGGCGTGCCCCGCCCGGCCCCACGCTCACTAGATTCGGCTCATGCCCCCAGGCGACTTCGTCCCATCCGACTTCCAGCCCCCGACCTCCCTGGTCACCGAGCGGTTCCGCCTCGAGCCACTCGGGCCGCAGCACAACGAGGCGGATCTGGTGGCCTGGACCTCGAGCATCGAGCACATCCGCGCCACGCCCGGCTATCCCGACGGCACGTGGCCGCCGCCGGAGGGCAAGTCCCTGGAGGCGAACCTGGCCGACCTGAACCGGCACGCCGCCGACTTCGCGGCGAGGTCCGGGTTCACCTACACGGTGCTCGACCCCGACGACGGTGACGTCATCGGCTGCGTCTACCTGTACCCCGCCACGGCGCCGGACCATGACGTCGTCGTCCAGTCATGGGTACGTGCCAGCCACGCCGAGCTCGACCAGCCGCTCGCCGAGGCGGTCAGTGACTGGCTGGCGACCGCCTGGCCGTGGTCGCGGGTGGACTACCTGGGCCGCGTAACGCCGGCATGACGCGCGCCACCATCACCGGCACTGACGCCGACCACGTCCTGTGCGCCACCTGCGGCGTGGAGTACGGGACCGTGCCGGCGCTGAACCGCTGCCTCATCTGCGACGACGAACGCCAGTGGATCCCGCGCACGGGCCAGGTCTGGACCACTCTCGGCGGCCTAACCGCGGCCGGCCACACCACGGTGGTCGAGGAGCTGGAACCCGGACTGGTCGGCATCGCCACCGACCCCTCCGTGGGTATCGGGCAGACCGGCAAGCTCATCCGCACCGAGGCCGGCAACGTGCTCTTCGACGTCCCGGCGCTCATCGACGCGGCCGCCGTCGCCGCCGTCGCGGAGCTGGGTGGGATCGCCGCAATCATCGCGAGCCACCCGCACATGTACGGCGTGCAGTCCCGCTACAGCCAGGCGTTCGGGGACGCACCGATCCTCGTCGCCCGCGCAGATGTCGACTTCCTCCCCCTGCGAACCCCGGCCGTGCAGGTCTGGGAAACCGCCCACGAGATCGTGCCCGGGGTGCACCTGGAGCAGGTCGGCGGCCACTTCCCCGGCAGCACCGTCGCGCACTTCACGGGTGCAGACGGGCAGGGCGTGCTGCTGGCCGGTGACGCGATCTTCCCGGGTCCGGACGGCCGCACGGTCAGCTTCCTGCGCAGCTACCCCAACCGGATCCCGCTGTCGGCCGCCGTGGTCCGGCGCATCGCCGACCAGGTGGGCCGGCTGAAGTTCGACCGTCTCTACAACAACTTCCGCGGCGTCGTCCCGGAGCGTGCCGGCGAGGTGGTGCGAGCCTCGGCGCAGCGCTACATCGAGTGGGTGAGCGGCACGCACGACCACCTCACGTGAACGGAATCGCGTTGACCTCGCTCGACCGACGGGCGAACCTGCCCGCATGAGACCGTTCGAGGACCTCGTCGCCGAGGCGGCCGCCGCCGACGTCACCGGCTGGGGCTTCGACTGGCTCACCGGGCGGGCCACCGAGGAACGGCCGCCGTGGGGCTACGCCGGCCTGCTCGCCCGGCGGTTCGCCGACGTCGACTCCGCCCTGGACATCGATACCGGCGGCGGAGAGCTCCTCGCCGAGATGCCCAGCCTCCCACCCACGATGGTGGCCACCGAGGCGTGGCCGCCGAACGCCGCGCGCGCCCGCCGACTGCTCGGCCCCCGCGGGGTCCGGGTCGTGGAACACCAGGACGGCGCAGCCCTGCCGGTCCCCGACGGCACCTTCCAGCTGGTCACCTCTCGCCACCCGGTGCGACCAGACTTCCCACAGATCGCCCGGGTGCTCGCCCCCGGCGGGCACTACTTCGCCCAGCACGTCGGCCCGGACTCGGCCCGGGAGCTGTCGGAGTACTTCCTGGGACCGTTGCCGGACGGTCCCAGGTCCCGCCATCCCGACCGGGAAGCTGCAGCAGCCGAGGCGGCCGGTCTCGAGGTGCTCTCGATCCGGCAGGCTCGGTGCCGGATGGAGTTCTACGACGTCGGCGCCGTGGTGTGGATACTGCGCAAGTGCGTGTGGTGGGTCCCCGGGTTCACGGTGCAGCGCTACCGCGACGAGCTGCGCCGTCTCGATGCTCGACTACGGGGCGGGCGGGCCTTCGTGGCGCACTCCACGCGCCATCTCATCGAGGCCCGCCGCCCCTGAGCTAGCTCGGGTTCTCGACGTCTCCGCGCCACCCGCCGGACTCGACGCCGCGGCGCTCGATGAACTCCTTGAAGCTCTCCGCGTCCTTCTTCACCTGGCTCGCGTCGAGACCGAGCGCGGAGCCGACCTTCTCCTTGGCCCCCTCCGGCTCCCACTCGATCTGGATCATCACGCGGGTGGTCCGGTCGTCGATCCGGTGGAAGGTGACCACCCCGGCGTGGTGGACGTCGCCGCCGAGGCTGCGCCACGCGATGCGCTCGTCGGGGTGCTGCTCGGTGATCTCGGCGTTGAACTCCTGCCGTTCCCCGCCGATCGTCGTCACCCAACGGGTGAGCGTGTCGGAGACCTGGGAGATGGTCTCCACGTGCTCCATGAACTGAGGGAAGGACTCGAACTGCGTCCACTGGTTGTAGGCGGTGCTGACCGGCACCTGGACGTCGATCGACTGTTCGATAGCAGCCATGTCGTTCTCCTTGGGTCGTCCTTCGATGGACCGCCTTGCCTATCAACCGCTGGGGAGCCTCGCCAGCGGAGAGAGGCCGCGGCGAACCATGCTCAGGTCCGCCGAACAGCCATGGCGGGATGATGAGGGCGGAGGACCTCGACGAACTCGGGTGATCGCGGCCTCGCGGAGCCGCGGACTCGGGGTGCTGCGGGCTGAGGGCCGCGGGCCGGGGGTCGTCAGCCGAACGACGATGGGCGCCGCCCGTCCCCGACTCCCTTCAGAAGGCCGGGCCGACGTCGAGAGCGAGCACGCGAAAACCGCGCTCGTCGCTGCTGTCGGGTTCGACCTCGCAGGTGAACGGCCGGTCGGTGACGTCGGCGGAACCGGCGGTGCGGATCGTGACGATCCCGGTCACCCGGTAGGCGCCCTTGCCGAGCGGCTCCACGCCGACCTCCGAGCGCTCCCACGTCTGGCCGTCAGCCAGCGCCAGCCCCTGCTCCACCGGAAGGCCGCACTTGGCGACCGCCAGCTGCTGCTCGTCGGCCTCGCCGGACCAACTGCACCCGCCGAGCGCAAGAAGGAGCGCCACCGCGCCGGAGGCGCACCGTTTCATGGGCGAATTCTGGCAGGCGGCCACCACCATGTCCCCGTTACGGTCGGGAGATGACGATCGGGCCCGAGCTTGTCGATACCCACGCCCTGTGCGCCCGCTGTGGGGTGGAGTACGGGACCGCCCCACTCCCGGACAAATGTGTGCTCTGCGCCGATGAGCGGGAGTGGGTGCCACGCAGCGGCCAGGAGTGGACCACCGTTGGGGAGCTAGCCGGTCACCGGGTTGAGGTCGGGGAGCTCGAGCCGGGCCTCATCGGTCTTGCAGCTCAGCCGGCGGTAGGCATCGGGCAGACCGCCAAGCTCGTGCGCACCGAGGCCGGCAACGTGCTGTTCGACGTGCCGCCCTTCATCGACCACGCCACCGTCGAGGCGCTCACCGGGCTGGGTGGGATCGCCGCGGTCATCGCGAGCCACCCGCACATGTACGGCGTGCAGTCCCTCTACAGCCGGGCCTTCGACGACGCGCCGATCCTCGTCGCCCGCGCGGACCTCGACTTCCTCCCCCTGCGGGTGCCGGCCGTGCAGCTGTGGGAGACCGCACACGACGTCGTGCCCGGCGTGTGGGTCGAGCAGGTCGGCGGCCACTTCCCCGGCAGCACGGTCGCCCGCTACACCGCCCCGGACGGCAAGGGCGTGCTGCTCGCGGGCGATGCCGTGTTCCCCAACGACGACGGCCAGTCGGTGAGCTTCATGCGCAGCTACCCCAACCTCATCCCGCTCTCGGCCGCAGTGGTCCGGCGCCTCGCCGACCAGGTGACCGGCCTGGAGATCGACCGCCTCTACAACAACTTCCGCGCCCGGGTGCCGGAGCGGGCCGGTGAGGTGGTCGAGCTGTCGGCGCGGCGGTACATCGAGTGGGTGAGCGGCACCCACGACCACCGCACCTGACCAGTCGACATCCGTGCGGCTCGCGCGGGCGCGGCCTAGCCTCAGGAGCATGCCGCGCCCCGCCGTCTCCATCCTCGACCGCTCCCGCACCCGGGCCGGAGAGGACCATGCCGCGGCGCTGCACGCGACGGTCGAACGCGCCCGCCGGGCCGAGGCGCTGGGCTACCACCGGTTCTGGGTCGCCGAGCACCACGCCGTGCCCGGTATCGCCAGCGGCAGCCCGCCCGTCCTGGTCGCGGCCGTCGCGGCCCGCACCGAGCGCATCCGGGTGGGCTCGGGCGGCGTCATGCTCCCCAACCACCGCCC
>Ga0209487_1002096_pt1 | contig 16400 bp, 15 predicted proteins | sample Poulit2012_FD_187524 | JGI IMG/M metagenome (GOLD analysis project Ga0209487, IMG submission 187524) | Agricultural soil microbial communities from Georgia to study Nitrogen management - Poultry litter 2012 (SPAdes) (version 2) | ecosystem: Environmental > Terrestrial > Soil > Agricultural land...
GGTGAGGAGGGCTGATTGAATAATAAAGCAGTGATGGGAAGTAGCTGAGGGGTAAATAATAGCTACTTCCTTATTTATTTAAAAAAAATGTTATTACAGTGAGTTGACATATAAAGGGAATAAAATGAATAACATAATTAAATATTTCTTAATGGCTTTTATATCTTGGGCCTTAATTGCCTGTGGGGGTAGTAGCGAAGGTTCGCCTGGTGGCGAGGATAATGCCAGTATTATTGACGGCAACGATGTTGAAGAAGAATATGAGTATAGACGAGACATTAGTGTTGACCTAACACTATATGACGATGCTAACGGTTCCAGGGATGATGCGGATTTTTCCAACTATGATTTGGAAGGTCCAGTGATTACTTTTGGTAATTCAACTCGTAAATTATAAGCCCCATATACTCTGAAATAAGAAGCCTTCATAATAAACAGGCCTTAAAGCATGCGTAGGCTTCTTGGACATAAGTTAGGAAGTGCATCTTTATGTAGCGTAGCCAAGAGATGGCGTTTTGAAGGCTTCTTGTGTTTTACGCGCGGTTAGCACGCATAACCTGGAAGCCTTGTATTTAGGGCACTATATTAATGGTGCGCCACAGAAAGCATCACAAAATGGCCCACATATTTTTTAGGTATAAAAAAAGCCCTTGATAAACAAGGCTGTTTCGGAGGGTAAGCGATGCAGAAAAGTGGCTATAAAAGTGGCACATTTAAATGCTGGAGCTGCAAATACCATTATCTATCAACAACTTACTAAGATTAAACGGTTCCCGCCGGCTCCACAGACTCCACTACCAGTGGCTAACGAGGCAAGAACACTCACCCCTTTACTGGCCGCCAACTCTCATTGGCATGAACGTTGGCCAGCGGGAGAACATTCTGCTTGGCAAAGATTGCAACAATTTATAGAACAGGATATAGCCACCTACCAGCATGAGAGGGATTTTCCCGCACTGGATGGCACCAGCCAGCTATCGCCTTATTTAGCGTGCGGTGTTATTTCGGTGCGCAGCTGTTGGCAAATGGCAGTGCAAAACAACCGCAATGAGTTCAACAGTGGTTGCCAGGGAACCGTTACTTGGCTCGCTGAGTTGCTGTGGAGAGAGTTTTACCAACATCTTTTGGCCATGCATCCACGCTTATCTCGAGGGGAGCCCTACCAGCCACACACCACTCACATTGGTTGGCGCAACGCGCCTAATGAACTGCAAGCATGGCAACAAGGCCGCACGGGTTTTCCATTGATTGATGCTGCAATGCGCCAGCTAGCGTCTACGGGTTGGATGCACAATCGGCTGCGCATGGTGGTGGCCATGTTTCTCAGCAAAAACTTATTATTAGATTGGCGCCATGGCGAGCGTTGGTTTATGCAGCACCTTATAGACGGTGATCTGGCTGCGAACAATGGGGGCTGGCAATGGAGTGCGTCTACCGGCACTGATGCCGCCCCTTATTTTCGCGTTTTTAACCCTGTCACTCAATCGCAACGCTTTGATCCGCAGGGCGATTTTATTCGTCAGTGGTTACCTGAATTAGCGCACTTATCCAATAAAGACATACATCTACCACCACGAGGGTTATTTGAACAACATTACCCTGCCCCATGGTGGATTTAAAAAGCAGCCGCTTGCGCGCGATTGAGGTATTCCAACATAGCAAAGAAACGTGGGTTGACAGTGAGTCGAAGTAAAAAAAACGGCAAGCAAGACCCGAAAAATAGGCTTCGCGGGCTTTAACGTCCACCGTTGGCCGTATTACAAGCTTGGCCCGCCCACTTGGTCGGCGCTGCGCTATAAAAAGCATGATAATCATCTGGCTATCAACTACGCTTTACGCACATTCAACCATTTGGCGCTTAAAAGCTTGATGCTGCTATTAACTCATAGAGGGAGAATACTTTGAAAAATATATTTATTACCGGTGCAGGCGCGGGTATCGGCCTTGCTACTGCGCGTCTTTTTGCTGAAAAGGGTTGGTTTGTGGGTGCGGCGGATCGCAACCTAGAAAGCTTGCAGGCCTTGCAAAAAGAGCTTGGAAACACCCGCTGCAGCATCCACGCCATGGATGTCACCGATGTTGCATCGGTACAAATAGCACTTGCTGACTTTACTGAGAACACAGGCGGCAATTTAGACATACTGCACAATAATGCAGGCATTTTGAAAGTGGGCGCATTCGAAAAACTCCCCCTAGCAGAGCATCAGCAACTCATTGAGATTAACGTGATTGGGCTGCTAAACGTCTTACATAGCGCCTTCCCCTATTTACGCGAGACCCCCAACGCACAAGTGATTAATATGAGTTCCGCATCTGCCTTGTTTGGCATTCCTGACTTTGTTTCTTATTCGGGCAGCAAACATGCGGTGCGCGCCATCACTGAAGCCCTCAATATTGAATGGGAACAGCATGACATTATGGTGAGCGATTTAATGCCACCCTTTGTCAATACAGGCATGGTGCAGGCAAGCCAAGCCGAGTCGCGCATCATCACCCGGTTGGGAGCAAAATTAACCGCCGAAAAGGTAGCAGAAGAAGTATGGAAATTAGCACAGAAGCCGCGTTTGCATCACCCCATATCATCGTCGCTACGCATTGCATGGGCTTTAGTACGCTTAGCCCCCACAAGTGCAACGCGCGGAGTATTAAAGCGTTTGTGGAAAGAATGAATGGGCCAAAGCTTCCCTGATAAATCAGGTTTCACAGGCTAGGTCCCACATATCAGGTGGCACATTTACTTTGTACTCTGTGGGACCCAATTTATTGGGGAACAAATCATTAACAAAAAATTCACTGACAAGTCAGGTCCCACAGATCAAGCCACACAAGCCAGCCCCGCATGCCTTAGCTTTTGAACATTAAATAGGAGGTTTTTGTGATTGTTCGCTTACGACCGAACTTAAGCTCACTGTTGTTTACCATCCACGGTTCTATTGTTCCCCGCATTATGCCAGCGTTGTTGGTGCTGACAGGCTTTACTCTTGTGGCGGCACTGCTGCATCGCTATGAGTGGGTGGTAATCCCTCACTTTCCGTTAGCGCCGTTCACCATCGTGGGTATCGCACTCTCATTATTTTTAGGTTTTCGTAACCAAGCCGCTTATGACCGCTGGTGGGAAGGCAGAAAACTGTGGGGCGATCTGGTATCTGAAATCCGCAGCCTCGCGCGTTCAAGCGAAACCTTATTAGCGCTAGAGGAAGAAAAGTGCGAAGCAGGCAAGCTGAGGCGTCAATTATTGTGCTGGGTAGCGGCACACTCGCATGCCTTAAGGGCTGCGTTGCGGCAGGAAGATTGCCAAGCAGATATGCGCAAATGGCTCAGTGAAGCGGACACAAATTACATGCTCACTCACGATAACCCCGCGGATTATTGCCTACGTCGTGCAGGAAGGATTGTGGGAGCGCTATACCGTGCGCAGCATATCGACAGTATTGGTTTGCGTATTATGGATGAAAATTTGAGCGAACTTGCCCGTGTACAGGCCGCCTGTGAGCGTATTGCTACCACGCCCCTGCCTTTTGCTTTCACCTTACTCACCCACAGAACTGCGTTAATCTACTGCTACACCCTGCCATTTGCTCTAGTGGCGCCCATGGGCTTTTACTCGATACTATTCACCGCTCTTGTGGCCTACACATTTATTGGGTTGGATGTGTTATCACAAGAGTTAGAGGGGCCTTTGGGCGCGAGGCTAATGATTTACCTTTAGATGCACTGTGCCGTATTAACGAAATTTCTATTGCGGAGTCTTTAGGGCAAAAGCCCCCGCCGCATTTGCAACCTGTGAATTTTGTCTTGCAATAAGCGCAAGCTGTTTCGATGATTTATTTTAATTCTGCGGGACCTGATTTATCAGGGATTTTCTTGCTTATTTGTTCCCCAATAAATTGGGTCCCACAAATCAAGTCACACAGACCAAACGCCACAAGCATCCCACATTGCAATCATGTTCAAAGCTACAACAAGTACTTACGAATAATGTGGTGCGACAATTTATTAAAAGGCGGATGAATAAAACGCAGGGTGTAAATACGCGATTTACGCAGCACCCCTTTTACGTTCGACATGCTCTTAAATCCTTTAGGACCATGGTAACGACCCATTCCTGCAGCGCCAGCACCGCCAAAAGGTAAATCATCGATCACGGCGTGGGTCATCACATCATTAATGGTCATGCCGCCAGACCAAGTGGTAGCAGCGATGTTATCAGCACGTTTGTTGTCGTAATCAAAGTAATAAAGCGCCAATGGTCGCGGCCTAAGGTTCACATCACGGATTACCTCGTTGAGGTTGTCATATTCCAAAATCGGCAATATTGGCCCAAATACTTCTTCCTGCATTAATGCCATATCAGGCGTTACACCGGTCACCACAGTGATCGGCATTTTATAGCTGGCTGATAGATCTTCACTAGCCGGATTAATCTCAATCACTTGCGCACCAAGCTTGCGGGCATCGGCCAAATAACGCTGCAGCCGCTTGTACTGTCTCTCGTTAGCCACCGACGTGTAATCATTGTTATTAAGCAAACTGGGGTACATGTTACGCACATAGCTTTCAAACTCTTTAATAAAAGCACCACTTTTACCCTTTGGCAGGTAGAGGTGGTCGGGCGCTACGCAGGTTTGCCCCGCGTTCCAACATTTACCCAAAGCAATACGTTCTGCCGCCACTTTCAAAGGGAAAGATTCATGCACAATCACTGGGGATTTACCACCCAATTCCAGTAATACAGGCGTGAGGTTTTTGCTGGCTTCCGCCATTACAATCCGGCCCACTTCGGTGGATCCAGTAAACGTAATGTGGTCAAAAGGCAGCGTTGGAAACGCCACTGAAATTTCACCTTGCCCAGTAATCACCGCCACTTGCTGCTCAGTAAATATGCTCGCGATCATGGCCTTGAAGACTTCGTTAAGGCGCGGCGTGGAGCTCGACATTTTAATCGTCACGCGGTTACCGGCAGCGAGCGCGTACATAAGCGGCCCAATGGACAAAAAAATCGGGTAGTTCCAAGGTACGATCACGCCCACCACACCCAGCGGTTGATACTGCACTTGCGCTTGGGCGGGCATGTTGAGCGACGCCACATGGCGTTTTTCCGGCTTCATCCAGTTACGTATGTTTTTGCGGCAGTATTTAAGCCCCTCAAGGGTAAACATGAGCTCGGCCATCTTAAATTCATCGGCAGACCGATGCCCGTAATCTTCGCTAATGGCCTCGGCGAGTTTGTCTTGATAACGCACCAATGCATTACCAAGCGCCTTTAAGTGCGCAATTCGCTGGCCCGCTGTGGCAACACTTTGGTTGCGAAAAGCCGCTTTTTGCAATGCAAAAGTACGATGTAATTCAGTAATTTCAGGGTTTTCTGCCAAAGCACTTTGAGTATTGCTGTTCATAAAGCTTCTCGGTCATTAGGTTAAGGTGTTGCTACAACACCGGCATCTGCTAAGAAAATGCTGAGATGCACAAACAACTTTCAATGTGTAAGTTACAAAGGGTAAGTTACCGAAGCAGCGTAAGAGGCGCAAGCCATTTTGCACGCAGCAATATAAACATAACGAATTTTTGATGCCCTAACCCTGCGCCCACTAGATGAGCAAATACGCTGGCGCAAAGAAGATGTTATTTTTTTATCCAGTGACTAGGAGCTACACCCGTCCAACGTTTAAATGCTTGGGAGAATACCGATGCATCGCTGTAACCTAGGCGATCTGCAATCTCTGCCATGTTCAAACCTCCTTGGCAAAGCAAGCGTTCAGCTTTAGCTCTACGAACACTTTCCAACAGCTCTCTAAAGCTGCTGCCTTCTGCCCGTAAATGGCGCTTCAGGGTTCTCTCGCTCATGTGTAAGTGGCCTGCCGTAGAAAATAACGTAGGCATACGTGTGCCTGAGTTTTGCAAATAATGCAGCACAATGGCCTTGATTCCTGCGTGGCCTCGCCGCTGGTTCATTAGCTTTCGACACTGCTGCTTACAGAGTGCAGCTGTGACTGGATTGGCCTGAGGCAACTTGCGATCTAGCTGGCTCGTGGGAAATATAAATGTGTTGTACGACCCTTTGGTGAACTCAAGCTCATCACCTGCCAACTCCCGCATCAACACAGTCGCGGCGGTCATATCTCTTGCCACCACAAATTTCTTTAGACGTTCGTCTAGCTGCGGCTCGCCGAAATCCAAAATTCCTATATTGTTTTTCTCATGATAGGAAATAACAGTAAAGGCATAAGTAAGTGGTAAAAACCGTAACGCCAATCGCAGAGCTTCGCCCACTGTAGCGCTACACATAAGACCATACCCCCACACGCCATACGCTGAGCAGTGATACCTTGCGCCGATGTTTCTTGCAAGCATATCTATATCGTCAAATCTATCGACAAGGTTCCAAATAACCTGCAACTCCTGGCTAGCGGTGATTTCTGTGTTTGGATTCATTAGTAATGCTAAAGTGATTTCACTATTTTTAAGCAAATCCTTGGCTGCTATTCCTTGCTCCACTCCGTAATCAACCATCAATCTCACGCTAATAATACTACGTCTAAAATCCAGTAATTCGTTCATATGCGCGCCTCCATGGCCTCTAAACTAAAACTATTGGCCTTACTCAGTATTTACGCAAGATCATTAAAGACATAGCCTGATTCTGATCAATAAACCATCATTTCAGGTGCCTTATGACTCCTTTTCTTATTGCCAACGAAGACTTGCAGCCACTGCTAGATGAGGTTTCTCGGTTTAGCAATGTTGAAATAAGGGCAGCCACTAGCAGACCTGAAACACCGACTACAGTTGAGGAATTGATCCGCCTCAGCCACGCTGCTTTGGAACTTGGTATTTTGCCTAGTGATGGTCCAGAGTCTGATTATGCTTTATGGGCACAACCAGAAGATACCAATGCCATAGCCTTCAGCATTGGCGCGTTGAGGCAAATAGCTTCTGTTAATGCTGGCATAGCGTTGGCCTGGCATCGCAATGCGTTGGCCCATTTCTTGGCCCGCTCCGTTGGCTTTCAGCTCTCTCCAGAACAACAAGCTCCACTGGCGCTCACCACTATTCCAACGGGCCACTATGGGTTGGCTCGAGGTGCCTTAATACGTTGGCTGAACAATGCGGCCAACCACGAAGATCTCGCCCTGCTCGCAGACTGGTTGGACCGACACACACGTAAAACCACTTTTGCAGCACCCCCTCAGTGGCAAAGCGTAATTTGGCTAGAATGGCAAAACTCGCACATAAACTGGACATTGATCAACCGTAATGACGTCACAGCATCCTCTTGTCGCCCACAGCACGGTGTTGATGAACTGAGTACATGGCAAATAACTGCTGCACCGAACGCAGGAACAGCACTTAAAGCAACTTCGCAACAAGTATCCACCATGCTGATCCTAGACACCTTAGGGCTCTTGGCCATTGCTACGGGCATTAACGAGCACGGTAAGGCACTAGCGCAAGCGTATGCTAGCCAACGCCATCAAGGCGGCCATCCTATCCATCAACACCCTGCTATTCAAACCATGTTAGCCACTATGGAACAGGCTCAATATGAGGCCATGGGCACACTCAGTGTCCTAACAAAACCCGTGTCGCAACTGAGCCTTAAACACCTAATGATGGCGCGCTTTCAGCTCCACCCTAAACTCTGTTTGGCTGCAGATTTAGTCATGCAGTTACATGGAGGCATCGGCTACATGCAGGATTGCGGGCCAGAAAAACTGCTACGCGATCAGAATATGTTACGCCTTCAAAGCGGGGGCATTCGTGAAATCCCCCTCTCCACTCACGCCTGGGGGAAAATATAAATGATGCAAAAAATAACACACCTAGATGGCCATCTGCCGGTGGATCACAAGCTAGCACCACATTGGCGTTTTAGTGAGCTGCCCAAAATTTCACAATACATTTCTCACTACCAACGCGACGACTTATGGGAGGCAGACACGCTTTCGTTGCCTACACCACTAGCGAAGTTGCGTCGTCGAGCTCGCGCCTTCGCAGAGACTCATCTCGCTCCTCTTGCTGCAGAAGCAGATCTTTCGCCGCACCCTGTATTAGGAGAGCACTCACCGGCGATGAAAGAAATGCTAGTAGCTGCCGCAAAAGAAGGCTGGCTGAGCTACTTCCTGCCTCGTCCTATTGGCAGTATGGAATGGCGTAGAGGTCTTTATCCACCTGCTTGGCAGTCCAGCTTAGTGGTAGAAGAATTTAGCCGAGTTTGTGGTGGCCTCATGTTATTGCTTTCGGCCCATCACTTGGGCTGCATGCCGCTATTGCTCTCTGGAGACATTAAGGTTATCCGCCAGTTTTTGTTGCCTGTTTATCGCTCTTGCCAACAAGGCGATCCACACCTAGTGGCATTCGCCATTACCGAGCCCGCCGCCGGATCTGATGTGGAAGATGGCCACGGCGCAAGCAGCTATAAACCTGGTGTCGTTGCTCGCCGCTGTAACAGTGGGTGGAAACTCAACGGCCGCAAAAATTTTATTAGCGGTGGCGACTTGGCCCGAACCTTAACGGTGTTTGCAGCGTTGGAGGGCGAAGGCATGGATTCTTGGACATGCTTTTATGTTGATGCCACTAGCTCTGGATTCACCGTAGCGAGGAACGAACTAAAAATGGGAATGCGCGCATCTGGTGCAGCCGAACTGGAATTCGACGATGTATTTGTACCTGACAGTCACGTTATAGGAGGCCTACGAAAAGGCTGGCTACTCAATAGAGCTAGCCTAAATACTTCTCGGATCCCAGTGGCATCCATGGCGCTCGGTTTTGCGCGCGCAGCCACCGAACACGCAACCACTTTTGCCTGCCGTTATCAGCTTGGCGGCAAGGCGCTAATCAATTATCAAGACGTACAGCAGCACATTGCCAGCATGTTGGCAGAAACACGAGCAATACGTAGTTTCGTTTGGCAAGAAGCGCGACGCAGTTGGAAACCTCGCCAATTAAACGCTTCAGCGTGTAAATTTCATGCAACGGATCGCGCCCAAATTGTGGTGGAGATGGCACTAGATTTACTCGCCGACCATGGCGGCCTGCATGAACAAAATGTTGAAAAAATATTTCGAGACGTTCGTCTTACACGAATTTTCGAAGGCACTAACCAAATAAATCAACTTTCGGTTATCGAAGACTGGCAAGACCAACTACTTCCACTTTGTTCTCAAACATCAACAAACATTGGAGTTTAACCATGAATAACTGGCATCAAGACCCCTTTTTTCAGTATCCGCTGACGCCTTTTACCACCAGTGAAGGTGAAATAGACCTGCCCATTTTATATTACGACAACTCGAACTTCCTAGCGCTTTATGAAATCGATTTAAGCAAAGCAAATGCCCTTTTAACTGAGCATTCTGCTGACGCAGTAGAGTTTTCGAGCGGCAAAACACTACTCGCTATCGCCACTTATGAGTACCGCGACACTGCTGTTGGCGCTTACAACGAAGCCGGTGTGGCCATTGCTACAGTGCCCACCGGAACACCCCAGCCTAAACATCCATGGCTGGCACTGTACCAAGCATTAGATAAGCGCAAGCTTGGCTTTACAGTGATTGATCTGCCCGTCACCACGGCGGCGGCGTGCGCAGCAGGCAAAGATGTTTGGGGGTTACCAAAATTCATCACCGACATTAGCTTTAATCGCTCTAAAGCTGAGTTTTCCAGCACCATAAAAGACCCTAACGATGAAGGCAAAATTCTTACTATCAGTGGAGTTTCGGGCATCAGCACACCTGCTCCGCAACTAGATCTTATTCTTTATTCAGAACACAATAATGAGCTACTAAGAACCTTAGTGGTGACCCGCGGCGGTGGCCGTTTATGTTCGCCAGGCAGCATCCGTGCCTACATTGGTGACAGCTCTCATCCTATGGCACAGCGGTTAAGGAAATTAGGTATCCATGGGCAAAAACCTAAACTGGTTTTTTACAGCGATACATTGCAGTTACGCTTAAACGCAGGGGCAAAACTGATTCGCTAAATTTTCTACGGCGCAATGCGGGAAGTAAGCCGTTAACCTATCTGTTTTCATTGCCGCCACAATTGCTGCGCAATACGCTGTCACACTCAAGATTCTTAGCGAGTAGCTTTATGCTAATCCTTTTTTTATTTTTATGTAATGCCATCCAGTATTGGCCACTGACATCTGTCACGCTTTGTGCAAACCCTCTAAAAAACACTCAAGCCTTGCTGTGCGCCGCCCCAAACGTCATTCTAAAAGACACAGCTTTTCTTACGGAGATTTCTCAATGAACTCACACACTATTCGCGCAGGGGCCATACAGCTCAATGCCGCCGTGGGCGATGTGGCCACCAACTTAGAAAGGATTGAACAGTTGGTGAACGAGGCGGCGGCGCAAGGCGCTAAGCTAATTGCTATCCCAGAATTTTGCACCTCTAAGCTGCCCTTCGATGTACGTGCCCACGATGCCGTATTGCCCCTTGATAACCCTGCTTTGGCACTGTTTGTGCGCCTCGCTAAACGCCACCAATGCTGGCTCGGCGGCTCCATGCTCATTGCCGACAGCGACGAGGTGTATAACCGCTATTTTTTTGTTGAGCCCAATGGCGATATTCATCAGCACGACAAAGACTTACCCACTATGTGGGAGAACTGCTTTTACGCCTCGGGCAACGACGATGGCGTGTTTAACACCCAGCTCGGCGGCGTGGGGGCGGCGGTGTGTTGGGAACTCATCCGCAACCAAACTCTGCAACGCATGCACCAACGGGTGAATGTGGCCATGACGGGCACCCACTGGTGGACTCTGCCCACCAACTGGGGCTCGCTTACTAATCGCAGCCTTGCTGCTTTGGGCCAGTACAATCGCTATATGTCTGAAAATGCGCCCGCAGAATTTGCTCGTCGCTTGGGCGTGCCGGTGATTCAAGCCTCGCACTGTGGCGAATTTCGCACAGATTTTATGCTCGTGCCAGGCACCAACTTGTCTGTGCCTTACGACACTGAATACGTGGGCGCCACGCAAATTGTGGATGCCCAAGGCCGTGTTCTCGCTCAGCGCCGCACCCAAGAAGGCCCAGGCGTGGTGGTGGCCGATATTACCTTAGATGCCCCGGCCCCAACGCAGCCTATTAGCAATACTTTTTGGGTGCCTGAATTACCCCTGTTGCTGCGTGGCTACTGGCACCACCAAAACGCCTGCGGCAAAAGCTACTACCGCCGTTTAGGCCGTGAACGCGGGTTAGCAGCCGCTCGCCGTAACGCTTAGCCAACCCTGTTCGGCTGAGATATCACCTCACCAAAATGGTAAGGTGCTGCATTGGCAAACACCTCAGAACGCCTCTTCACCACACTCGGAGCACGCTATGCAGAACAACCGATGGCTGATTTACGGCGCGAACGGCTACACCGGCGAACTCATCGCTCGAGAAGCGGTTAAACGCGGGCTTACCCCCACCCTAGCCGGGCGCAACCTAAAGAAACTGGAACCCTTAGCGCGCGAACTCGGTGTAGAAGCCCAAGCCTTCTCACTGGATAACATTGGCGATCAGCTCAATGGCCACGCCTTGGTGCTCAATTGCGCGGGGCCTTTTTCTGCCACCGCTGAACCCATGATGAAAGCTTGCCTCGCCGCCAAGGCACATTATTTAGACATTACCGGTGAAATTACTGTGTTTGAATTGACGCAAACCCTTAACGCACAAGCTCAAGAATCCGGCGTGGTGCTCTGCCCTGGCGTGGGTTTTGATGTAATTCCCACGGACTGTATGGCGGCAGCCTTAAAAGACGCCATGCCCGATGCCACTCACTTAGCACTGGGGTTTGACTCTCGCTCAGGTTTTTCCCCCGGCACCGCCAAAACCTCTGTGGAAGGGTTAGCGCAAGGCTGTAAAGTACGCCGCAATGGCATTATCGACACCGTTCCCTTAGCGTACAAAGTACGCAGCATCGATTTCGGCGATGGCGTAAAAAAGGCCATGACCATCCCTTGGGGTGATGTGTCCACCGCGTACCACACCACTGGCATCCCTAATATCGAAGTGTATCTTCCCGGTTCGCCCCGTTTTATTAAGCAAGTAAAACGCGCCAACTTAATTCGCCCAATGTTAGGGCTTGGCTTTGTACAAAAATTAATCCAGGCGCGCCTCGCTAAAACCGTTATTGGTCCTAGCGAAGAGCAACGAGCAAGCATGCCCACCTATGTGTGGGGCGAAGCCACAAACGCCAAGGGCGAAATAAAAACGGCACGTATTCGTACAGCCAATGGCTATAGCCTCACCATCACCGGTTCCTTAGCCGTGGCCACCTTTTTGTTAGAACAATCACCCGCAGGCGGCACTTACACCCCCTCGGTACTGATGGGCAAAGAGTTGGTGGAACAACTGCCAGATTCAGGCCAAATAACTATTAGCTAACCCGTCCGTTGAAGGAGGCATCATGAGCCACGCCCGTATCCAGTTGCACCATAGTTACCAAACCTTACCCGCGGAGTTTTATGCTCATGTGTCGCCTGCCTCGGCCAGCCAGCCCGAGTTGTTGCTGTATAACCAAACGTTGGCAGATGAGCTCGGCCTGCCGCTCATGGATCACTCCTTAGCGGCATTTTATTTTAGCGGCAAACAAGCCTTACCCGGCGCGCAACCCATTGCCCAAGCATACGCCGGGCATCAATTTGGCAACGCCACCATGCTCGGCGATGGCCGCGCCATGCTCTTGGGCGAACTGATCACGCCACAGCAAAAACGGTTCGACCTACAGCTTAAAGGTGCAGGTCCCACACCGTTTTCACGCCGTGGTGATGGCCGTGCCACCCTCAACGCTGTGTTGCGTGAACACATTATGAGCGAAGCCATGGCCGCCTTAGGTGTACCCACGTCGCGCAGTTTAGCGGTGACCACCACGGGCGAAAGCGTGTTTCGTGAACAAGCCCATACGGGCGCCGTGTTCACTCGTGTGGCGGCTTCACATTTGCGAGCTGGTGTTCTATCCAGTCTACGCGATATTCGAGCGTCTCTTCTTGCGCCAACATGGTTCTTGCTGTTGCTCTAAAGCCGTGGACCGTTTGCGCTTCTTTGGGCACGCCTGCGCTACGTAGGGCCACCGTAAGTGATTCAGTGGTGATATGGCGATTCGCGCCACCGTTTGCCCTGCGGAAGCTGGGGAATACGTATTTGCTATGCCCTGTGATGGCGTGTAATTCATGCAGCAGCTCCATCGCTTGGCTAGCTAGCGGGATAATGTGGGGCTCCCCTAACTTCATGCGCTGAGCGTCAATTTCCAGCTGCTGCTGAGTAAAATTAACCTCACTCCATTCTGCGGCACATATTTCAATAGGGCGTGCTAATAACATTGGAGCCAGCTGCAACGCCGTTTTGACAACCACATGACTGGGCACAGCATCGATGGCTAATAAGATGGGGCGCAACTTGTCGGGCTCTGTCACAGCTGCAAAGTTACATTCCTTTAGCGGCTTTGGCGGATCTATCACGTTTTCCATAGCTTCTGTTAGCTCAATTCTTTTTATTGTGTCAAGTGCATCGCCATTTGAAGCGTACCTAAGGATGCTACGCACTACCTGCCGCGCTTTGGTGCCAGAGCTATAGATTCCAGCCGCTTGCATTCTTTCAAGTACGCCAGAAACATCGCCTTTTGTTAAGTGGCTAACAGGACGTTTACCTATATAGGGAAGAATGTGGTTATTCAGTAAGCCCCTTGTCCGCTTTTGATGGCTCGCCGATTTTTTATCCTTTATGTAAAGCGAGAACCACTTATTAGCGACTACCTCAAAAGTGTTTTCGTACTCCTGTTTTTGAGCTTGCCGCTTTTTGCTTCTTTCGAGTGCAGGATCTACGCCCTGTGATACTTGGTTGTAGGCTTCACGGTGAAGCTTTCTAGCCATCGCTAGCGACATTTTAGGATAGGCGCCTATTGCCAAGGTCTTGTACTTACCTGCGAACCTAAAGCGGTAACGCCAATAACCGGTGCTGCTATCTTTCGGAACCTCTAAGCGCAAGCCATACCCATCGGCAAAGCTTTGTGTTTTGTCGGTGGGCTTTATGCCTCTGATTGTTGTGTCGCTTAATTTGCGCGGCTCCGTGCCGTCTAATAATTTCATGTTGCACCCCATCAAAAATGCAAAATGTGGCACATGATTTTGCTGCTGTGGCTATGTGCCACACTTATAGCCACTTTTTAGGTGCTATGAGTATAGATAAGTTTGGACAGATTGGGCTAGTGTATTCATCGAAAGGCTTGATATGTAAGGCCTTTCGATGTTGGTTGGGACTGGTTTGGATAAGAAAATGGTGGAGCCGGCGGGAATCGAACCCGCGTCCGTCAGCAATCCACTTATAGATCTACATGTTTAGCTCATTCTATTGATTTAAGCTTTGCCGGCCCGAAGAGCAGGGCGGAAAAGCCGATTCCCTAAAGTTTTAGCAGATCCGTGCGGGAAACACTTCACTGCGATCCTGTGTAGCTTTGCCCGCCTCACTTCCCCACAGGCAAGGTCGTTCGGCGGTTAGCAGACTTAAGCTGCTAGTGCGTAAGAATCGTCGTTTGCGATTACTTTAAGTTGCCACAATAGATTTACGAGAACCGTGACACTTCTCGACATGCACCACAAGATTCATAACCGGCGTCGAAACCTGGTCGGCCCCTTGGGGGTTGTGAATTGTAGCTTATATATGGGACTTATGCAGCTTTATTCAAGTAGTAGGGCGAGAGGTTTGTTAATTGGGTAAAAAAGAGCTGAAAAATTGACTTGAGGAGTAGGATTGTTAGACATATGAGTGGCTTTTTTGTGTGGAAATGGGCGATGCTACCGTTCGTAACACAGCGACACATGCGGTGTTACATTAGGTGCCCTCGGAGGTCTTAAGCAGGCGGCTGGGGGTGTAAAAACGGCCTAACAAGCAGTTGAATAAAATTTTCAAATTTGTTTGCCGTGAGTATGAGTCCTCAGATGGAGGAATGACAAATGAAAAACCAAAATGCACTGAACGTGTTCGACAACATCAAAGCTGTTTTCAGCCAGCACCCCTTAATCCAGTATTCTTTAGGGTTGTTGATAGCGCTGGTGGCTTATGCCTCTGGATTGTTGCTAATTGATAGTGTAATGGACACTCGCCTACCACTAGTGGCGTTTGCGGTCTTCTTCTTACCGGCTGTCTTGCGTGCTTGGTTGCTTGTTTACTGGGAAGTAAAAGCAGATTTTCAAAAGCGCTGGAATCAGTCAAAAGAACTAGGCCATAGCTAAAGCTAAGGTTTCAACATAACGCGAGCAAATGCTGCTCTAAAGAGAAAACCCAGTTCACGTATAGGCGAGCTGGGTTTTTTTGTGCCTAAAAATTAGTTCGCCTTTAAGATGCGTTGTTTCTGGCGTTGCCAGTCGCGATCTTTTTCTGTGGCGCGTTTGTCGTGCTTTTGCTTACCCTTTGCTAAAGCGATTTTGAGTTTGGCATAGCCCTGGCTCCAGTACATGGTTACGGGCACACAGGTATAGCCTTCACGTTGTACACCTCTAAAAATTTGCGCAAGTTCACGCTTGTGTAAGAGCAGCTTGCGTGAGCGCAGTGGGTCGGGGTTAATGTGGGTGCTCACAGTGGGCAAGGCCTCAATGTGGCAACCAAACAACCATGCTTCGCCATCCTTGAGTAACACGTAGGACTCAGATAAGTTGCAGCGGCCAGCCCGCAGGGATTTTACTTCCCAGCCTTGAAGGGACAAACCAGCTTCAAAGGTTTCTTCAAGGTGATAGTCAAACCGAGCTTTGCGGTTTTGAGCAATGGTGTTGGATTTTTGATTTCGTTTGGATTTCGTCATGGTTTGCAATGATAAGCCAATTTAAGAGCTTGAGCACCCTCTTAAAAGTCAGGACAATGGCGAGTTCGAACTGAAGAGGGTAAATGATGAGCAAGGATACTTCGCCGCACGGCGGTTTAACAAGTCGTTGGGCATTTATTTTAGCGGCCACAGGTTCTGCTGTGGGGTTGGGAAATATTTGGAAGTTCCCTTACATGGCGGGCAGCAATGGCGGCGGCGCTTTCGTATTGGCTTATTTGGTGTGTGTGTTGTTAGTGGGTATCCCCATTATGATGGCCGAGGTGGCCATCGGGCGGCGCGGTGGTTTAAGCCCCATTAATAGCATGCGTGCCCTTGCCAGAGCCACAGGCGTGACTAGCCGCTGGAGTGCTGTGGGGTATCTTGGCGCCCTAACAGGTTTCCTGATTCTTTCGTTTTATTCCATCATTGGCGGCTGGGCCATTTATTATATTTGGGTGCTGGGTTCTGGCGATTGGGGTGCAGCAAGTGGGGGGCAAGCCAGCGTCACTTTCGAGAATATGCTAGCCAACCCAGGGTTAATGATGCTTTGCCACACGTTATTTTTAACGGCGACGATGTTTTTTATTGCGCGCGGTGTACGCAAAGGCATTGAGGT